>ERZ842401.4156-NODE-4156-length-17158-cov-7.004151_pt1 | contig 17158 bp, 10 predicted proteins | sample MGYA00521270_ERZ842401 | MGnify/ENA primary metagenome ERZ842401 (study PRJEB31892, sample SAMEA3878208) | bioreactor metagenome | biome: Moose rumen | place: Sweden | collected 2011-10 | study: EMG produced TPA metagenomics assembly of the PRJEB12797 data set...
AGGAGTGCCCCATCACCTTCCGCGACATCGCCTACGCCAAGACCGTGCTCATCGAAAAACTGAAGATGATCTATCACACCCGCATCAGTTATCCGGAACTGAAGAAATAGTGCACACTTTGGCCCCGAAGTGTGCAAAAACCTGCACAAAATTGCACATTTGTGCAGGTTTTTGTGCACATTCCGTTAAACTTCGTTAACTTTGTGTACGCAAACAGGAATAATCCAATCAATAGATATACCTTTGCAGCCGATTTTTTAAGATGTTTTTAGGATTATGAACAAAATTAATGTAATTCTGGCCAGCGTGATGCTGGCAGCAACCGCCACAAACGCCACGGCTGGTGGCATCCTGACCAACACGAATCAGAGTATCGACTTCCTGCGCAATCCCGCACGTGATGGCGCCATCGGTCTCGATGGCGTATACAGCAATCCCGCTGGTGTGGCCTTCCTCCCCGAAGGTTTCCACCTCGGCTTCAACTGGCAGTACGCCCACCAGACGCGTACCATCGAGTCTACCAATCCCTATTTCGCCCTGGGCCGCAAGAACGGCGGCAATGCCACGAAGACCTTCGAGGGTGTGGCCGATGCCCCCTGCATCCCCTCCGTCCAGGCTGCCTATAACAAAGGTGACTGGAGCGTGCAGTTCAACTTCTCCGTCCCCGGTGGCGGCGGTAAGTGTGAGTTTGCCGACGGTCTCGGCTCTTTCGAGAGCGTCGTGGGCGGCATCGCCAATTCACTCAGGGGCCTCGACCAGATAGCCACGGCTCTCGGACAGCCCACTCCCGGCGTGGAGGGCTACGATATGGACGGCTATATGCAGGGCCGCCAGTATTATTTCGGCTTCCAACTCGGTGCTGCCTATAAGATCAATCCCAACCTCTCCGTCTATGGAGGTCTGCGACTGCTCTACGGTACGGCCACCTACAAGGCCAAGATCAGCAACATCCAGGTGAAGACGGCCGCCGGCTATGTCGACTTCGGCAGTTTTATGCAGTCAGCCACGGCGCTGGTTGACGGCGGACTCACCACTGTCAACAACGGCCTGACGCAGGTGAATGCCGGACTGGAGCAGATCAATGCAGGCATCGCCCAGTATAACGCTGCCGGTGCACCCATCCCTGCCGAGTTATCCGCCCAGCAGGCTCAACTCACGGCCACCAAGGCCCAACTCGAGGGCTCAGCCGCCACGCTTCAGGGAACCAGCCAGAGCCTCAACGCCCTGCAGAAGTACTCACAGGGCGTGAACCTGCTCTGCAACCAGTCGAGCGTGGGCATCGCCCCCGTCATCGGTGTCGACTACAGGTTCGGCAAGTTCAACCTGGCTGCCAAGTATGAGTTCAAGACCCAGATTCACATGAAGAACGAGTCGACGGTCAACGAGGCCAGCGAGATAGCCGCCGTCAACAAGTTCCGCGACGGTGAGAAGATCGACGAGGACTCTCCCGCCCAACTCGCCATCGGTGCGATGTGGAACATCAGCGACGACGTGCGCCTCAACCTCGGCTATCACCACTTCTACGACACCAACGTCAACTGGTATAACAACACGCAGGATCTGCTCGACGGTGGCACCAATGAGTACCTCGCCGGCGTAGAGTGGGATGTCACTGACCGACTGACCATCAGTGGCGGCGGACAGTTGACCCGCTACCAGCTGACCGACGCCTATATGAACGATATGTCGTTCGTGGTCAACAGCTACAGTGTCGGCTTCGGATTCAAGTACAAGGCTTCAGAGAAGATTTCCCTCAGTGCCGCCTACTTCCAGACTAACTACGAGCACTACGAGAAGACCGTCTCCACCGAGCCCCTGGTTCGCGATGACTTCACCCGCACCAACCGCGTGCTCGGCATTGGCTGCGAGATTAACCTGTAAGGAAATTCAGAGACTACAGAGGATCTACGTCGAAGTAGACCTGGAGGGAGGAATAGCGCTTGTCCTGCAGCATCTGTTGCTGGGCAAGCGTTAAGTATTTGCGGACATCAGTCATGTTGATGCCTGACTCAAGTTTCAATACTAACTTGCGGATGGAGAGCGACTTGACCTTGGCCACGGCGGGCTTGTCAGGCCCCAGCACACGGGCCCCGAACCACTGGCGCAGACGACTGCCCATCTCCAGCCCGGCCGTTTCCACCAAGCCGTCGTTCCGATGTTTCAGGTAAATATAGACAAGACGGACATAAGGCGGATAATGGAACTGCTGCCGCTCGGCCATCAGAGAGCGATAGAATGCCGTATAGTCATTCCGCACCACCTGCTGGACAAGGGGCAAGTCGGGACTCTTGGACTGCAGGATGACCAGGCCTCGCTTCCCCTTGCGCCCTGCCCGTCCGCTGACCTGCGCCATCATCATGAAGGCATGCTCATGGGCCCGGAAGTCGGGATAGTTGAGCATCAAGTCGGCATTGAGGATACCCACGACGCTGACCTTGTCGAAGTCGAGCCCCTTGCTAATCATCTGTGTGCCGATGAGTAGATTGGTATGTCCTGAGGAGAAGTCCCGGATGATGCGTTCATAGGCATTGCGGGTTCGGGTCGTGTCAAGATCCATCCTGGCAATGCGGGCTTCAGGGAAGACGTCGCGCACCTGACTCTCGATTTTCTCCGTCCCATAGCCACGGGTCTGTAGATCCTTGCAGCCACAGGCGGGACATTCGGTGGGCACCTGATAGGTATAGCCACAATAGTGGCACGTCAGTTGGTTCAGGTTACGGTGAAGGGTCAGCGACACATCGCAATGCTGGCAATGGGGCACCCATCCGCACTGTTTACACTCTACCATCGGGGCATAGCCTCGCCTGTTCTGGAACAAGATCACCTGCTCTCCCCTCTCGAGGGCCTCACGTGTCTTAGTCAGGAGCAGCGGTGAGAAGGGGCCGTTCATCATCTTGCGATGCTGTAGGTCGCGGGTGTCGACCACTTGTATTTCCGGCAGTTCGATACCCTTATAGCGAGTCATCAGCTCTACCAGTCCGTACTTGCCCGTCTTTGCATTATGATAGGACTCCAATGAAGGTGTGGCGGTGCCCAGAAGGGTCTTGGCCCCAAACATCCGGGCCAGGATGATGGCAGTGCTGCGGCCATGATAGCGGGGCATGGGATCTTGTTGCTTATAGCTGGTCTCATGTTCCTCGTCGATAATCACGAGTCCCAGATTCTGGAAAGGCAGGAACACAGCACTGCGTGCGCCCAGAATGACATCGTAGGGATTCCGCGACAACTGCTTCTGCCAGATTTCCACCCGTTCGGCATCAGAATATTTGGAGTGATAGATGCCCAGTCGATTTCCAAATACGCGCTGCAGGCGCTGCATGATCTGAACGGTCAGGGCTATCTCAGGCAAGAGATAAAGCACCTGTTTCTTCTGCTCCAAGGCCTGACGAATCAGGTGGATATAAATCTCCGTCTTGCCGCTGGAGGTGACGCCATGAAGAAGTGTGACGTTTTTCTGGAGGAAGGAGAACTGGATCTGGTTATAGGCATCCTGCTGCGCCTCGCTGAGCGGCTGGATATTCTCCAGATGAGGCTCACCCCCCAGATTTAGTCGGCCTACTTCCTGTTCAAAGGTCTCCAGCAGTCCACGCTTGACAAGAGCGGTGACTGTCTGTAGGGTGTGTCCCTGGTTGAGCAGTTCATCACGCGTCAACTGGCAGTCTGAGAGCTTCTCTGGATGTTCACTGCAGCCTGAAAGCGTCAGGAAATCGATGAAGGCGGCCTGTTGCTTGGCAGCACGCTGCAGCATATTCAAAGCCACGTGTAGCGCTGCCTCATTGCGAAACGGTACCGCAAGACGAATGTATAGTTCAGTTCTGGGGTGATAGCCATCCTCCGCCTTCAGCCCAGAGGGGAGGGCCGCCTTGTAGACCTCGCCAATGGGCGACATATAGTAGTCGGCTATCCATCGCCAGAGTCCCAGTTGGGTATCAAAGAGAACAGGCGTAACGTCAAGCACCTGAAGGACATCCTTCACTTGATATCCTTCAGGTGCCCGGTTGTGGATTTCTGTCAAAATGCCGACGTATGTCTTGTTACGCCCGAAGGGAACAAGTACGCGTACCCCCACCCTCACCTGTTCCGTCAGGTGTTGCGGAACGGAATAGGTGAAGAAGCCGTCGAGCGGCACGGGGAGAATAACATCGGCAAACAAGTCAGTTGTTTAGAAGAAATAGGCTGCGGAGATCTGCCAGGACTTCGCCTTGGTATCATCTTTCTTGAAGGCTGCATCAGCCGCTGCCTTCCAAGAGGCATCTGCCGTCTTGCCCATTGCGATGTTATAGGTAAAGCCCACCTCGAGATGCTTGGTCACATAAACACCGGCCCCCAGATTGATACTGAAGTTGGACTTCTTCAGCTGGAAGGTGTTCTCCACATTGTCCTTGTTCCACTTAAACTCATCGTCACCCACATTGAAGCCAAACTGGGGACCTGCAGCGACATAAATACCAGCTGTACTTCCGAGTCCGAACTTATAGCGCACATTGACAGGTACGAGAATGCTCTTCATCTTGATAGACTCGCTGTTGACCTCTGTTTGTTTCTGATCGTAGAAAGCAGCAATGTCTGCACCCAAACCGGCGGGCAGGCTCACCTGAAGCGTCGGGCCAATGAACCAGCCTGCCTTATTGGAAGTATCGAACACCTTCTCGTCGAACGACATGCTGGTCACGTCGAGACCACCTTTGACACCGAACTTCACGCCCTGTGCCTGTACAGCCATCGTCATAGCCGACAGCAATACCAGTAAAGTAAAAATTCTCTTCATAATCTGTTCCATTAAAGTTTAATCGGTGCAAAGATACGAAAAAAGGGTGAAACTTCACCCTTTTTTCATAATTTTCTTCATCTTGAATGATTTTAGTGTCGCTGACGGCGTACGGAGACGCGGGCAGAGCCGCTACCTGACGAAGATGAGCCACCGCTGTTACTCTTTGTACCACCTACCTTCGAGCGCCTGCTGCTCTTATCCTTCTTAGCCTTAGCTTTCTGCGCTGCCTTCACATTAGCAGGATTGGCATTGGCAATACTGTCAAGAGAGTCTTTCCGGGCAGGATCTCCGAAGATATTCTTACGAAAAGCCTCCAGTTCGGCCTCAATGCGCTTCTGCTCTGCTGACAGTTTCGCTGTGTCGCCACCACAGATCTGGGCCAGTGTCTTACCAAGCATATTGGTGGTCTTGTAAATCTTTCCTTCGTACTTATTCAGCGTAAAGAAATCGTCCATCGACATGGTGGCCGCATTGTTCAGGCTGCTGGTCATCACGGTCTGACGATTCAGGAACGGCTCCAAATCGCTGTACTTTAGCCAAAAGAGCGGATAAGGCGTGGCACTGCCGCCATAGTCGCTGAAGTCGTCTTCACGCATCATGACCGGACAGAGGGCAAGCACCTTGATGTGGAAAGATGAATTGGCCTGATCGTAATAAGCACTTTCCTTCAGATAGTATTTCTTTACCTCAGCCGACGGGATGTCGCTGTTGTCAACCTTCAGCTTTCCGTTCTGCTCCTCATAGAATATCTGATAGTTGTCGAGCATCGTTTTCATGTCAATCTTGGAAGATTCCTCAAACACGTCACTGCCATCAGTAGGATATTCATAGATAGGAATATAGCCATTCTGCGCCAGTTTAAAGATATAGGTAAACAGATTCACCTGCTTGCCCTGTGGTTCCACTGGATAGTAGAGACCTGCATTGGCATCGTCCTCCAGATTGATTTCCCGGTAAATATCACGGCGCCACACCACATCCTCAGGCACGTCGAGTGCCGTGGGAAAGGAGATCTGAGCCCGGCGTGTCATCGCCGATGAGGGACTGGTTTTCTTCTTCGCCTGAGCTTCCTGCTGCTGGGCGCGACGCTGCTTGGGCTGAGCAGTGGAAGTGGAAAGTGAAAAGTAAGAAGTGAAAAGTACAAGTAGCACCTTCAACATCCACATTCGCTTCACTTCACTTAATATCATCATCTTTGTACTCATATCTTTATATTTTACTATTCACTTTTCATTTCACAATCACTTCCACGGGATTCTGCAACGTACGCGTAGTACCATCAGGACCAGAAACCGTGACACGGGAGATATAGAAGCGACGGTTGCGCGCCAGCTTTCGGAAAGTATCTTTCTGACGGGCAGAGAACTGGGCACCATCGCTCACCATCGGTACAGCATTACCCATATTGTCGAAGAATACCGTCTCGAAACTCTGCACCCGGAAAGCAATATCGAGGATACCATCGTCAATGGCAGCTCCGATACCATCGGCATTGGCCAGTTGGGCCTTGGCAAGTCCACCACCCTTATAGCGGACACCATTACCATGCTCATCTTTGATAGGAATATATGGTGTGGGGTCAGGCAACTTACGTACACGGAAAGTAAACTGCCCCATCTGCTGAGCACGACCAGTGTTCATCGAGGTGACGGTGATGGTGGCATCCTGACCTATCTTAGCCGGACGGGCAATATATTTGCCAGGACCTACAGGCTGCAGCGTACCATTTGTCATTGAGGCCTGCACCTTATTGAGGGGTACTCCAGGCACCGAAACACTGATAGGGTTATTATAGCCGGCATAGAGCATATTCATCAGGTCGGCAGAGACCGTGGCACTTGGATCGACCACAGTATATTTCTGTGAGAAGTCACGGCGGATCTTGTCACCATTACCATTCACCGTCTCCAGATAGCCTGCCAAGGTAAAGTCACCTGTAGCACCACAAATGCGCTCATAGATGTTGTCGCGAAGCGTCACTTTCTGATTGCCTATATAGATGTCAGGCACCTGAGTCGTATCCACAGCCGCCATCACAATATGGGCAGAGAACTTATCACCTCGCACAATGGTTTGGGAGTTAGGGATGACGAAAGCCTCAAGGGCATTCACACGAATATCTTTCACGTCGATATTCTGTACAAGGGTGTGTAGCACTTCTCCTTCAGCATAGCGCACATCGCTCTGGAGTTTGGAGAGCAGCGTCACGGCAGCGGCAGCCGGCATCGACTCAAACATATATTGCTGCCAGTTCTTCCCCATTGTATGAGAATTCTGGGGAATCTCGGTGGTCAGGTTACTGGCAATGATCTGGCGCTGCTTTTCATCGGGCACCATCCGCAGCATCCGTTCACGAAAGGAGTTGATGGCATCATAGAGTGCCTGTCCCTGTCCACTGCCCGGTGAGAGCATCACGTGATTGGCAGGTTCCTGGTCTTCCTTATTACGAATGTTCCTGACATCTCCATCCTTTCCGTCAGCCTCAACGACGATAGCCTGTTTCAGCGAGGCGGCAAAGTTGTAGAGCGAGTCACTCATCTGGCGCACTTGCTGCGCCTTGTCATACCATTCCTTCGCTTTCTGGGGATTCGCCTTCATCTGAGTTTCGAAAGCCTCGTAGACAGCTTGGTTCTCCTTCGTGGAATTGCTCGTAGTACGGTTCAGGCTCTCCTCGACTATGGAGAAGCCGTTGAGCACCTCATTGGAGACATTCAACGCAAGCATAGCCATCAACACGACATACATCAGGTTGATCATCTTCTGCCTGGGAGATACGGGTCTTTTCTTTATTGCCATAGTCTATTGTGCTGCAGGCACGGCGGCTTTCATATTCACCGTCATAGCCTCAATCATACGCGTATAAATTCTGTTGAGTTCAGCAATCTGGTCGGCCATCTTACGAGTCTGCTCATTGATGTCGTCAATCGTACCAATCTGAGAGCTGGCACTCTTCAACTGCAGCTCATAGACCTTGCAGATGCCTGTCAACGTACGGTTCAGATTCTCCATCTCCTCGGAATCTCGAGCCAGGCGGGCACTCTGCTCCGAAACCTTTGACAACATCTCGGTGAGACGCTTCAGTTCGTCAACATAGTTGGCCGTAGCCTCTTCCAATTCAGGGTTGACAGAGGGCACACCAGATATACCGGGAGTCCCGGATATTCCGGAGACGGTCGCCACCGACGAGGACACGGCTGCAATGGCCTCCGTATCGACGACAGGTGCCTGACTGGCATCGGGCATAGCGACAGACGCTGGCTGGCCGTTGCCTCCACCACCTATGATGATTGTACCGCCATTGCCTCCTATGACGGTAGCCGGAGCAGCTTCTGAAGACTCGACCTGCTTGGACTCTTCCATGTGGATATCGAGATCCATACCATCAGTAGTCTTGTCGAAGGGACGGTCAAAAGCAGAGATAAAGAACACAAACACCTCCGTTCCCATACCAAGGAAGAGGAAGAAGTCGGCCCCGTCAAGGTGCGTCAGCTTAAAGAGCGTACCCAGGATTACAATGGAGGCTCCCCAGCTGTAGGCGTAGTTAAGGAATGTCTGTCCAGCCACGCTGTCCATCCACTTCTGCAAGCGGTAGACAATATTCAGTTTACTATAGGTTGTCATCTTTCTATTTCGATTTACGGATTTACTTTTTCTTAGCCTTGTCGCTGGTAGTATTGGCCAGACTGCGCACACATCGGAAGCCGATATAGGAACGAGGCTGGTTCTGGTATTCTGAAGAGCGCCAAGCTGAACGGATATACGACTCAGGATCCTTCCAGGAGCCACCACGAACACTTTTTTTCTTCAGACGATAGGGGTCTTCCTTTGCAGCATTGTAACGCAGTTGGGGGTTGATGTCATTCATAGCCTCCACACCAGCCTCTGTATAGATGGTACTGGTCCACTCGGCTACGTTTCCTGCCATATCAAAGAGTCCATTGCTGTTGGCAGAATAGATACCCACCCTACTGGTGATGAGGTTGCCGTCCTTCGTATAATTACCGTCATCGGGCTTGAAGTTGGCATAGAAACACCCCTTGCCGCTGGCCACATCTTCATTATCCCAGGGAAACTCATTCTGATCCTTGCCACGGGCGGCGAACTCCCACTCTGCTTCAGTCGGCAGACGGTAACGCTGAACAAAACGGGCTGCCGGGCCAAGTCCTTTCAACAAATACTCCGTACGCCAGGCACAGAAGGCATTGGCCTGCTCCCACGTCACACCCACCACAGGATAGTCGTTGTAGGCGGCATTGGAGAAGTAGTAGCGCATGTAAGTCTCATTCTCGGCATTAGGGAAGTCATTGACCCAACAGGTCGTGTCAGGATAGACATTAACGATATAAGTGTTCAGGAAGTCGTACGGCCCTGTGTACTGACGGTTGATGGTCTCGCGCACAATCTGCCCTTCCTCGTTGATGTAGGCCGTATCCTTCGAAATCCAAATCTGATGGTTGGGATTGGGGCGGACGTCTGTGTTCAACTCACGCTCCTCAGGGTTAGTACGATACTTGCGCTTGGCGGCCTCCACATAGTCATACACCTCGTAGCGGTAGTTCATCTGCCGCCAGTCCAGCATAGTCTCACCCGTCACAGGATTGGTCACATAGACACTCTCAATAGCGCGCTGCTCGTCCTCGTTGGGCTTGCGGGGCAGGGGCTTCTTCCAGTTCAAATAGGGTTTTACGGGGTCACCATTCTTGTCCTCCTCTATCTTGTACGACTCATCGCCGCCATAGGCCGGGTCGGCCAGACGCTCACGGATAATGGAGTCGCGCACATAGTTTACAAACTGGCGATACATGGAGTTGGTCACCTCGCGCTCATCCATCCAGAATCCCTCTACGGAGATGTCCCTGACAGGCGTCTGCTTACCCCATAGTGAGTCTTGCTTTTCGATACCCATCTTCAAGTGGCCACGCTTGATGAGCGTCATGCCATAGGGAGCGGGCTCACTGAATGAGCGGCCACTGGCACCCGTCACCTCACCACCTGACGACGAGGCTATCTTGCTCCCGAAACAGGAGGCGAGGAGGAAAGGCAGGACAACCCACCCCCAACCTTGTATCATATTTCTTATTTTCATATCTACTATGTTTAATATAGTCAAATCTATTGTTACTGACGTTTTCCGCCTCACCTCCCCTCCCGCTCGCAAGGGGCTGGGAGCGGGTTTTACAATATCCTCACGCTCTGGTGCTTGTTGCGGCCCTTCTTGTAGAAGTCCAGTTCCGTCTGGTAACCCACAAACAGCTCATGACTGCCATTGCCGAAGCTGATGGCCGAGGTGTAGACCTCGTAGCTGTAGCCAAGGCTGATGCCGTGGAAGTTGCCACCAATGAGCGCTGTCACCGAATTGGTGGGGCTGTAGGCCACACCGGCATACATTACCCGCTTGTCGTGGCTGTATTTCAGCCGGGCCGTCACATCGGCCCGATAGGCCACACCGTCGTAGCGCACCAAGGCTGTGGGGTGTATTGTTAAAAACGGATTTCTCAGTTTAATATTGTATCCGCCAGTCAAATAATACGCTCGGCTGATGTCCATAATAGAGCGGTCGCCCAACTCCACCTCAGGAGCCGTGGCGTGCAGCACCGACACGCCGACATACCAGTTGCGGTGTGTATAGTAAAGACCGGCCGACAGGTCCATGGCCGTGCCGTTCACGTCGCTCGTCACGAAAGCCGGGTCGTTGTTGTTTTCCAAATCTAACCCTGAGCCCTTGAACTTCTCGCTCAGCATGCCAGCCTGCACACCCACACTGAGCATGCCGCCCAACAGGCGCTGCTTATAGGCATACTGCACCGCAAACCGCTGATGCGAGAACAGGCCAATGTCATCGCTCATCAGCTGTACGCCCACGCCATGGTAGGCCCCCATCAGGTAGAACGGCATGTCTGCCGCCACATTCATGGTGCGCGGGTTGTTCTCAAAGCCCACCATTGTCATGGCATAGGCTCCCGTCACATTGACAAACTGCTGCTTGCCCACCGCTGCCGGATTAAACGACGGCTCCATCGCCCAGTAGTGGCTGAACGACGGTTCTTGCTGGGCCATGGCCGTTGCCACGCCCAGCCACATCAGCATCAATATGACTCTCGCACGTTTTTTCACGTTATTAATAACGCAACTTCACCATATTTTATTGTATTACAGCCCACAAATAAGGGGCGGACACCGCTGCCCGCCCCGTTATTGAGTATGAAAATGGATGTTTTTCTCGAAACTTCCGCTATTACTTCACCACGATCTTCTTCACCGAACCGTCACCCAGCACGACGATGTTCAGACCACGCTTCAGCGACTGCTGGCGAACACCATTCAGGCTATAGACGGCCTGCACAGCCTTCTGGCCCTGCTTGTTAGCATTCTGGATACCAGTGGTAACTTCGTTATACTCGGCATCGTATTCTGCCTTCAAGGCTTGAGAATTTTCACCCATTACGGCAACATAAACATCATACACCTTGGGACCACCTGCCACGTCTTCAGGTTGAGCAACACGGACATACACTTCTTCTGCACCTTCGTAAGAGGCTGTGTGTTTCTGATAAATGCGGCTCTTACCTGTCTTTGCAAAGGTTTCACCAATCTGATTCCAAGTGTCTCCATCAGTAGAAACCATAATCATCAGTCCACCAGATGCCATATTGTCAATCATAACCACATCAAACGGACCCTGATACTTGTTCTTCGACTGAATGACAGCATTGGGCTTTTCTCCTGAATGGATGTTATACAAACAGATATTATTCTTAGTTGCCACGAAAATCGGATCAATATCAGCTGCAGTGTATGGGTTTACTCCACTATCATCGCCAATGGGAGAGGTTCCAGGGGTGTTATTTTGCCACAATACTGCCTGTCCCTTAGTCATCACCTTCCACTGCGGATTATCACCAGGCTCGTCTGATTCCTCATAGGCAATCTCTGCCTTTATTGGATCACCTGTTACAGGGTCAAATTGGCCAGAGTCCTCTGTACTGTACATGCTGAAAGTATCATCACGACTTGCACGGAACATGTTTCCGTTGTTTGCAAGCACCGCTGAGCTGTCAGCTTTCAACCAGTCACCAGGAACGCTAAAGTGAGAGGCCACATCCAAACGGACTACAGCATCCTTTACAACAATGCGTTCTGTTGCAAGCTCTGAGAACACAGTTCCGCCCGACACAGCAAATGCAGTCAACGTGGTGGGAGCCTTGATGCTGATCGGCGCTGTGTACTTCATCGACTTGGTAGTATCGTTCACCTCGGTATAGTTATACCAAATATCTACACCATCCGTAGCAGAAGCAAGCGTCACTTCCGTTGCCCCTTCATTGTAAACAGACGAGATTGTCGGCATGTCTGGTTGAGTGTAAATAGCAACTTCCGCAGAAGCGATATTACTTGCATAGTAACCTTCAGCGATGGCAATGGCTTTCACCGTACAAGGTTCTTTGACGTTCAGTACCTCAGTGTACTCGTTTCCACCAACAATGGGATCTGTTCCGTCCAATGTGTAATAAATATGTGGTTTCGGGAAAGCGGCTGATGCCATAGCCATTGAGATATTAGTGTTCAAGTTCTTGTACTCAAGGGTTATCTTAGGCTCTGTCACCTTGTCAACCTCTGTCTTTGAACCTATAAGTAAATCGATGGCATTTGCTAAAAGCTTAGGTAAATAGCTCACTGACTCCTGAGGAATATAAACATAAGCATTGTGGTAGATATTATGTACATGAATAGCCACTTCCGTTTCGTCGTCTTCACTGAATCCCACAATATCGTCACCTGCAAAATAATCACCTAATTTAAGACCAGTATAATCGCCTTCGTTTAGCACCAAGAGGAACACATCTTCCATGTCTATCAAATTACAATCTGCCAAAAGAGGACTCTTTGTATTACCAATCACAGCACCTCCATCTGGAATCATAATTTTTTCACCATAGCCCCATGCTCCATATAGGTCAGCATTCAAATTCAGCATAGGAGTGAAAGGCATGACTGTCTTCAACACCTCAACAGCCGCATTTTCTACTGGCAATGTCGGACTCACCACAGTCACTGTGTAAGCAGCAAGAGCATCTGCTGACAGCGTGCTACCTTGCAAAGCAGTAACTGACAATTCCTCATTCGCAACCAATTTTTGATAGGCTGGTTCTGCTGTCGCATCCCCCTCTGTAACATAAGCAATAGTAGATTTTTTTTCTGGATTCTTACCATCACCCACGATAATATAATATATGTGACAACCGTTAGTAGTCTTAATGGACAAAGTGGCCGTCTCTCCGTCCGTTCCTTTCAAATTCCAAACACATTCATTGAAGAAAGTCGGAGTAGGATTTCCAGAAACAAGCTCCAAAGAACCACCTGAAGCAGAAAGAGAGATACCTCGGTCTTGAGAATCAGAATGAGACTCTACACCAATTCGAATTTCCTGCCCGACCTCTGCTTCAAACTTGATAGTTTTTGAACCACCATTAATCCATATATAGCTCTGCCCGTAAGGGAATTTTCCATTAGGAGATGAAGCATTATCTTTCTGAGCACCTGCATAGGTTATAACAAAATGCTTCTCACCTAAGCCTCCTCCTGATAAAGTCAAACCTTCCAGTTCAGGAATCACCTTTTTCTGACTTCCTGACCAAGTAACAGCATAACCTGTCTCTGAATCGATGAAATTTGAGACACTCCAAAAGTGTTGTTGATCGGCGGCAGACTCTGATTTCTCCCAATTACGCCAGTGTCCTTTCCCTGTAGCTGCACCAAATTCGTCCATATCAGCATTCAGCGCATTAATAGTTTTCTGCGAGAATCCCTCACGGAAATCCCACGACTTCCGCAAGCCTGTCTGCGCATTTGCTCCCACTGCGGTCAACAGTGCAAGCATTGTCAAAGTAAACAATTTCTTCATAAGCTTATGATTTTAATTAGTAGATAAAATAGTTTGCCTGCAAAGTTACGAATAAATTCTTATATGGCAAGCAGAAAAGTAAAAAAATCTGCAGTCGTGTGGAAAAATATGTCTACCTTTCGTGTTTGTCTCATTTCCATTTGTCTCACTCACGCGCGCGCATATAGTGGCTTAACAGAAAAACAACCCGCCTATCCCGCCTTACTGACACCAGAACATGATTATCAGCAAGTTACAGAGGCACACTTCACGCACACCTGACATCGAACCCGCACCGGACCTGCACCCCGCGGGTGTCAGTAAGGCGGGATAGGCGGGTTGTTTTTCCGTTAAGCTATTATAATGCGCGCGTGCGCGCGAGGGGGAAGGCTCGCATGAAGTGACACGGAAAACATGAGCCCGCCCTTCCCCGTCTGAGCGGGATAACATGCGATGTTATCGGAATACTATGCGAAGTTACGGCGATAACATGCGATGTTATTCCGTTCATTTCATATCATGTCCGGCAGCAGCTCTGTGAGACTCTGCGACTCTGCGCGAGAAAATTTTCTGAGGAGCCCGGCTACAAATCCCGGATTTTTTTATTCTCGCACAGAGACGCAGAGTTACACAGAGAGGAATCGCGGGGAAACTGCTCTGTGAGACTCTGCGGCTCTGCGCGAGAAAATTTTCTGAGGAACCAGCTACAAGCATTATCCCGCGGAGGGGTTTTATTCTCGCACAGAGGCGCAGAGCTACACAGAGGGGAAGCGGGGGAAAACTGCTCTGTGGAACTCTGTGCCTCTGTGTGAGAAAATTTTCTGAGGAGCCCGGCTACAAGCACTGCGACTCTGTGCGAGGAAAAAAGCATGAGAAACAAAAAAATAATGACAAGAAACAGGTAAGCCTTGAAAAAAGAAACGAAATTCCTTTGTACTTCTATTGTTTTTTCGTACCTTTGCCGCCATGACTATTTAATAATGTACGCGATATGAAAAAGAAACTACTACTATCTACTATCACCCTGCTGGCATCGGCCGTGCTGAGCACCCATGCCCAGGTGACACCCGTCAGCCAAATGGAGAAGCTGGACCGCGGACTCGTGGCCGTGCCCACCAACAGCACCACCAGCTTTGTGAGCTGGCGACTGCTCGGCACAGAGGACAAGCAAGCCACCACCTTCGACCTGCTGCGCGACGGCACGGTGATCGCCACCGGACTGACCAAGACCAACTACACCGACACTGGCAGTTCGGCAACAGCTAAGTACCAGGTACGCACCAAGGTGAACGGCACCGAGAAGGAAACCTCTGCCGAGGTGACGCCGTGGGAGAACAAATTTCTAACGCTAACACTTGATCGCCCCGCCGGCGGTATGCACGCCAAGTGGCGCACCACGACCGACGGCAAGAGTTATACGGACGTGACCAACTATGAGTATACCTATACCCCCAACGACATCTCGGTGGGCGACGTGGATGGAGACGGCCAGTACGAGCTCTTTGTGAAATGGGACCCCTCCACCTCGCAGGACAACTCTTACAACTGTGGCTATTCAGGCAGTGTCTACATCGACTGCTACAAGCTGGATGGCACCAAACTCTGGCGCATCGATTTGGGCAAGAATATCCGTGCTGGAGCCCACTACACCCAGTTCATGGTCTATGACTTTGACGGCGACGGCCGGGCAGAGATGATGTGCAAGACAGCCACGGGCTCCATTGACGGTCAGGGCAACTATGTCAACCAAGCTGCCACCGATGCCACCATCAAGGGACATCCTAACGATCAAGATTATCGCAACTCGAACGGCCACATCCTTAGCGGTCCGGAGTACCTGACCGTGTTCGACGGACAGACAGGACGAGCCATTCACACCACATGGTATCTGCCGGGACGCGCCGGAACGGGAAGCAAGACATCTACTGAGCGTGGCGATGAGTTAGGCAAGGTCAGCAGCTTCCCCAGCGGCTTCTGGGGCGACAACTATGGTGGACGCTCTGAGCGCTTCCTTGCTGCCGTGGCCTATATCAACGGTGCCGACAAACCCGCCTGCGGCATATTTACCCGTGGCTATTACACACAAGCCTACGCCTGGGCTGTCAGCTTTGATGGAACCCGCTTGCATACAGAATGGCTGCATGCCTCGCCGTCAACAACCCAGTGGCTGGTCTTTGCCTCGAAGTGGGCAGAAGGTCAGGTTGGACTTGAGTTGAACGTGGACGGCGACGTACTGAAGCGGATTCCCATAAAGACCGCCCCAGCCAACACCAGCGGAGTCAAATCGACCGACAGCAATGGCGGTATTGCCGGCAGCAACACCATGTATGGCAACGGCAACCACAATCTCTCTATTGCCGACGTGGACGGTGATGGCTGCGACGAAATCATCTGGGGAGCCGCTGCACTGGACAACGACGGCACCCTGCTCTATGCCACAGGCTATGGCCATGGCGATGCCATCCACGTGGGCAAGATGATTCCCGGCCGCGAGGGCTATCAAGTGTTTGACATCCATGAGGAAAAACTGACTGCTGCCCATGGCTGCTGGGACCTTCACGATGCCGCTACTGGCGAAATCATCTGGCATGGCGGCTCAGCAGACAAGGACAACGGCCGCGGCATGGCAGCAGACCTGACAGGCAAGGATGGTTGGGAGTTCTGGTCCAGCGACGAGCGTACACCGCGCTCAGCCCTGACTGGCAAGGCCACCAGCATTAAAAACTGTTCGGTAAACTTCCGCATCTACTGGGACGGATCCGCACAAGATCAGCTGTTCGATGGCAGCTACAGCAGTGGAACGGCCAGCCCCTCTATCACCAAATGGAATGGCAGCAGCTTCACGACTGTGGAGTCATTCAACAACGCCACCCATAACTACGGTCAGACATGCAACACAACCAAGGCCACACCCTGTCTGCAGGCTGACATCTTAGGCGACTGGCGCGAGGAGCTTATCTTGTGGAGCAAAAACAACCCTGCCGAGATTAACATCTATACTACTGCCACACCCACCGAATACACCGTGCCCACCCTGATGCACGACCATGTCTACCGCATGGGCGTGGCCTGGCAGAACACGGCTTACAACCAGCCGCCTCATCTGGGCTACTATCTGCCGGACTACATTGCAGGCAAGATAGACACAGGTATTCGTGGAATACAAGGAGACAAGAATACAGGAAGACAAGACAATAGCTGGTACACCATCAGTGGACAGAAGCTCACTGGGCAACCAAGCAAGCAGGGAGTCTATATCAACAACGGACGAAAAATAATCATTCCATAACTATGAAAATCAAGACATTACTGATGATGCTGGCCCTCTGCACCACCATGCAGGCCCAGCAACTGGCCTTCCCCGGCGCACAAGGCTTTGGCCGCTTTGCCACGGGTGGCCGTGGAGGCACGGTCTATCATGTGACCAACCTCAATGACTCTGGCTCTGGCTCACTGCGCGATGCCGTCAGCCAGCCCAACCGCATCGTGGTGTTCGACGTGGCGGG
>ERZ842401.4157-NODE-4157-length-17158-cov-4.203824_pt1 | contig 17158 bp, 14 predicted proteins | sample MGYA00521270_ERZ842401 | MGnify/ENA primary metagenome ERZ842401 (study PRJEB31892, sample SAMEA3878208) | bioreactor metagenome | biome: Moose rumen | place: Sweden | collected 2011-10 | study: EMG produced TPA metagenomics assembly of the PRJEB12797 data set...
TGCCGCGCAGACCGCCACGACCCAGCAGCAGCTCGCCGACCGGAAGAACGTAGAGGTAAAGACCGAGCGCCAGACTATAGCGATTGACCAGGGAAAGCCCGTGCCGGAGGTGGACACGAGCAGCTACCTGACGGGGCTCTTTGGTGCAGATGACAGGAGCGGCTTCTACCGTCTGCTCACTGTGGATGGAAACACGGGAACAGTGGTCCTCAGTTCCCCTGTCACGCAGATTCGGGGAAAGACCGTGTTTACGGTGGCTGATGTGCGCATAGCGCAGGAAGATGGAACAGCCGCAACCTATCCTTCGCTCTTTATCGCAGTCTGCGGGGCTGATGACGGCCATTCTGCGGTAAAGCTCTGCCTCATCGATGCGACGAGCCTTGAAATCCTCAAGCAGAGCGATGAGACCCTTGCCGATACAACGGAGCTTTTGCGCAGCAATGACAGCTTTTATGTGCTTGTCAAGATTGACGGGAGCTGCTATGTGGGCATGTATGACAAGAACCTGACCCTGCTTCGCCGCAGCACGGTTGCCGTGAAGCCTACAACTCCGCTTAACGTGGTGTCCAAGGGGCTCTTGGTGACTGCCGCCGACGGAACGCCGCTTTTGCTTGATATGCAGACTCTGGAAGGCTTATGGTAAGGTGAAAAAAAACTTGCCGAAAGCGTGGTTTTTTGTTATGTTACGGATAACGGATATTTCGTTACGGAACGCTGAGTTCCGCAGCTACAGATAGTATAGGAGTTTTAATAAAACTATGGCTAAACAGTTGATTTACAATGAAGATGCTCGCAAAAAGATGCTGAGCGGTGTCGAGCAGATTGCTCAGGCTGTAAAGGTAACGCTGGGCCCCTGTGGTCGTCTTGTCATGTTGGACAAAAAATATGGTGCGCCGACGATTACGAAGGACGGTGTGTCCGTAGCAAAAGAGATTGAGCTGAAAGACCCGTATGAGAATATGGGTGCTCAGCTGGTAAAAGAAGTTGCTTCCAAAACAAATGACGTTGCCGGTGATGGTACGACGACTGCCACTGTGCTTGCCTATGCTATTGTGCGCGAAGGTCTCAAGGCTGTTTCCGCCGGTATGACTCCGATTGAAATCAAGCGCGGTATTGACAAGGCTACTGCCCTCGCTGTTGAGGAAATCAAGAAGAATAGCCGTGCCGTGAAGGGCGATGAGGATATCACCCATGTTGCCACTATCTCTGCCAATAACGACCCTGAAATCGGTAAAATCCTTGCTGATGCCATTGCAAAGGTTGGCAAAGACGGCGTTATCACGGTGGAGGAGTCCAAGAACATGGATACCACCGTCAAGACTGTGGAAGGTATGCAGTTCGACCGTGGCTATATCAATGCCTATTTTGTGACCGACCGCGAGAGGATGGAAGTTGACTACAGCGATGCTTACATCCTGATTTATGACAAGAAGATTTCCACGATGAAGGACATCCTGCCTCTGCTTGAGAAGGTTGCCCAGTCTGGTCATCCGCTCGTGATTATCTGCGAGGATATGGACGGCGAGGCTCTCGCTACTCTGGTGGTGAACAGCATCCGCGGTACGCTCAAGTGCTGCGCGGTGAAGGCTCCTGGCTTTGGCGACCGCCGCAAGGAAATGCTGCAGGATATCGCCATCCTGACCGGCGGCAAGGTTATCACCGAGGAGCTTGGTCTCAAGCTGGAGAACACTGAGGTTGCTGACCTTGGAAAGGCTAAGTCCGTGAAGATTGACAAGGACAACACCACCATCGTTGACGGCGCAGGTGACAAGGATGCCATCAAGGCTCGTGTTGCCGAAATCAAGGGACAGATTGAGAAATCCACTTCCGACTATGACAAGGAGAAGCTCAAGGAGCGCCTTGCAAAGCTCGCCGGCGGTGTCGCTGTCATCAATATTGGCGCCATCACCGAGACAGAGATGAAGGAAAAGAAGTTCCGCGTAGAGGATACGCTTGCCGCTACCCGCGCTGCGCTTGAGGAAGGCATCGTTGCTGGTGGTGGAATTGCCCTCATCGAAGCAAGCAAGGTGCTTGACGAGAATAAGGCTGGTCTTGTCGGCGATGAGAAGGTAGGCTTTAAGATTGTGAAGCGCGCTCTGGAAGAGCCTATCCGCCAGATTGCTGACAATGCGGGTGTCGATGGTTCCGTTGTTGCTGACAAGGCAAAGAGCGAGAAGAAAGACGTTGGTTTCAACGCTGCAACTCAGGAATGGGTGAACATGGTTGAGGCTGGCATCATCGATCCTGCAAAGGTTGCCCGTTGCGCCCTGCAGAATGCCGCTTCTGTTGCCGGTATGCTGCTCACCACCGAGTGCGCCATCACCGATATCCCCGAGCCTCCGGCACCCCCTGCCGCCCCGAACCCCGGCATGGGCGACATGTATTAATCAATAGCAAGCAGTTTGTGAACTGAACACAGAAGCCCCCTTTTTGCTGTAAAGCAGAAGGGGGCTTTTTGTTTGTAATAGCGATATCTACAAATAAGGCGGGAGCGCCGCCTTTATAGTGAAGGTCTTCATTTCCGTGCTACTATGACCATAGTCTTTGCCCCATGGTCATAGGGTGACAGATCAAAGCCCCCATAGACCTCCGCGCTGGAAAAACCTATCCCCCGCAGCCTGTCCCGTAGTTCTGCCGCGGAGTAGAGACGCTGCACGAATTCGTGGGTTCTCCTTCTGCCGTCCTTGTCTATCAGCGTCCAGGTAGAGCGTAGTCCTTCCCATGCGCCTACGACAGCGAAACTCGTGAGCACGGTGATGCCGTTGCGTTCAAACCATTCGCCTTCCGTATAATATTGTACGGCAATCTCACGGCTGATGCATTCCAGAATAAACGTGCCGCCTTTGCGCAACGCGCCATAAATGCTTTGCAGGATTTTTGTATCATCGCCAATGCTTTCGCAGTAGCCAAAGGAATTGTAGACATTGACGGTGGCAGCAAAAGGCTCTGCGGAAACAAAGTTCCGCATATCCTGTTTCAGCAGCGTAAGCTTCTGCCCCTCTGCCTCTGCGCTTTCCCGCGCGGCATTGAGGAAGGGCTGCATGATGTCTACCCCCGTCACATCCATGCCGAGCAGGGCAAGCTCTACGCTTATCCTGCCCGGACCGCAGCAGGCGTCAAGCACTCTGCTGCCGGGCGGCAGATTCGCTATGGCGCAGCATCGTTCTGCAATGCCGCCTGCTTCTGCCCAATGCTGGCTGTCAAACATGACAGGACCGTAATTGAGCCAGAAATCTTCGTTTTCAAACCATTCGCGTGCCGCCATGGGAAATTACCCTTATTCTTTTACGGGAACGAAGGAATCCTTCGATGCGCCGCAAACGGGGCATACCCAGTCATCAGGGATGTCTTCAAACTTGGTGCCCGGTGCAATGCCGCCGTCCTCATCGCCTTTCTCAGGGTCATAGACGTAGCCGCAGATACCGCATTGGTATTTCATTTGTATCCTCCTGCCAAAATAGTGTGTGGTACAGTCAAGCTGCTTGTCCACATTTTTATGCTAACATATAATCAGCCATTTTGCAATCAAAGGTTGAAATTTATTTGTGTTTGTGTGTATACTAGACGCATGTCTGAAAAGAATTTTACAGCATTGGATTTGCTGGATTTGGATCTGACAGGATACGACTCTTTGCACCTGCGCTGCATAGGCGGCAGAAGCGGACTCTCTCGGGAAATCACCGTGCCCGACATCAACCGTCCGGGGCTTGCGCTTTCGGGCTTTTACGAGTCCTTTGCCTACCAGCGCGTGCAGCTACTCGGAAGGGGAGAGTTTGCCTACTTGCAGAAGCTGCAGGCAGAGCATAATTTGGAAACAATCAAGCGCTTGTTTGAATTCGCCATTCCCTGCGTGGTCTTTACCCATAATTTGATGCCCGACGAGGGCTTTCTCTCCATCGCGGAAACTGCGAACTGTCCGGTGTTCCAGAGCGATTTGGAGTCATCGGAGTTTTCCACGCGCCTCTTGCGGGTTTTTGCCAATATCTTTGCGCCAAAGAAGATCATGCACGGCGTTCTCGTTGATGTGTATGGCATTGGCATTCTGCTCACGGGAGACAGCGGCGTTGGAAAGAGCGAGACAGCCCTTGAGCTTGTGGAGCGGGGACACCGCCTTGTCGCAGACGACATTGTGGAGCTGCACTGCATGAACGGCAACTCCATTCAGGGGCGCGGTTCCAATAAGTTCATCAGCCACCACATGGAAATCCGTGGACTAGGCATCATCAATATCTCGCAGCTCTACGGGGTCGGTGCCATCCGCGAGGAAAAAGAAGTGCAGCTGGTGGTAAGGCTTGAAGCATGGAATCAGGAGAAGGTCTATGACCGCCTTGGCACGGAAACCCATACCATTGACATTCTTGGGGTGGACATCCCCCTGCTTGAAATTCCCGTAAAGCCGGGTCGCAATATGCCAATCATCATTGAGGCTGCGGCAATGAACGAGCGCTTAAAGTCGATGGGCTATTTCTCTGCCCGCGAGTTTAATCAGAACATATTGAAGTGGATTGAATCAGGTGAAGCCCAGACTGCCTACTATGGCAGCGAGGACTTCTATTGAAAATAAATAAGGAAGTAGATTGTGATTGAGAAGATTGTTACCGTCCGCAACAGGGCAGGAATCCATGCCCGTCCGGCAGCGCTGATTGCGCAGACAGCCAATAAGTTTTCCTCGGAAATCATTCTGGAGCGTGAGGGCACCACGGTGAATGCAAAGTCCATCATGGGCGTGATAACCATGGCCGCCGGTTACAATACAGTTCTGACTTTGAAGGTCGAGGGGGAGGATGAGAGCGCTGCCGCCGCCGCTATAAGCAAGCTCTTCGATTCGAAGTTTGAAGAGGAATAGGCGCTATGAAATCTCTCACTGATCGTCAGCGGGAAGTGTTGGATTTTATCGCCCATTTTGTAAAAAAAAACTCGTATCCTCCTACTGTGCGTGAAATCGGGGAGGATTTTGATATTTCCCTGCGTGCCGTGCAAGATCATCTGTCGGCATTGCAGAAAAAAGGCTATATCTCCCTGAGCCAGAAACGCTCCCGCTCAATACGCATCATCAAGGGGAAGCAGTCTGCGTTTTTGGCTGGCGTGGACAAAAGTCTTGCCTCTGCGGTGCCGGTGCTTGGCAGCCTCAGCGCGGGAAAGCCCCTGATGAGCGAGGAAAATTTTGCTGGCTATGTTTACCTCGGCGATCCCTTCATCAAGAAAGGCCGGACGTATTTTGTGCTGCGGGTGTCCGATGGGAGCATGGAGAAAGAGGGCATCTTTGACGGCGATCTGGCTGTGGTGGAAGTCACCGAAGCTACCAAAGACGGGCAGATTGTGGTGGTTTCGCTTGGCAACACGCTGGTGCTCAGGCGCTTCTTCCGCGAGGCAACACGGGTGCGGCTTCAATGTGCGGGTGACGATATGCAGCCGGTGTACTGCCAGGATGTGCGGGTTTTCGGAACGCTTGCCAGCATTATCCGCAATTATTGAGGCGGGAGGCTGATATGGCAAAAACGGAAGCGGAAGTCTATCTCTTTACGGGGCCTGAAAACGGAAATAAAAGCGATTCCGTTTTTGCCCTGCGTGCGCTTGCGGAAAAGAAATACGGGGCGGTGGATTTTTATAAATACTATGCTTCGGAAGCCCGCATTGCGGACGTGCTTGCGCAGCTCCAGAACGAAAGCCTCTTCTCTGCCGCGCTCTTCGTGGTATTGGAAAATGCGGAGCTGATCAAGCAGAAAGCTGACATTGACATGCTTGTGGCATACATAAAGGGTGCGTCTGCTTCGGCGAACACGCTTGTCATCGAGTCTGACGAAAACAGCGTGGACAAAAAGCTGGAGGCGGCAGTTCCTGCTTCCCACAAGAAGATATTCTGGGAGATGTTCGAGAACCAGAAGCCCCAGTGGGTGCGCCGCTATTTCGACCAGAATGGTTTTTCCGTGACGGAAGACGCGGTAGAGCAGATTCTCGATATGGTGGAAAATGACACGGCGAGTCTGCGCACGGAATGTTCCCGCTTTTTCTACTGCTTTGAGAAGGGGCACCGCGTTACCGTGGAAGACGTGGACAAAATCCTCTCACACAACCGAGAGGAAAATGCGTTCAGCCTTTTTGAAGCCCTTGCCGACGGAGACCGCTCTCCCTGGGAGCGGCTTGAAGGCTCTCTTGCTATCCTGCAGAAAATCCGCCTTTCCCGTGACTCTAGCTCGGTCGCTGTCATAGCGGGGCTTACGTACTGCTTCCGCCAGCTCAGGACATACCACCTGCTCTATGCGGACGGGCGCTCTCCCGCTGAGTCTCAGCTGCGTGCCGCGGGCTTTAGCAGCAAGACGGCGCAGAACCGCTACCGCAAAGCTGCGAGGCTCTGGGGGGCGGGTACGGTGTCTTCCATCCTCGCGCTGCTTTCTGCTACGGATATGGCTATTCGGGAGTCCGGCTCCGCGCAGGAGGATGCCCGCCTTGCGCTTTTGGTCTATGCCATCACCGTCAAGAACGGGCTTTTCCCCGCTGCGTACGAAGCGTTTTAGCTTTGCCGCCTCTTAGCCCAGCTCCATGCTGTCGAGAATGCTGCGCAGGGAGGCGAGGTCTTCTTTCGTGAGCGTTACCCCCTTGCCCATCTTTTCGTGATCGGGCGCCCAAGAGCGGATGTCGTACTTTGCGGGACGTCCGCCCCACGAGATTAAATTCAGTTCCAGTGTCCATCCGGTTTTGTTGGTGGATATGACGCGCCGCTCGTTTTCATCGGCCTCATAGTGAAAATCTTCTGCCATAAAGGCTTCCTCCTTGGAAATAAGTGATTACTATTCAAGTATATACCCATAGAGAAATTTGTTATATACCGAAAGTCAAAAACCGATAAAAAATTGAGAATAGAAAATATGGGAGAATGGTAAGATGACTTTGAAGCGCCTTGCATTTGTGTTGCTGGCTGTTGCCTGTTTGTTGTGTATTACGTGTAAATCCGCCCCAAAGAAAAATGGCCCTGAGGAGCCTGACAGCACGACTTTGCCTAAGACCGAAGAAGACGAAGGCGGCAAGGGGCTTGGAGAAGACAGCTCCGGTCTTGAGAATGGCACGGGCGGCATTGATGACGGAAGCGGTTTAGAAGATACAGGTTCTCAGCAGGAAGAAGAAAATACGGGTGATACTGGTCTTGAAGAAGGGCAGTCCGAAGCTGATGCCGCAAAGGCAGCGGAAGAAGCGGAAGCTGCCCTCCGTGTCGCAGAAAATGCAAAGGCAATCAATAAACTCCTGAAAGCCATTGAGGATTCCCGCCGCGCCGCTATTGAAGCAGGTGCTGATGATGAGATGCCCGGTCTTTTTGCCGCCGCAGATGAAAGCTTCAAGCGCCTGCGTGAACGGGCGGAAAGTGGCGAGACTTCTGACGAGCTGAGGCGCGCTCTGGAGAATTTGAACGCGCTTTACGAAGGCATGAAGGAATACACAGAAGCAAAGGAAAAGAAAAAGCGCATAGACAGGAATGGCTATGCTTCTCACAGCCAGATGGAATATGACGATGGCGCTTTCCTGCTTGCCGAGCTGGAAGAAATCATGCGCAACCCGCAGGCTTTCATGGCAAAGCTGGAGGAAGGAAACTCCGATGAGGGCAAGGAATTCCTCAAGAAGGCGAAAGAGGCGAACATTGATTTCAGCACTGTCTTTAAGGCAACCGCTATGGATGAGCGCACTGCCGCGTTCAACGCCAAGAAGCAGGCTGACAGCGTAAAGGCATCTGTTTCCCGCAAGAGCGACTACGATGCGGCAGTTCGCTTCTTTAGGAACGGAGATTCCAAGTATACGAACGGCAGCATAGAGGAATCTATAGAAGATTACGTGCAGGCTAAGGAAATCTTCTCCAAGCTCTATCTTGAAGTGGGAGCCATCCGCAAGCAGAGCCTCATTCAGCTGGAGGAAGCCAGAGAGCGCGTCGCGCTGAGCAGGGAAAGCGCCCTGCAGGCAGACAGGGAAAAGCCCCTGTCCCAGAAGATTCCGGGCATAGAGGATGCCGATGCCGTGCTTTTGCCCGCAGACGATTTCAGCATTGCCCGCAACAGCTTTGTGCCGCTTAATGAGCGGCTCGTAACGGGAGGCGGCGTATTATGAGGCGTTGCTGTGCGCTCGTTCTGCTTTTCCTTGCGGCGGGCATGGCCTTTGCTTCAAGCTATAGCTATGTGAACAATACCTTCCAGAAACTCGCAGAGGAGTATGCGCAGAAGTCCGCAGTTGCCCTTGACGAGGGTGAATACGCCATGTCTGTGGACTACGCGCAGAAAGCCATTGAAAACGCGGAGCTTTCGGAGGCGTTCGTCAGGCAGCTTGTGGGCAGAAGCGACGCGGAGGAAATGCTTGCGCGGGCAAAGGCTCGCTTAGACTATGCGGCGTCTATCCATGCCGATGTGCAGTATCCAGTGGCATACAATGCCGCCAGCGACTATTACCGGCAGGCGCAGGATGCCTTTGCGCGGGAGGACTACAGCAACGCAGTGGTCTTTGCGCAGAAGGTTCTGGACACGCTTGCAGACATACAGGCTGTCAGTCCCCTGCCGAAGTTTTACATTGTACAGCCGTGGGAGCTTTCCCGGGACTGTCTCTGGAATATTTCGGGACGCACCTACGTGTACAACAACCCCTGGCTCTGGCGGCATCTCTATGAGGCAAACAGGGATGCCTTGCCTGACCCCGATAACCCAAACCTCATCCTGCCAGGCATGAAACTTGAAATTCCCTCTATTACGGGAGAATACCGCAGCGGTACCTATGACCCCAAGAAGACTTACGGCACCTACAGCCCAAATTAGGAACGCGCAGTCTCGCAGTGCTGGCGGTAAAGCTCGAGCGCGCTTGCCATAAGCGCGTGGGGAAAGTCCTTCGTTCCCATTTTTGCAAAAACCTCGCTCTTTTCCATTTCCAGATAGCTTACAAACTCGTCGCTGTCAAGATCCTGCGCGCCTCCTGAGTGGAGCCCTTCGGCGCAGAATACATAGACGTGGTTGTTGAACAGCGCGGGGTTTGGGTTCATCCTGCCGAGCAGGGTGAGTTTTTCCGCTTCTGTTCCCGTTTCTTCCCGCAGTTCCCTGCGCGCGCCGTCTTCGGGGCTTTCGCCCTTGTCTATGATGCCTCCGGGAAATTCTGTGCTCAGCGCGCCTTCGCCGTGGCGCCACTGTCTGACCATCAAGAATTTATCCCCTCGCACGGGGATGACGATTACCCAGTCCGGGGCTTCGTTTACAATGTAGATCCCCTCTTGTCCGTCCGGCCCCACGCTTGTGCGCTCGGTAACGGTGAAGACCGGTGTTTTGTGTGCTACTTTCCTCGCTGTTTCCTTCCAGCAGAGCTTCTCGTTGTCTGTATCCGTCATACGGAGATGGTAACATATTCTGCATCTTTTTAACAGGGACTTTCGCCGTTTTCAAGAAAATTGACAAAGACATATATCAACGTTATAATGAAAAAAACTTTCTATTATAAAGGCTATTTATGAAAAAGCTCAGTTCCTGCGTGCGTGTTATCGTTGTCCTCGCACTTGTGTTTTCGCTCCTGCACGTGTCTTTCGTGCCAGATGTCTCTCTTGCAGCATTTCCGCTTTCGCTCGCGTTCACGCTGTTTCTTGGCTTGGGCGTGCGCAATCTGCTGAAGACAATGGCAGCTCCAGCCGCAGCTACGGCATTTTCACGCAGCCTCTCTGTCATGATCCGCTTTCTGCAATATGCGCCTTTCATCTACATTGCGGTCTTTGTACTGCGCCGCGCGGGGAGGGGAGGCTTGCCTTACCTGCTTGACCTTGTTGCCGTCCTGCTGTGGATTGCCATCACCGTGCTCTCTTTCCTTGTCCTGTACTTTCTTGGCGAAAAAAGGCTCAGCGCCATTGTGCCTGACGAATATATGGACGCCTACAAGAAATCCCAGCAGAAGCCGCCCTTCAAGGGGGCTGCAAACATAGGCAAACGCATAGGCATAGAAATCCTTGAATGGGCTGATGCCATCGTGCAGGCGGTGTTCGATATCATCCTGCTCAATATCTTTTTGTTCCAGCTCTATGAAATTCCTTCGGAATCTATGGTTCCCACTTTCCTCATCAAGGACAGGGTGGCGGTGTTCAAGACGCTTGCCGGACCAAAGTTCCCCCTCAGCAAAGTGGGGTTGCCTTACCTGCAGAAATACAAGCGAGGCGACATCGTTGTCTTCCGCAATCCCCATTATGCCGACGACCACAAGAGCGAGGTGAAGACCTTCCTCTCCCAGTTCATATACATGGTGACGCTTACGCTGGTAAAGACGAATACCGATGAAAACGGCGAATTAAAGGCAGATCCTCTTGTAAAGCGCGTGGTGGGACAGCCGGGCGAGCAACTGATGCTCATGGACGGCAAGCTCTATGCCCGCACAAAAGATTCCGCCGAGTTCAGTGAAGTGGATGACGCAAGCGCGTTGTGGGACACCTATTCCCATACGGAACTCTACGATACAGATAAAAATCTGCTTAAAATACAGAAGCTGCCCATCTCTGATATTTACCGCGAGGAGATAGACGGCATGGGTAAGGAGCGCCGCTACTGGCAGTACTCATTGAAGGATGCCCTTTCCATAGAGCAGGAGTCATACGCTGCTACCGTTGCCGTGGAGGAGGAGCGTCGTGCTCTTGATCTGGCTGCCGCGGCAGAAGAATGTCTGTCTTTGAGCGAGCAGTTTGCCCGCTATGCCATTGACGAAGAGCTGCCGGAAGCAGAACTTCCATCGCTTTTTGGGGCTGAAAACCTCTTTGAATACGATTTCTTTCATAATAGCAATGCGAATACCATAAAGTTGCTTACGGTGGCGGGAGGAGCGCAGTGGTTCTCCCACTTTATGACAGACTGGTACAAAAATCTTGGCGAGCTTTCTTCATATACGGAAGATGGCGCGGTTTCGGGAGCCCATCTGGTGGGGGGCGACTTCTACAGCGATGCCTGCTTCCGCCTGAACGTCATGGCAAAGCTTGTCGTGGGCAGGCTCATTGTCCGTCAGGCAGCGCTGATGGCGGAAGGCATTTCCTCCACGGAGTGGCGCAGCGATGCGCTCCTGCGGGAACAGGGAACAAAGGCTATGCAGCTTGAAAGCTACATCCGGCAGATGGACCAGCGGAATATGCCTGTCTTCCCCGCAAATGCCGCAGACGGCAGCGCGCAGTATATCCCGGAGGACAGCTATTTTATGATGGGCGATAACCGCTATAATTCTCTGGATATGCGCCACAGCTACAATCGTTCCCTCGTGCCGCTGACAGCCTACGATGACTATTCCATCACATATTACACGCAGCTGTCTCCCCAGTATGTCTCCCGCTCCCGCATTCTCGGCAAAGCAAGCCTCCGCTTTTGGCCCTTCTCGCGCATCGGCGTGGTTAAATGAGGTGGGGTTTCGGTTGTCACTATCGCTGTCTGCGCAGGACATCGTCAAAATCGTAAGCTCTTGAGGAAAACGGTATCGTTTTATCAGCATTGACAATAATCGTTCGTCGGGTCCTCTCTTGTATGTGCGCTTTGATTATCTTTTTCGCTAGTACCTGCTCCTGTTTTACCCATAGCGAGCGGTCAGGCGGCTGGAGCCCACTCCAGTTTTTGCTGACGGGGACGGCGTGTCGTTCTCGCTGATGCTGCCTCAAAGTATTTCCCCTCCCTGCGGTAATTGCGGCAAATTTCATTTGCAAGAGAAATGCCAGCCTGTCTGTTCTCATCACTTTGTTAAAGGCGATGAACATGGCCCAGTCCAAGCCCAAAGGAATATCCTTTACCTTGAGGCCTGAAGTATCCAATCTCAAATCATATATCGTTGCATTTTCATAATTGCAAATCAAGGTCAAAGGCTGCGTCCGCTTTGTCCCCATGTAAAAACCTTTTCCAAAGTCACACAGCTCCCTGCTTGATGGTCTGATTTTACCTTTCAAGCCATTTTTGACCCGTGAAAAAGCTTTACGATGCTGTCTTCCATCTCACTCCTCCTTGTACAATTTCAGTTCCGGGTAGTACCCCTGTATGAACTTGAAGTGCTTGTCGCGCGTCCAGAGCGGAACATCGTACTTGATTGCGGTGAATGCGATGAGCGCGTCTGCGAGTGGGACATAGATGCCGTTTGAGCGGAGCGTCCGGAGCACAAAGCCGGTTCCCTCCCAGTCGTAGTCGTCGTTTATGAGGTTGTTGAACCCCTGAAAGAATGCGAACATTTTGTCAATTTCGCCATCCTTTGCGCCGTGAAGCAATTCCGCCCGCACAACCCCGCAGAGTGCTAATTTGTCGGGGGTGATTTCAAGCTCCAACAGTTTTTCAGGCTGCCGCCAAAAATCAATGAGAACGTTTGTATCAAATAAAACCATATTAGCCTAGTCTCCTCAGTCCATTTACAGCCTCTTCATCTACATCAATAGCCCCGACTTCCTGTATCACATCAGCAAGTTTCCGTGTAGGTGGAATCGGAGCCGGAATATTCTGCCGTATCCTCTGAATGAATGCCTTTCGCCGTTCTTCTTCTTCCCTTGTCTGAATGATTTTGACCGGACGAGTAAGGACCGTTGTCAGCCTGTCGTATTCCTCCACGGAGATCATCACGCATTCGGGAACATTGTTTTTTATGATGACCCGCACTCCGTCGGCCTTTACCTCGTCGATGATTTTTCCCGCCTCGCCCTTGTTCAGCCGGCTTATCGGCACGAATGCGTGGATCAGCTTTGCCGCGGCAACATTGTCATAGTTTGCAATCGCCATAATTACCCCCAAATTTATCGATTAATTGTATCGTTTAATTTGACGATATATTGTTCTGGCATATTTGTCAATAGCAAGCTTTGAAGGCCATCTGTTGCATAAATCAGTGTTTCCGTTTACAATAAATACTTGTTATAGTTAAAAGATGTAAGGAGTCTTCATGGGAACGAAGAGTATGTCTTTTTCTGCTGTTTCGCCTGTCATAAAGCCAATCCGCATGGGAATTGATGTGGGGTCCACCACCGTAAAGGTCGTGGTGCTTGGGGATGATGACGAAATGCTCTATGGCGTGTACGAGCGCCATCGTGCGGATATCCGCAATACAATCATCACTGTTGTAAACAAGGCATTTGATATATTGGAAAAAAAGCTTCCTGCGGGTGAAAATCAGCCCGTGAGCGTGAAGGTGACGGGCTCCGGCGGGCTGTCTGTGTCGCAGTGGCTGGGTATTCCCTTTATTCAGGAGGTTGTTGCCGCTACGACTGCCGTGCGCAAACTCATTCCCCAGACGGATGTGGTGATAGAGCTTGGCGGGGAAGATGCCAAGATTACCTATTTCCGTGGCGGAGTAGAACAGCGGATGAACGGCACCTGCGCGGGAGGTACGGGCGCATTCATAGACCAGATGGCGGCTCTCTTGGAGACGGACGCTATGGGGCTGAACGAGCTTTCCAAGAGCGCGGGGATGATTTATCCCATCGCTGCCCGTTGCGGGGTCTTTGCCAAGACAGACATACAGCCGCTCATCAATGAGGGGGCGCGCCGTGAGGACATTGCCGCTTCTATTTTCCAGGCGGTCGTAAACCAGACGATTTCTGGCTTGGCTTGCGGTAAGCCGATTCGCGGTCATGTCGCATTTTTGGGCGGTCCGCTCCACTTCCTTGACCAGCTCCGCGTTCGCTTCATCGAAACGCTCAAACTCAAAGATGATGAAATTATCGTGCCTGATGACAGCCAGCTTTTCGTGGCGGCAGGCTCGGCGTATTCTGCGGAAAAAGTGTGCAATCCGCTCTCTTCTTCCATGCCCAAAAAATTCCCCACAATTGCAGAATTCCGTGACTCGCTCAAAAATCTTGAGGGAGCGGAACTCAGCGAAGTCCAGCGACTGGAGCCACTTTTCGTCGATGAAGAAGATTTGGCAAAATTCCGGGCACGCCACGGCGAGGACAAGGCAAAGCGCGGCGATTTGAATGCTGAATTTGGCCCGCTTTTCTTGGGATTGGACGCTGGCTCGACCACCACAAAAGCCGTTCTCGTGAACAAAAAAGGCGAAATTCTGTGGGATTTCTACGATGTGAACGCGGGAAATCCCGTTGATTTGGCGGTTCGGGTCTTAAAAGACTTGTACAAAATCCTTCCGAAAGACTGCTACATTGCCCGAGCGGTTTCAACGGGCTACGGCGAGGCTCTTTTTCAGGCGGCTTTGGGCGTGGACGCGGGTGAAGTTGAGACAATCACTCACTACCGCGCCGCAGAATTTTTCGTTCCGGGCGTTGAATTCTTGCTCGACATCGGCGGTCAGGACATGAAGTGCCTGCGAATGAAAGACGGCGCAATCACTTCGATTCAGCTCAACGAGGCTTGTTCTGCGGGCTGCGGCTCGTTCTTGGCGAATTTCGCGAATTCAATGAATCTCGACATCAAAGAATTCTCAAAACGCGCTTTGCTCGCAAAAAAGCCGGTCGATTTGGGAAGCCGATGCACGGTCTTTATGAACTCTCGCGTAAAACAGGCACAAAAAGAGGGAGCTACGATTGACGACATTTCGGCAGGTCTTTCGTATTCGGTCATCAAAAACGCACTTTTCAAAGTAATCAAACTCCGCCGTGCTAGTGAAATCGGCACAAAAGTCGTGGTTCAAGGCGGCACTTTCTATAACGATGCGGTTCTCCGTGCATTCGAAAAAATCGCGGGCGTGAATGTATTCCGTCCCGATGTCGCGGGTCTCATGGGCGCGTACGGCTCGGCTCTCATCGCCTACGACCAGTGGTGCGACTTGACCGCGCCAAAACCAGGTCAGGAAAAGGGCTGGGTTCCGCCAAAAATCGTCTCGAACATCGCAACGCTCGAACAGCTGGAGCAATTCAAAGTCGATTTGGAACTCACCCGTTGCGGTGGCTGCCAGAACAACTGTCTCCTTACCATTAATACATTCACTACGGGCGGCAAAAAACGCCAGTTCATCACGGGAAACCGCTGCGAAAAGGGCTTGGAGCGACATCAGCTCAAAGACGAAAACGCAGAAACAGTCGATGGCTCAAACAAAGAGAACACGGGAGTCGAGTCTACGGGCTACGAGCTTCCGAATCTCTTCGACTGGAAGTACAAGCGGCTTTTTAACCATTATATTCCGCTCAAGCCAGAGGACGCGCCGATGGGGTCTGTGGGAATTCCCAGAGTCCTCAACATGTACGAGAATTATCCGCTTTGGTTCACGATTTTCACGAAACTCGGCTTCCAAGTCAAAACTTCACCTCGATCAAGCCGAATGGTCTACGAGCGCGGCATTGATTCGATTCCGTCTGAGTCGGTCTGCTATCCTGCGAAAATTTCACACGGTCACATGGAATCGCTCCTAAAAATGGGATGCAAATTCATCTTCTATCCGTGCATTCCGTATGAAAAATTGGAGGACAAGGGCGCGGGAAACCACTATAACTGCCCTGTCGTCACTTCGTACCCCGAAGTTTTGAAGCACAACCTCGACACGATTAACGAAGCGAAGGATTTGCTCTTTATGAATCCGTTCCTGCCGATTTACGATTTACCACGGCTTCGCGAGCGAATGTTTGAGGAGCTTCACAAGAATTTCCCCACGCTCACCAAAGAGCAGGTTTTTCAGGCGGTCGATGAAGGCTGGAAGGAGCAGGAGCAATTCAAAATCGACACGCAAAAGGCGGCGGAAGAGGCTTTGGAGCAGCTTGTCGTCACGGGCGGAAACGGAATCGTCCTGGCGGGCCGCCCCTATCACCTTGACCCCGAAATCAACCACGGAATTCCAGAAATGATTCACGGGCTGGGGCTTGCCGTGTTTACCGAAGATTCTGTGGCTCATTTAGGCTCGGTCGAACGCCCGCTTCGAATCATTGACCAGTGGACTTATCACAACAGATTGTACCGCGCGGCAAATTTCGTTTCGGGAATGCCGAATCTGGAGCTTGTTCAGCTCACTTCATTCGGCTGTGGTCTTGACGCGGTTACGGCTGACCAAGTTGACGAAATTATGAAATCAAAGAGCCGCATGTACACGCTCATTAAGATTGACGAAGGAAGCAACTTGGGCGCGGTCAGAATCCGAATCCGCTCGCTCATCGCGGCAGTCAAAGCGCGGCAGCGAAACCGAAAGAAGCTCGAAACGAAGAGCGCGGCGTACCAGCGCGTGATTTTCACTGAAGAAATGAAGCACGAGTACACTATTCTCTGCCCGCAGATGTCGCCGATTCACTTCCGCCTGCTGCAAAAAGCCTTCCAGTATTCGGGCTTCAATTTCGTCGTTTTGGACTCGGTTGACCCCAAAGCGGTGGACGCGGGCTTGAAATTCGTGAACAACGATGCCTGCTATCCGTCGATTTTGGTCACGGGGCAGCTTATCGAAGCACTTGAATCTGGAAAATACGACATCAACAAAACGGCGGTCATCATCTCGCAGACGGGCGGCGGCTGCCGTGCCACAAACTACATCGGCTTTATCCGCCGTGCCTTGAACGACGCGGGCTGGAGTCATGTTCCGGTCATCTCGCTCAACGCGCTCGGCATGGAGAAAAACCCCGGATTCAAATTTACGCCGGGAATGGTTCACAAGGCGATGATGGCGGCGTTCCTGGGCGACTTGCTCATGCGCGTTCTGTACCGAGTGCGCCCATACGAAGCCGAGCAGGGAAGCGCAAACCGCCTCTACGAAAAATGGAACGCGAAAGCCGAAGAAATGCTCAAATCGAATTCGATTTTCAAATACAGAAGGTTGATTCGCGGAATCGTGCGCGATTTTGACCGTCTGCCGATTCTTCCGATTAAAAAGCCACGAGTCGGCGTTGTCGGCGAAATTCTCGTCAAATTCCACCCGACGGCGAACAACGACATGGTGAATGTAATCGAGCGGGAGGGCGCGGAGTGCGTCATGCCAGACTTGATGGACTTCCTTTTCTACACTTTCTCGGACGGCGTTTTCCGAACGAGGGAGCTTGCCTTCCCCAAATCCGAGGAGCGAAGTGGTAAATTCGCGGTGTGGGCTTTGGAACTCTACCGAAATTATATGAAAAAATGCCTCAGAAAAAGCCGCAGATTCGAGCCGCCTAGCTCAATCTGGGACATGATGAAGAGCGTGGAGGGAATCATTCAGACGGGAAACATCTCTGGCGAAGGCTGGTTCCTCACAGCGGAGATGGTCGAGCTGATTCACTCTGGCGCGCCGAGCGTTGCCTGCGTTCAGCCTT
>ERZ842401.4158-NODE-4158-length-17156-cov-20.838372_pt1 | contig 17156 bp, 18 predicted proteins | sample MGYA00521270_ERZ842401 | MGnify/ENA primary metagenome ERZ842401 (study PRJEB31892, sample SAMEA3878208) | bioreactor metagenome | biome: Moose rumen | place: Sweden | collected 2011-10 | study: EMG produced TPA metagenomics assembly of the PRJEB12797 data set...
AACGAAAAAAAACACACTTTTAGTGTACACTCACACGTGGTTATGCAGGTGACCCTAGTTTTTTGTATCTTTGCTGCGTCTAATGGGTAGAGATTCAAAAACAGACGAGACAATGAATGCATTAGAAAAACAGTTTGCGTAAACGTCACCTTTTGCCTTTCTGACTTGTTATATTAGTGACCAGGTCAAGAAAGAACAGAAGTTTAACAAATAAAAACAAGACGAAATGAGTATTATGGGATATTTAGAAGACATCTTAGTGCCAATTGCAGTGGCATGCGTTCTGCCAATTATGATTGTATGGTTCATGGTTCGACAGAAAATGAACGAGACAAACACCCGCACACAAATCGTGCTGGCTGCCATCGAGAAGAATCCGGACATGGATCTGGAAGAACTGATGGAGAAGATTTCGCCAAAGAAGAAGCTGCTGAAGGAGAGACTGCTATCAAAACTGTTGTGGGGTAGCATTATCACCTTCCTGGGCGTTGCCTTGATAGGGTACTGCATCTTCCAAGGTGTTGCTGGTGGAATGAATGCATCTGACCTTCAACAATTCAGCTTATATGGTGCGGTTCTTCTGGGCATAGGCATCGCCTTCCTTATTAATTACTCTGTAGGCAAGAAGATGCTTGCCAAAGAGATGGAGGCAGAGCAAAACAAACTGTTAGAACAAGCCTGAACCCGTGACGCGTGAAGTTTTCATAGCACAGGTGGAGCGTGAGCAGGAAGCACTACGAAGCTTCTTGCTCGCCCTCTGCTGTGGCAACAAAGGCGATGCTGACGACCTGGCACAGGATGCGCTGGTGAAGGCTTATCTCTCATCGGCCGGCTATCAGGACAAAGGACGTTTCCGTTCGTGGCTCTACAAGATTGCCTACAACACGTTCTTGAACCACAAGGCGAGCATACGCTCAACGGAGAGCATCGACGAGGCACGGATGCTTATTAGCAGCACCAGTGCCGACGCTGAGTTTGCGCACCAAGATCTCTATTTAGCTCTGCGCACCCTGCCACCCAAGGAACGCTCAGCTATCACCCTGTTCTATCTCAACGGCTATAACATCAAGGAGATAGCCGCCATTACTGAAACCTCGGAGGATGCCGTCAAGAAGCAACTCTCACGAGGACGTGACAAACTAAAGGAGAAAATGAAGATATGACAAAAGATAAAACACTTGAGGAACTGTTCCTCGCCCAGAAACCGCATTTCTCGGATAGCGATGCCTTTATGGCAGCACTCACAAAGCGACTGGATGCCGTAGAGTATGTAAAACAGCATCAGGAGACCACTATACGTCGCTACAAGATGATGATGGTAGCCGCTTTCGTGGTAGGTGTCATCAGTGGTGCCGTCACTATTGCGTTTGTCCTATCGACTCCCACAGATGTTCCACTTTTCACCTTCCATGTGCAGACGGGTTTCTTGTTATGGTTTGCCGAAAACTCCCGCCTGATAGTCACCACGTTGCTCTCGCTGTTTATGACACTGGGCATCATCAGCATCATCAGCAACGTTCAAGACATCCTGCAAATGCGGGTACGATTAGGTGCCGCTTTTTAGCTAACTTGCAAGAGGTCTTATATGACTTCCGTCCATGATGGAAGTCATATAAACCTGGCAACTGCAAGATAATACTTTTTAGGGTTTATAAGTACACATATAAACCTGTGTTTGTTAAAAAACACTAACGTTATGGCTCTGTAGGTCTACAACTATCGTGGAAAATTACTACCTTTGCACCGTCAAAAGGCAAAGACCAAGCTGTAACGTGTTGTTACAGCTGTTAAAAAACAGCCCCATTTTTATTGTTTTTTAATGAGAATCAGTAGTATTGTGCTTCTGATATTAGTCTTTGGTGTTATACATGTAAAGGCACAACAGAAGCACCCGTTGACAGTCGGTGAACTGTTTAACTTAGTTGAAAGCAACAGCAAGACTCTTCAACGGGAGAAGACAAGCGTAGAATTTGCTAACAAGGGTATTGAGACGGCACGCAGCCAGAGGTTACCAGAGATAAACACCAGTATGTCGGTGAGCTATAATGGCAACGTGCTCATTGCCGATCGTGATTTTAGTAACATGCAGGGATATTCCTCGCCGCATTTAGGTAATTCGTTTGCCTTGGAGGCTCGGCAGGTGGTATATGCCGGTGGGGCGATTGAGGCAGGTATTCGGATGGCGGAACTGCAGAAGCGGCAAGCCTTAGTCAGTGAGCAGCTGACGCGTGAGCAACAGCGGTTTCTTTCTCTTGGTCAGTATCTTGACTTGTATAAGTTAGACAATCGCATGAATGTGCTGGAGCAAAATATAGAGCTTACCAGTCGTCTTATTGACAACATCAAGGCAAAGTTCGCAGAGGGCATGGCGTTGAAGAATGATGTGACGCGCTATGAGCTGCAGATGGAGACCTTACGCCTTGAACTCCGGAAAGTGCATGACCAACGTGCCGTCCTTAACTATCAGCTTTGTAATACGTTAGGGATTAGGCAAGGAACCGAGATAGTTCCTGACATTGACGTGTCTGTGAGTCTGCCGTCTATGATTCTGCCGTCTGCGACGGCAGAATCGTCACTTAGCGAGGCTCAGTCCAACAGTCCCATGTTGCAGCAAGCTCAGATAAATTGCCAGATTGCAGAACAGAGTGTCACGCTGGCTAAGAGCGATATGTTACCAAAGGTGGCTCTCATTGCCGCCGACCAGTTGAACGGTCCATATACTTATGACATTCCTCCTAAGGATATAAATGTAAATTTCTGGTATGTCGGCGTAGGAATTAAGTATCCTGTCAGTTCATTGTTCAAACAGAACAAAAAACTACAGCAGGCACGTATTGCTATGCGTCATACCGAGGAAGCCAGGCTTGTGGCGCAAGAGTCGTTGAGCAATGAGGTGCACCAGGCATGGACGATGTATCAGCAATCGTTTGCCGAATTGAAAACCCAACAGAAAAGTGTAGAGTTAGCCTGTCAGAACTATAAAGTTGTCTCAGACCGCTATATGTCACAGTTGGCACTGATTACCGACATGCTTGATGCTTCTAACATAAAGCTTAATGCCGAGCTTAAAGAAGTCGATGCCCGTATAAATATCATTTATAATTATTACAAGATGAAATTTATATGTGGAACGTTGTGAGTGTGAAGAGAGAGATGATAGTAAAAGAGTAAAAAAAGAAAGAAATGAGTAATAAGAAAAATATCAAAAGAGTATATAATCTAACGATAATAGTAATCATACTTTTGGCATTAGGCTATGTATGCAGCCGCTTTGTGCATTGGGGCAATAAAGAATGGACTGACGATGCTCAGGTGTGGCGGCATATTACACCGCTGAATGCCCGTGTGGGGGGATTCATTAAGGAGGTTCGCTTCGAGGATTACCAGCATGTGAGAAAGGGTGATACCCTGGTTATTATAGAGGATGCCGAGTACAGGTTACAGTTGGCACAGGCAGAGGCAGGACTAAAAGGCTCACGTTCCGGAGCGTCGGCGGTGAGTGCGGGAATGACGACTACTGCCTCTAATGTACGTGTCGCGGCAGCTGTCATAGAGGAGGCTCGTGTTAATATGGATAATGCCCGTGCTGACTATGAGCGTTATGCCACACTATTGGAGAGGGATGCAGTCACCCGTCAGCAATACGACAACGCCCGTGCCCGGTACGATGCTGCCCGTGCCCGGTATGAACAGGCCAGCAGGCAGAAACAGTCGACGTCACTCGTGGTGAATGAACAGGCACAACGGCTCACCCAGACTCATGCCGGCGCCAGTGTCGCTGAGGCAGCTGTCAATCTGGCTCGTCTGAACTTGAGCTATACAGTTATCGTTGCGACCTGTGATGGCGTTATGGGGCGCAAGGATATTCATGATGGACAGCTGGTACAGCCCGGTCAGCAGCTGGCAAGTATTGTAGATGACCGTCAGGTGTGGGTTGTTGCCAACTATCGTGAGACACAGATGAGACATATACGGGTAGGCAGTCCTGTGGAGTTTAAGGTCGATGCCATCCCAGATGTTACCTATCAAGGTGAGGTGGAGAGTATTGCGGCAGGAACAGGGAGTGTCTTTTCGCATATTCCTGTAGATAATGCCACAGGCAACTTCGTAAAAGTAGAGCAACGTATACCTGTACGCATTCGCCTCTCTTCCAAAAACAAGGCAGAGGATGTGCGACGACTCCTTACAGGATTGAACGTGGAAACGGAGGTGATGTACTGATGGCAGGCTGGAATCCGAATCAGAAGTTCTCTATGCCGATGTTCAATTCATGGGTGCCTGAGCGCATGCGTCCGTGGATTTATCTGTCGTTTGCCTTCTTTTTCCAACTGTCGGGCGGCATCTATTTCGCAAACCTGCAGCAGATGGTTGGCATCACAGACCTGATGCGTGAGGATCTGCAGTTTGTGGCAATGTGTGGGGTAGTGGGCGTCAATATGCCGTTCCCTTTTCTCTTCCGTTATAAGTTACGCTTCACCAATCAGCAACTGCTAATCAATGCCGCGCTGGTGATAGCAGTCTGCAATATCTTGTGTCTTTATGTCACTTGGTTGCCGGGTCTTTGTGCCATCAGCTTTATAGCTGGGTTCTTTAAGCTTTGCGGTACGTTTGAGTGCTTCTCCAACATACGTTTGTGGCTCTCTCCGAAACAGGACTTCGGCATATTCCTACCATCGCTCTATATCATAATTTTAGCCGCTATGCCTGCCAGCAACTGGATATGTCAGGAACTTACCATCGTCCTCGGCTCATGGAAGATGATGCATTGGCTCACGGTAGGACTGATGCTCTTTGTAGTACTTGTCATTTATACCTGTACTCATCCATGGCGTATGATGCCTAAGCCGCTGCCCTTAGTGTCACTCGACTGGTTAGGGTGTCTCTTGTGGTCGGCTTGCATGCTTGAGGTTATATGGCTTTTCACATACGGTGAATATTATAATTGGAGTGATAGTCCTGTGTGGTGTGGTGCGCTTGTAGCTTTACCGTTGACACTTGCAGTCACTATTGCGCGCATGATACATATCCGTCATCCTTATATTGACCCATCTGTGTTCTGCCACTGGCGACTACTGCCAATCCTTGGAATGTTCTTCGTGGCTGAGGTGATGAATGCGACTCCGCACGTGCTGCAAAACACACTGACTGGTGGAGTTCTTGGTTGGGGCTTTACCACTACGCAGCAATTCTATGTCTTTGAGGTCATAGGCTATGCCTCTGGCAGCGCCTTCACTATATTGTGGGGAAGGGGAGATCCGCATTGGGGGGGGCTGCCTCGATGGGGATTTAAGTACACTCATCTGCTCACTGTGGGGTTTGCCGCTTTGCTGCTCTATCAAGTGATGATGTACTTCTACGTCTCACCAATGCTGAATGTTGAGCGTCTGTGGATGCCTACCATGCTGCGTACCTTTGGATATGGGATATTCTTTGCTACTATGACGTTGTATCTGAAAGACCTTATAGAGTTTCCTACATTCTTCCATGCCCTCACCGTCAGCGGATTCATACGTAATGGTGTGGCAGAGTCGATGTGTACAGGTGTCTATAGCTTGGGGCTGCGCCGTAATATCGCAGATGCCTTGAGCCGCGGTATACATTTCGACATGCGTAATGTGCTGGCGGTGGCAGTCAAAGAGATGTATGGCATTATGTGTCTTGTCGGTGTCTTCGTACTCTTGCTGATGTTACTCTACGATGTTCAACCCGTGCGTTCCACCATGGGGCGTATGCGACCGCTCAGGAAATTGGGACGTATGGTTAAGCGGCAACTTGCTATCGCATAATTAATAAAGATAGTGTACTTAAAAATGTTAAGTGTACGTGGCTTTACAGGTTAAAAAAGACGAAATCTGCGATTGTTCAATGATTCGTGATTTCCATATTTTTGCTAACTTTGCATAGTAGAATTATCATATCTAACTAATTAAAAACGTGTATATTATGTCAAAGACAGTAGAACTACAGATTGAAAAAAGCCGTAACGTCGTAAATGGTTTGCGCAAGCATGTCAAAGAAATGGGAGAGCGTGGCGTTAGAAGCGTGGAGATTGACCAAATGGAACAGACCCTTGCGCAATTGGTTGATGCAAATGAGGAGGTTGACCGCTTGCGTGAAGAGCTTAAGCTTAAGGTGAAAAATATCAACAACTTAATGGACAGTGTAAAAACTGCTTACGCAGAGAAAAAGGTAATGCTTAAAGGCTTCTATCCGCAAGAGCGTTGGGCAGACTATGGTGTGCCTGACAAACGATAAATATCTTATCTTTTTATAATATATCGCAAGCGACTTATCGTTAAACAAACTTAAAGTTTAAGATAAGTCGCTTGCGATATAAATAGATGTTATTACCTTTGCAACGGCTTTGAGAAGATAGGTCGCATCAGGCATAGCTCAAGCAAGTAGGCTCTGTTCTCGTTTGCACTGTCTTTATCATAGTCTCAATATAAATAACGATTCAATTTAGTTTGATATGACAAAGATTTATGATTTCAAGGCTCTCACGAGCAAAGGTAAGGAGATTGATTTCTCCGAGTTTAAGGGAAAGGTGTTGCTGATTGTCAATACAGCCAGCAAGTGTGGTTTCACTCCTCAGTTCGCAGGACTGGAGGAACTGAACCAGAAGTATAAGGACAAAGGGTTGGTGATTATCGGATTTCCTTGCAACCAGTTTAAAGAGCAGGATCCAGGCTCAGACAGCCAGATAGAGGAGTTCTGCCAGTTGAATTACGGGGTGACATTCCAGATTATGAAGAAGACCGACGTGAATGGTCCTGCTGCAGAGCCAATATTCGAGTATCTGAAAGAGCAGGCGCCAACAGAGGAGTTACACGGTCTGAAGGCTAAGGCCACGGCTGCAATCTTTAAAAAGATCAGCAAGAGTGTTGAGAAAGACAGCGACATCAAGTGGAACTTTACTAAGTTTCTGATTTCTAAAGATGGTGAGAATGTAAAACGATATGCCCCTACCACAGAGCCGGATAAGATGGTTGAGGATATCGAGGCTTTTCTTTCAGCAGAATAAATATGCACGCGGAGTTACAACTTGACAACCAGATTTGCTTCCGTCTTTATACTGCAGCAAGACTGATAACACAGGCTTATACGCCGATGCTTTCTGAACTGGGTATCACTTATCCGCAATACCTTGTGCTGATGGTGCTGTGGGAGAGAGATACCCAGCCAGTGAACGATATAGCCCGTCGCCTGATGCTGGAGACAAACACAGTCACTCCTTTGCTTCAACGTATGGAGAAACAAGGCTTGGTTAACCGGCGTAAGGGTAAAGAGGATAAACGCCAGCATATTGTCACCCTTACAGAGGAAGGTAAGGGACTGGAGGAGAAGGCATTTGCGCTTATACCTGTTGGTATGGGGAAACGGCTCGCTACCTGTCCGCTTAAAGTAGAGGACTATGCTGTCCTTGCTCAGCAACTTGACATGCTGACAGAGCATCTTAAGGATAAGTAATGATGCGAAAAGATGCAGGAAGGCTGTTGGTTGAAGGCCCCCTATAGGATAATCTCCATCGTAGTCTTCTGTACCTGCATCCCAAGGCTCTTGTAAAAGCTCATGGCAGGCTCATTGCCTTCCCATACGTTAAGAGTGATATTGTTACAGCCTATGGATATGGCGTATTCATGGACATAATCAAACAATGCTTTGCCGATATGCTTGCCGCGACATTTCTCGTCGACACAGATGTCATCTATATACAGGGTCTTGCAATCTTGTAGCAGCAGATGGTTTCTTACCTCTGTAATCTGGCAGAAGGCATAGCCTGATATTGACCCTCCATCGTCATAGACAAATATAGGGTTGTTGGAGTCTTTGAACATTGCCTCTAACTCTTGCTCGTCATATTTGGTTGTGTCGGGTCTGAACAAGTCGGGACGTATGTAGTGGTGTACCATGTTTACCTGATGCAGCAGCTCGATGATACGTCGGGTGTCGTTTCCATTTGCTTTTCTAATCATTGCACTCAATGTTAAGTTGTTTCAGAATGCAAATATACTCTTTTTCTCAGAATTGTGCAAATAGGGACCGTATGTTTGAAATGAAAATGCGAATTAAAACGGATGGACAAATAATAAAAGAGAGTATCTGTGCGTTATAGATGAAAAAGTATTTACAAATCAGATTAATTTTAATTGTATGAAAAGACTATTTTCCATTTGCGTCTTGGCTGTTGTTTGTGTACTTATGACTTCAGCGCAGGACATTTATAGTTTTAAGGTTATGGACGACGTAGGGCAGGAGGTGTCATTGTCCGACTATAAAGGAAAGGTGCTGCTTATCGTGAATACAGCCACGCATTGCGGATTCACTCCTCAGTATAAAGAGCTGGAGGCTCTGTTTGAGAAGTATAATGGTGATGGTTTGGAGATTCTTGACTTCCCATGTAACCAGTTTGGCGAGCAGGCACCAGGTACGATACAAGAGATTCATCAGTTCTGTACCGCTAACTTCGATATACGGTTTGCACAGTTCGATAAAATAGATGTAAACGGAAGTGAGGAGTCTCCGCTTTATACTTATCTGAAAGCTCAGAAAGGCTTCTGTGGCTTCGACCTCAATGACAACATGGGGAAGGCTATGGATGGAATGTTACGTAAGAAGGATGCTGACTACGACAAGAAGTCTGACATAAAGTGGAACTTTACGAAATTTCTTGTCAGCAAGGATGGACATGTGGTTAAGCGTTATGAGCCTACGGAGAGTATTGCCGCAATAGAGGCTGATATACGTAAGGAGCTGAATCTTGTACCGTGAGAGCGAAGTGGATCAGGCGTCATCAAGCTGGGCGACTGAAAGAGAACAGATTTTTAAGCAAATCCTTTGTGGTCTCAGCTTTATTCATTATATTTGCAAGCAGTATCGCTTAAGCATCGTAGCGATTCAAACTACGGCTAAGAATCCCTGAGCGCAGGGTGGCGGTATGACTTTAGTGGGTAAAACAATAACAGCATTAGCAGTTATTCGGCGTGTCTGAAAGGTGAGATGTTTAGAACACGATGCTTGAATGACGATAATGACTAATGTCTGCACTCGATAGTGCGGACATGTCACTTATCTATTCAAGCAGGTACTATCTCACCACCTCAGACACGGATATAGTGTAGTTCGCACTATTTTCGTGTCTGTTCGTTTGGTGGGTGGTGCCTGTAAAGCCAGGATAAGTGCTGTGCTCCTAAATCTATCAGAGTATGGCAAAGAAAGCCCAACTTGGCTACAAAGAGATTGAAGCAAGACTAATCACTCCCCTCTCCCCTTGGGAAGGCTACGGGGTGGCGACCTCCGGTCGGGAAGGAGGGGCTGGGGGTGAGGCTATAGGGTATAACCTGCTGTATGCCTTTGGCAAGAGCGAACGCGACATTCAACGCTATAAGGAAGGCAAGGGAGTCCTGAAAACATTCGACGGACTGCTGATAAAAGGTCTGTTCTGCTATCGGGGGACGACCACTACACGATTAGCCTCAGAACTGGAACTACTAAAGCGCGATGTTCAGGTGCTGAAGGCTGCACCAAAGATTGTGGCCGTGAGCGACGGCGAGACACTGCTGGCTTACGATCTGCGAGAAAAGGACACCTACGAGAACAAGGTTGACCGTCTGTACTGCGACTTTGCCTTCTTCTATCCGCTGATGGATGTAGAGCGTGTTCACTACGTGGAGGAAAGCCCTGCCGACATCAAGGCGGCAGAGAAGTTGGCCAAGTTGCACGATGAGTTGCGTGCCTACAACGAGTTCCGTTCCGACAGCGACCTGCACGACCTGAATATCTTTATCACGCGACTGCTGTTCTGCTTCTTTGCTGAGGATACTGGTATCTTCGAAGAAAACCTATTTACCAGTAGTATTATTCGCTATACGAAAGATGATGGTTCTGACCTGACAGACTATCTGGCGCGTACCTTTAATATTATGGATGTGTCTCTTCGTTCAGCAGAGACGCTAAGTATCATCAAGCAGTTCCCCTACGTGAATGGCGGTCTTTTCTCTCGTCGTATCCAGATTCCTCGAATGGGCCAGAAAGCTCGCAAGATTATCATTGAGTGTGGAGAACTGGATTGGAAAGACATTAATCCAGACATCTTCGGAAGTATGATTCAGGCGGTGGTAAATCCAGAGGAACGCGCCTCGCAGGGCATGCACTATACCAGCGTGCCCAACATCATGAAGGTCATCAATCCGCTGTTCCTTGATGAGTTACGTGGCGAGTATAACAAACTGAACGAACATTATGAGCAGCTGCTCCAGCTTAAAAAGATTGGCGCAAAGAAGGAGAAAGACTTTTATGCTGAGTGCCGTCCCATCTCTCGCCAATGTGAAGCCCTGCTGAAACGTATGAGCAAGATGAAGTTCTTCGACCCGGCTTGTGGCAGCGGCAATTTCTTGATTATCACCTACAAGTCGCTGCGCTTCCTTGAAATGGACATTCTTTCGTTGCAGCAGAAGTGTTTGGCTGATACTCAGTCGATGTTTGTCGATGCCAGCGTTATCTCGCTGAATCAGTTCTACGGCATCGAGTTGCTCGACTTCCCTCATGAGGTCGCCATGCTCAGCCTCTGGTTGGCTGAGCACCAGATGAACACGAAGCTCAATGCCGAGTTTGGCGTCAACACCAAAGCCCTGCCACTGAAGAACATCACCCAGATAGTCTGTGGCAACGCCTGCCGCCTTGACTGGAATACCATTTGTCCGCATACCCCAGAGGAAGAGGTGTTTATCTTTGGGAATCCACCGTATTTGGGGACTCGAAAGCAGACATCTGATAACAAGAAAGACATGAATATGGTGTTTGCCAAATATGACTCAGACTACAAAAAATTAGACTACATTGCTTGTTGGTTCGTAAAGGGTGCTGAGTATATGAATACCTCAAATGCACTTTGTGCTTTTGTGAGTACAAATTCTATAACCCAAGGTGAGCAGGTATCTCTACTATGGCCTTTGTTATTCAGATTAGATGTTAAAATTTCATTTGCTTACCTATCTTTTAAGTGGTCTAATAATGCAAAACATAATGCAGGAGTTACTTGTGTCATTATTGGTCTTACAAACAAGGAATCCAAAAGGAAATTATATAATGGTTCTGAGTACATTATTTGTGATAACATAAATCCATACTTGTATTCTGGCTCTGATAGTATTGTTGTTCCACTTAATAAAAATTTGTCTGGCCTACCACAAATGCTAAAGGGGTGTGCTCCTGGAGATGGAGGAAATTTACTCTTATATAAAGAAGAAAGGGACATGCTTTTATCAAGTTATCCTGAGTTATATGAGGTTATTAAACCTTTCTTGGGGGCTGACGAGATTATCAATGGATATATGCGCTATTGCTTATGGTTGGATGAAACGAGCTATCAAAAGTATAGCCATATTAGAGAGATTTATGACAGAGTAGAAAGGTGTAGAGCTATGAGATTAGATAGCACAAAAGAGGCAACAGTAAAGAAAGCTGCAACTCCATGGCTCTTTGATGAAATACGCTATCAAAAAGGCGCCACAATAATAGTTCCTCAGACATCGTCGGAAAACAGAACCTATATTCCTATTTATTACAGTGAAAAGGATATCATATATTCTAATGGTGCAAGAGTAGTGTTTAATGGACAATTGTGGTTATTTGGTATTCTGACATCAAAGATTCATAATTGTTGGGCACAAGTTGTAAGTGGACGATTGGAAACTCGTATTCAATATTCAAATACCCTATGCTACAACACCTTCCCCTTCCCCAAAATCTCTGCCGAGAAGAAAGCGGAGATAGAAGAGGCGGCAGAGAACGTGTTAGTGACTCGTGAGTTCTATCCGGACAAGACGCTGGCAGACCTGTACGACCCCGACAAGATGCCGCAGGACTTGCGCGAGGCGCACGCCAAACTGGATGATATTGTGGAAAGCTGCTATCCCGGCTATCCCTTCGCCACAGACGAAGCCCGCTTAGAATGCCTGTTTAAGTTGTATGAAAAGATGAAGAAAAATGGATACACTATTTGTCATCATAATGCCCATAGGCAGAGATAACGAGCACAACCACTTCGGTCTCGTAAATGCGATAGACCAAACGATGTTTTTTGGAGATACGACGACTCCAACGGTCTTCTGGCTGCCCCTTCAGCTGCTCAGGATGACCAGTACCTGTCCTTGGATGCTCGGCCAGTTCAGTCAGAAAAGTTTGAAACTTCTGGAAGGCCTTCGGCTCGCTCTGTTCCAAACGATCTGCATCAGTCAGAGCCTGTTCAGAGAGATTGACGATATAACTCATTTGCCAATACGTTTACGGAAGTCTGCGAAACTCTCTCCTGGGAGCATGGCATATGTGCGTCCTTCACGGAAATCGGCTTCTGCCTTTTCAATCTTCGCGAAGAATTCTTCCTTGGACATAACCGTTGAATCTTCCTTTTCTTTCACAAGTTTCGCAACATACTTAGCCAGCCGCTTCATCAACTGCTCGCTGTCGGCTATTGCCCCTATATCTTGCCAGAGTTTTGTGTTCTGTGCATTTAACTGTATTGCCGTCATAAACCTTTCATATATATTCATCGGCAAAGTTACGAATAAATTCTGAAACTACAAATTAATATGGAGCAAAACAGCAATAATATCGTAGATATACACTATCAGCAGACGGGCGAAGCCAGCGCTACCAACGAACTGGGGATGCGAGAGATGCAGGCTAAGGCTTACGAAGCGCGACAGAAGCGGTTCCTACTGATTAAGGCTCCTCCAGCATCGGGTAAGAGCCGTGCGCTGATGTTTATCGCATTGGATAAGTTGGCGCATCAAGGACTGAAGAAAGTAGTAGTCGCCGTGCCAGAAAAGAGCATCGGACGTTCGTTTCAGAACACACGGCTAATGCCATACGGATTCTTTGCCGACTGGGAGGTTGCCTCTTACTTCAATCTGACGGATGTGAAGAACGAGAAGGACAAGAAAGGACGATTCATCGAGTTCTTTCGTCAGTCGAGAACAAAGATTCTGGTGTGTGCCCACGCTACGCTGCGCAATGGCATGAAAGAAATCTCGGACGAGGACTTCAACGACACGCTGCTGGCTATCGACGAGTTTCACCATACCTCGGCTGATGCCAACTCAAATCTGGGCGACGTGGTGCGTCGGGTGATGAACAACTCTACAGGGCATATTGTGGCGATGACGGGCAGTTACTTCCGCGGAGACGGAATCCCCGTATTGAGAGTAGAAGACGAAGCACGGTTCTATCCCGTGACCTATAACTACTATCAGCAACTGAATGGCTACAGGTATCTAAAGAATCTGGTGCTGGGCTACCACTTCTATCATGGAAACTATCTGGACCACATCCGTGAGGTGCTGGACACCACGAAGAAGACCATCATTCATATTCCCAGCGTAAATGCCCGAGCCTCGACAGGTATCGGTAAATATGCGGAGACGGACGAAATCATGAAGGCGATAGGCAAGGTGGAATATAAGGACTATAACACAGGTATCTATCATGTCAGGACAGCGGACGGACGACTGCTGAAAGTGGCCGACCTGGTGGAAGACGACCAGAAGGAGCGCAACATGGTGCAGGGCTATCTGCAAAGCATGAAGCACAGGGAGGATATGGACATCATCATTGCGCTGGGAACAGCCAAAGAGGGGTTCGACTGGCAATGGTGCGAGGTATGTCTGACCATCGGTGTGCGTGGCTCGCTGACAGAGGTGATACAAATTATAGGAAGATGTACACGCGACTGCGAGGGCAAAGAGACTGCCAAGTTCACGAACATGATAGCGATGCCCGATGCCGAGCAGAGTGATGTGAAAGTGGCGGTAAACGATTTCTTGAAAGCAATAACCGCTTCGCTGCTGATGGAACAGGTTATGGCTCCCAGTTGGCACTTCAAGACGGTGAAGGATATCGACGAAGACGATAAGACCCCTCGGACATTGATTGTCGAAGGACTGAAACCGCTGTCGAGCGAGAAGACAAAGCTGATTGTGCAAGAGCAATTGGATGACTTAAAGGCCGCCATCCTGCAAGATGAGACAGTAGTAAAGGCCATCAGCGGCTCTACCACGGCAGAGACCATCACTCAGCACTTGGTCCCCAAGGTGATTCGCGAACGCTATCCTGACCTGTCAGAAGAAGAGGTTGAGGAGGTTCGCCAACGGGTATTGCTCGACACGATGATCAAAGGTAATGATATTGTTGACGACAAAGGAAATCCCATAGACTTTTCCGGCAACGAAGAACAGGAGAGCGAGGGCAATCGTCTGATTAAGATTGCCAACCGCTTTGTCAACATCGACAAGTTGAGCATCAATCTCATTGATACGATTAACCCATTCCAGCGGGCATACGAAGTGTTATCGAAGTCGGTAGATGCGCCTACGCTAAAGATTATTCAGGACACCATAGCAGAACAGAAGTTCGACCTGACGTTGGAGCAGGCTATCACCATCTTCAAAGGACCACTGAAACAATGGGTGGCAGAACATGAGGGTAGAGTGCCTGACATCAACCATCCTGACCCCAAGGTGAGAGAGATGGCTGCAGCCTTGCAGATGATCAGGAACCTGAAAGCACGTAAGTTGGCAGGACTTGAGTATGAACCATAAAGGAGCAAAACGATGGAATGGCCTAAAGAACTATTAGAGATATTCGACGACCCATTGCTGGATGGTGTACGTCCTAAGGTTGTTGCACCTACTGCTGACGACCGTATGAGTCAGAAGTTGGCAGAAGTAACAGCATGGATAGAACGCAATGGCAGGGAGCCTGAGCGCAATGGAGACCTGAAGGAGAAAATGATGTGGGCAGCTATGACTGCCTTGAAGAACAAAAAACTGATGTAAGCGTATGGATATAGACAAAGAACTGGAAGAAATCTTCGACGACCCGCTATTGAACATTTCAGAAAAAGAAGTAGAGTTGTTTGATATTCCTGCTGATATGCGGAAAAGCATGGAAAGCAGGAGTAAGGCAGACTATGTTGCCCAGCGCAGACTCTGCGAGGATTTCGAGTTGTATCGTCCACTGTTTCAGCAAGTTCATCAAGATCTTAGGCAAGGGAAGCGCAGTTTGGTTAGAATATCAAAAACCATCAACTTGCAGGCAGGTCACTACTATATTGTAGAAGGACAGATGCTGTTGTTGGAAAGAATAGGTGAGAGGACTACGAGCAGTAATTTTCTGCCCGATGCCCGTACCCGCTGTATCTATGAGAATGGTACTGAGTCGGACATCCTACTTCAGACTTTGCGGAAGAATGTAGTGGGGGGTGGATATGCTATCACAGAATTGCAGGAAGAAACGGAGAGTAGGTTTTTCAGCAATGAGGACATTACTACGGATGATAAAGTGACGGGCTTTATCTATATACTGAGTTCGCTGTCAGACGATCCGAATATTAAGAATCAAAAAGACCTTTACAAGATAGGTTATTCTACAAACTCAGTGGAAGAGCGTATCGCAAATGCGGCACATGAACCTACCTACCTGATGGCTCCTGTCAAGATAGTGGCAGCCTATAAAGTCGTCAATCTGCATAGTCAGAAGTTTGAGGATATGGTTCATCAGATTCTGAAACCTGTACAATTCCACGTTACTGTTATTGATGACGACGGTGAACCACATGAGCCTAAAGAGTGGTTTGTGGTTCCCCTGAATGTCATTGACATCATCATAGCCCGCATTATGGACGGCTCGATATTGGGCTACACATATAATGTAACTATGCAGTGTTTGGAAAAGAGAATGGTTTAATCTAAAAATTTAATTATGAACAAGAAAAGATTACAAAGATATTAGCATCTCTTGAGAAAGCGTATTCAGAGTTAGAGGTAATTCGTGATGAAGAACAAGAGGCTTTCGACAATATGCCAGAAAGCCTTCAGTATTCAGAACGGGGTGAACAAACAGAACAAAATGCTGATGACCTTGATAGTGTCGTGACAGACTTAGAGAGTGTTGTTGATGCGCTGAACGATGTAATTAATAATAATTGAGTTGTATATGATTACAGTTATCGTAATAATCGGATTGATTGGCTATTTACTCACGGGAGGTTGGCTTAATCTATGAGAGTTAATAAGATGGAATGACACAGCGTAAAACAGTGCTCGTTTACGTATTTTCATAATACGTAAATGTTTTAGATTGATACTATTAGCCGCACCAACTGTGAAGTCCGTGCGGCTTTTCGCTATTGTGATTATCGCCAACTAGCTTTGATATCTTTGCCTTAGAATCCTGAAATAATCAGTCTCGTCTATTACCTCTATGACCTGACCTACGATGAAGTCTCATTGTAGATCCAGAGACGCCCATCACGAGAGGATATTACGATGCATAGGAAAATAAAGCGAAAAAGAGGAGTGCATAATTTTATATTGCCTTTAGCGTAAATGCCATATCAAAGTTGTATTATATGTATTATAATATAATAAGGTGTATCTTTCCCCCTTTTTTCTTTAGTTTCCTTGATTTAAGTCAACAATTCTATGTTTTAAGATTTATTTGCAAAAAAAGTCATTTAAAAGTTTGCTTGTTTGCTGAAATAGTGATACCTTTGCATCCGCTTTTGGGACGCGCCGTTCTCCGGCGCTGTTTTTCACTGGCGCAATTTGAAAGAGTTCTTTGAGAAATTTGCATAACAGACAACAAGTACAAGAGGCGGGCGCGCGCTCCGAGTTATTTCGGTAGCGTCGCGTCTGTAGACGAACCGTCAATGATGCGTCCGCTCAGATTTGCGGGCGTTGATCGGGTGTAGAGATACGAGGACGTTGGACCTGGGAGAGACCGGACAGACACTTTGAAGAAATATGAATTTACAACGGAGAGTTTGATCCTGGCTCAGGATGAACGCTAGCTACAGGCTTAACACATGCAAGTCGAGGGGTACCGGGGGGAAGGCTTGCCTTCCCTGCCGACGACCGGCGCACGGGTGAGTAACGCGTATCCAACCTGCCCCATAGTCAGGGATAACCTTCCGAAAGGGAGCCTAATACCTGATGTCGTGCGATGATGGCATCAGAGCCGCACGAAAGACTCGTCGCTATGGGATGGGGATGCGTAGGATTAGGCAGACGGCGGGGTAACGGCCCACCGTGCCGTCGATCCTTAGGGGTTCTGAGAGGAAGGTCCCCCACACTGGTACTGAGACACGGACCAGACTC
>ERZ842401.4159-NODE-4159-length-17156-cov-6.322145_pt1 | contig 17156 bp, 16 predicted proteins | sample MGYA00521270_ERZ842401 | MGnify/ENA primary metagenome ERZ842401 (study PRJEB31892, sample SAMEA3878208) | bioreactor metagenome | biome: Moose rumen | place: Sweden | collected 2011-10 | study: EMG produced TPA metagenomics assembly of the PRJEB12797 data set...
ATATTTTCTTTAACAGCTTCTCTTGGATGAATATGATTCTTTATTGCATATTGTTCAGCAGGAGCCCCAAATGCATCCCATCCCATTGGATATAAAACATTATATCCCTGCATTCTCATCATACGAGCTAAAGCATCTTGAGCAGTATAACTACGTACATGTCCTACATGTAATCCTGATCCACTAGGATATGGAAATTCAACCAATATATAATAAGGCTTTTTATTCTCATCCTCTGTTACTTCAAAAGTCTTATTCTTATCCCAATATTTTTGCCATTTCTTTTCTATTTCTTTAACACTATTCATTAATAATCATTCCTTTCTTCTTGTAAAATAAATATATTAAATGATAACTACCTAAAATAAGTAATACAGTACCAAAAGCTCCAAATAGTATTCCTAGTAAAAAATTCTCAACATTTACTATAATACTTACAATTAAACTAATATCAAATGAAGATATCAAAGCAATTAACTGTAACAATTGATTATATGGTATCTTTTTAAAATTTAAATTTTTATATTTCTTCTTTAAATATAAAATTTCCAGTGGTTCTTTCTTATCTTTTTTATTTTTATTTTTCTTAGCTCTAGTAACAATAAAGAGCTGATACATCAAAAATACTATAATATAAGTAAATATAAACAATATTATCTCTTCCATAAATCCTCCTAAAAAAAACAATTCATCCATAAGGACGAATTGTCGTGGTACCACCTTAAATTATACTCTCTAATCGATAACGGAATTACCCAATTTGCTCCTAAGACAAGTTCATAAAACTATACTATCTATTTTCACCAACCATAGACTCTCTTTAAATAATCATTTTATTACTACTTCTTGTTCATCACAAATACAAGGTTATTATAACATAAATTTATAATATTCCAAGCTAAATTTAACGATATTTCGCTTTTTCTTTAGCATTCAAAGATTCTAAATGAATATCTCTAATAACACTTTTAAAAGCTTCATCACCTAAATAATCGATTATTTCAGTTAAATTTTTCATTTCAGATATTCTATCATCATCAGTATATATGGCTATCTTTAATAATAATTGTTCTTCAGGTATTAATACAAAATCTTCTGTATCTTGAGCATCATATTTATCATATAATACTCCTTCAGAAAACTCATATAAAATAGCTTTTCTCTTAGGAGATAAATCATTATAGCTATCATTAGCTAAAACATTTTTTAAAATTTTATCATTCATAAAAGTATTTCTAGCATAGTCAACAATAGAACTTTTTATAATATCGTTTTGTCCAATATTAACTAATTCTTTTACTGCATTCTCTCCTTTTTCATAAGCTAATTCTACTAAAAAATTATAATTATCTAATACTTTCTCAGCAATTAACTCATCAAGAAAAACAGAATTATAGCCATCTACTGATTCTAACCAATAATCTGCTTTGCCTTCGTAGAAACATAAATAAGCATATTTTCTAGCAATAGAAAAAGCCTTTGCTTTTTCTTCTCTTTTGGCATCAGCTAATTTAGGACTTATAAATTCCCTATCTAGATCTCCTTCGAGTAAATGACTAAACATAGAATCACATACTGAAGTAATATCTACTAAATTCATTGTTTCACAGTAACGTAAGATAGTAGCATCTAATAATACTCCTAATCTTTTTTCTGTAATATTCTCTTTCATACCAAACTCCTAAAATTCATTAATGTAATCTAATAGTTTTAAGAATAAATTCATATATTCTTTAGATAATCCTTTACTCTTTAACTTACGTACTTCAATTCTCTTCTTACTAATAGGAAGATCGCCAAAAATTATTGCAGCAATTTCTTCTTTTAGATATGTATTAATCTTTAGATCCATTAAGATACTATCTAAATCATCATTAATAAGACGAACAGCATCTATTTCAATATCTTTTCCTTTACAGTTAATAGTTAATTGTCCAATAGTTGGAACATTTTTTACTTCAACTATAAAGTCATTTCCATCGATGTAGTTTTCACTAATTAATTTCTCTGAATTATAGTAAATAGTAACATTTTCTGCTTCTTTAGTATTTCTAAATACCATCTTGTAATTTCTTTTTTCTGGAACAATACCACTCTTACCATCAACAGAACGAATAATTACAGTGTAATTGTTTCTTAAATAGTTATAGTCAATAGATGTTTTTAAATAATAGCCTTCTTTATACAATGAAGATATACCATCATCTTCATATAAAGTATATGTATTACTTGCACCTGGGAATATTTGAATCTCTAAATCTGTTGGAAGTCCTATGTTATTATAATCACTTCTATTAGAGAATGGAATAATTGAACCAGAATGTGCAAATACTGGATAATCATCTTCTTTAAAGAATGAAACATATTTCTTATTACCTGGGAACTTTTTACCAGTAACAAAGTCATACCAAGTTCCTTCTGGTACAAAGAATCTATGAATACTACGATTCATTACAGGATCTTTAGGTTCTAGTATTGGACATACTAACAATTGTGATCCTAAGTAATATTGATTTCTATATAATTCATCATCATAAACCCACATATAATTATAATAGAATGGTTGAATAAGTGGTGTTCCACTCTTTGTATAGTTATAGGCTTCTGTATATAAATATGGAATTAATCTATGACGTAATCTTAAGTAATCAGCAGCAATATTTTCAGTTTTAGCATCCCATAGCCATGGTTCCTTCTTATAATATCTACCACGAGCACCATGGAATCTTAAAATTGGTCCAAATGTGCTTAATTGAACATATCTTAAATATAATTCACCATCTTCAATACCACCATGATTACCACCAACGTCGTGACTCCACCAACTAACTCCAATATTTGATGCATTCAAATACATAAATGGTAGTTGTTTCAAATTTTGCCAACTAATTTCACTTGATCCACCATAAGAAACTGGATATCTATGAGGAGCATAAACACTACCACGAGCTAATAATAATGGTCTTTTTTCATTATTACGGCCAGAGTCAATGTACATATAATGATTCAATGCCCATAATTTATTAATATCCATTCCACCATTAGAATCATTCCAAAAGAAATCTACTCCTAAAGATTCCAATGGATGAAGGAACATTTTAAATAAAACGTCCAATAATTTAGGATTTAAAGGATCAAACTCAATAATAGCTGGAGCTTGTAATCCTAATAATTCAATAGCTTGAGGATAATGTTCTTCATGTGGATAAATACCTAAAGTTGGATTTACACATAAACCAACTCTTATACCTCGCTTATGAAATTCATTAATCATTATAGCTGGATCTCTTATTAATTCTTTATTAAAAGTAAATCCAGTCTTTAAATCTTTAGCTGTCTCAGTATTTCTAATATGCCAATCATGATCAAAAAGCATTACTGAAATAGGTATTTTCTTTCTTTCAAATTTTCTGATTAAATCAACAATTTTGTGATCATCATAATCAATATTTCTACTCCACCAGTTACCTAAAGCGTATCTAGGTATTAAAGGAGGAGCTCCAGTTATCTTAAAATAATCAAATAATACTTGTTTAAAGTCCCTATCATACATTAAAACATAAATATCTGTGTGATTAGGAATAGGATCAGATAAAGTTCCATCTTTTTCAATAATCTTACCCAAACTATCATCAATAGAACAGAATCCATCCAAAGAGTATAAACCTTTTTGTAAATTATTAGGTATATTAACATCTACTCCTACCATATTACCCATCATGTTTCTAGCTTCTGGATGTCCAACATACCAATCTTTATTTCTATCTTTATCTTTTGATAAAAGAGTTATTTTCAAATTTTTCATTTTGTCAACACCATTAGCTGCGAAAGGTTGACCTTTAATATATGTCATTGAAAAGTATTTAGTAGTAACTTCCATTATATTAGCATCTTGACGCACAAAAAAATCTGGTACTCCAACATTACGCCTCTTTATCAACTGAGTTGGCTTATCATTAAATTGGCCATTAGGTGAAAATTCAAGTCTAACAATTCTCTCTGTAATTACAGAAATCCTAAAATTAGGCCCTTGAACTACCGCTTTTTTGTCACAAACAGCCTTTGTATAATCTACTTCAAATTGTTTTCCAAGTGGATACATACCAAACACCTTCTTATTATTTCTATTAATATAATAACATAATAAAAGAAAATAGCCAATAAAAAAAGACATAATTGTCTTTTCTTAACTTTATTTATCTAAATATTTTACATAGTATTCTTCTAATGTCATATCTTCATCATAAAGAATTTTAGCTATTTTCTTACCTACATATCTATAATGCCATGGTTCACTTCTAAAACCAGTTATATCCTCATGTTGTTTAGAAAATCTATGAATAAAGCCATATTTATGAGCATTATCTAGCATCCATTGATACTCTTTAGAATTTAAAAATATATTAGTAGTTTTACTACCGACATCAAAAGCAAGACCTGTTTGATGTTCTGAATAACCAGGTTTCGCAACAAACTTATCTACATAACTCTGTCCGTAATCTCTTAAGTATAAATTACTAATATCAACCTGATCTTGATAACTACGATAAGCTGAATTAATTATTATTCCATAGCCTTCTTTTTCTGCTGCTTTACTCATTTCTATAAAAGCATCAAGGGCTACTTTACTACACTTTAAACCTTTATCTGAAGCATACTTAGTACTAATATTAACTAGATTGTCAGGCTCAAATTTCTTATCTAAATGAAAATGCTTATTAACTAACATATCAGTAGAAAATTTAGGTACTAAGGTACTATCTTTATAATCTTCTTTATCCATGTTTAAATTGATGTACATAACTACTAATTCTTCATCTTCTGCAGTTTCGTTTTCATAGGCTAGATACCGATCATAATTATCTAATTTGGCATAATCAAAAGAATAAAACTCTTCTAAATATTTTACCTTATCTCTCTTAGTAAATCTTGTAACACTATCATCATTACCATGAGTTAGAATAATACTTATATCGTTATTACTATAGCCTTTCTTTAATAACTTATTTATATTCTTAATTAAATGTTTTTGATTAACATATTTAATCTTACTATAATTATCAAGATATTTTTCATTAAAAGAAGCACTTTCAAAAGCAGCATTTAAAGTCTTATTTTCACCTACTTTTAAGACATCATCCTTATGAAAAGTAAATAAAATATTTCTACTAGCTTCTCTGCTATAACCAATCTTAGTCAAATCACTAACTTGTTTCAAATAGAAAATTAATAATCCAAGCAAAAGACATAGTATTGCCCCAATAATCTTCGCAATACCAAGATATGGTTCTTTTAATTTGATACTTTTTACTTTTTGTTTCTTCACAGTATCACCTATTATCATTTTATCATAAAATTGCATAAAACTACAGATTATGTTATTATTAAAGCGTTTTAGGTGATATTATGAATAAATTTAAATACTCAAATACAAATAAGAGATATCATACTTTAGATTACTTTTATAAGACTAAATTTAATTCTAAAGTTTTTAAAGTAAGTCTAAATGCTGGATTCTCTTGTCCTAACATCGATGGTACTGTAGGTACTGGTGGATGTATTTATTGTTCTAAAAGTGGTAGTGGTGAATTTGCTGGAGACGTTAAAGATTCTATTGAGAAGCAATTTAATACTATCAAGGAAATGATGCATCATAAATGGAAAGATGGTAAATACATTGCTTATTTCCAAGCTCGTACTAATACTTATGCACCAGTTAAAAAACTAAAAGAAATTTATGAACCAGTCTTAAAGTTTGATAATGTAATTGGAATTAATATCGCAACTAGACCTGATTCTATTACTGATGAGTGTCTAGATTACTTAAGTGATTTAAATAGAAAAACTTATTTAACTATTGAACTTGGTCTTCAAACTATTAATGAAAAGACTTCTAAATTAATAAATAGATGTCATACTCTAGAATGTTTTGAAGAAATGGTAAATAAATTAAGAGAAAGAAATATCAATGTAGTAGTTCATATTATTAATGGATTACCTAATGAGACTAAAGAAGATATGCTTAATACTGTTAAATATTTAAATAAATTAGATATTCAAGGTATAAAAATACATATGCTTAGTATTATTAAAGATACTCCATTAGCCAAATTATATGAAAAAGAACACTTTCATGTGCTAACTAAAGAAGAATATATTGATATTGTAGTAGATCAATTAGAGTACTTAAGACCAGAAATAGTAATTCATAGAATTACCGGAGATCCTGATCCAAAAGAATTAATTGAACCTACTTGGTTAATTAAGAAGTTTACTGTTTTAAATGATATTGATAAAGAAATGGTAAGAAGAGATACTTATCAAGGAGTTAAATATGACAATTAAAATAGTTTATTTAATCATTATAAACATCTTATCTTTTTCTCTTATGGGAATAGATAAATATAAAGCTATTACTAATAAATGGCGAATTAGTGAATACACTCTATTTGGACTATCTTTACTTGGAGGTTCTCTAGGAACACTACTAGGTATGCTTACTTTTCATCACAAAACAAAAAAGAATTCTTTTAGGATACTTATTCCAATATTTTTAATAATAAATATTATTATGCTATTTTGAAGAAGAATACTCTTCTTTTTTTGTGTACACTTCATTATAAATAAAACAATAATTTTCTTGTTTCTCTGAAAAATATATATTATAATGTTAATAAGGTAGGAGTAATGGCTATGAAATTAAATAATAGAGAGAAAGTTATTTTATCTGTAGTTGTGGCCGTTTGGGGTATATTTTTTATTGGTAGTGGACTAGTTATGCAAAAACAAATTAAGCCTGTTATTCATACGAAATATGCATTAGATGTCAGCTCACGAAAAATACCTGAAGCACAAGCGAAAACTAATGAAATTAAGATTAAAGATATAACTATTGAAATTAATAATCCAATTAGTGTTAATATTAAAGATTACTTAGATGATGCTGATAAGATTGATGAAAAAGTATTAAAGTCATTAAAATTAGATACGTCTCTAGTAAATATTAATCAAGCTGGGGAATATCAATATACTATTACATATAAAAAGAAAAAGTATATTGGAAAAATAACTGTTAAAGAAAAAGAATTACCAAATATGACTTTTACATTAAAAACAATAAAATTAAAAGCTGGTGATGCTTTATCTACAAACCCTAGATCATATATTAATGAAACTATTACGAATGAAGTTTATAATAATTTGACTTTAGATTTATCAAAAGTAGATAATATGACTGCTGGTACTTATGATTATTACGTTACTTATAAAGGTACTAAGTATCAAGGTAAAATTATAATAGAGTCTTTAGGACCAACAATTAAAACTAAGACTACTGAAAGTTGTCCTGAAGAAGCTCCAGAAAAAGATGGTAAGTGTGTTTGTTCAGACTTGACTAAAGAATATGACGCAGGTACTAAAACATGTAAAGAAAAAGGAACTACTGAGTAGTCCTTTTTTTTAGCTTAAATTTATTATTTCACCATCCACAACATCAATAAGTTCACAATTAGGTTTTCTAGATAAGCCAGGCATTGTCATTATATTTCCTAAGAGAATAGTAATGAAAGCTGCTCCTCCATATAATCTTACATCTTGAACATTAACTTCAAAGTCAGTTGGTACTCCGATTTTTTTTGAATCGTCAGAGAATGAATATTGTGTTTTTGCAACACAAATTGGAAGTTTATCCATTTTATTTTTTTCGATTACTTTTATCTTCTTAATTATTTCATCACTTATATTAACTTCCTTGGCCCCATATATTTCTTTACAAATAGTATTTACCTTTTCTATGATACTTGAATTAGTATCATATAGTACTTTGAAATTATTAGTAGTTGGCATATTAAGAATAATATTTGCTAGGTCTAATGCTCCTTCACCACCATCACTATAAGCGCTACTTACTGCAAAAGGATAGTCCTTTTCCTGGCAGTGATTTTTAACTAATTCTATTTCTGCTAAGGTGTCAGTATTATATTTATTTAAACATACTACTACATTGACACCAAACTTTTTCAAATTAGCATAATGCTTATCTAAATTAGCAAAACCCTTTTTTAGCGCTTCATTGTTTTCTTCAAAAATAGCATCTTTGGCTACTCCACCATGATATTTTAAAGCTTTTATTGTCGCAACTAATACTACTGTACTAGGTTTTAAATTACCTAATCTGCATTTTATATCGAAGAATTTTTCAGCTCCTAAATCAGCACCAAAACCAGCTTCTGTTACAACATAATCTGCAAGGGATAGAGCCGTTTTAGTAGCTACAATACTATTACATCCATGAGCAATATTAGCAAAAGGTCCTCCATGAATTAAAACTGGTGTATGTTCTAATGTTTGAACTAAATTTGGTAAAAAGGCATCTTTAAGTAAAGCAACTAGAGATCCTACAATATTTAAATCTTTAACATAAACATATTTTCCTTTACCGTTAATTCCAACAATAATATTACCTAGTCTTTCTCTTAAATCATCAAGTGAAGTTGCAAGACAAAATAATGCCATTATTTCACTAGCTGAAGTTATTGAGAACGAATCGTTTCTAGTTCCTAAATCTACTTTTCTTAATGCTCTATCATTTACATCCAAACAACGATTAAAAGTTACCTCTTTAATATCTAGACTATTTCCAAAATAAATATGATTGTCTATAGCAGCACAAATTAAATTATTTGCTGAAGTAATTGCATGAAAATCTCCAGTAAAATGTAAATTAATCTCATCCATTGGTACTACTTGACTATAACCACCTCCGGTAGCTCCACCTTTCATCCCAAATACCGGTCCCATAGAAGGTTCTCTAAGAGTTGCGATTACATTTTTATTTAATCTTTTTAAAGCATCACTAAGACCAATACTAACAGTTGTTTTTCCTTCCCCAAATGGAGTTGGACTAATAGCTGTTACTAATATTAAATTACCCTTAGGATTATCTAAATTAGTCTTTATTTTTGCTTTATAGTCCCCATATAAAATTAAATCTTTTTTATTTATACCAATACTTTTCGCAACATCAATAATATTATCTTTTTTACTATTCTTTGATATTTCAATATCATCCATGATATCACCTCTTCCATATTATATCATATCTTATGAACTTTTTATTCTTGTTATTAAAATACTAGTAATTTTAATAATTAATCTAGAGAAACATTAAAATTACGAGTATTTTTTTAATGATTTTTAATAATTCTTCATTTGCTTCAAAAAAATATTTATGATAATCTCTACGTCATTAAGAAAAAAAGGAGAGATATTATTAATAAATACAAGTTTTTCTTAATGTTTTTCTTTAGTATACTTTTAAGTGCTTTTTCTACTCTTAATGTTCACGCCGAAAGCTTCTTTGAATCCGAGTATTTATCAGATGTCTATATGAATAAATACCAGTATTCTACTAATACTATTTACTACCAACAAGCCCGTGTTTTTAGAAGAACAGCTGATCACGCAATAGCTTATTGCTTAGAACCTTTTGTTTTCTTTGATGGAAATCAAAACTATACTCCTACTGTTAATCCTAGAAATTTATCAAAAGCACAAATAGATAGAATATCTAAAATATCACATTTTGGCCTAGGTTATAAAAACCATAACACTATGAAATGGTATGCTATCACACAATTAATGATTTGGCAAGTTGCTGATACATCTGGTGACTATTATTTTACTGATGGTTTAAATGGTCCTAGAATTAATCTTTATCAAAATGAAATGCAAGAAATAAATAATCTTATTAAAGAATATGATAAGTTACCATCATTCAACAACAATAATTACACAATAGTTGAAGGTAATAGTTTAATTCTTGAAGATAAAAACAATGTCATTAACTCTTTTAAATCAAATGATAATTTAATTATTAGTAATAATAAAATCACATTAAATAATCTAACTGCTGGAGAATATAACTATACATTTACTAAACAAGATAATTATTACAACAAACCATTACTTTTCTACCAAGCTAATGGCAGTCAAAATTTAGTCAATACAGGCGATTTAAGTGATTTAAAAGCCGCTGTTAAAGTAAAAGTTATTAATACTAAAATAGAATTATCAAAAATAGATAAAGACACTAAGACAACTATTCCGAGTGGAGAAGCTAGTTTAGATGGAGCTATCTACAAGCTATATGATTCTAATGATAATCTAGTTCATAGCTTTACCATTCAAGATAATCAAGCAGTCTTAGATAACCTTAACTTTGGTAAATATTATTTAATTGAAGATACTCCAGGTACTGGATATACTTTAGATACTAATCGTTATGAAATTAATATTACTGAGTCTAATCCAACTATTCAATTAGTCCTAGAAAATAAAGTAATTGAGAAAAAAATAACTATTGCGAAAAAATATGGTGAAAATAACAATTACATGCAAGAAAAGAATATCAGTTTTAATATACTAAATAGTAAAAATGAAATAATAAAAACTATTATTACTGATGATAATGGGATGGTTGAGATTACTTTACCATATGGAAAGTACAAAATTGTTCAAATTAATTCAACACCAGGTTATTCTAAGATAGATCCTTTTGATATCGAAGTTAATAATTCTGAAGCCGAAAGAATAGAATTGCGTGATTTAAGAATACCTGTACCAGATACTCACACTGAACAAAGTAATTTATTTATATTAATATTAGAAATATTATTTATAATCTTATGATAAAAAGATTATTCCTATTATTATCAATACTATTAGTATTAATTCTACCAATGTCTATTTTAAAAATATCTGCTAAAGATGATAATTACCCTATTTTTAAATTAAATGTCTTAGGGGAAAAACCTATTGGTACTTTAATTATTAAAAAAATCAATCTAAAAGAAGATTTGTATAAAATAGATAGCTCTAAAAATAATATTGAAGAACATGTAACAATCTTAAAAGAATCTATTTCCCCTAATCAAGATAATAGTACTTTCTTATTAGCTGCACATTCTGGTAATGGAAAAACAGCTTATTTTGAAGACTTAGATGAGTTACAAACAAATGACAAAATAGAATTAATATATGAAAATAAAAAATATGATTATTATGTAAAAGATACCTTTGAGGAAAAGAAAGATGGCTATATTAATATAAATAAAGAAGCAAGTAAACAATTAGTTCTAACTACTTGTAGTCCTAATAGAGATGGGTATCAATTAATTGTTAATTGCATAGAAAAAGAGTCTAATTAATTAGACTCTTTTAACTTCTTTAAAGCTTCATGTAATTGATTATCATTTTCATAAACAGGATTTTCATAGTATTCAGGACTTCCTTCTACTTTAATATCTGGTGTTACTCCCTTAGTATCTAACCATTTACCTTTAGAAGTTAACCATTTTTCTGTTGTATATTTAATACTATTACCACTATTTAATGACTGCTGTTTTTGAACTGTTCCTTTACCATAAGTTGTTGTTCCTACTATAATAGCATCTTTATAATTGTCTTTAAAGCAAGCAGCTAATATTTCTGCTGCTGAAGCACTTCCATTATTAGTTAATACAGCAATTGGGTATTTTTTAGTAGTATTATTTAGAGAATGAACTTTTCTTTTAACATTCTTAGTTTCAACTTGATATAAAACAGTCTTTTTTGGGAAGAATAAGCTTAGTATCTCTCTTGTCTGTTCTAATTGACCACCAGGATTATCGCGAACATCTATCACTAACACATCTACTTTCTTTTTGTCAAATCTATCGATTGCTTTTTTAAACTGTTTATAAGAATTAGAAGCAAAAGAATCTATTTTTACATAACCAACACTTAAATCTTCATAATCAAAAATATGATTGTGAACACTTTCAATCTCAATAACAGCTCTTTTTAATACTAATTCTTTTGTTTCTTCGCCTCTTTTAATAGTCAATTTAACTTTAGAACCAGCCTTACCATTACTAATATTTTTAAAAGCATTAACATCTTCTTTAAGATCTTTACCATCTACTTTAACAATAATATCATCTACTTCTAATTCACTCTCACTAGCAGGAGAGTTTTTCATAATATCAATTATCTTATAATATCCATCTTCATACATTACAGTAACACCTATACCTGTAAATGAACCATTAATAGTTTCATTAAAGTCTTTAGTAACATCTTCATCCATGTAATTAGTATATGGATCTCCAGTAGATTCAATCATTCCTTTAATAGCTGCATCACTTAATTTACTTTTATCCGCTTTATCATAATAACCAGTAGTTAAACTATCATATACTTCAACTATTTCCTTTAAGTTCTTATCATTAGTTGATAAAGGGCTTTGACTACAAGTAATAATATATCCAATTATTATTCCAAATAATATTGATATTAAGATAATAATAAGTACTTCAAAGATTGAAAAAGTACTATCATATAAATCCTTACTATGTTTTTTATTACTCTTTAGCTTTTCAATTAATTTTTTGTTTTTCTTTTTCTTCATTGAGCAAGCCTCCAAACACTAGAATAATCATAACACAAAGAAAAAGACTTTAAAAGTCTTTTAACTTAAATAATTAGTAATTGCTTCTTCACCTTCAATATATTCAACTAAAGCACTATTAGCTACTCTAATCAAGGTTGGACCATTAATTAATAACTCAGAAGCTTTAGTAGGATACTTATTAGATTCTTCTGTTGTAGCATACTTTTTATTAAGACTATTATTCATATCAACATAATAAATTGGTAGATGTTCATCTTTTGCTTTATAGTTAGTTATTAAATCCCTATATACCTTAGAAACATCCGCATCACTCGTATCATAATATACTACTAAATACTCAGTATCACTCATACTAAAAGTATTACCAACTAATATCTTCTCATAATCAATTGATGTCTCAGTAGTTTCTTCTTCATCACTACTATCCTTTTCTGTATTCTTATTAGTAATATACACTGTTAATAAATAGAATAATCCTAAAATACATATTATTGTCAAAGCAACAATTACTTTATTCAAAATATCAGTTGATGTACTTTTAATCTCAACCTCTTCTACTTTTTTATTCTTACTTTGTTTTCTTCTTGTCTTTCTATTTGCCATTTAAAATCACCTAAAGCAATTATAACATAGAAAAACCAAACAAGTCCATTATTTAACAGAAATAGTACCAGTAATGGATTGAGCTATCTCAATCATTTCTTCTTTGGCCATCACATCACTAACTAAGTAATAATCAATACCAGAACTAGTCCAAGACAAGGAATTATTAGTAACAATACCTAAAGTATCCATAAGAGGTAATGGTTCACCACTAGTTGGAATTATAGTAAATTCATTAAATGCTTCAGCTGTTTCTTCAACTAACAGAAAAGACTTTTCTCCATCATAATTCATGATAACTCTTTCACCGTTTTGTTTTTTCACTCTTTCCTCTTTAGTTAATTTAGTACCTGTAGGTAAAAACAATGGATATATTACATCTTCCAAACCACTAGTTGCGGTAGTATCTTCTTTCTCACTTAAAACTATACTATCAATACTAAACTCATCTCTAGAGAACTTAGGAGAATAGTCTATTTTGTCAAACTTCATATTCATAATTCGAACCTTATTTTTATCATATACAGATACTTCTTTTATCTTTAATTTCTTATTTAGAATAATCTTTTGTTTAGTCAAATTTGTATTATTCGGATAGTTTACCTTTGTTTCAATAGTAATTACTCCATTTTTCTTAATAGTAAGATTCTTATCCTTCTTAATATCATTTATAAGCATATCTAATAAATATATTTGAGAATTATTATATGGCCAATCACTTTGAAAACGAAAACTTTTATTAAGTGCTGGAGTTAAAACATATACTCCTTCTTTATTTTTTAAAATCACTTGAGTTTGATTATTAAGCGTATTCTTCAAACTGACTTTATAATAATTATCCTTCTTATAAGAAACATTTACTAAATAATTATAAGTCTCATCATTATTAACAACTGAAAGACTACCTGTTAGTTTATAGCCTTTTGTAATTTTATCATTCATTTCTTTAACAACATTTTTTTGACTATATTTATTACAACCCGTTACCAATAAGCAAGACAAAAAAACTAATAATAATACTTTTCTCATAATTTGCTCCTTTTCTAATTAAATATATGAGAAAAAATTACTATTAGTACAAAAAAAGTGATCATAATGATCACTTTTCAGAAATTCTAACTTTTACTTTCTTAGTCTTTGATGAATAGTCTAATCTTAAGTCTGTTCCAGTTACTTTTACTTCTACTTCATGTTCTCCAACACCATAGTTCTTAAGATCAATATAAGCTGTAATATCAGATGCTTGAACATCTTTAATAGCATCAGAGCTACCTTTAACTACAACAGTAACTTGTCTATCTTCATCCGACAATGCTTGAACTTTTAAGTTACTATCAAGATTTTCTGACTGAACAGAAATGTTTTCAAATTCTTTACTAGAAGAATTATCAATTACTACCTTAATAGTCATAGTCTTAGAAGAAAGTTCAGTAATACCCTTAGGTTTCTTCAAGGTAACATTGAATTCTTTATTCTTATCAAGACCCTTAACATCAATTTCTACTTCTAATTGTTCAATCTTATCAATAGCTTCTTGAGATCCATAAACAGTAATTGTGGATAGACTAGTATCCATTGACTTGATTGATTTACCAAAGGCTAACTCACCTTTAGGAACTACTCTAACAGGTATCTCTTTACTTGGAGATGTAATGGTAATATTTGCAGCTACTGTTTTAGGAACAATTTCTACATCTACTATCTTTCCATCATTATCATAGGCAACTAATGGAATATCCTTAACAGTAATCTCTCCTGCCTTTGGATTAGGAATGTTCTTAACATCAACCAATGCTTTAACTGAAGCAACTTGATCTAGTTTATATTGTGCTCCTTTAATAATTACATCAGTACGATCAATTTCAACATTACTAATATATAACTTACTATCTAAGCTTTCTTGATGTAACACATCATAAGTTAAGCTTCTATTTTCACTAACTTTTTCATAAATAGTTACTGTTACTTGAGATGGATCCAATTTATAATCTAATGACCTTAATCTCTGAGTATACTTCAAAGTAACTTTATGATTACCTGGTTTTAATCCAGTTAAATCAACAGATACACCTTTTGAAGGTGATTGCTTAGCCAAGAAAATATGTCTTCTTTGACCAATTAATGTAATATCAACAGCTTTTGGTAAACCTTCTACTACATATAATTCCTCATTATAAACAGCAGTAACTGGTTGATTATAAAGTATTTCTGCATATTGATCAATCATAATATTTGACTCTCTATCAATAACAACAAATACTCCAAAAGCTAATAATAAACTAACTATAAGTAAAGTTGATTTCTTACCAGATACTTTATCAAAACTCTTTACTAGGGACTTTCCTAAATTCATTATTTTAAGAATCAATTTCGTAATTGGAGTTATTAACCATTTATCAAAGAATAATCCAATATGACGAAATAGTCTCATTATTAACTTACCTATCTTCTTCATATATCTCTTCCTCATCTATTTCTTCTTCATAATCAGCATCTTGTTTTGGTTTTAACTCATCAATTAGCATCATTCTAACATCATCAAGAGTTAAGTTATATAACATTTCTCCTTTTAATGCGATTGATACTCTTCCAGTTTCTTCAGAAACTACAATACATATTGCATCAGTTTCTTCAGCAAGTCCTAAAGCCGCTCTATGACGAGTCCCTAAACGTCTATTAAGCTTAGAACTACTACTTGTAGGGAATACTGCTCCGGCACAAGTTATTCTATCTCCTTGAATAATTACTCCACCATCATGTAATGGATTACCTTCATAGAAAATAGCAATCAATAAATCACTAGATAAATCAGCATATAATTTCTTAGCTTTATCAATGTAGTTTCCTAAACTGATGTCTCTTTCAATAACAATTAATGCTCCAATTTTATTCTTTTTTAAATACTCAACAGCATTAATTATTTCATATACCATTTTTTCTCTTTCATCTACTGTTAAAGTCTTATGACGACCAAGTAATTGAGTTCTACCAATGCTTTCAAGAACATTTCTAATTTCTGGTTGAAATATAACTATTAAAGCAAGTGGTCCCCAAGAAATAACATATTCTAATATTATTCCTACTGTATTTAAATGTAACCAATCACTAAATAATTTTAATAAAACAATTGCTATTACACCCTTAAATATTAATGTTAATTTAAAGTTAGTTCTTGCATACTTAAGTAATTGATAAAACATAAACCATACAATTGCTATATCTAAAACTTTAGTAGCAGTACTAAGTATATTTGATAACATCTTATCACCTCAACTTATAGAAATATTATACACTATTTAACTATCATTTTCTATAATTTTAAACTTCTTTACATTTTAAATCAAAATACTTATTTGTATATTTATTTACTTTCTACTAGAATCTTAATTGCTGTTTTCTCTTTTCCATCTATAATTACATCATAGAATGCTGGAATACATATTAAATTTTTACCCAGAGGTGCTACAAAACCTCTTGCAATTGAAATAGCTTTTATTGCTTGATTAACTGCACCCGCTCCTACAGTTTGAATTTCTACATGGCTTGCTCCCTCTCTAAATGAATTAGCGATACTTCCAGCAACCTTTTGAGAAATACTTTTACTTGATACTTTAATTATATCCATATTTTCACCTCAATAATTTATATGTTAATTATAATTAAAAAAGACTAAACAATTAGTCTTTTTTATTCTTCAATATATTTGTTAAATATATATTCTGCTACAGCACTTTCAGCTGATGCATAATTACTTGTATCAACACTATAATAATCCGCTATAAATTTAAAGAATCCTTCTCTTCCCTTATATAATTTTCCATTAAATACAACATCATAATTTTCTAAAAAATCATCCTCATCACCATAGCCATAATAATTCTTATATTCATTTACTAAATTATTATATTGTTCTCGAATTTGAGGATTGCTATTCCACTCTTCAAAATTAATGCTACGATATTTTTCCCTCCATTTGCTACATGATTTTATATCAAAATCTCCTAAAAATGTTATGAATTCTTTTGTTTTATCATCATAATTTCCTGCTCTAAATTCTTCTAAACTTACACTCATATAACCATCTGCATATCTAGTACTAAGC
>ERZ842401.4161-NODE-4161-length-17150-cov-4.642001_pt1 | contig 17150 bp, 15 predicted proteins | sample MGYA00521270_ERZ842401 | MGnify/ENA primary metagenome ERZ842401 (study PRJEB31892, sample SAMEA3878208) | bioreactor metagenome | biome: Moose rumen | place: Sweden | collected 2011-10 | study: EMG produced TPA metagenomics assembly of the PRJEB12797 data set...
AAAAAGTCCCTAAATTTTTAGGTGCTTAACTTGACAAAATCGCTTACGAATGACACCGAGACCGCTAATACTTTTGAAACTGGCTCGAAGGTAAAGTAAAGCACATCATATCTGCAACCATCGTAAAAGATGACGCTATGGTTGCAATTACGACGCATGAGGAGCGGCTAAACCAAATTCTGAACAAAATGAAAAAAAACGGCATACTTTACGAGAAAGCACCCGGTTTGTGAGACGGCACTGTACAGATAACTCTGTAGCCGAAAACAGAAGCTCGCATAGCAAGTTCTATTATTTACTACTATATCAGATAGCTTAAAAATGTCAAGGTCTTATTCCGCGCCTGCCTGGCGGCGGGATTGCTTTTGGCGGTACAGGGCGGCATCGGCGGCGGCGAGACAGCGGCGGACGGCGTCGTCCTCGTTGCCAAGCCGGGCGTAGCCAATGCTCAGCGCCAAATCATAGGCAGAGCCTCGGGCCTTGTTTTTTTTCGTCACCGTTTTGCGGATAAGCGCGCACAGCTCCGTCACTTCCTCCTCGTTTTCGGCAATGGCGGCGACGATGAACTCATCTCCGCCATAACGGGCAATGAAGTGCCGCTTTGTACACATCGTGCATGCCTCCCTGAGGGAATCGGCAACACAGCGCAGGGCGTTGTCGCCCTCCAGATGCCCGTACTTGTCGTTTATGCCCTTGAACTTATCCACGTCCATCATGAGCAGGTAGACGCGCGTCTCGGGGTGGTGGCGGGTGTTGATGAGGAAGCGCTTCAGCTCGTTCCTGTTGTTGAGCTGGGTGAGCGGGTCTTGGGAAATCAAGTTGTCGAGGGAGTTCACATAGACGTAAATCATCGCCACCGTGCAGCCAAAGCAGAGGAGCGGCTCCTTGAGCTTGAGCGTCTGGAGCACGGCGACAAGCGAGATGGCAAGCGGGTACACGCCTGCGGAGATGTACACATGCCTCCTCGTCGCGTTCTCCTTCTTGAAAGCCTCGTAAAATGCCCGGGCGGAAGCAATCAGCACGTAGAGCAGGGGAATGATGACCATCACCGCGTAGAGCCAGGTGGTGTGAATTTCTCCCCCGTCAAAGCCCCAGTAATTGAAGCGCTTTAAAAAGCCGAGCACGGCAAGGGTGACGGTGACGCAGGCGGGAATGGCACGCAGCAGCCTGCCGCGGAACGTCTTTACCCCGTCCAGTTCCAGCATCATCCCCAGATAGATGTACCAGTTGTACGCGCCGAAGGCTATTATGGAAAAGATGATGACATCCACCACATCGGCAAGCATCTCGTTTTTTGTCTGCACGGTGCCGCTGTACAAAAGCATCCACAGGCTGTCAAAGATAAAATACAGGATATGCAGGATGAGCACGCGGTCAAAGCAACGCTGCTTTTCCTGCCTGTCAACGCTCGTCAGGTTCTTGACCAGTATGAAGGCAAAGATCAGGAGGCAGACGATATTCGCCTCAACGTAAAAAAAAGCACTGTTCATGGAACATTCTCCAATAAAATGATGTCGGAACGCCCCGTGAAAACCCGCGAGTTTTTAGGACTTCCCATTGACCAAAGAAAAACTTTTTGCTATAATTTTCGGTATATCCTTTGGTTTGCCAGAGTATGCCAACTTAGCTCATCTGGTAGAGCAGCTCCCTCGTAAAGAGCAGGTGATCGGTTCAAGTCCGGTAGTTGGCTTTTCCTAACATACTATCATATACTGCCTAAGCGGAAAAAACAAGCCCGTCAAAAACAAAAATCTTTCACAAAACAGGGCATATTTCCGTTGCAATAATAGACAAAATCAATTACAATACAAGATTATGAACTCTCCATCGGAAATCGCCAATACCTACGTCTCGGTCGGTATAGGCAAGACAAGACCTAGCTTTTTGAAAATGTTTGCGCTCGGCTGTCTGGCGGGCGCCTTTATAGCTTTCGGAGCGCTTGGAAGCTCCGTAGCGTCCTGCGGCATACAGCCGGCTGCCCTTGCCCGGGTGGTATCCGCTGCGGTATTCCCCATCGGACTGATGATGGTTCTCTGCGCGGGTTCCGAGCTGTTCACGGGGAACTGCCTTGTGCTCATCCCCGTGCTCACCAAACGGATTTCGCCCAAGGATATGCTGCTTGGCAACTGGCTTCCCGTCTATCTGGGCAACCTTGCGGGCAGCCTGCTCATCGCCCTGCTCGTTGTGTTCAGCCATACCCCCTCGCTCTACGGCGGAGAACTGGCAATGTCCATCGTGACTACGGCGACGAACAAGGTGCACATGAGCATTGTTGACGCCCTGCTCAAGGGAATTCTCTGCAATTTTATGGTCTGCATAGCCGTATGGATTTCATTCGGCGCGACAGATTCCATGGGGAAGATTGCAGGCCCTTACCTGCCGATATTCCTGTTTGTTCTTTGCGGATTTGAGCACTGTGTGGCCAATATGTACTTCATTCCCGTGGGTATACTCACTTCATGGGTATACAATATGCGGGCGGAAGGCTTGAACTGGCTCACGTTCCTCTTTTTCAACCTGTTGCCGGTGACAATAGGCAACATAGTAGGGGGCTGCGGCATGGTAGGCTGTGTCTACTGGTACGTCTACCTTAAAGGAAGAAAATGAGGGGACATTCCGTCCGCTTCCGCATTCTTCTTTTCGCAGCGTGGCTTACGCTCAGCGGTGCTGTATTCCCGCAGGGTGTAAGCCACTCCATTTCCGACCTTTTCTATATTTCTGATTCATATCCCGACATCACTTTTTCCCTCAGCTATGACAGCGAAGTCCACGACTGGCTTGTAACCCTGCTCATTCCCGGCGCAAAAAACGAGGATTTGCGCGTGGAACAGCTCTACTGGGCAAACGGCAGTATGCTTCCCCGCGAAGAGCTTGAAAACAAGGACAAGTACTGGCCGGTGCTCTACGGCTATCCCGCTGAACTTGAGGATCCCGCCACGTTCAGCGAGGAAAAGAAGGAGGCCATCAAGCGCTACAGTTCCGCAGAAAACCGCAAGGACGGCGCGGGCGCTCCTATGTTTCTCTTTGACGCTATCTATGATTCAAAGACGAAGAAATCCCTTGAGTCGCACCTTGTCAGGATAACGTTCCTCGGGCATGCCGCTTCTGTGCACGAACGGGTAAAGGTGCCGCTCAAACGGGTGGAAGAGCGGATTCAGAAGCTTGCGAAGTCGAACAAGGAGGTGAAGGCCTTTGTGGACGAAATCCGCTCTACGGATGCTTATTTCTGGCGCATCATAGCGGGCACAACGCGGAAGTCGTTCCACAGCCTTGGCATTGCGATGGACATTCTGCCCAAGAGTCAGCACGGGAAGCAGATATTCTGGAGCTGGGCTAAGGAGAAATATCCTGACACCTGGATGCTTATTCCTTTAAGCAGGCGGTGGATGCCGCCGGAGGGGGTTATCCGTATTTTTGAGGAAGAGGGCTTTGTCTGGGGAGGCAAGTGGACGATTTATGATAATATGCACTTTGAGTATCATCCGGAGCTTATTCGGTATAATGGATTGTAGGGATTGGGAAGAAGGGCGCTCGATCGCCCTTCTTGTTTGTACGTGCAAACTCCCATTTATTTAGTTTAGTCCCAAAACATATTAATGACGCCGTTTTTTTCCGTGCACCCGCAGCCAGAGAATGAACATAAGCAGAAGCCCGCCTGCCATCATCAGGAAGCAGAGCACCTGACCGGTGGAGATGTCGAAGAGGGAGCTGTTTTGGTAGAGCACTTTGTTGCCGCTCGGGCTCAGGCGGTAGCCAAGGTCGCCGTCGGGCTCGCGGAAGTATTCTATGACGAAGCGCACTGCTCCGTAGCCTATCGTGTAGAGGCAGCTGAGGAAGCCATCAAAGGGCTTGTGCTTCCGCACTGTCCAGAGCAGAGCCCACAGGAGCACGCCCTCAAAGAGCGCTTCGTAGAGCTGGCTGGGGTGGCGCGGCAGGTTTATGAGCTTCTGTCCCTCGATGGCAAGCCCGCACTGTGCTGCGAAAGCCTGCACCCAGTCAAGGCTTGCGGAAAAAGGCTCACTTTCCTCCGCGCGGGGAAAGAGCATGCCCCACGGCATGGTGGTGATGCGCCCGTAAAGCTCCCCGTTCATAAAGTTGCCTATGCGTCCGAACGTATAGCCCAGAGGGATTGCCACGCACATGGCGTCCGCCCACTTCCAGAGCGGCTTTCTGTGCAGGAGGCACCACAGTATCATGCCGAAGCCTCCGCCGATGAAGCCCCCGTGGTAGGACATGCCCGCAAGCCCCGTAAAGCGCTTGGTAACGCTGTCAAAGGGCCAGAAAATGAGCCATGGCTTTTGCCAGTAGATGCCGCTCGTGTCGTAGACGAGGGTAGAGAAAATCCGAGCACCTATAATAAGGAAGAAAATGCCGCAGGCAATGAAGCTGAAGATGTCGTCCTCGCTTGCCTTCTGCCCGGGACTATCGAGAGCGCCTTCTTTCAGCTCCCGCTTGAGGACGGCAAAGGCGGTGACGAATGCGAAAATGTACATCAGCCCGTACCAGCGGATGAGTCCGAGGACGGGGACGCCGGGGAAAAGTTCCGGGTGTATCCACGAGGGATAGCGTATGTAGAGTGGCAGTATCATGATGTCAGACCTTGTATCCTTGTTTTGCGGCTTCCACGATTTTTTTCTTCAGCAGCGTGTTCTCGTTGCGCAGACGGGTCAGCTCAAACTGCTGCTGCTTGATGAGCTCCGCAAGCTCCCCTGCGGAAAGCGCGCCTGTTCCGGCAAGCTCTTCCACATAGCTCATCCTTGCCTCAAAGTCGTCAGTCGCTTCTTCGGCGGCAAGGTCAAAGGAGGCGTCTGTTGCCTGCGTTATGTCGTAGCTGTCGCCGAAAGAAAGCGTTTCGGACTGCATGATTTTTTCCGCGATGCGGCCGATTGCCTGTGCTATGATGGACTGGGGTTTGTAGACCACGACGGGCAGGCGGGAGGCAAGCGCCTTGTCCTGCATGGTGTCGCGGTAAATGACGCCGAGGTGCTCGATGTCAAGTCCGAGGTACTGCTGGCAGGAACGGCGTATCTTTATGGCGCGGTCTGCGTCTTTGGGGTCGTCTATCATGTTGAGCACGAGGCGCGGGTGGAAGCGTGCCATGCGGGACTTGAAGAGCGCCGCGCTCGGCGGGTCGGTCTTTTCCAGCGTTTCCACGAGTTTGGGGATATAGAGCCTTTGCAGGGAAGCAGAATCTTTCCGCAGAGTTTCCAGATAGCTGTATGCGGGGGAGCCTTTTGCAAAGGTGTTGTACATCATGCGGAATACGATGTTTTTGAGGAAAAGGTAGCCGTTCAGCGTCGCCGTGACGGTGGGAGCTGTGACGACTATGCCCTGCGGAGACAGCAGGAACATATCGAGTATGGTCAGGTGTGTACCTGCGCCGAGGTCCAGTATGAGATAGTCCGCATTGAGCGAGGTGAACTGCCTGATCAGGTCATTCTTCTTATTCGTCTTCAGCGAGGAAAGCCCCGGAATCTCTGAATCCCCCGCGATGAAAGAGACGTTTTTATAATCCGTGCCGGCAATCAGGTCTGTAAAAGAGGTCTGCCCGGTGAGGTAGGTACCCAGCCCCGTCTTTGGGGAATTCTGTCCGATGACGAGGTGGAGGTTCGATGCCCCGAGGTCTAAATCCACAAGGATGACTTTTTTGCCTGCCTGCCCGAGCGTGATTGCAAGGTTTGCGCTGAGGAGGCTCTTGCCTACACCGCCCTTGCCGCTGGCAACTGGTATTATCTGCATAAAATCGATTATATCACAATATTTAAACTCTTGCATAGACATAAAAAACAACGTATGATGGAGGAATGAACAAATTTACCCATTCTCTATCAGTAGCGAAGAAGGCCCTCAAAGTTACGGTGGGGCTTTTTGTCTTCTCTCTTATGGCCTCGCAGTGTTTTGCCCAGTCTCCCTCTGATACGGCGGGCAAGAGCCGCCGCGACAGGGAATATCTACAGCTTATCAATTCTCTCTACTGTTATATACAGCAGAATTACGTGGAAGAGGTTGATCCTGAGCTGCTGTACCAAGGTGCAATCAAGGGGATGCTGGACTCTTTGGGAGACCCCTATTCCTCCTATCTGTCCAAGAATGATTGGAGGAGTCTTTCCGATACGACTTCCGGCTCCTTTGGCGGCGTGGGGCTTTCAATCTCTAAGCCTGCGGAAAGCACGCCCGGCAAGCCTTCGTATGTGGAGGTCGCACAGCCGATTGACGACTCTCCGGGAGACCGCGCCGGCATACAGCCCGGTGACAAGATAATCAAGATAGACGGGGTGGATACCTCTACCATCACGATGAACGAGGTGCTCGGCATGCTGCGCGGCACGGTGGGAGAGCCGGTGACGGTGACAATCCTGCGCGGCAAGGCTATGGAATTTGACCGCACGCTGGTTCGTGCCATCATCGAGAACCCCACGGTGAAGTACGGCATGATACGCGACACGGGCTATATCCGCATTTCTGAATTCTCCACAAATACGGCGGACAGGGTGCAGGATGCCATAGACTCTTTCAGGCGGGCGAATTACAAGTCTCTCGTTATAGACCTCCGCAACAATGGCGGCGGGCTTTTGGCTGCGGCGGTGAACATCGCTGACAAATTCATTGACAACGGCATCATCGTCTCCACAAAGAGCCGCATTCCCTACGAAAACAATGAGTTCAAGGCTTCCGCCCGCAAGACAACGGTGGATCCTTCTATTCCGGTCATCGTGCTCATCAACCGCGCCTCTGCAAGCGCGAGCGAGATACTCGCCGGTGCGCTCAAGGACACTCACCGCGCCTATCTGGTGGGGGAGCGCTCTTTCGGCAAGGGGAGCGTGCAGATTCCCACCGAGCTCATCGACAACGATGGCTTTAAAATCACGGTGGCAAAGTACTATTCGCCGAGCGATGTGAACATTGACAAGACCGGCATTCCCCCTGACAGGGAAGTGCCCTACGAGACTTTCTCCGAGGACGAGGAGAAGGCGTATGCAGCCCTCATGGAAAGCACGGAAATTGCCGACTATGTGGAGGAGCATCCGGGCATGGAGGATGTGGATATCGGCAGCTATGCCGTGGACTTGCAGAAGAAGTATGATCTTGACCTGAGGATTTTGCGCAAGGCTGTACGCAACGAGGTGTACCGAACGAGAAAAGCCCTGCCCTATGATCTTGACTATGACCTGCAGCTTTCTGCCGCCTTGGAGATTTTCAAGAGCGAGGATGTCCGCGCCTTGCTTGGCCAGACTAAGACCCTCAAGGAAATTCAGGAGGAGTCCGAAAACAAGGTGACGGCAAAAAAATAAGTCCATGCGCCAGTTTGTTGCCGAAGGGCAGCCCGATTCTGACGGCTGCCTTGTTGTGACGGGAAAAAAGTTTCATTACCTGAGCGCCGTGCTGCGGCTCTCTGTGGGCGACATGGTGTATGTGCGTCTGCCTGACGCTTCCCTGCAGCAGATGACGCTCTCTCGGCTGGATGCGGGGGAAAAGCGCATCGTGCTGACGATTGCGGGCGAGAGGGCTGGCGCTGCGGGGACAAACAGCGCCCTGCCTGTGCTGCGGGGACCTGAAATACCGCTGTGGCTCTTTCAGTTTGCCGCAAAGCCTCCGAAGATGGATCTGATTGTCAGGCAGGCTGCGGAATGCGGCGTAGGGGTGGTGGTACCTGTAGCGGGATCGTTCTGTCAGGCAGGCTGTGTGGAAAGCGCGCGGAAGAAGGCTGCCCCCGATGACGGACGCTGGCGGCGCATCATCACGGAAGCCCGCGAGCAGAGCGGTTCCCCTGTGCAGACTGAGCTGAGCCCCTGCGTGACGCTTGCCCAAGCCTGTGCGCTGTGGCAGAAGCATCTGGCAGAGACGGGGGCAACAGGGCTTGCCGTGGCGCTGTACGAGCAGTGCGAGGGCAGCCTTGCCCTGCATGAGGCTGTCGCTCGTGCTTCTGCGGAGGGGCGCCCGCTTGCAGCTGCGCTCATGGTGGGCGCGGAAGGCGGCATTGCTCCCGATGAGATTGCATATATCCGTCAGCATGGCTTTGTGCTCGTACATTTTGCTACAAATATATTGCGATGTGAGACTGCTGCCATCTATGGGCTTGCCTCCCTGCAGACGGCGCTTACGGAGTTGGAGATATGGCAATTCAAAAAATAGATATCCTCGGTGTGCCTGTGCATAATTGTCTGCCGCAGGACTTTGAAGATGAAATTGTACGGTTGCTGGAAAAAGAGGGAGCTAAACAGATTGTGTTCCTGTCCGTGTGGGATTTGCTGCGGGCGCGGGGAAAGAATGACTTTGCTGAATGCGTGAAGAACGCGGACTTGGTGCTGCCTGTGTCAAAAAGCATCCTGAAAGGGGCGAGGTTCCTTGGCCGTGTCATACCATTCCGTTGGAATCCATACGAAACCGTCATCAACATCATGACGATACTGGAAAACCGCTACAAGTCCCTGTATCTCTTTGGAGGACGCAAGAAGACGCTTTCCGCTGCCGAACGCAATGTGCGGAAAACCTTTGCGAATCTCCAGATTGTCGGGCGCTACGTGGGCTACTATCCAAAATCAGTGGAAAAGGACGTGGAGGAAGCCATATTCAAGGCTTCGCCGTCCCTCGTGCTCTTAAGCGAGGGGGTGCACGACGGTGCATGCTGGTACTATTCGCGGCGGGAGCATTTTAAAAACAGCATCTTCCTGTATTACCCCGATGTCGTGGGCATCTTCAGCGAGCGCAAGAAGCCTGTGGGAAAGAAGGCTTTTGACAAGGGGCAGGAAATTTTATCTGAAATTTTCCATAATCCGGCAAAAATCTGTTTACTATTTCCCTATATTTGGTATATACTGCTATTGCTATGGCATCGCTTATTTAAGAAATAGCAGGAGATTGTTTGTTTTTATGGAGAGAGAAAAAGTTATTCTCGTCACTGCCAACGAGTTGTTGGCTTCTTGGTGTCTGCACGAATTGCAGGCAATGTTTGACCTTGTTGTCGTTTCACCCGAGGACGGTAAATCTGCGCTTTGCGAGCATGACTGCACCTGCGTGCTGCTGGATTACTTCAGCTGCCCGATGGAGCTGTACTGTGCCATTCACTTCCAAAGGAAATACCCTGTCGTCATTTTGCTCGATGATGCTGCCTCCCGCAGCCCCGATGTTTGCCGGCTCTTTGCAGATGCGATCTGCTTTAACACGGTGTCTCCTGCCCATGCGCTCCGCAAGCTTCTTGTGTCTGAGCTGTGCGACAGCTTTGTGCCGGACGGGGGCATGGAAACTTACGCTGGCATCACCGGAATCATGAAGCGCTTTGACGCGGAAATAAAGCTGGCTGCTACTACGGAGGAAACGGTCTTGCTGCTTGGAGAAAGCGGCAGCGGCAAAAGCTGGACTGCGAAGCGGATTCACGAGCTTTCTTCCCGGTCCCGTCAGAAGTTTTTCCGCGTCAGCGCGGCGGATCTGAATCCTTCATTGATAGAGAGCACCCTTTTCGGCACGACAGGCGGCGCATATACGGGCGCGGTCGCTCAAGAAGGCTATTTTGAGGCGGCTAACGGCGGCACGCTCTTTCTGGATGAGATTGGCGAACTGCCTTACGAGATGCAGGGCAAGCTGTTGAACGTGCTTGAAACCCGCACCTTCCGCAGGCTTGGCAGCTCGAAAGAATATGCCTTTGACGCCCGCCTCATCTTTGCCACCAACAAGGATCTTGAACGCTGTGTCCGAGAGCACACATTCCGGCTTGACCTGTTCTACCGCATCAATCCGCTGTCAATCTGCGTGCCCTCGCTCCGCCAGCACCCCGATGATATTCCCCTGCTCGCCAACAAGATTGCGGGAAGCAAGGGAAAAAGGCTTACGTCTTCAGCCCTTGAAAAGCTGCGCAGGTACTCGTGGCCGGGAAATATCCGCGAATTGGAAAACGTTATCATCCGCTCCTGTGTTTTTTCTCCCGCAGGGGTTATTTCTGCGGAGGATATTCGCTTTTCCTGTTACGCGTAGCGAGCCCTGCCGCCTTGTCGAATATGTTTTCGAGATAGCTTGCTTCCCCTTCGCTGAGCGCAGCCCGCGAAAGTATGCCGCGCCAGAAGCGTTCCATATCCTGCCGTCCCGTGCGGCTGAAAAAGCCGATGGACTGGAGACTGTCTGCTATGGTGCTGACGGTCTCGTCAAGGCGGGAGAGCGGGATGGGGGTATAGCCTGCATATTCTTTCTGCGTGGCGCGGAAGAGCTGGTAGCAGATGACTTGGACGGCGTGGCTGAGGTTGAGCGAGGCAAATGCGGTGCTTGAGGGAATGGTGATGCCGCAGGTGCATTCCAAGAGCTCTTCATCGGTGAGTCCTGTGCGCTCATTGCCGAACACGAGCGCGACCTTGCCATTTTCCGTGGCGGGGGCGACGGTATCGGCAAATTCCTCGGGCAAAAGCAGCTTTCCTTTTCGCTTCTTGCCCCGCCGCCGAGTAGTTCCCGCGGCGCATACGCAGTCGGCGGTAGCTTCCGTGACGGAGGGGTAGAATGCTGCCTTGTCCCAGATGGGGGAGGCATGGATTGCGAGGATTCGCACCCGCTCGTCGTCAAAGTCCTCCCGCCTGCCCACAATGCGCAGCGTACTGATGTCGCAGTTTGCCATAGCGCGGCAGACTGCTCCTACATTGCGGCTTTCTTCGGGATGCACCAGTACAATGATAATGTGTTGCAAATTCATATCGATATCACAATACACTATACACGCTTTGCTGTTTTTACGCTACAATACAGTATATTTATGGAAGATTTTAATCTCTCGGGAAAGCGAGCCCTTGTCATCGGGGGCACGTCCGGCATTGGCTTTGCGCTTTCTTCCCTGCTTGCGGAAGCGGGAGCTGCGGTCTCTCTGGCAGGAAGGCACATGCCTGTGGCTGATTTTGCTTTCTCCTATCTGCCCTGTGATTTTGCGCATAACGGCGTGGCAGAGCTTGGCCGCCCTGATTTTGCCGCTGAGCTGGAGTCCTGCGAGCTTGTGGCTGTGTGTTACGGTCCTTTTGTGCAGAAGCCTGTGCATGAGACGACTCCTGAGGACTGGCTTGCGGTTTCCTGCCTTGACTATGCGCTGCCGGGCATTGTGGTGAGCGCGGTGCTTCCGCAGATGATGCAGCGGGGGGAAGGTTCCATCCTGCTCTTTGGCGGCACCCGCAGCGAAAATGTGCGTGTCTGCCGGACAAATGCCGCGTATCACGGGGCAAAGACGGCGCTTTCTGTCTTGGTCAAGTCCGTGGCGGCGGAATACGGGCGCTACAACATCACCTGTAATGCCGTCCTGCCTGGTTTTACCCGCTACGCGCCAAAGGGCTATGAGCTTTCGCCCGAAACAGTGGCGAGAGGCGGCTTGTTTCTCTTGAGCCGGCGGGAGATGAACGGCATCCTGCTCCCTGTGGACAGGGGCTGGGCTCCCGCATAGAGGGGGTTTTTGGTGAATACCTTTATTTATTGCCGCATTGTGCCGATATTCTATGTGGCTATTAATTTCACGCTGAGGAGGCTTTGAAACAGAATGATTGATAACAGTATTGTACAGGGCTTTTTAGAGGATAAAGACGACAGTCTCAAGATAAATTTGGAAAAAGTCCAAGAGGCAAAAAACTGCATCATCGTGAATTTGAATGGCTATGTCGATGGATATAATGTTGCTTATTTTCAGAAGCAGGTAGGAAAAATAATCAACAGCGGTTTTGTTAATATCATTTTTAACTGCTATAATTTGAACTATGTTGCTTCCACGGGGATTGGCTCTTTTACGGATTTCCTTAAACTGGTCAAGAACAAGGGCGGCGATGTGCTGATGATGAATGTGCAGCCCAAGGTCTACGAGGTTTTCCAGCTTCTCGGCTTCAGTCAGTTTTTTACGTTCAAGGAAAACTTGAAGGATTCCGTTGACTATTTCAAGAAGAAAGAGGACAGCGGGAGCGTTTTCCCAAAGATTGTGCTCTGCCCGGTGTGTTCTCACCGTTTGAAGGCGGTGAAAGTGGGGCGTTTCCGTTGCTCTGAATGCAAAGCGGTGATTGCAATAGACAAGGAAGGCGGTATCTCTTTGGGCTAAGCGTGTGGTGTCATTGTTTACTTGTGGAAAACTTGTAAAAAAATGAAGCGAATTTGCTTATAATAGGTGGAGATTGTTTTTTATCTCTTGATAATACATAGATTTGGTGCTCGTAACCACGGCTGTGGAACATATTGTGCGAAAGCCTGTGGATAACGTATGTCGGATTGTTGTGGGTGGAGAAGATGAAGAAAGGCTTGTTGTCGTCAGTTTTTTTGCTGGTTTACTATATAGGCATCTGTGCGGTGCTGATCTGTGCTCTTGCCACGCTGTATATGATTTATACTCTGTGCAGCAGCTTAGTTGCAGGGCAGGTGCTGTCTTTTGATTTGCAGCTCTTCCTGTCGGGCTTGCTCTATTTTGCGCCCTTGGTATTGGTCTTCGGTGCCTTGCTGATGGTGCTCTTTTTTATCCGCCATCCGGTTTCTTCGATAATACCATTGATTGTTTACTGCCTCATTTATGCCTCTTCGTGGTTTTTTGTCATCCCGCAGTTGGTGCGCATGAATATCTCTTTTAAGGAAAAGCTTGTCGGTGAACGGGAAGTGATAAAGCCCTCTGCCGGATATTTCAGGCGCATGGGCTCTGCTATTTTTTATTATTCTTCTGTCGGAGAAGAAGACAGCCTTGTTTCCGGAGTGGGTGTTGACACCACGGCGACAAACAACAAGGTGTATGTTTTCAGCAATCTGGACTTTTCCCCTGAAAATGGCGGCTTTTCCGACTCCCTCATCTTGGATACTCTGGAAATGCCCCCCGCGCTTTCCCTGCTTGTATCGCGGGGAAGCCTTTTATGGACTATCTTCAATAGATGCGCCTCGGGCTCTTTTATCGGCTGGCTTTGCTTTGCCTCTTTAGGGCTTGCTTTGCTCGGCGTGTGTGGCTTGCGGAAGCTGTCCGTATGGCGGCTTGTGAACGTCCTCTTTGCCTTGATAGCAACAGGGGGAATCATCACCTTCAACGTGATAGGCTATACAAACCATGCCTTTGTGCAAATGGAAAACTCGCTCATCACGTCTATGGGGGCAGTGCCTTTCATCAAAAGGATTTCAACGGTGGGGAATCCTTTGGTCATCTTGGGGAATATCCTTGCATTCGTCATCCTTGTCGTTATTGGCATCGTACTGGGCGGCAGGCATCGTTTTGAACTGGCGCAACATGCTGCTGAAGAAGAGGAATTTGTATGAAAAAATTATTTTCAATCCTGCTTGTCTATGTCTTACTCATTTTTGCCTGCTGCATCGGGGAGACCTTCCTGTACCGCACCGTGCCGAACCTTATCTCGACTGATGTGATGCTGTACCGCTTCTTCCGTGGCCTGTGGTGGTTCTTGACCCTGCTTCCCGCTGTTTTGTTGAGCGGCTTTACTGTTTCCTGCGCCATGCTTTGGCGTTACCGTATTTCTAATTCAAAACGGCGTTTTTCTGCCGCCATGATAGAGCGCTATAAGCTTGTCATGATAGCCTCCCTCATCTTTGTCTGCATCCTTGCCTTCAATGCCGAGATTTTCCGCCCTTTGGTGAAGGGAAAGCTGACCCGTCTGGAAAACGGTCCCGCGGAACTGGAAGCAAGCCTCCGCAACGCAGAGCTTTTCCTTGTTGACGAGAAGTATGAGCTTGCCTACCTTCATGCCCACCATGCGGTTGCGCTTGCTCCCCGCGATACCGCAGCGTTAGCCATGCTGAAACGCAGTTCCGATGAGCTTTCCATCTATACTGATACCAGCCGCAAGGATGAAAAATTTGCCACGGTTGAAGACGAACAGAAGCCCCTGTACGCGGCTGATCACAGCTATACGGTGAAGGAGATGATGGCAAAGGCTCAGGCAGCTATGGCGGAGGACTCCTGGTTCGATGCCCACTACTGGGCAAGCCTTGCCGTAGAAGCCTGCAATGGAACGGACACCAATCTGGAAAGGGCACGGTCTATTGCTGAATACGCATGGACTCAGCTGAAAAATCCCAAGACATTCGAGGACAGCGAGGAAAATCTCTTTTACCGCAGGAAGCGCGAGGCTTACATTGCCCTCAATGAGGGGGATTTCTTAACGGCATATTACATTTTTCTGGAGCTCAGGGAATCGCGCCGCCGCCCAGACCCCGATGTGGAGCGTTATTTTGCGCTGTCTAAAGAGGCTGTGGAAAACGATTACTTTTTCATCGATGAAACGGAGCACATGGATTTGCTTTCCAATGCGCACGATGTCTATTTTTCCCTTAGAAATCCTGATGGGTCAAAGGATGTCTTCTATATAGAAAGCATTATGGATTCCAAGGTAAACGGAAAACTGGTGCGCTATCTGAAAGATTTTTATGTCGCCAGCTATACCGCAGATGGTCGCTTTGAACGCTTGATGAAAGTACCCTTGGTCAAGGCTATCAGCCAGCCGGTGTCTTCCATGAGTGAGGACGCTCGTGCTTTGACGGGTGTCAGCAAGTCGTGGCGGAATGTGCCGTACTTGAAGCTGATGGCGGTTGACAGGAACACGCATGGCGTAGAAAGCCGTCCTGTCTATAGCTACAGCGAGAGGGGGCTCCCCAATGCCCTGCGCAAAATCGCAGGGTTCAGAGAGGCTCCGTCCGATGACACCCTGACGCAGGTTTATTCCTCTGATTACCGACAGCCGAATACAATGTTGCTGCCGATGCCCTACGGTGATTTTACCGTCATAGACACCGCTTCATCGGGTTTTTCTGGTATGGCTATCGTCGCTATGATGCAGTTCATCAGACGCGCGAAGGAATACGGTTTTGCCTCAGAGGTCTTTACCCAGTCCCTCGTGAGCCGCGTGCTGTACCCGCTGTTCATCCTCATCCTCTTTATCTTTGCCGCCATCATCGGCTGGAATTACCGCATGGAGGGAGAGCAGGTTCATTTCCGCACGTCATGGCTGCCTGTCGTCATTCTGTACGGCTTCTGTATGTTCCTCATGATGGAGATTGGAATGTACCTTTTCAACGTGTTCAATTACGTGTTGGTGGGCGCGTTCAAAGGCGGGGCGCTTGCTACTGCCGCCATCATCTATGGCTGCATCTTTGTTGCTGTCTCCCTGCTCTTTATGTCGCGCAAAGTTTAATGGTTTGAAGGTTTGATGATTACCCGTAAACATTGCATAAGCGCCCTCTTGGCGGGCATCATTCTGCTTTTCTCCGGCTGCGGGGCGAAAGCCCTTGAGCCGGGATGGTGGCAGCACTCAGCGTTTTATCACATCTGGATAAAGAGTTTTTATGATTCCGACGGGGACGGCTGTGGCGATATACGCGGCGTAACGGAAAAGCTGGACTACATTCAGCACACCGTGGGCTGCGACGCCATCTGGCTCTCCCCTTTTTTTGACTGCGCCAGCAAAGGAAAAGCCAGTTCCGATAATATGCACGGCTATGATGTCGTTGACTACTATGCGGTAAATGATTATCTGGGCACCATGCAGGATGTGGAGCAGCTCATCAACGCCTGCCATCGGCGCAATATGAAGCTCATCTTTGATTTTGTTCCCAATCACACATCATCTTCCCATCCGTGGTTTGAAAACGCCGCATCCGGTGGTGACAAGCGGGACTGGTATGTCTGGAGCGACACAAAGCTTAACTGGCACCCCATGGGGAATGCGGAAACGTGGCATCTGCGTAACGGTTCTTATTATTACGGAGCCTTTGGCAGCTCTATGCCCGACCTGAATTACCGAAATGCCGCCGTGCGTGAAGAGATGAAAAATGTGGTGCGCTTTTGGCTCGACAAGGGCTTTGACGGTGTCCGCGTTGATGCCGTGCGTTACCTTATGGAAGACGGCGATGCCTGTACGGATACACCGCAAAGCCATCAGTGGTTCAGAGAACTCCGCTCTGATGTGCTGGACAGCTATGAAAGCGCAAAATTGATGATCTGCGAAGCATGGGTGGAACATGACCGTGCTACTTTAGACGAATACTTCGGTGACGGCAGGGAATTCCAGATGGTCTTTGATTTTGATCAAGGCAGACCCTGCATTGCAAGCGTGAAGGATGGCTATGATGCCACCGGTGCGACCATGCGGGCAAATCCTGCCGATATGCCGTTCTGCGCTTACGGTACCTTTCTTGGAAACCACGATGAATATGCAGGACGCTTCGGGCAGACGCTCGGTTCAGACCGCAGGAAGATAAACCTTGCAACTGCGCTCTCCCTGCTGCGCCCTACAGTACCCTTCATCTACTACGGCAATGAGCTGGGGCAAAAAGAGACAAGCTATGGAGGAGATTTGCGCCTTCGCGGTCCGTTCCAGTGGCAGGAAGCGGCGGCTCAGGAAAAGGAAAAAGGCTCCCCGCTCGGGGTGAACCACGCACTGCTTGCCCTGCGGCGGGCATACCCAGAACTCTTTGCACGGGGAAGACTCACCAAGCTGCAATCCGAGAGCGGCTCTGCTTCCCTTGCTTACGTCATCAGCGGTGCGACAGGAAAAGAGGGGGCATTGCTGTGCGCCTACAACCTTTCAAACCAGGCTGTCGAGCAGCTTTCGTTTTCCGGCATTCAGCAAAGCGGCTCTGCTTACTGCCTTGTGGGCGATGCCGAAGCACCGTCTCCAACCTTCTCTGCGGCGGACGGAACGGTGACGCTCTATAACCTTGCACCTTGCTCATTCCGCGTCTATGTGCTGGACGGTACTTATCAGAAAAATCTTCGCTATGACATAGAAAACTACCTTGTCGGAGAAATCTATGTGCCCAAGCGGGATACCCGCCCATTGCACATGAGTGCTTCTTTCATGTATTTGCGGGGAAGCATGAATGACTGGGGCGCCTATCCCATGACGGCAGCTACAGATGCCGATGGGAACACCATCTGGCGCTGTGTCTGTCCGTTTGATAAAGCGCAGACTATCGAATTCAAATTCTGTGTGAATGACGGTGCTGACTGGGGTGCCAGCTGGGGGACACCCACGGGCAGCAACATCGTGCAGAAGGTGGAAAAAGGCAGCTACCGCTTTGAGTTCAACGAAGAAAAGCGTATCTATTCCGTTACAAAAGAAGAATAATCACTTGTCGTAGCAAGTCCTTCCGCCCCACTCGCGGGAATGCTTGCGCTCATATTCTATTGTTCGCTCGAAATCCGCCTCCGGCTCGCAGTTTGC
>ERZ842401.4163-NODE-4163-length-17149-cov-4.661168_pt1 | contig 17149 bp, 12 predicted proteins | sample MGYA00521270_ERZ842401 | MGnify/ENA primary metagenome ERZ842401 (study PRJEB31892, sample SAMEA3878208) | bioreactor metagenome | biome: Moose rumen | place: Sweden | collected 2011-10 | study: EMG produced TPA metagenomics assembly of the PRJEB12797 data set...
ACGGTGTAGTTAATACTGCCACATCGCATCAGTTTTCAATATCCTCTTAGCTATACTAATGACAAATATGTAAACTTGATACTATTAATATAATAAATAACTTGTCTGTAACTCATCAAATACTTAAAATATGAAAACTAATCTCTTTAGATTATTCTTGCTCGCTTATTTGGCGACTATGATCCCGCAACTGGCAAGCGCCTACGATTTTAAAATCAATGGCTTGTGCTATAACAAGAACAGCGATGGCGAGGGGTTCTGGGGACGCATGAACGGCAACGGTCCCGCGGTGGCGGTCACCATCCACGAACTCAAAGCGGGCTACAACTTCACCGCCTACCGCGGCGCAAAAACCAACGCCTGCAAAGAAGAGCCCAACGAGCGCTACCTCAGCGACGACGAGTGGCGAGCACTCCCCATTTGGCAACAGGCTAAGCCCGGTGATTTCATGAAGATTTTCTGGAACCGCGACGACGACAGCGGAGCCATCATCGGCGACAACGGCGTTAAAGGCGACCTGCAGGAGCACGGGCACAGCGTCATCTTCTTGGGAATCGACAGCGATGGATTCGTCACCTACTGGAGCAGCAACGGTCCCGGCGAGAACCCCGCCGAGATGGGCTACGGCATAGGCCGCTGCGACAAGACCAAGATTCAACGGGTGGTATTCACACGCATCACTAACCCCGAGAAATTTGACAACGCCAAGAAAATGCCGCCCAAGCACACCAATCAATACATCTATGACCTCAACGGCAAGAAACACAGCACCACCAAAGAACTGAAAAAACACAGCGGAATAAAATGATAGAAAGCAACCCAAACTTGAAAGAATACAAGCAGTCGTTCTATCTCTCGGCAGGAGAATGTAACCCGCAGGCCGAGATGCCTGTCACATTGCTCATGAACAGGATAATAGAAGTAGCCACCAACCATGCCAACACCTGGGGAGTGGGATATGCCCGTCTCATCGAGGACAACCAGGGATGGGTGCTCTCGCGAGTCACCATCGAGATGAAGCGCTATCCGCATGTAGATGAATGGTACTCCCTAACCACTTGGGTGGAGGACTACAACCGCCACTTCTCGCAGCGCAACATGGAAATCGCCGACCAGCAGGGAAACGCCATTGGATATGTGAGAACCATCTGGGTAGTGATAAATCTCACTACACGCGAGAGCGTTGACATCTCCAAGCTCAGCTACATCAGCGAGAACGTCTCTGAACGACTTTGCCCCATCGAGCCTCAAAGCCGCCTAAGACCCTTTGAGCCAACGAGAAGCGAGACCTATCGCTTCCGTTATTCCGACATCGACTTCAATGGTCATGTCAACACCGTGCGCTACATCGAGCACCTTGTCAACCAGTTCCCCATGCAGCACCACGCTAGCAATATGGTGAAGCGATTGGAGCTGGCTTTCGTCAAGGAAGCATATTATGACAGCACCGCCCAAATCATTATCAACGACAGCGACCCCTGCGATGTGCGTCTCGACATCAACGCCGACGACATCACACGAGTCCGCTCCCGGTTCATCTTCCAAAAACGCCCAAAAAAGCCTACTTAGGCAGGAATTATTACCTCTGAGGCAATAATTGTGAATTGTGCATTATGCATTGAATAAATACCATCGGTAAAGTGCCGGGACGCCTTTTTCTATCTCCATGGTGTGACGCCAGCCTAGGGAGTGGAGTTTTGAGACGTCGGTGAGTTTGCGCAGGGTGCCGTCGGGTTTGGTGCTGTCCCATTCAATGGTGCCGTTATAACCCACTGTAGTTTTCACTAGCTCAGCAAGCTGCTTGATGGTGATTTCCTTGCCGCTGCCTATGTTGATGTGGCAGTTGCGCACTTCTGGGTCGATGCCCCGCACGTCGTCGAAGTCGATATGCTCAAGGCAATAAACGCTGGCATCGGCCATATCCTCGCTCCAGAGGAACTCGCGGATTGGTGCGCCAGTGCCCCATAGCAGCAGCCTCTCGCCATTGATGCCGTAGCGGTCGAGCAATGCCTCAATCTCCTCTTGCGGTGCCTTGCCGTCGATGCCTTCCACCGGGCGGCGGTCAAGGTCGGTACGCAGTGCGTCCCAATTGCCCTCGTTGAGCATCTTGGCGAGGTGCATCTTGCGAATCATCGCCGGCATCACGTGACTGGTCTCAAGGTTGAAGTTATCGTTGGGACCATAGAGGTTAGTGGGCATCACAGCGATATAGTTGGTGCCATATTGCAGATTGAAGCTCTCGCACATCTTCAAGCCTGCGATTTTGGCTATTGCGTAAGGTTCGTTGGTATATTCCAAAGGTGCGGTGAGCAATGCGGTCTCGGGGATAGGTTGCGGTGCCTCACGGGGATAGATGCAGGTACTACCCAGGAAGAGCAGTTTCTTCACGCCATGCCTCCAGCTCTCCCCTATCACATTCTGCTGAATTTGAAGGTTTTGATAGATAAAGTCGGCACGATATTTCAGGTTTGCCATGATACCACCCACATGAGCGGCGGCAAGTACCACATACTCAGGCTGCTCTTCATCAAAAAACCGACGCACCGCCACAGCATCCATCAGGTCAAGTTCGCTGTGAGTGCGCCCAATTAGATTAGTATAACCCTTTTTCTCAAGGCTTTTCCAAATCGCCGAGCCTACCAATCCCCGATGCCCAGCAACGTAAATTTTAGAATTTTTATCCATCTTTTTTATAGATAACAAGAAGACAAGAAAACAAGAAAACAAGAAAACAAGAAGGCAAGAAGACAAGAAAACAAGAAGACAAGAAGACAAGAAAACAAGAAAACAAGAAGACAAGAAGACAAGAAAACAAGAAGGCAAGAAAAACAAGAGGAAAAGAAACACAGCCGCACAAGCGGCTTCACTTAACACTTTACACTTACTACTTAACACTTACAAATGATAGACCTTGCGGATGTGTTGCAAGTCGTGGTCAACCATTAGCTTTACAAGTTGGTCGAAGGAGGTCTTGCGGGGGTTCCAGCCAAGCTGGGTCTTTGCCTTAGTGGGGTCGCCAAGTAGCTGGTCAACCTCGGCGGGACGGAAGTATTTCTTATCTACCTCCACAATCACCTTTCCAGTGGCTTTATCGATGCCTTTCTCGTCTAGCCCCTCGCCCTGCCACTCAAGCTCTATGCCAGCATAATGGAACGCTAAGGAACAGAATTCACGCACCGAGTGGTACTCGCCAGTGGCAATGACAAAGTCGTCGGGCTCTGGTTGTTGCAGTATGAGCCACATGCACTCCACATAGTCGCGGGCATAGCCCCAGTCGCGCTTGGCATTGAGGTTGCCCAAGTAGAGTTTGTCTTGCAGACCGTTGACGATGCGCGCTGCGGCGAACGTTATCTTGCGAGTCACGAAATTCTCGCCTCGACGCTCGCTCTCATGGTTGAAGAGGATGCCATTGGCGGTGTACATGCCGTAACTCTCACGATAGTTCTTCATAATCCAATAGCTATAGAGCTTAGCTACGGCGTATGGGCTGCGAGGGTAAAATGGCGTGGTCTCGCTCTGAGGCACTTCCTGAACCTTGCCATAGAGTTCGCTCGTGCTAGCCTGGTAAATCTTTGTCACCCTTTCGCGATGGGTGATGCGCACCGCCTCAAGCAGGCGCAGAGTGCCCACGGCATCGGCCTCGGCAGTGTATTCAGGCACGTCAAACGACACCTTCACATGGCTCTGTGCGGCAAGGTTGTAAATCTCGTCGGGCTTGATGGTCTCGATAAGGCGAATGAGCGAACTCGAGTCGGTCATGTCCCCATAGTGCAGGTTGATGAGTCGCTGCTGACGCATGTCACGCACCCACTCGTCGAGATACAGATGCTCAATGCGACCAGTGTTGAACGAACTGCTGCGACGGATGATGCCATGCACCTCATATCCCTTCTCAAGCAGCAACTCCGCCAAATAACTGCCATCTTGACCGGTAATACCGGTTATTAACGCTACCTTTTGATTATTCTCGTTCATTTTACCCTTGATTATTGTTTTAACATACAAAGATACACACTTTTTCTTTAAACCCAATAACATTAGAGAGATTATTTCTACTTTGGCAATTTCTCGAGCAGAGAGGGATGTATCGAAGTAGTTGCCACAGCCACTAAGCCTGTGACACTCACCACCACGCGGCTGTTGCCCTTCACTCGCTGTAAGACGCCCTCGGCACCTTCGAAAGGACCTCCCAAGATGCGCACCCTGTCGCCACGTGTGAATTGCCCAGGCTTTGGGGTGATATACTCGAGTTGCTCCTCATAGGTACCTGCCACGGCAATGAAATTGTTCATCTCTCGGTCGGGCACCACCACAGGCTTCTTGGTGGCCGGGTTCATGATGTAGCGTATGGGTAGCTTGGTGGTTGCCTTATATTCCTTCATCAGCGACGGTTCGATGTGAAAAAAGATGAGATTGTGGATTGAGGGCACAAGCTTCTTCACACGTCTGCCCCTGCGAGTCCCCATAACATATTTCATGGGCACAAAACTCTCTATGCCACGCACGTCGAGGTCGTCCTTCACCTTCATCTCGCGGTTGAAAGTAACGCGGATGGCATACCACACCTTGGCTTCAGGCTCCTGCGTCACATTATTTATCATACTATTTTTTATATCTCGCTGCTCCATCATGATTACAGTTTATTCTGCAAAAATAAAATGAGATTTTTGATTTGCAAAATTTTCTCGTAAAAATGTCGTGCGTTGAAAATAAAAATCAAAAATTTCGTCTTTGATTTTGTATTTCACAAGGCTTGCAGTAATTTTGCACATAATTTAATAAAGACAAGTTTCTAAAGTTCTAAAACTTTATAAACTTGAAGTTTAGAGGTTATAGTTTAAATAAAATGCTCACGCTCTCAAGGCTTTAAGCAAGCTTAGCCTTGTCTCGCTTAATCGCATTTTTAGTGTTTAGAGAAATGTTTTTTTCAAATTTTTCTATATTTCACACTGATTATCCTCTAAACTCTAACCACTAAACATTAAACTTTGAGCAAGTTAACAACTTGCGAAACTTAAATAATAAAGATTTCTAGATTATGGCAACACGAATGAACTGGGAACGGCTGATTTGCGACACCCGGCTGGGGCTGGAGCATTACAAAGACAGCAAAGGCGGCGTGCGCAGCGACTTTGAGCGCGACTACGACCGTCTCATATTCTCATCGCCATTCAGGCGGCTGCAAAACAAGACACAGGTATTTCCGCTGCCAGGCAGCATCTTCGTCCACAACCGCTTGACTCACAGCCTTGAGGTGTCGTGTGTGGGACGGTCGCTGGCACGCGAGATTGCCATGCGCCTGCATGAGCGACACCAGCACGAAGCGTGGTGCAACAAGCTGTGGGACATGGGCGAGATTGTTGCGGCGGCTTGCCTAGCCCACGACTTGGGGAACCCTCCCTTTGGTCACTCTGGCGAGAAGACAATAGGCGAGTTTTTCAGCAATGGCAACGGCAAAGTGTTCCAAGAACGCCTCACACCTCAACAATGGGACGACCTTACACATTTTGAGGGCAACGCCAACTCGCTTCGTACTCTCGTGCACCAATTCAAGGGCCGCCGCCCCGGCGGTTTCGCCATGACCTATTCTACCCTAGCCTCGATAGTGAAATACCCCTACTCTTCAAGCCATGCCGGCAAGAAAGGCAAGTTCGGCTTCTTCACTACCGAGAAAGACATCTTTGAGAAAATCGCCGCCGAGCTGGGCATGATCAGGCTTGAAGAGGAGCGCTACTGCCGTCACCCGCTTGTATATATGGTAGAGGCCGCCGACGACATCTGCTACCAGGTGATGGACATCGAGGACGGCCACAAACTCAAGCTCCTCACTACTGAGCAGACCATCGACCTACTTACTGGCTTCTTCAACGAAGAACGTAAAGCACACATGCGCGATGTGATGGAAAAAGTCACCGACCCCAACGAGAAAATCGTGTATCTGCGCTCTTGCGTCGTGGGGTTGCTCGTACAGGAGTGCGCCACCACCTTTGTTGAGCACGAAGACGAGATAATGGAAGGTTGCTTCGATGGGTCGCTCATCGACAACATCTCGCCACTACCCAAGAAGGGATATGAACATTGCAGTGAAGTGGCTTTCAAGAAGTTGTACCGCGCTGGATATGTCGTTGATGTGGATCTTGCCGGCATAAGAATCATCAACCTGCTGCTCGACAAGCTTACGCAGGCGGTGCTACATCCCGAGAGCTATCACTCGCAGTTGCTACTTAACAAATTCCCGCAGCAGTATGACGTTCATGCCACTACACTCTTCGAGAAGCTGCAAGGCGTGCTCGACCACATCAGCGCCATGACCGATGTCTATGCCCTCAACCTGTACCGTCAGCTCGACGGTATCAGCCTACCAACCGTTTAAACTAAATATTTTTTGTTTTTTTGCATTTTTTTAGAATATTCTTAAAAGGCGTGTTGTGTTTTTTTTATAAATTTGTAAATTGAATTGCTGTGTTCTTCTACCATAAATAGTAGAGTTTATTCAACAACAATTTGACTAACAATCATTTAAAAAATCATATTATTAACTTTTTCAAAAATCAAAAGAACTATGTACATGAACATTACACGTTTATCATGGTTGCGTAGTTTGCTTGGCGCAATGGCACTGCTCTTGGCATTTGGCTCGGTCAATGCTGCGAAAATCACAGCATTAGGCTACAACTGGACCACAAGCGGAACTAACGCCACTTTAGCAAAGTACACTATCAACACAGTAACGGTTGATGGAGTGTCGGTAAAAGACTCTCTTTTCTACACTGGTGACGAGAACAACATCGTCAACATCCCCGAGACATTTGACTACAACGGCATCACCTACACCGTGGTTGCTGTTGATGCCAACGCATTTGTCAACTGCCGTGACATTAAGGAGATCCATCTCCCTGCCACTTGCGTAAGCTATGGCAACAACTGCTTCCGCGGCTGTACCAGCCTTACCAACTATCCCGTCACCGAGACAGCGACAAAGATGGGTAGCGGCACAATTTGGGAATGCATAAATGTGACCGAGGCATTTATCCCTGGTGGGGTGACAAGCACCCTGATTTCTAACCAATTTGCCAATAGTGGTGTGCGCAAACTCACCATCATGGCAAGCGAGACACCACTTAAGTTCAATAGGAACGCATTTGGTGCCACCACAACCGACCTCCCGCCACTTGACACCCTCATCATTGAGCGCCAGATGAATACCGGCGACTATGTGAGCAACCTTCAGCCATTCCACAACTATCCCACCATCAAGCAACTTGTTTTGGGTGGCAGTTTAACCGACATCTCTCAAAGTTGCTTTATGGGATGTACTGGCATTGAAGAGATTATATTTGAAGACGGAAACGTGATTGCCACCATTGGCTCCGACGCTTTCCAAAGCTGCAACCACCTTAAAGCCATTGAGCTGCCTGCAACCATCACTTCGGTTCCCATGAATCTGTTCCTCAACTGCTCGCGACTGGAGTCGGTTAGCTTCCTCGGCGACATCACTTCAATTCAGCAGAGTGCGTTCAACGGATGTTCTAGTCTTCACAGCTTTAATTTCCCGACTACACTCACCAGCATTGGCGCATCAGCATTCTACAATAGCGGTCTCGCAGGCGTGATAGAGATTCCTGAGGGTGTCACATCTATTGGCACAACCGCATTTGCTGGTGCTCATGCCATTACTGGCATCAAGTTGCCATCTACCATCGCCACTATTGGCAATGCTGCTTTTGGTCCCATCGAGAACCTCGCCAGCATCGAGCTTGGCTCAGGCAACAGCGCATTTGCCCTTAACAACGGAGTCCTGACCAACGCTGCCGGCACACGCCTTCTCGTTACAGCACATGAGGGCAATATTGGCACAGCACTCAACAATGCCACCATTGAGACTATCGACAACTATGGTATGGCTTACTCGCCTTATACCGACGTGAACCTCACCGCTCTCACCGAGATTGGCAACTACGGCTTCTACCGTGCAGCCATCAAAGAGTTCACTTACAAGGCTGGCATGACCGTTAATCCTAACGCATTCCTTGAGAGCGACCTTGAGATTCTTAACATAGAAGAGGGTGCACGCGAGATTCCACAGAACCTGTGTGCCAACTGTACCAAACTCCACACTGTGAACATCTCAAGCACCGTGACCAACATCTTCCAGGATGCGTTCTCGGGCTGTACTGCTCTCGAGCACATGGAGCTGGGCTCACACATCAACTACATGGAGAAAGGTGCTGTGCCTTCTACCATCCAAAGCCTGAGAGTTCTCAACGTAACTCCTCCAGTACTTGGTGCTGGTGTCTTTGAGCCAAGCCAAAGCAACGTAGAGTGCTTGGTTGCAGCAAGTGCTGTTGATGCCTACAAAGCTGCTCCACAGTGGCAATACCTCAACATCGTTGGTGATCCAACAATCACTGGTGAGGGCACAACACTCGGATGTCCTCCGGGACTCTACTTCGCCACCAAGGACTGCCGACTCATGTACAAGAATGAGCAAGGCGAGATTATCGACACTGAGTTCAACACCGGTGAGCACGCTTTCAACTTGCAGCTTTACAAGAATCGCGTTTATGTTGCCAGTGCAGGCCACTACTTCCAGTATCAGGGTGCCGACGCACAAGCCACAGGCGGTGACGGCGAGCTCTTCTATGTCAACAACACCGATGGCATGTGGTATCGTGTTACCGTTTTGAACAATGTGGGCTACAAGGCTTTTGAGGATCCATTCTCGATGTATATCTCTGAAATCGATAACAAGATTTACATTGCCGACCGCAACGTGGGAATCCATGAGATGAGCGCCGACACCGTAGGTCTCTACGGTTCACAGCCCTTCTTCATGGAGAACAACTGGCTGCCTTACTACAACGACAAGATCACATACGGAGCTATTGGCGCCGGCATGACAATGCGTGCTACCGACGTGATAGCATCCGACGGCACTACCCGCAACAACGTTTACTGGGTTGCCAAGAAGTTCAACGGTCAGGGTATCTTCCGCTTTGATAAGGGCATGCTCTACACCGACGGTACTGGAGCCGACCACACCGACAAGCAGTTGCCTGTTTACCTGTTCAACGTTCAGATGACGACATTCTACCTCGACGAGGAGAACGGATATGTTTACTTCTTCGTTCAGAAGGATAATGTGGGCAACAGCACCCCAGGTCTCTACCGCATCGCGCTTGAGACTCTTAACACCAAGCAAGATCAGGCTACCGTTGCCGACGATGCAGTTCTCATCGACGACTCTCCCATCTTGCTCGAAGGCTCGGGCGACGAGATTACTGGTATTACCCAGATTACTGGCGATGGAGAACACATCTACTGGGCTTACATCTCGAGCAATGGCGGCACTGCAGTTCCAGGTATGGTAGAGTATGACGCCACCAACCCATTGCACCAAACTGGTATCAAGATGATTGACGCTGCTCCTGCCGACCCAACTGCAGCTCCTACTATCACCTACGCTGTAGAGGGCATAGCTGCCTATGGTGTTGCTGCTTATAAGAGCAATGGATCTCCAGTAGTAATTCCTGGCGACGTTGACGGCGATGGATTTGTTACCGCTGGTGATATAACTGCACTCTACAACTTCATGCTCAACAATGACAGTAGCGGTCTTGTAAATGGCGACCAAGATGGCGACGGGAATATCACCGCAGGTGACGTGACAGCTGTTTACAACATCCTGTTAGGTAATTAATTGACAAGTCAATGAGTCAATAAGGACTTTATAAGTTGATTTTTTTGATGACAAGACCATTCAAAAGTGTGTGGTCTTGTCATTTTTTTTGCTTACCTTTGTAGCCTAAACCAAAATTATCTATCAAACATGAAAAAAATAATGTTCTTACTGATGGCTCTCATGACTGCCATCATGGCGAGCGCAGAGCCCGCTAATCCCATGCCCATCAATGTGGTTCAGCCCGACGGCTCCACCCTGAAGCTCAAGCTGGTGGGCGACGAGTTCTACCATTTCAATACCACCATCGACGGCTATACCATCGTTAACGTTAATGGAACATGGGAATATGCCATCAAGAAAGATGATGAGCTACGCTCCTCGGGCGTCATGGCGCATGACCCTGCCTCCCGCGACGCTAAAGAGACGCAGCTAGTGGCTAGGCTTGAGAAACGCCTCGTTGACAAGGCGGCTACCACCCAGGCACGCATTAACCGTGCCTCTCGCGACAAGAAGAGCCAGCAAACCCGTGAGCCAGCGGTCGACTACAACCTGTTCCGTGGTCTCATCATCCTCATCAACTACAACGACAGGCAGTTCCAGATGGATGACCCCAACGATTTCTACAACCAGCTATGCAACACGTCGAACTACACTGGGTTCTATCATAATGGACGTTTTCAGAGGTGCACCGGCAGCGTGCGCGACTATTACTACGACAACTCGATGGGACAGTTCGACCCAGTATTTGATATAGTAGGTCCCGTAAACCTCGACTACTCATGCTTTGAAGGCAACGACAAGGCGAGAGAGATTTTCAAGGCCGCCCTCGACTCGGTTGACAGCGAAGTGGATTTCTCGCTCTATGATGCCGACAACGATGACGAAATCGACATGGTGTTCTTCATGGTTGCTGGTTACTCGTCAAGCTATAGCGGCAACAACAGCGGTTACCTGTGGCCTCACATGAGCTACCTGATTGACTGGTGGTCGGGGTGGCCACCACAACCCTACATCTATGACGGCAAGAGAATGGGTACCTATGCCTCCTCATGCGAGATTTATGGTTGGGAAAGTTACAACTACACCATGCCTAACGCCATCGGAACATTCTGTCACGAGTTTGGACACGTGCTGGGACTGCCCGACCTCTACGATACCGACTACAGCGGTAGTGGCGGCGAGAGCAACCATCCTGGCGATTGGGACATAATGGCAAGCGGTAGCAGCAACAACTATGGTCGTGAACCTGTGGGCTACAGCCTCTGGGAGCGAATGGAACTGGGATTTGCCGAAGAGCCTACATCGCTATCCCTTGGCGATTATAGCCTCTCGGCGCTTGACATCAGCAACACCGGTTACATGATGCCGTCGCCCAACGAGAATGAGTTCTTCCTCTTCGAAAACCGTCAGTCGGGCAAATGGGACAAAGCACTGCCAGGACACGGACTGGTGATTACACGCGTGGATTACAGCAACGAACAAGTGTGGTGGAACAACGAGGTTAACTGCAACCCCGCTCACAACTACTATGAGCTGATACGCTCTTCGGGAGCTGGAAACGGCGACGTGCCGTTCCCAGGCTCAAAGGGCGTGACCTACATTAATTCGTCAAGCTACCCAGCTCTCGTCACTTGGGCTGAGGAACCTTGCGAGTTTGCGCTTTACAACATCGACGAATACAACAAGATAATCACATTTAACGTTGTCAATGATGTGCCGCCATTGACACTGGTCGAAGACTTTGAACAGATGCCAACAGGTCTTCCAACCAATGCCACTAACGTGCAAGGCAATTTCGCGACATGGAACTTCCCCAAAGCCGACGTGATAGATTATAACGATGGCCACGCCGCATCGCTGCAAATGCCGGGCGGCATAGCCATGAACAGCGACATTGACGTGCAAGCAATCAAGATTTCTCTTAACGCTATCAACACATCGAGCACTGCATCAAAGCTCCAGCTCTACTACTCTATCGATGAAGGTGCCACCTGGACCTCAATAGGCACAGAAACAGTAGCAGCAAATACCGATGAGACCATAAGCTGGCGACTAAATCTCGACAAGCAGCCCTTGCGCTTCAAAATCAACCGCACATCAGGTTCAAAGAGCGTGAACCTCATCATTGACAACATAACAATATATTACATTGGCGATGATGCCATCCCTGGCGACGTGAATGGCGACGGCGAGGTCACTGCCGCCGATGTGACAGCACTCTACGACTACCTGCTGAACAACGACACCACGCGCATAATCAATGGCGATCAGAATGGAGACGGAGAAATTACCGCAGCCGACGTCACCGCAATATACGACATTCTTTTAGGAGTTAATTAGTGAATTGATGAATTTCAGGCGAAAAGCACCCCCTCTAAGCATAGAGGGGGTTGGGGGGAGTATGAAAAATTTCCTAAAAAGACCATCTGGAGACCAATGTCGGCACATTGACATACTCCCCCTTTATCCCCATCTAACTTAGATGGGGAGCTGACAGACAGCACATTATTACAGTATAACATTACAATTGAAACTTTTATAAATTAGGCTTTGTCTCTCGGAAAAGCTCAAATAAATTTGTTTTTTCACTCTACATGCATTAATTTTGCACTTGAATCTGCTTCGGCATAATGCCCAAGCATTGCAATAAACGTGATTGTCAACAAGAAACAACGATAATTATGAAGAAGTTTTTAGCTCTAGCGATATTGTTTGTTACAGCTACCTGTACAGTTAGCGCAAAGTTGAATTTGCCGACCAAGAGGATTGGTAATGAGACCTTCTATTATTATGAGGTGAAGAAGAATGAGACAGTGCAGGATATTGCCAGCAAGATTGGTGTCAATAAAGACCTGATTCTGAAATATAATCCATCGGCACGCAACGGTGTTGCCAAGAAGCAGTTGCTGTTTTTGCCGGTTAGTGAATTTGACAACAAAGCCCAGCAATCATCGGGCAAAAAGGCACTGATTACCGACGATGTGGTGACCCACACCGTGAAAAGCGGTGAGAGCGTTTATGGCATCTCAAGAACCTACGGCGTTACCGAGAGCGACCTGCTAGCCGCCAATCCGTCGCTTGCCTACGGTCTGAAAACTGGTGAGCAGCTTGTTATTCCCTCGAAGGCCTCCTCGTCAAGCGAGATTGTGTATCACACCATCAAGGACGGCGAGACGCTTTATGGCATCGCCAAGGCATATAATACCACTATCGAGAAGCTTATAGAGCTGAATCCCGGTATCGCCAGCAGCAATCTTCAGGCCGACGATGTGGTAATGATACAGCCCAATACCACAAAAGACATAATAGTCCAAAAAGATATCAAGCAGTTTATACCTTATGTGGTTACCGCCGGCGACACCTACGAGAGCGTGGCTGCCGCCAATGGCATTAATGTGAAAGTGCTCAAAGACGCTAACCCCGAAGTATCGAAGCTCAAAAAGGGTAAAACAATCTACATCCCTCGCGATGCCATCGACAAGCAAGTGGTGAACACTTCCACCATGACCGAGGAGCAGCTTGAGAACAGCTACAAGGACAAGTTTGATGAGGTTTATAACGATGTCCATTCCCCCAACAAGGACAACAGCATCAGCATCAGCATTATCTTACCGTTCCAGACCGACATGAAAAACCGCAGCAAGAACGCTCGCGACTACGACGAGTTCTTTAACGGCTTTGTGATGGCTCTCGACAGCGTGGGCGGCAATCTCACCAAGCCTCTGAACATCAATGTCTATGATACAAAGCTTAGTCCCGGCATCACCGATAGCATTCTCTCGCTTGATGCACTCAAGAAGAGCGACATCATCATAGCTCCATCTGAGAGCGACCAGCTGCAGCGCATTCTTGCCTACGGACAAAAACACAACATCGACATTCTCAACTGCTTTGTGGCTCAGAGCGAGGACTACATCAGCAATCAGCGCTCTATGCAGGTTCACATACCCTCGCCCTATCTCAACGCTTCAATCATAGAGATGCTCCGCACTAAATATCAGGACTACGAATTGGTGTTCCTTGATGACCCTTCTGAGACTTCAAAGGAAATCTATGAAGAGATAAAGAAATATGCCAACGTGAGCAAGCATCCTCACAAGACGCTCACTATCATCAGCGACCTCACAGGAAAAACCTTGTCGAAATATCTCGACCCAGCATCAAAATACCTTTTCATCCCTGCCAACGGCAAAGAGACTTTCATTAACAAGTTTGCCTCTGGCATCATCGAGGCGAAGACGATGCGCGTGGATTGCCGCCTGGAGTTGCTTGGCCATCCTGAATATACCATGTACCTGAAGAAGCACAAAGACGACTTCATGGCAATGGACACTCACATCTATTCTCGCTTCTTCCTGCCCGACAATGCTCAAGCTAGGGCTTTGAACAGCAAGTATGTGAAGAAATATGGCAAACCATCAAACAGTGCTCCTAACATGAGCGTCTTCGGATTTGACCTGGGCATGTTCTTGGTTAACGCCTATGCTAACGACATCACCCCTGGCGATAAGGCATCGGCCTACGAAGGCATTCAGACCAATTTCTTCTTTGAACGTGCTAACAACTGGACTGGATATATCAACAAGTCGGTGCGTATCATCAACCTCACTTCTAACAAAGAAATCAAGATTACCGACTTGAATGATTAACCGCTTCCTCACATACGCTCTACTCATGGTTCTGCTGCTGGTGGGTGGCACAGCTCGTGCGCTCGACTTCAGCGACCACAACATCAGTGTTGGGGCAAAGGGAGGAATGAGCTTGTCGAGAGTTAATTTCCAGTCGTCGGTGCCGCAGAAGCTGATTGGAGGCGTGGTGCTCGGTGCAAGCGTGAGGTATATCGAGGAAAACCATTTTGGGCTAATTGGCGAGTTTAACCTAGAGCAGCGAGGCTGGAAGGAAGACTTCAAGCCTCTTGAGGGATACAGCTTCAGCCGCCGGTTCACCTATCTACAGGTGCCGCTGCTCACCCACATCTTCTTTGGTAGTGACAAGGCACGCTTCTTCTTTAATGCCGGTCCCGAGATTGGCATTATGATTGGTGACAAGGCTTCGGGAAACTTCGACTACGAGCACGCTGCCGACATTGAAGAGCTGGCGAACTCCTACCGCAAGCTGGAGCAATATACGCTGCCAGTACACCGCCGCTTTGACTATGGCATCTCGGCAGGCCTAGGCATGGAAGTCAACGTCACTCCCAAGCATGCCATCAACTTAGAGGGACGATTCTACTATGGACTCAACGATGTGTTCAACAATCACAAGAGTGACCCATTCCAAGGCTCGTCATCAATGTCGATAATGGTTACATTAGGCTACAATATCCGCTTGAAGTAATTCAGGTGTGTTGGTTAACTCAACTTTCTAAAGTTCTAAAACTTTATAAACTTGAAGGTTAGAGGTTAGAGTTTAGTGCTTAGAGAAAAAATTTTTTCAAAATTTTCTATATTTCACACTGATTATCCACTAAACACTAAACTTTGAGCAAGTTAACAACTTTCGAAACTTGAAATAGTTAAAAGAGGCTGCATCCCTTAGTAGGAATGCAGCCTCTTTTAATTAATGTGTGAGAGAGCTATGTCTTCTTGCGGATTTGAACCTTTATAGGTGCGTGGAAGTTCATGTTATCGCCTTTAGGCAGAAGAATATCAATGTGGTTTCTCAGTCGTGGAGCCATTTTGTCTTTCACAACCCAAACCCCGTTGAGCTTCTCGTTAGAGCACTCGATTATTACTTCGTCGCCCATCTTCACACCCAGTTTCTTGAAGAGGTCGTGTGATAGAGCGACCCATTTAATCTCATAGTTTCTTAGCTTGTTGTTGTCGATTCTCGAGCCGCTGGCAGTAACCCAACCTGCGCCTCCCATGCCAGGGTGATACTTCGTGGCAGTCACAGTCACTTGACCACTTGCATTGATTGAACAGATTAACAACGCTAATAAAAATAAAACTTTACGCATAAAATATGTTTTGGTTAATAAATGTGCTTCCCGGCTGGCGGCTTAAATTTAAGCAGCTTTGTATCGCTCAAAAAGCGGTGCAAAGTTATGAAGAATTTTTGAAACGGCAAAATGATGAGAAAAGCCAAAAGACAAGAAGGAAGTGTAATGGTTTGCATGAACATCACTTAACCCTCTTGTCTTTAGTCTTCTTTTTGTCTCTCTATTTCTTGCTATTCAGAATCTTCAGGTTTGAAGACTGGTGGCATCTCCTCGTTGTGTTTGGGAGTGTCGTCATCGCCTTGTTCTACTTGTTCTCCGCTCGGTAGAGCCACGCTGGTGTTGTCGCTGTAGGCAGTTTTGTTGTTCTGCTCTTCGATAATGTCGTTGCGTGAAGTCCATTTGCGCTTGCCGAAGATGCGCTCCACGTCCTCGGTGTAGATGACTTCTCGCTCTAGGAGCAGGTTGGCGAGTTCGTGATGCCCCTCGCTGTACTTGCTCAGCAACTCGCGTGCTCGCTCATATTCCTTGTTGATAATCGCTTGAACCTCTTTGTCAATAGCCTGAGCTCGCTCTTCGCTGTAGGGTTTAGAGAAGCCGTAGTTCTCGGTACTGTCGTAGTAGGACACATTGGGCATGGTCTCGCCCATACCATAGAATGTCACCATTGCGGTGGCAATCTTTGTGGCACGCTCGAGGTCGTTGAGGGCACCTGTGTCGATGACTCCCAGGAACATATCTTCGGCGACACGACCTGCCATGAGTGAGCAAATCTTGTCGAGCAGGGCCTGGCGTGGAGTGATTTGTCGCTCCTCGGGCATATACCATGCAGCGCCCAATGCTTTGCCTCGCGGCACGATTGTGACTTTGATGAGCGGGTCGCCATATTGCAGTTGCCAGCTCACTGTGGCGTGCCCCGCCTCATGCACGGCGATTGACTTGCGCTCTTCCTCGGTCATTACCTTCGAAGCTTTCTCTAGGCCACCGATGATGCGGTCGATGGCATCGTTGAAATCCTGCTTCTGTACCGCCACCTTGTGGTGACGGGCGGCGATGAGTGCGGCTTCGTTGCACACATTGGCAATGTCGGCTCCCGAGAAGCCCGGCGTCTGCCGAGCCAACAGGTTGAGATCCACGCTGCCGTCGGTCTTCACGCCCCGCAGGTGCACCTGGAAAATCTCCTTGCGGTCGTTAAGCTCAGGCAGGTCCACATAGATTTGCCTATCGAAACGCCCGGCACGCAGCAGAGCCTTGTCGAGCATATCCACGCGGTTGGTGGCGGCAAGGATGATGATGCCGCTGTTAGTGCCGAAGCCGTCCATCTCGGTGAGCAGTTGGTTGAGGGTGCTCTCGCGCTCGTCGTTGCTGCCCATCTTGGGGTTGTTGCCACGTGCCCGCCCCACGGCGTCGATCTCGTCGATAAACACTATGCACGGTGCTTTGTCCTTGGCCTGCTTGAAAAGGTCACGCACGCGCGAAGCCCCCACACCCACAAACATCTCGACGAAGTCGCTACCCGAAAGCGAGAA
>ERZ842401.4164-NODE-4164-length-17144-cov-5.057639_pt1 | contig 17144 bp, 16 predicted proteins | sample MGYA00521270_ERZ842401 | MGnify/ENA primary metagenome ERZ842401 (study PRJEB31892, sample SAMEA3878208) | bioreactor metagenome | biome: Moose rumen | place: Sweden | collected 2011-10 | study: EMG produced TPA metagenomics assembly of the PRJEB12797 data set...
CCTGTACGCACGTCTTCTTTAGAGTATAGCACGGAATCCCCTTTTTGAAAGGGTCAAAGCGGCATAAAAAGATAATTATGCTGTCATTATGATTAGAGGCGACAGAGCGTTTTCGACACAAGTAAAAGAAAAAATCAGATTTTAAGCCGGTTCAGAGGCGTTCCGCTTTCGGAGCGGCTTTTGTGCATTCAGCTTTCCGCATTCACTGCACGTCGCTGTAGGGCATCCCAACAGCATTTTGAAGGGCATCCCTACAGCCCCTTGTTGGGATGCCCTTCAAAATGCTGTCGCCGTGCAGGGCACGGACATGGGTATTGACCAACAAAGCGTTATATCATAGTATTTCACATAAAAGGCTGTGTGTGGTTTTGCGAAAGTTTTGGTGAATTCTATGCGTATACAAAAGAAGATGCTTGCCTTGCTCTGCCTTGTGCTTGCGGCGGGACTGGGCTTTGTACTTTTCTCGTTTTTTCCCAAGGAAGGCAGCGCAGTGCCCTACAGTCGCTTTCATCGCGAAGTGGAAGAAGGCAAGGTGTCTGCCGTGGAATTTGCGGGCGGCAAAATCCGCTATACCAGTGAGGGGGAAGAATGCTGGACGCAAGACCCCCAGTCGCCCCTGCTCAAAGAGTTCCTGCTCCTCCATGACGTGCAGATAAAAGAGCACGCCGACGGAACGGAGATTATCTCCCTTGCCTTTGATATTGTATTTTACGCCATATTTTTTGGAATCATCTTCCTCGTGTTCAGAAAGTTCATCTCGCCCAATACATTCCGCGTGGTGCACCGCACGGGAAAAAGCTTTGCCGACGTAGTTGGCATGGATTCCCTTAAAAAAGATATGATGCAGGTAATGGACATCATGCAGCACCCCGGAGCCTACAGCAAACGCGGCGTGCGTATGCCCAAGGGCATTCTGCTTGAAGGCGCACCGGGTAACGGTAAGACGCTTTTTGCGCGGGCACTCGCCGGAGAAGCGAAGGTGAATTTTATCCCGGCCAAGGCAACGGACTTTGAGAGCATGTTCATGGCTATCGGCCCCATGAAAGTAAAGCTGCTGTTCAGGAAAGCGCGGCGCCGCGCCCCGTGCATCGTGTTCATCGATGAGTTTGACGGCATAGGCACAAGGCGGAATTATTCAGGCTCTGCAATAGAGACAGAAAACACCCGTATTGTGACGGCGTTGCTCAACGAGCTTGACGGCTTTGAGCCCACATCCGGCGTACTTGTGATTGCCGCCACAAACAGCATTCACGCGCTTGACGAAGCCCTTGTGCGCCCCGGACGCTTTGATATGCGAGTCTCCGTCCCCTATCCGGACGCTGCGGCACGGGAAAAGCTCTGTGCCCTGTACTGCGCAGGAAAAAAGCACGATGCCTCCTGCTCCGGGCAGGAACTTTCACGGCGCTTTGCCGGTTTTTCCTGCGCAAAGATAGAATCCGTGCTCAACCGCGCCAGCCTCATCGCCTCTCAAGCTGGCAGGGATACATTTACCCTCGCAGACGTAGAGGCTGCAGAAAGCGAACAGGCATCAGCAAAATAGCGGCAGCCTATGGCATTTTTCTTGAAACAAGTATATACTTGCTTCTACTTAAGATAAGGAGACTTCTCTCATGAAAAACAGGTACGAAGTAGGAGAGCTGGTGGAAACCAGAGTGGTGGCAGTAGGCAACGACACGGTGTTTATCGACCTCGGGCTTAAGAGCGAGGGCATTGTGGACAGGGCGGACTTTTTGGACGCAGACGGAAAGCTTACGGTGAAGGAAGGCGATGCCGTCAAGGTCTACTATGTCGGTTCCAATGGCGATGAATTAAAGTTCACTGCAAAGATAAAGGGACAGGAAGCCGGAAAAGATGTGCTTGAGAGCGCATACAAGAACGGCATTCCCGTAGAAGGCCACGTGACGCAGGAAATAAAGGGCGGCTACGAGGTGATGATAGGTTCCGTCCGCGCATTCTGCCCTTATTCGCAGATGGGCTACCGCCAGCGCAAAGAGAGCGCGGCATACGTGGGGAGCCATTTGAGCTTCAAGATTCAGGAGTACAAAAATGAAGGGCGCAACATAGTGCTCTCTAACCGCGCGGTAGAAGAGGAAGCCGCAAATGCCCGCCTTGAAAAGCTTGCCGGAGAGCTGAAAGTCGGCATGACGGTGAAGGGGACAGTAAAAAGCATTGAAAGCTACGGCGCCTTTGTGGACATAGAGGGCTTTCAGGCGCTGCTCCCCGTTTCAGAGCTTTCCCGCGTGCGCGTGAACGACATCCACGATGTGCTTTCTGTCGGGCAGACCATCGAGGCAAAGATAATCAAGACAGACTGGGCTCACGAGCGCGTCTCTCTGAGCACCAAGGCTCTGGAAGCTGACCCCTGGGACGGCGTGGATAAAAAATTCCCCGCAGGAACAAAGATTGAAGGGCAGATTGTGCGCATCGCGGATTTCGGGCTCTTTGTGAACCTCGCCCCCGGGGTGGACGGCCTTGTGCATATCTCCAAGCTGCCCGTAGAGCGCAACACAAACCTCAAGAAAGTGTACAGCACCGGCACTACGCTTTCCGTAATCGTGGACAAGGTGAATATGGAAGAAAAACGCATTTCGCTTTCCCCCGTTGTCTCTAACGAGGAAGAGGAGAATGCGGAGGACTATCTTTCCCGCCAGAATGACGATGACGGAGAAACCTACAACCCCTTCGCCGCTCTCTTAAAAAAGAAATAAAAAAATAAGGCAAGGCGAAGATTTTCGCCTTGCCCCTTGCCGCTATTTAAGCGACCTGATTGCACGCACGAGCGCGTCTACGTCTTCCGGCGTGTTGTAAAGAGCCAGCGTGGGACGCACGGTGCCTTCAAGCCCATAGTGTCGCAGCACAGGCTGTGCGCAGTGATGTCCCGAGCGCACGGCAATGCCAAAGCCGTTCAGGTACTCGCCTATTTCAAAAATATCATGACCATCAAGCACAAACGAAAGCACTCCCGCCCTGTTTGTGGCGTTGCCGATGATGTGCAGCCCTGGTATCTTTCTCAATTCGCCGAGCGCATAAGAAGTAAGCTCATGCTCCCAGCGTGCCACTTCCGGCATACCGATTCCAGAGACATAATCCAACGCCGCGCCCAAGCCGACCGCCTGCGCTATTGCCGCAGTGCCCGCCTCGAACTTTGCGGGAGCCTCGTTGTAAATCGTACGCTCAAAGGTCACGTCTTTTATCATGTTGCCGCCACCCTGCCAGGGACGGGCAGCTTCAAGCAGCTCCTTCTTGCCGTACACAACGCCAATTCCCGTCGGCGAATAGATTTTGTGTCCGCTGAACACAAAGAAATCCGCATCGAGCGCGCTGACGTTTACGGGAAGATGCGCCACGCTCTGTGCGCCGTCAATCAAGATGCGGACGCCGTGGCGGTGCGCAATCTGGATCATCTCGGCGACAGGCGTGATTGTGCCGAGCGCGTTTGACACCTGCGTTGCCGAGGCAAACTTGGTGCGGGGCGTAAACAGCTTCTCAAATTCAGAAAGAATTATCTGTCCGCTGTCATCGATGGGAGCCACCTTGATGACTGCCCCCGTCTCTTCTGCAATCAGCTGCCACGGGACGATGTTTGCGTGGTGCTCAAGCAGCGTCACGATGATTTCATCGCCGGGCGTAAGGTACTGCTTGACGTATGCGTTTGCCACGAGGTTGATAGCCTCCGTCGTACCGCGCACAAAGACAATATCTTCCGCCGCCGGAGCGCCGATGAAGCGTGCAACGGTTTCCCGTGCCTTTTCCATCGCATCAGTGGAGCGGTCTGCAAGCTCGTGTACGCCGCGGTGCACATTGGAATTCTCGTGCTCGTAGTAGTAGGTGAGCCTGTCGATGACCTGCCGCGGACGCTGCGTTGTCGCGCCGTTGTCAAGCCACACAAGGCGGCTGCCGTTTATGCGTTCGGCAAGGATGGGAAAGTCAGAGCGGATTTGCCCGAGCGTCTTTGAGCCGATTATCGTGCCGTCACTCGGAAGCGCCTCCACCTCTGTTGCGGAAGCCGAAGCACCGCCCTTGCCCTCGCTTGCCGACGGCGCTTCGTCTGAAGCCGCCTGTGCCTGCGAAATCACGCGCGGAGAATAACCTGTCGTTGCGCTTCCCGTGCCTTGCTTCTCTGTCTTTGGTGCAGAGACAGCAGTGGGTGATGCGGCGAGCTGGGCTGCAATCTGCTCGTAGTCCCCTGTGGACAAAAATCCTGCCGTATAGCTTCCCACTTTTTCTACAGCGCGCTCGATGACAGCCGTGTTGCCCGTTGTCACTAAATCAGCGATGCCGTTTGCACACTGCGCCGGGTCAAAATCAGCGAAAAGGCTGCTTGCAAGCGTTTCAAGTTCCTGTTCCGACGGCAGCCCCAGCGATTCGGGCGCAAGAGTATTACTCGCCGTAGTCATAGTAGTTGCCCACTTCTACATCTTCCAGCACCGCAAGCGCATCATCGGCGAGGATTGCCGCAGAGCAGTAGAGAGAAAGGAGGTATGATGCAACTCCCTTGTCATCAATGCCACGGAAGCGCACGGAAAGCCCGCGGCTCGCTTCGTTCTTGAGGTTCGCCTGGAACAGACCCACAACGCCGCGCTTTGCCTCGCCGGTACGCACGAGCAGGATGTTGGTTTTGCCGCTCTTGCTTGTCGGCTTCTTAAGCCCATCAACAAGCAGCTTGTCTGTCGGGATGAGCGGAATACCGCGCCACAAGAGGAAGGTGCCTCCGTTGATGACTGCGGTTGCCGGAGGAACGCCGCGGCGTGTCGCTTCGCGTTCAAAAGCTGCGATGGCGCGGGGGTGCGCAAGGAAGAAGCTGGGCTCCTTCCATACTTTGGAAATCAGTTCATCAAGGTCATCGGGAGTGGGGCGTCCGTCTGCGCGGATTGTCTGAATCCGCTGGCTGTCCGCAACATTTTTGAGCAGGCCGTAGTCATCGTTGTTGATGAGCTGGCTTTCCTGACGCTCGCGGAGGCTCTCGATGGCAAGGTTCAGCTGCTCCTTCACCTGGTCATAGGGGGCTGAGTACACATCGGCAACAGCGGTGTTCACGTTGATGATAGTGCTTATGCCGTTGAGGCGGTATTCGCGGGGCTTCTCCTCATACTGCACGAAGCCATCGGGAATGATGTCGCTTTTTTTTGTTGAGCTGCAGAGCACGTCGAGCGGGGTTTCACCTTCAACAACTTTGTTTACGCGGTACAGACCTGTTTCAAGTCCTTTGAACTCAAGGAACTTGGTGAGCCACTTCGGGGTAAGCGCACCGTACTGGGGCGCAGTTTTAGTGACATTTGCAAGGTTGTATGCTGCATTTGCGTCCAACGCATTGATTTTTGATTCTTCAGCCATGATAATAACTCCTCTTGGCATATTGCTTTATATTCCGAATTCTTTCGGTTTTCGGGAACAACGCTCCCGTAATTTTCTTGTTCAGTTGTGGTGGGCTGTTAATACTGCGGAAGAGAAGGATCTACATCGCGTGCCCAGCCGTTTATGCCATCCTTCAAATTGAACACGGGACCTTTGTAGCCCGCTTCCTGAATCGTGTGAATTGCGAGGATGCTTCGCTTTCCCTCTTTACAGATAAAGATTGTATCAATAGTAGGATCGAGTTCGTCCTGCCTTCGTGCCAGCTGTCCGATGGGGATGACGACCGCGCCAGGGAATTTGACGATTGCCCGCTCGTGGGGTTCGCGCGTATCGACAATGCATATCTTTTCGCCTGCGTCAAGGCGGCGCTTGAGCTCTTTCGGCTCAACGGACTGTATGGGTGCGTCTTCTTCCTGCTTCTTCTTAAGCCCGCAGAATGCTTCGTAGTCTATGCTGTCCAGTTTGGTGATTGTGGGATTCTTGCCACAGATAGGGCAGTCTGGATTTTTTTCCAGCTTTAGCTCGCGGAATTTCATGTTCCATGCGTCAAAGTGCAGAAGCCTGCCCACAAGAGAGCGCCCGCCGCCGATGATGAGCTTGATGATTTCGTTCGCCTGTATCGTACCGATGATGCCGGGTAGCACGCCGATGACACCGCCTTCACCGCAGCTCGGCACCAGTCCTGGCGGCGGCGGGGACGGATACACACAGCGATAGCAGGGCCCGCGCTTTGCAAAGTACACGCTTGCCTGCCCTTCAAACTGGTAGATGGCAGCAGAAACATTAGGCTTGCCGAGCAGGACACAGGCATCATTTACCAGATAGCGCGTGTTGTAGTTGTCTGTGCCGTCGGCAATCACATCGTAGTCCTTGAAGAGCTCAAGCGCATTTTCCTTGGTGAGTGCAAAATTGTGCATATTCACGTTCACGAAAGGATTAATGCGTTTGATGGCATCACGCGCGCTGGCAACCTTGGGCCGCCCCACGTCGCGAGTACCGTGGATTATCTGCCGCTGGAGGTTGGAGACTTCAACATTGTCAAAGTCAAGCAAGCCCAGCGTGCCTATACCTGCCGCGGCGAGGTACTGGGCGAGCGGTGCCCCCAGCCCGCCCAGACCTACGATGAGCACCTTAGCCGCCTTGAGCTTTTCCTGCCCGTCAACGCCTACTTCCGGGAGCAGGAGATGGCGCGAGTAGCGCTTGATCTCCTCATTTGAAAGCGCTGTCGTGCGCTCGTCTTCGATGATGCTTTCATCCACAGGACTGCCGCCGGCAATGGCGGGAATCAGCATAATCGTATCGCCGTCCTTTGTGGCGCTGTCAAGTCCGTTCAAGTTCTTGATGTTTGTTTCTCCGAGAAATACATTCACGAACGAACGGGGCTTGCCGTCTTCGTCAAACAGCGACTTCTTGGAATCGGGGTAGGTGTCTACGAGCTTTTTCAAGACCTCGCCCACCGTTGCTCCGTCCAAGTCTACTTCAGACTTCCGGTCAGTGTATGCCCGGAGCGTCGTCGGAATTAAAACGGTAACTGCCATGTTTACCTCCACATATTTTTTTCTTCTATATAATAGCCGTACACACTGCCGTTATACAGCGATGATTTGCAATTCCTCCGAGATGAATACATTATCAGCCTTTGCCTCGTCCCACTGGAGCGTCCAGTTCTGCACGTCCGCCGCCTTGCCCTTCAAGATGCTCGTGATGAGGTACGAATAGACAGGAACAGCATGGCTGCGGTCGTATTCGCTCGGAACGCTCGCGCAGTCAGGATGCGAGTGATAGATGCCCACGATTTCCACTTTGTTCTTCCGTGCATAGAGCTCTGCCTGCAGCATCTGCTCTTCGGTGATGAGGAAGCGGTGATATTTTTCGCCATCGTCAAATTCGTTTATAATCGGACGGAGGCTTTGGGCAGTCTTGGTGCCGTCATCGGCAATCTGCCCAAAGACAATGCCGCAGCACTCGTTCGGAAAGGTCTGCTCGCCGTGGGCGCGTATCTCTTTAAGCAATGTTTCTGGAACACGGATCATGAGAAACCCTCCCATACAGGTTCATCAAGGTAGCGGTAACCCGCATCGCAGAGAACCGTCACGATAACAGAGCCGTCGGGCGCGTCCTTTGCCACGTCCAGAGCAGCGCAGACATTTGCGCCAGAGCTGATGCCCGCAAGGATTCCCAGCTCTCTGGACAGGCGGTGCACCATGTCGTACGCCTTTTCCGTCGCGACGGGAACGATTTTTTCAACAAGGGTGTCATCGAAGATGCCCGGACGCTCTGTCGTTTCAAGATGCTTGTTGCCTTCAATGCCGTGGAAAGGTCCATCTGGCTGCATTAAAAGCGTGTGGATGTTCGGATTTAACTCTTTGAGCTTTCTGCTTGTGCCAGTGAATGTGCCTGTGGTACCGCCGCCCGTCACAAAATGCGTGATTTTGCCCTCCGTCTGCTTCCAGATTTCCTCTGCGGTCGTCTGGTAATGTGCCCTCCAGTTGGCGGGATTGTTGTACTGGTCTGGATAAAAGTATTTTTCCGGTGACTCTGTGACAAGCTTGCGGGCAAGGAAGTATGCGCCGTCAGAGCCTTCAAGCGGATCGGATTCGATGATTTCAGCACCGTAAGCCTTCATCAGTCCGCGCCGGCCGGCATTTACATTCTTCGGAATGACGAGCGCCACCTTAAAGCCGAACGCGGCACCGAGCATGGCATAGGCAATCCCTGTGTTGCCGCTTGTCGCGTCGATGAGTGTCTTGCCCGCGCTGAGCTTCCCGCTTGCAAGGCCGTCTAAAACCATTGCCTTTGCCGCGCGGTCTTTGACGGAACCACTCGGATTAAACATCTCTGCTTTTGCGAGCAGTGTGACACGCCTGCCGTCAGCATTCAGCTTGTCAAGAGAAACAAGCGGTGTATTTCCTACGGTATCGACAAATCTCATAATACCTCGTACCTTTATTTCCTATTGTTGTAGTGGTATATTACTACTGCTAGAAGCGATTGTCAATCGCTTTGCTAGGACATCAAAGAAGAAAAGCGTAAAACTAGATGGTATAAAACCAAGATTCGTCCTGTGTCGCGTCCACCGTTTCCACAACGCGCCGCCTCTCATCAATGTGCAGCTCCTGATTTCTGACGCTGACCCGCGTGTTAGGCGCGATGGAGCGCGTGATAAAGACGTTGCCGCCAATCACGGAATTTGCGCCTATCACCGTTTCCCCGCCAAGGATGGAAGCGCCTGAGTAGATTGTCACGTTGTCTTCAATAGTCGGGTGCCGCTTTACATTGCGCAGCGCCCTTCCCGCCCGCGTGGAAAGCGCGCCCAGCGTTACCCCCTGATACAGCTTTACGTGCTCTCCTATGACTGTCGTTTCGCCTATGACTATGCCTGTCCCGTGGTCAATGAAGAAATAGCGGCCAATCTTTGCCCCGGGGTTTATATCTATGCCTGTCTGACTGTGCGCGTATTCCGCCATGACACGAGGCACGACAGGTACCCCGAGCGAATAGAGCTCATGCGCCAGACGGTATATGGTGATTGCGTACAATCCGGGGTAGGAGACGATAATCTCTGCCGCATTTTCTGCCGCGGGGTCCCCTTCAAGGGCAGCCTGCACGTCAGTTGCAAGGTAGGCGCGGATTTTAGGAATGGTTTTGAGGAAGTCCAGCGTGATTTCTTCCGAAGCCTTGCACAGCTTTTCCTGCGGAATCACTTCGCCGGGGTGGTAGCTTTTGAGCGCTATCGACACCTGCTTTTTGAGGTTGATGGTTACATCTTCGAGGAGCACCGCCAGCGTATTCTGCACGGTGAAGACCCTGTAGACCTTGTTCTTGAAGTAACCGGGATATACGATGCGGAGGAGCTTTTCCGTAAGCTCGACAACCTCGTCCTTGTTCGGATGCTCGCGCACGTCAAGCTTGTCGATGACGCGCTCCCGTCCGTAATCGTACAATATGTCCTGCGTGATTTCCCGCAGATTGTCTGCAAGTGAACCTATCATATTTCTATTTTCCTAGTATAAAACTGTGCATTTAGATAAAAATAGCACAGCATTACTGCCCTGTCAAGCAGTATGAGAAAATTCTCAGAATTCTGATTTATTATGTGTTTCTATTGACATCAACAGAAAAAAATGATATTAAAATCATATTCCTACGGAATTACTAGCAAAACAATTAAGGAGTATTACCATGAAAAAGACATTTGCAGTGTTTGCAGTTGCCTTGCTTGCCTCTGCGCTGTTTGCCGCCGCACCAAAATCTGGCGCAATCGACAAGGCGGAATTTGATGCCTTGGTGTCTGGCGGCATCACTGCCAGCGATGAAGAAATAAACGCGAGCGAATGGGCAAGCGCCGTAAAGAAGGCTGGCGTTTTGCGCGTCGGCGGAGTGCGGACAAGCTATCTGTTCAGCCAGCTGGATGAGACTGACGGCAAGACAAGGGGCTTCGATGCCGCTCTCTGGCAGCTTCTTGCCTACTATATACTCGGAGATTCGTCCAAGTATGAGCTTACCCAGGTGAATTCCAGCACCCGCGAGTCTGTCTTGCGGACGGGACAGGTTGACTGCGTTTTTGCAACCTATTCCATAACCCCTGCAAGGCAGGAAGTCATCTCCTTTGCTGGCCCCTATTATGTTTCAAAGCAGGCTATCCTTGTGAAGGACAAGTACAAGAAGATAAAGGGCATAGCGGATCTTGCAGGAAAGAGCGTTGCAACGCAGGCTGGTTCCACCGGACCGGCGCTGCTCAAAGAGTATGCGCCAAAGGCAAAGATTTTGGAGTTTGCAACCGACCAAGAGGCACGCACCGCGTTGGATCAGGGGCGGGTAAATGCCTATGTTACGGATTACACGTTGCTCCTCAGCACGATGGTGAAAAATCCGGGGGCATACAAAATTGCAGGCGATGTTTTTGGCCCGGAGGATGGCTATGGCATTGGCGTTCCCCTCAATTCTGACGGCGTTGACTTTATAAATGCGTTCCTCAAAAAAATTGAAGATAACGGAACATGGGCAAAGCTGTGGAAGGTTTCCTTGGGAGACCGCACCGGCATAACGACAGTGCCCGAGGCTCCCGAACTCTTTTAATTTAAAGTAATTTAATAGAATTTACAGGGCTTTGTGCAGACAAAGCCCTTGTTTTACTAGTACGATATGAGTCTATCAGAACTAATTTCAGAATATTGGCAAGACTACCTGTTGGCATACCTCATGACTTTGCAGTTTACGGTGTTTGCGTTTACAGGCGCCTTTATAATAGGAACACTCATCACCGTTTTGCGGGTGAGTCCTATACGTCCCCTGCGTAGCTTTGCTACATTTTATGTGCAGGTGTTTAGAAATATAACGGGGGCAGGACTTTTGATACTGCTTGTGTATGCCCTTCCCTATTTAAACCTCGTCCTGTCATATTACCTGTGCGTGCTTGTCGCCGTCACGCTCATTCCATCCGCGTTTATGTCGGAGCATCTCGTTTCTGGAATCAATACCATTGACAAGGGGCAGGTGGAAGCCGCCCGCTCCCTCGGACTCACCTTTATGCAGATTATATGGAAGATAATTATTCCGCAAGCACTGCGCGCCACCATACTGCCGATGACGAACCTGCTGATTGCCACTATGCTGACGACAGCCCTCGGAAGCCAAGTGCCGCTGGATCTGCGTGAGCTTACGGGACTGGTTGCGCACATAAACACCTATTCGGTGGGCGGCATAAAGGCATTTGCCATTTCCGCAGCCTTTTACTGCATCACCGCCATCTTCATTGGCTTTGCCGGCAACAAGCTTGACAAAAAGCTGAGGATTGCAAAATGACAAAGACAGACAGCATTCTCGATGTTTTGTATGAAGAACCCGGTCCCAAGGCAAAAAAGCGGATAAAGCTCTATACGGCAGTTTCCGTCATTTTGCTCATCGCCTTCCTTGTCCTTGTTGTGAGGCAGTTTGCGGTAACGGGACAGCTTGATTCCCGCTACTGGGACTTTTACCTGCAGGGGACGACGTGGCTTTTTATTTTAAAGGGGTTGCTCGGCACCATACGAGTTGCGCTCGTGGCAATGCTCATCACCTTTGCGCTGGGCTTTTTGATGATGTTTGCCCGTGTGCGCGGGAACAAGTTCCTTGCCTTTATCTCCCGATGCTTTACGGAATTCACACGGGGCGTGCCGACATTGCTGTTTATTTATTTTTTCTTTTTTGCAGCGCCCTTGCTGGGCATAAAGATGCCTGCTTTTTGGAAGATAACGCTGCCAGTTGCACTATCTGCAAGTGGTTCTGTGGCGGAAGTCCTTCGCGGCGGCGTGTATGCCGTACACAAAGGACAGCGTGAGGCTGCGCTTTCTCTGGGATTAAGCGAAAACAGGACATTCTTTAAGATTATATTTCCACAAGCATTCCGCTATGTCATTCCGTCGCTTATTTCGGAACTGGTCATCATTCTGAAAGATACAAACTTTGCCTACATAGTGTCTTTCAATGACCTGATGCAGAACGCAAGCGTGCTTATTTCCAACTATGACGCGCTGCTTTCTGTTTATCTTGTGGTCGCTGTCATATACATAGTCATAAATTATCTTTTAAACAAGCTTTCAGTAACGCTTGCAAACAAGAGGAAGTAAATGGAAACACCGGTAATAGAACTGCGCCATTTGGAAAAATACTTTGGCTCTTTTCACGTTTTGAATGATGTGAATTTAAAGGTGAATAAAGGCGAGGTGGTCGCCGTCATCGGTCCATCCGGCTCGGGAAAATCTACGCTGTGCAGGACAATAAACAGGCTTGAAACCATTGCCTCTGGCGACATATTCATTGACGGCGAGCGCATTCCGGAGGAAGGAAAGGACCTTGCCCGCCTGCGCTCCGAAGTGGGCATGGTGTTCCAGTCCTTCAACCTCTTTGCCCATAAGACCATCCTGGACAACCTCACGCTTGCCCCCGTGGATGTGCTTAAGCGCAAGAAGAGCGAGGTGCAGAAAGAGGCGCTGGAAATGCTGAAGCGGGTGGGAGTGGAAAGCCAGGCGCATAAGTATCCGCATCAGCTTTCAGGCGGTCAGCAGCAGCGTGTCGCCATTGCCCGCTCTCTCGTCATGAAGCCAAAGGCAATGCTGTTTGACGAACCGACAAACGCCCTCGACCCGGAAATGATAGGCGAGGTGCTGTCCGTAATCCGGGAGCTTGCAGATGAGGGCATGACCATGCTCATCGTGACGCACGAGATGGGCTTTGCACGGGAAGTAGCAGACAGGATTGTCTTTATGGACAAGGGAGTCATCATCTGCGATGAAAAGACAGAGGACTTCTTCACAAAGCAGAGCAATCCCCGCGTGCAGGCTTTTTTAAGCAAGATAGAAAAGGTCTAGTGTCCCCTTAGCCTTTGGTGATAAGCGAAACGATGTACGGAAAGAATGACGTGGCGAGGGCTTCGGGGTGCCACTGCACGGCAAGGATGCGTTCCGCCTCTATGCCTTCGACAATGCCGTCTTCTGAGACAGCCGTCGCCCTAAGCCCCTGCCCGAGTGTCTTGATGCCCTGATGGTGCAGGCTGTTTACAGCAATCTCTTCCGTGCCAAAGGCTTGGTAAAGGCGGGAATCTTTTTGCAGCGTCACTTTGTGTACCGGCTCGTAAGGGGAATCCGTCCGCAGGTGGACGAGGGACTGAGGCCTCTCCACCTTTATGTCTTGATAGAGTGAGCCGCCAAAGGCTATGTTTATTCCCTGGAAGCCCCGGCATATTCCAAAAATCCACTTTCCCATCTGCCATGCTTTTTTGATGAGCGCGAGCTGGTAGCTGTCCATCCGCGCGAGCGGGCATTCAGTACATTCTTTTTTTGCCTCGTGGTAGTAGGCAGGGTCAAAGTCCTTCCCTCCCGGAACAAGGAGCGCGGCAAAGGGCGCAAGCAGCTCTTCAATGCTTTCTTCCTTTAAATTGGGCAGTATGTACGGCAATGCGCCCGCGTTTTCCAACTGCGTGGTGTACGCCTCGTTTACAAAACATTCTCTGTACTTCCACACGGAAGTCTCTGTCGGCAGCGTAAAAACTCCGGCGATTGCAATCAGCGGTTTCATAGGATAATGGTTGCAGTATACAGGAAAACAAACCAAAGCGCAATGTCCTTGCAGGCTGTAATCACGGCAATAGCATTTACAAAAGGTGGCAGCCAGGTGTAGTCAAATTACAAAATACGCTTACTTAATGCTCAAAAATGCTGTAAACAGCCTGTTTACGGCTTAAAAGAGGTTGTAAATCGCAAAAAAAGCCCGCGGCTAAGTGCGGGCTCTTTATCATTCTATAATCGGCCTATCTCAGTGCCTTACCCCTTAACCGCGCCGGAGACCATGCCTTCGATGATCTTCTTGCTGAATGCAAAGTAGAGGATGAGGATAGGCAGCATGGTTATCAGCATACCCGCCATAATCTTGGGGTAGTCGGAGGAGAACTGGCCCTTGAAATTCGTCATCGCGAGCGGGACGGTCTGAAGCACTACGTTCTTGCTGCACAGCACCAAGGCGAACGAAAACTCGTTCCAGCAGGAGAAAGTCTGGATAATCGCAATCGTCACAAGGATTGGCTTGGTGAGCGGCAGGATGATGGTGAACATCGTGTGTACGAAGGAGCTGCCGTCGATGGCTGCCGCCTCTTCAAGCGCCGTGGGAATGCCCTTGATAAAGCCTTCCGTGAGGAACACCGAAATGGGAAGCCCGAATGCCACGTAGGGAATTATCAGCGTGTACCACTTGTTGCTCAGCCCCACGGAGTTGAACACCACGTAGATAGGCACGAGCAGCGAATGGATGGGAATGAGCAGCCCCATCAGGAAGATGAGGTAGAGCGGCCTGTTGAGCTTGAACTTGACGCGGGAAAGTATGTAGCCCACGATAAAGCCGAAGAACACGATGAAGAAAAGCGAGATGAGCGTTATGCGGAAGCTGTTCCACATAGAGTTGCCAAGATGGTAGTCCTTGTTGAGCAGCACCTTTGCGTAGTTTTCAAAAGTGGGGCTTTTGGGCAGCCCGATGATGTCCGCGTTGAACTGCCGCTTGAGTTTGAGGGACGAGTAGAACATCCATACGAGCGGATAGATGCAGGAAAGCGAGAAGATGATGAGCACCACATTTACGATGATGGAAATAAACGTGTTCAGGGCGACGTTCTGCTTGCCAGCCCGCTGTTGCTTTTGTTCTGCAAGGGTCATTATTCAACCTCCTTGTCGCGCATGATGTAGTTGATGAGCTTCCTGATGAGCCCGATGACCACAAGGCTCACCACAAAGATGGCAACCGATATAGTGCTTCCATAGCCCATATCGTTCTGCTCGAACGAGACCTTGTAGCCGTAGAGCGCCATTACCATGGAAGCCGTGCCGGGACCGCCGGAAGTCATCGTGTAGATGTGGTCAAAGACCTTCATGTTGCCCGCAACGCAGAGCGTGATGCAGACGAGCAGCGTGTTCTTGATGAGCGGCAGCACGATGTGCACCGCCCGCTGGAAGGCGTTTGCCCCGTCAAGCTCTGCTTCGTCGAAAATCTCCGGATCTATGGCGGCTATGGCGGACATGAGAATGACCATATAGTAGCCGATGAACTGCCACACGAGCGGGATGGACACAAACTGCAAGACCTTGCTCTCGTTGTTAAGCCAGACCTGCGTCCAGTCCTCGTGCCCCATAGCCCGCAGAATGTAGTTCAGAATGCCGCGGCGGTAGTCAAAAATCATCGTCCAGATGAGGCCTATGTACACGGCGGAGATAGTGCTGGGGAAGAAGCCGAAGGTGCGGTGTATTTCCTTGAGGCGTGCCTGCCGTGAGTTAACCATGAGGACGAGGACAAAGGCAATGCCTACCTGCCCGATGATGCAGACAAAGACGATGTAGATGTTGTGCATGAACGACTGCCAGAAGGTTTCGTCATGGAGGAGCTTTACATAGTTTGCTATTCCCGTGAAAGTCTTGATGGGGCCTCCCTTCCAGTTGAAGAAGCTGTAGAAGAGCGCCGCAAGCAGGGGAATGAAGACCGAAAACACATACCAGGCAATCGGTATGATGAGGAATGCCGCGATGAGCCATTTGGGCGGTTTTATAGAGGAATTCTGCATAGCATTAATCCTGATAAAGGCAAAATAAGGGGATCTGTAAAACCCTTGGGTTTTAAGACGTCCATAAAAATACCCCAGACGGCAGGGAGCCGCCTGAGGCATTGTTTGTGCTTTTATTTATTTGTTCAGATAGTTATCTTCGTAGGCTTTCTGTATGTCTGCCGCAACCTTTGCCGCTGTGCCGGTGCCGTTCAAAAGCGCCTGCAGCTCGGTGTTGCACACTGACCATACCGCGGGGTCTACATAGGAGTCGTAGATTTCGCAGGGAGTGGTGTCCACATAGGAGTACTTGTAGAAGTCCTGATCCACGCGGTCAAACTTGCTCAGGTCAACGGAATCAACCTTGGTAAGGCCGCCGAGCGCATACTTTGTAGCAACAAAGGTAGAGAAGTCAGCGCCGGTGAGCTTGTAGGCAAGGTCGATGGCAATCTTGAGCTTTTCGGGGTTGTTGGCAAGCTTTGCGTTGAACGCGATGCCGTAGCCAAGACCGATGTTCTGTCCCTTGGGATTGTGGGTGGCGTCAGCAGGCTGGGGGAGCACGGCAAAGCCGATGTTGTTGTATGCTTCCTTGTCGCTTTCCTTGAGGGTTGCCGCTATGTAGGATTCGTCCCAGTTGCCGCCGATGAATGCGGGCGCGGAGCCGTCAATGAAGTACTCGCGGGCATCCTCGTTGGAAACGCCGTTGAAGTCCTTGTTGAAGATGCCGCTCTGGAAAAGCTTTGCCATATAGTCAAGCGCCTTTACGAAGGGCTCGTCTGTGAACTTTGCGCCGCCCTTGTTGATGATGGACTGGAACCATTCAGAACCCGTGTAGCGGTCGCCGAGAGTGCTCAGGAAGTCTGAGTTTGCCTGCCACTGTCCCTTGTTGCCGAATGCGATGGCGTACTTGTAGCCGTGGCTCAGGAAGTAGTCGTTTGCCTTCTTTACATCCTCCCAGGTGCTGGGGAAGGAATCAAAGCCAGCCTGCTTCCAGACAGCCTTGTTGTAGATGACGACGGTACAGGTGCCGCCCGTAAGGCAGGGAAGCGCGTAGATTTTCTCGCCGTCCTTGAAGGGGGTAAAGTACGCGGTGTTATATTTTGCATAGTAGGGGGACTGCTTGATGATGTCCGTCATATCCATGATGAGCCCCTGCTTTGCCCATGACTTTGTGTTCATGCCCTGCAGGAGGAAGACGTCAGGCAGGTCGCCTGCGGAAGCCATCGTGGCAATCTGGGTCTTGTACTCGTCGTTTGCCAGCACGTTCTGGTTGAGCTTTACGCCGGGGTTTGCCTTTGTCCACTCTGCAATCATCGTGCGGAAGCCGTCTGAGCCGCCGTTGCCCTCTGACTCCTCTGACGTGGAGAAGTGCATCAGGTCAAGCGAGCCTGAAAGTCCGCTGCTTACCGTGGTGGAACTGGAGCTAGAACTGGAACTGCTGCCAGAGCTGCCCGCATTGCCTGATGCCTGTGTGCTTGATTCCTGCTTGTTGCAGCCTGCGAAAAGCAGTGCTGCCAGCGCCGCGCCAAATGCTATCGGCTTCATAATTTTTTTCATAGTTTCCTCCAAATGGGTCTGAACGTGGGGCGTTTGTTTCGCCAACGTTTTCGTATCTCCCATTATATGCTGTCAAGAAAAATTTGGCAAGATAATTTATTTTTTTTACTTAAAAAAATATTATTCGTAAGGGAATTTGTCGCAAGAATTCGAAAGCGACTTTGTCGTATAT
>ERZ842401.4165-NODE-4165-length-17143-cov-3.926323_pt1 | contig 17143 bp, 15 predicted proteins | sample MGYA00521270_ERZ842401 | MGnify/ENA primary metagenome ERZ842401 (study PRJEB31892, sample SAMEA3878208) | bioreactor metagenome | biome: Moose rumen | place: Sweden | collected 2011-10 | study: EMG produced TPA metagenomics assembly of the PRJEB12797 data set...
GCGTTGTATTTCAATCTCAAAATGCTCATTTACAATCAGTAAACTGCGCTTTTTTCGATTTCATACGCTTTGAAAAATCTAATTTTTAGAACTCCCCTACAAAAAAAGAACCGCTGGGGAAGCGGTTCGGAACAAGTGATGATATATAAAAATTAGTAAGCTAAAAAAATTAAAAATAAAAGTTTTGTTAAGTTAGTCAGCATGTTAAGCTAACAATCAAAAAAAAAATAAAATAGGTTAATATAAAAAAAGTTTTGTTAAGTAAACAATCTGTTAAGATTAATCTTGGTTTTATAGTCTTGTTAAGTAATTTGTCTATTTGGTTAACAAACTTGCCTTGCGGAAGTTTCCATCATATCTGAGTAAGAAAACGGCATTACATCCGAATCTTTAACACGCATCAATTTAAGGTAATATTTGCATTGTTGTGTCAACACATCAAGATTAGTGTCATCACAAGCAGTAGCCGAAACTTCAACAAAATGTCCAAGTCCATCAACATTATCAATATTTATTTTAACATTTCCAATGCTATAAACCTCACGTTGCTTGTTAATTATTTTGTCAAGTCCCCATGTTTTTATAAGCAATTCTTTCATTAATTCGTTGCCATCAAAATTGCTTTCATAAATTCTGTTAACACCATTATCATGGTTATCGGCATATTTAAACACACTGGTTTTTCCATTGCTTTCACGCAATTTTAGAATATGACTATTTGGCATCAAATAAGAATCTTTTTGCGCATTAGAACAAACAAAATCAGCATTAATCATTTTTAAAATGTTTTTAGCCTCATTGGGGTTGGCGCATCTGGCCTTTATTTCTATTGAATATTCCGACATAATATTTAAGTTTTTGTGTTAACTAATTAAGCCTTTCTAAAAGTAGGACACACAACACGCCAACCACCCTAATAAGTTTTGCTTTTTTTTTAGTTTTTGACCATTTTTTTTACAAACAAAACAATCACATTATTTGTCAAAGTATTTAAATTCCCAATTTTTATAGTTGGTAACACTTCCAAAATTATAAATTTTACCAGCATCGAGATTTAATCCACATTCTTTGCAACATTGCGAAAAACCATCGTAAAAACAACCACACGCAGGACATACACGTTGATATGTTAAACTTGTATTTTGCGAAATAATAGATGGTTCTAACTGATTTTCAACATTTTTAATACATTTTTTTAGCAATTTTTTTATATACTTTTTTGTAAGTGCAGAATTTACAGCTACGGCAATTGCAAAAACAACAAACGCCCAAAAGAAATAACTACCAACATTACCTCTAAACATAAATGCTCCAGCCAATACCGCAGTAAAAAGTATCTTAAATATGCCGCTATTTTCAAAACTGTATTTAAGTTTTTTTTCGTGGATTTTAATTGTAACCCTATAACCAAAAAATAGAACCTTATTATGCAAAAAAAGTTGCATTTTTTTTTCGTCTAATTTTTCAAATCGTTCAGTTCCAAAAAATTCTACCACCTTATTAAAAAAATTATCAACATTAGGATGATGGCTAAAAACCATAGTTCCTGAATTAATTTGATTTAAAAAAACAACTATTTGGTTCATTAAAAAAAAATGTTTTATTTTCGCTTGCTGCAAATTTATAAATTTGCAACAAAATAATTAAAGCCGATGTCCAAAATAGATAATATCAAGGCCGTCATTGCCAACGAAATGCAAAGTTTTGCACCATTTTTTAAGCAAATCATGCATTCAGACAATCGTCTGCTAAACTTTGTAATAAATTACACATTAAAAACCAAAGGCAAGCAGATGCGTCCAATGTTAGTATTTCTATGCGCCAAAACAGCAGGAGAAGTTCACCAATCAACCTATGTAGCAGCCTCACTCATAGAACTACTTCATACAGCCACACTTATACACGATGATGTTGTGGACGAATCGTTCTATAGACGCGATATGTTTTCGGTATTTGCGCTTTGGAAAGCAAAAATAGCTGTTCTTACTGGCGACTTCTTTTTATCAAAAGGTCTTTTGGTATCAATAGAAAAAAATGAAATAGAAATTCTCAAAATAGTAAGCAAAGCAGTTGGAGAAATGGCAGAAGGCGAATTGTTACAACTTGAAAAATCACGAAGACTAAACATAACAGAGCAAGACTATTACCAAATTATACGACAAAAAACAGCCACTCTCATTGCAGCATGCACAGCCTCTGGTGCGTATTCTTCTGGTGCAAATCAAGAAAAAGTGGAATTAATGAGCGAATTTGGATTTAAAATAGGTATGGCATTTCAAATAAAAGACGATTTGTTCGACTATCAAAAAACTGGGTCAATTGGTAAGCCTAAATACAACGACATACAAGAAAGAAAAATGACGCTCCCTGTGATAGCAGCTCTAAAAAAAGCCGATAAAAATAACCAAGCGAAAATAATGGCTATATTTAGGAAAAAGAAAAAATCTAATCGTGATATAGAACTAATAGTTGATTTTGTAAAAAAATACAACGGTGTAGAATATGCAGTTAATAAAATGATAGAACTTAAAAATCAAGCTGTTGACATTCTTAAAAATTTTGAAGACTCACAAGCAAAAAATGCATTAGCAGATTTGGCAGAATATATTGTTACACGTAATAAATAATAAAAAAAATGAAAAAGTTGTTATTTTTAATGGTAATAGCGATTACCGTTTTTTCGGGTTGTTCAACAATCCAAAGCATAAGTAGCCTAAAAAGTTGTAATTTTGCAATGAAAAACGTAACAGACGTTTCTGTTGCAGGGGTTAACTTAACCGACAAATCAAGTTTTAAAGACGTATCAACCACAGATGTTCTTAAACTTGGAGCAGCCTATTTAACAAAACAATTTCCGTTGAGTTTCAACGTAAATGTCAACGTTACCAATCCTAACGCAACGACTGCAAAACTTGCTGGATTAGACTACATACTTTGGATTGACGACGTAAAAATGACTTCTGGTTCAATGAATCAATCTCTATCAGTAGCACAAAACGAAACCGCTGTTATGCCTCTCAACTTTTCAATAGATCTATTGAACATACTACAAGGCGAAAGCAAAGATAAAATACTAAGTTTTGGTTGCGGATTAGCAACAGGAAATCCTGATGTAAGCCGCGTAAAAGTATCTTTCAAACCATCATTCAACGTAGGTGGAAGCGTTATAAAATCGCCTACATACATAACTATTGGCGGCAATAAACTTATGCCATCGTCAAACTAAATGACTATTTTACATAAACTAACCAATTAATAAACAGAAATTTAAAATTAAACCGTTACTAATTTACAAAATTAACAATAACTAATTTTTGGTTTAACGACAAATTTGCAGAGTAGTATTATTTTTGCAACGTAAAACAAAACGAAAATAATTGTCTTTTCATAATATTAGGTTTAGGTTAAAAATTAGTAGCAACATTGGCAGGTAAAAAAACCTGCTTTTGTTTTTTTATAGAGTTTCAATAATTTAATTCAACCCAACAACTCAATATTTTTAACACATAAGTCATAAAATTGTTCAAAAACTTAAATCCGCGATTTAGACGCTTTTCGCGTAAAAAAATTACAAAACTTGAATAAACAATATCGCTGACAGACTAAAAATTATAAGAAAAGCGGGTTTCTGGCAATCCGCTCAAAAAAATAATGTAAGGTGAGAGAAAAGCGGGGAACACCCCTACCAGAAAACCCGCATTTTTTTACTTGTTTTCAACAAGAACATATATTTTATCACTACGTCGCACTTTTTCTGGCACTGGTATAGAAACTACTTGACCTTTAACAGCACATTGCGATTGTTTATCGTCAATTCTAATTTCTGTTACTTGAGTTTCAATACAGCCTGTAGTTGGACCAATTATATAAATTTTATCACCTTTAACCAAACGTCCACTATTAACATAAACTTCGGCAACCGACAATTTTGGAAAGAAATTGTTAATACTTCCAACAAACTCTTTATGATATTTTGCACGGCTACCATACGAATTGTTCCACTCTCCAAGACGTTGACCAAGATAATAACCATTCCAAAAATCACGATTAAACACGGTACGAAGTCTATCTTTCCAAACTGCAATATTTTCCGCACTATAAGATTTATTTTCAACAGCTTTAACAGCCTCGTGATAAACTTGTGTAACGGTTTTAACATATTCAGGTGGACGCGCACGACCTTCAATTTTCATTACCTCAACACCTGCATCAACAAGTTTATCAATAAAACCTACCGTACAAAGGTCTTTTGGTGACATTATATATTGATTTTCGATATTAAGTTCAGCACCAGTTTCGTTGTCAATCACAGAATACCCCCTGCGACAAATTTGAATACATGCCCCACGGTTGGCACCACGATTGGCTTCATGCAACGATAAATAACATTTTCCAGAAACAGCCATGCAAAGCGCACCATGTATAAACATCTCTATTTTAACAAGTTCACCTTTTGGACCACGTATATCTTGTTCCACAATCTGACGATGAATATTTTTTACTTGTTCAAGGTTGAGTTCACGTGCAAGAACCATAACATCGCAAAAACGCGAATAAAACTTAACTGCTTCTATATTACTGATATTAAGCTGAGTAGAAGCATGTATTTCAACACCTTGTTTAAGTGCATATTCCAAAACAGCAGCGTCAGATGCTATTATTGCCGACACTTTTTTTTGTGCTGCAAGATCAATCATTTGTCTCATCTCCTGCAAATCGCCATCATACATTATTGTATTAAGGGCAAGATAAGTTTTTACATTTGATTGATTACATATAGAAACTATCTTATCTAAATCAGAAATTTGAAAATTTACCGCCGATTTTGCACGCATATTAAGGTTGCCAAGCCCGAAATATACAGACCCAGCTCCTGCTTGTATTGCAGCAGCAAGAGTTTCAAAATTTCCAGCTGGCGACATTATTTCTACCATTTTTATGTAAATTTAATAGTACAAAACAAAACTCTCGATGTTACAAAAACCAATATATAAAGTTTTTACATCGAGATTATTTTTTCAATTAATTACCCATAGCCAAAAACCACAAGATTAAAATAGCAAATACAGCACTTCTTACCAATAACGATGTTATTTTTTCAATTTTCTTGTTAAAATGCTCCACCGAAATCATAACCACTCCAATCAAAAGTGCGCATCCAGCAACAATAAGCAAAGCATCGCTACTTGCATCGGCAGAATCAAATCGGCACGACGACATAATACCCAAACACGAGATAGCATAACTTAAAAAAACAATTTTTCTTGAGGTTCGTCTCATTCGCGTTTCAACGCCATCTATTGGTTTCATGCCCATTATCCAATATAAAAATGCTAATAAGGTCAATCCAACATAGACACCATACTGCGAATAGGCTACAGTTTTTGCCAAAAGCCCAAACGAAACAGCTGTAATTACCACCAAAACGGTTTCTATCAAATCGAATTTCGATTCTATCTTTTGATAGGTTTCTTTGTTCATCGCGTTTTTTTGACCGCAAAAATAAAAAAATTTCTATAATTTCTGCGCTGGCAACGTAAATTTAAAATCACTACCTATACCTGGCATTGATTCAACCCAAATTTTTCCGCCACAAAGTTTTACAAAATGCGATGCAATACCCAAACCTAATCCCGGATTTTTATCATCAGTATTTTTCAAAGCATTTTCGCTTAATACTTGAGCAGCTTTTTCTGCGGTCATTCCTTGACCAGTGTCATAAACAGTTATTAAAAAATAATTCTGATCACGATCGTAGCGTTGTGCATTTACTATTATATCACCGCCACCTGCAGTAAACTTTACAGCATTTGACAAAAGATTACGAAGTACGGTATAAACAAGCGAAAGATCTGCGACAACAGGTTTTGGTCCGGGATTTTCGTAAAGAAGAGTTATACCTTTAGATTTTGCTCTACCAGCATAACGTTTTATACAATTTTTTAAAGTACCATCAAGATCAAATGGACGACAATCGGCTTTTATTTGATTGTTAATAATTTTGCTTCTAAGTTCCATTTTTTCAAGTTGATCGTATGAATTATGTATATCATACTTAGCTTCATCAATTTTAATTTTATCGTCTTGACCAATTTTGGGCGAAACAATTAAACTTTCGAGAACATCTTCTGCTCTTTGAAGTCGTTTCATAATATTTGATGTCATGTTTGCAAACATTTGTGTCTGACTTAACAAATGTTTTTCCGACTCCTGTTTAGCATTTTCAAAAATATCTCCACGGCTTTTAAGCGCAAGGTAATTGTTTATGCGCGGCACAAGTTCATCGGCGTTAAATGGTTTTGTAACATAATCTATCGCTCCCATCGACAAACCTCTAATCACATCGTCAGACTCATTTAACGCGCTTACAAATACAACAAGAATATCACATGTTTCGGGTAAACTTTTCAACTCTCTAAAAACCTCAAAACCATCCATATCGGGCATAGCCACATCAAGTAATATCAAATCTGGTTTTTTAGTTTTTGCTAAATTTACTGCTTGTTTACCATTTTTAGCAATCAATACCACATACCCTTGATCGAAAAGTATGCTATCAAGCAATTGAAGATTGGCTGGATTATCGTCAACCAAAAGTATTTTATAATTTTTTTCGTTCATTTTTTAGAGTAATTTAGGTTGATTATTATGTATGTATTTATTTTTTACAACAATTTAAAAAATTCAATAGTTTTTCAAATGCAAAATGACGATGACTAAGTGAATTTTTTTCTTCGGCAGATAATTGTGCAAAAGTTTTATCATATCCATCAGGTATAAACAACGGATCATAACCAAAACCATTATCTCCCACAGGTTGTAGTGCAATTTTGCCTTCAACAACACCGTCAAAAGTATATTTTTCACCATTAAAAACAAGTGCAATAACCGTGCGGAAACATGCTTTTCTATTGTTAATTCCGTCTAAATTTTTCAACAATAGCTGGTTATTGTCGTTGCTATCTTTTTGAGGTCCAGCATATCGAGCAGAGTAAACGCCCGGTTTTCCGCCTAAAACATCTACAAAAAGACCAGAATCATCGCTAAAACAATTTTTTCCGTAATGTGAATATACATAAAGTGCTTTTTCTAAGGCATTTTCTTCTATGGTTGAATGTGTTTCGGGCAAATCCGACATACAACCAATATCTTTTAATCCCAAAATTCTAAATTTTCCACAAGCCATTGTGGATATTTCCTCTATTTTGTGTTTATTATTTGTAGCAAATACAAGTTCCATATTTTTGTTTTTTCTGCAAATTTATTTATTTTTTTGATATTTGAAAGTAATACACAATTTTTATTCAAGATATACCACGTCGATTTCATGTAAATCGACATCTATTTGGGCGGACACATATACCCGCCCCTACAAAATATGGAGATATTCAATATTATGAACAATATTTGCCGTCTTTTCGCCAAATCCTATTCCCCAAAAAATAGATTGATGTGTAGGGGTAGACCTGCGTGTCCGCCCGTTCAAATAAAAATAACGTGTTTTATTGAATAAAAATCTATTAGCTATAAAATAAAAAAGCGACACCTATTTTGGGTATCGCTTTTTTATTTTTATAACTAAAATTTTTAGAATTCAGATACGTCAGATGGTTTGTCGATTACATAAACAGTAACACAACCTTTTAAAATTTCAAGTGGCTTAGCATCAGGATCTGGAGTTGATTCTTTTGGCTTTGGATTAATAGCATTTCCCCATTCATCATACTCATATTCGTATTCAAGAGGCTGCTCAGGCAATTTTTCCTTTATGTCAATCATAATTTTAAGAGATGTTGATTGAGCAGGAAAGAAGTCAAAGTAAGGGTTGACACTTTTGCCAAGTTTTTCATCATGATATGCCTGCAAAACGGTTTTACCTTTTTCTGGAGTATCCATAGGACCAACTTTTCCAGGTAAATCTACAACCACCTCATTGGTGTTCATGTCCACAATCTTAAAATCGATATTCATATCAAACACTGGGCTTGCGAAAAACTGAATCCTATAGTCCAACCCCTTTGTAAGCGGCAACACAAACTCGTATTTTCTACCACTTAAACAAGTAGCACTTTTAGAAGAAGTGTTGAATCTATATGGATGAACGGCCTTACGCATGCTCAACTGCGACTGACAGTTTTGGGCATCGGCAAAATACGCCAACGGCAGAAGCATCGCCAATATCAATAAAATCTTTATACTTTTCATTTTACCTTTTTGTTATTAGTTTTATTTAGAAACGTTGTTTGCCGTCAAATTATTACGTAATTGAGCAATTGTTTCTTTAATTTTATTAAAATTTTCTTCGGTCATTTTTAGTTTTTTGCTACCACCAACTGCAATTGCTCCTTCTGGTGGAGTTTGTGTTTCGCCACTATCTTCACGTTTAATTTGAGCATATGCATTTTTTAGAGGTTCAAACTGACCAATGATGTCTGTTACAGCTGCATCGTTTTTTATTTGGTTTAGATATTGCAAAAGATTTTCAAGTACAATCTTTTGGTCAGCTATTTGCTGAATAGAAACATCATTTTCGTCATATTTGGTAATTGATTGTGTTACAATATAAAGACTTTCGAGCCATCCACCAGCAGAGATAAGTGCCATGGTGCGATTACGTTTTTTTGAATCCAAAAATCTAATTATATCATTATAAGTTTGGCTTGATATAGCTTTAAGAGAATCTTTATTGTTGGCTACATTATCAATACGTTTGATAAGTGCATCATTAAACACATTACCAATACCAATCTGTTCGCTTAATGTACGAATCTGATTGAGGTATCTAACCGATTCTTGATACTTTGCAAAGGCAGCAGAATAAGCCATATCAGCAGAGAAAGTACCAAAGTTAAATTCTTTGCTCTTGTTATCGATATACTTATCAATATTTTCTACTGGATTAAGCCACTCAGCCGAATATTGTAACTTATCGTTTTGTGTAAAAGCAAAAAGATCTTCGGGTGATGGTATAAGATAAAAAGTGTTGGATTCTTCCACCTCTTTTACTTCTGTTTTCTGATTGTTTTTTTGGTTAGAAGAATCGCCAGCACACGCCGAAAAAGCAAGTATGGCTGCAACGAGTGCACCATAAGCGGGTTTAATTTTTAATTTCATTGTTTTCAATTTTTTATGTGTAACTTTTTGATATTATTCTGATTGTTTTGTTGTATTAATATCCCAAATTAGTTTTTTTCCAAAGCCAAGTCTATTGTCGGTAAGTTTTAGCATTTGAAGATTAAGAATAACATATTCTCCAGACTCCAACGCCGCATAAGGAAATTTTTTAAGGTATGTTTTTTTTGCACTTTGCAATTCCTCTCCATCAGGAAAATCTGCTAAGGCAGTAAACTGTAAACCTTGAATTTTCCCAACTTGCTCGGTTTCCAACACAACTGAGCCTGCTATACGCTTTTCTTTTAACATCTCTTGGGCGTGTCGTGTGTCAAGTTTTGTTTTTACAATAAAGATATTTTTTTGGTTATCATATACATAAAAACAATTGCAACAATATGGTTGACCTTCCGCTTGTGTTGCTAATGTTAGTACATGATGCTCATTAATAAACTCTCCAAACTTTTCGTCCAAAACAATAGTATGTTTTTCTTTTTCAAACATTTTTCTTTAATTTAATCTTCTTCTGCGCCAAATGGTATTCCAGATTCTTTAAAGTCTGTACGTAACACTGCAAATTCTGTTCTACGATTGAGCTGATGACAAATTTCTTTATCTTGATTAGAAGTTAAATTGTTGATAAACGTTTCATCGAGAACATCACCTTCTTTTAGGAATGGATATTTTTCTGCAAGTTTTTTTGATACTTTAACTGGAGCCCCTTCGCCCATACCCTTAGCCTTAAGTCTATCGGCATTGATACCACGGCTAACAAGATAATCCACCACAGCTTTAGCACGTTTTTGACTTAATTCAAGGTTGGCCTCATCGCTACCACGAAAGTCTGTATTAGCACGCAATTCAATAGTGATGTTGTTGTTTATATTAAGTAACTCAACAAGTTGATCAAGAGAAACTTTTGATTCTTCACGTAGGTTTGCTTTATTAAAGTCATATTCTATGTTTTCAACTTCTACCACTTGATTGATAGGTGTCATAAGAATTTCCATCTTCAAAATAGTGTTTTCAGTTAAGCCCTTGGTAGTTTCTTTACCAATTCCTTTTAAAAAACCAGTTTTTGTTGACACAAACATATAGTCGCGATTTTCGGCAAGTTTAAATCTAAATGTACCAGTATTATCAGTTTTTGTTTCAAGTTGAGTACCATCGCTACCAGTAAGTTTTACAACAGCATCGGTTATAACCACAGTTGTTGCATCGTTGCGCGTTACACCTTCTATACTTACCTCAATCGGTGGCAAATAAAACGCATATATATCATCGTTGCGACTTCCTTCTCTATTGCTGCTTAAATATCCACGTTGTAAGTTTTGATAAAAAACAATACCAAAATCGTCGCCAGAAGAGTTAATGGGATATTGCATATTTTCGGTTTTTGTAACACCATCTTTGGTATAATACTTAAAAATATCCAAACCACCCATACCACCTCGTCCGTTACTTGAAAAATATAATGAACCATCTGCTGCAGCATAAGGATACACCTCATCGCCATCAGTATTAACACTACCACCGAGATTTTCAGGTGTACTCCACGAATTTTTGCCTTGACGTACCGACTTCCAAATATCTTTTCCACCCATTCCATTTTTGCTATCGGAAGAAAAATAAAGTGTTCTTTCGTCAGGCGAAAGACATGGATGACCAACAGAAACACTACTATCGGCAAAAAGTACCACTTGTTCTGGTGTTCCCCAAATATTTTCATCGCTAAGTTGCGATACATAAATTCTGCAACCGAGATTTGTATTCTTAATATTTTTGCACGAGGTAAAAAACATAGTTTTTCCATCACGAGTTACAAAAGGCGAGCCTTCGTCGTAACCTGTATTAATAGCACCTTGCACAGGCACAGGAATACTCCACTTTCCTTTTTTATCGCGTACAGAATAAAAAATATCGGTATATGCAGTTCCACTATTAGCATTTTTTTCGTTACCAGTGGCACTTTCACGGGCAGATGTAAAATAAATTTCGCAACTATCAACACCATAAGCTGTTGAAAAATCACTTTCTTTATCGTTAAATAGTCTTGCTGGATAAACTACATATCTTGTCGGTTTTTTTACCCATTCCATAGCGGTTTCACAATCTGCTACACCTTGTTCTCCCCTTTTATCATCGGGAACAAGGTCGCGATATTGCGAATACATTGCCGATGCATCTTCATAATTACCTCGCATTTTCAACGATTCTGCGAGATAAAAAGTAGCCAAGGGATTATTATATTTTGTTTGCACTGCTTTTCTATACCATCTTTCGGCATTACGTGCATCACTCATCTTTCGGCTACACTCGCCAATGTAAAACGAAATTTTACCTTTTCCTGCACGATCTTTAGTTTTGGCATATAATTTTGTTAACATTTCACGCGATTTTTCATATTCGCCAGAATTATAGTATGTTAAAGCCTTATCTACCTTTTTATTCTGACAAAATGCAGTAGTGCTTACACAAGCCAAGGCGAAGGCGGCGCATATACCTAATATATTTTTTTTGTAAAACACTTTTTTTTATTTTTATGTGAGTATTTTATATATTTTTTCTGTATCAAATTTTATGCAGAAAATTTCTTTTACAAAAATAAGTTTTTTTGATTAAAATATAAAGTTTTTTGATACTTTTAGAACAAACACCTCACAAACTAAATTATTAATAATTCCATATAACAAAACGATACCAGACATAAAACATTACATTACAAATAGTTAGCAAAACAAAAATTATTCAAAACAGTTTTTAAAACATAATAATAAAAATAAAAAAACATATTTTGTTATTTCTCACAACTGAAAAATGCTTACTTTGCAACCAAAAATTTTATCATGCTTAGACGATTGATTGTATTAGCGACAATATTGTTAACATCAGTGGTCGCCAACTCACAAATAATAATAGACTACGATGATTTTGCCAAAGAAGGCGACGGATTTATATATGGTGTAAAAAACTATAAAACTGGTGAACTCAACGTATCGCAAATTGATTATAGAAATTGGAATTTAACCGACCTTACCCCCGACGATTTTGATACCGTTAGATTTTACAATAAAAAACGCACAAGATACGGTAAGTTTTTTGAAAACTGCGAAACTGTTAAGTTTAAAGGACGACGCAGCATGGAATATTGGCAAACCGATACAGCTGGCGTATCATGTAGTGGACTTATTGACGATTATCTTGGGTTAAACGCTTCGGTAGTTTTAATTTTTCCTCGAAATCTCCAACTTTACAATTTCCCATTAAAAAAAGGCAACTACTTAAAAGACAGCATATCAAAGAAGTTTCTTTCAAGTTATGGTTTAACACAATTTGCTGATTCTGTTCGCATAGACCTTGATATGACAAACATTTCGTATTTCGACACCATAGGTACAGTAAAAACTCCCACCGACACATACCAAACACTACGAGAAAAAAACACTGTATATAAAAACATTACCGCCTATATTAACGACAAAATTTGGGGTTGGCGACCAGCTCCTCATCTTAGTCGCAAGATAACAACAGTTTATTATCGTTGGTTTGCCAAAAATGGTGGCATTCCAATTGTTGAAATAGAAGCAGACAACAATGGAGGCGTTAACAAAATACGTTATCAATATCGCCAACCTATGATTATAAACATAGAGAAAAAAGATGCTACATGCAAAGGTGCAAAAAACGGAGAAATAAAAGTTATAGTTGAAGGGGGTGTTCCTGATTACAAATACGTTTGGGACAATGGTGCAAAAGGTAAACTATTAGAAAATCTCACCGCTGGAAAATATACTATTACAGTAACAGATAGCAAAGGAACAACAAAAAGCCAAACCGTAGAAATAACAGAACCCGACTATGAACTAAATTTAGACGTATCCATAAAAAACATAACATGTTACGGTAGCCACGATGGCAAACTAACAGCTAAAATTTCTGGTGGCACCGAGCCATATTATATAGTTTGGAGCAACGACGTAGAAGCCATGGAGATAAACAATCTCGGTAGTGGCGACTACGGTGTAATAGTACGCGATGCAAAACGATGTTTTGTTTGGGACACCGTTACAATAGAACAAGCAAGCGAACCAATGACATTTTTTCCAACAGCAGAACCAGCCCCCTGCAAAGGTAAAAATGGTGGGAAAATAGATTTCAACGTCAAAGGCGGTGCGATGCCATACAAACTTACAATAAACGATACTCCATCGCAAGAAATAGCAGAAAATCTTATTGCAGGACACTATCAACTCAAAGCAGAAGACAAATACGGATGCGTAGCAGAACGCTCCATAGAAGTGCGCGAACCCGACAAAGAACTACAAGCAATAGGAGAAGTAACAAACGTAAGTTGCAAAGGGGGCAACAATGGCGCAATAATTTTAAAAGTTTTAGGTGGCACTCCAAGTTACACTTTTGAATGGTCTAACGACCAAACATCACAAAATATAAATTCATTGCCACAAGGAAATTACGAAGTAAAAATATACGACAGCAAAAAATGTACGTTAGAAAAAAACTTTGTAGTATCCGCTCCAACCGAAATTCTAACATTAAACTATGTAAAAACTGATGTAAAATGTCGCAATGCCTCTAACGGGAAAATAACTGTTTCAGCTTCGGGTGGCACACCTCCATACAATTACATGTGGAGCAACCACATAAAAACACCAGTAGCAGAAAACCTAAAAGCTGGTGATTACACCGTAAAAATTACAGACCAAAAGAATTGTCTCGTTACCGAAACAATAGAAATTCTTCAACCAGAAACAGCCCCTGAAATATCGGCAGAAACTCAAAACAACGTTTGTCACGATGGTAAAACTGCCAAAATATCATCAGAAATAACAGGAGGTCGCAAACCTTATAGTTTCTCGTGGAGCAACGGGCAAACTACAAAAGAAATTGATGGCATAAGCGACGGCACATACAAACTTATTGTAACAGATGCCGACGGCTGCACCGACCAAAAAAGTTTTAATATAACCTCTCCCGACAAACCTCTCGATGCAAACATAACAGTGGAAAATTTAAAATGTTATGATGGCAACGATGGCTCATTTAGAATACAAGCCGTTGGAGGTGTTCCCGGATATGAATATCTTTTAAACGACGGAAGTTCAAACCCTATACAAAAAGGAATGGTTGCAGGAATATATTCGGTAAGAATAACCGATAAAGCTGGTTGTGAATTTACCAAAAACTTTGAAATAAAACAGCCCGACAAAATAACCGCCGACATCAAAACAAAGCAACCGTCGCCCAACAAACCCGATGGAAGCGCAGAAATAAAACCTATAGGTGGCGAACAACCTTACAAAATACGTTGGAACGATGGTTTCGCAGAATTTAAACGCACAAAAATGCCAGAAGGAATTTACAACATAACAATAATAGACAAAAACAATTGCCAAACCGAACAAGAATTTACTCTTGGCAACGAATAAAAATAATACCAACACTTAGACTACAATTGAAACAACAAAATGTAGTCTAAGCGTTTTTCAAAAACTCCCAAAATTTTTTGGCTTTATAACGATCTTCAGCATTACGAAGTGTTAGCAAATGTAAAATGCGTACAAAATAGATAAGTTTTGCATGAAATTTTCCTTTATATTGCGCAACAGCAGCAAAAGTGTTAGGAAACATCGACTTATAGTATTTCTCCACTTCCGACGTTTTGTCCATACTGGCTCCACCGAGATGAATAACTTCTGCATCGGGACAAAAATAAGGTTGGAATCCATGTTTTAGCAACATAAAACACCATTGCATATCTTCTGCATACATAAAAAAATCGTCAGGAAATTTTCCGCCCAATACACTATCAATCACCGACTTTGAAGTTAAGAAAAAAGTTCCAAAAATCCAATCACAATTCGTTGGTATATCGTGCGCAAATGCACCTCCAAGATAAAGTTTTGATTTTTTTTCTGGTTTAGTAAATTTATTTATTCTAAACAATTCTCGTAACTCTAACCTCAACGATGGACAACGTTGCGCTGGATACTGCAAATTACCATCGGGATAAACAAGCCTAACAGTAAGAGCTCCGCACCGTGGCATCTCTGCAAACTTATCAGCGGCAATTTTTATAGCGTTATCTTTCAAAATAGTGTCGCTATTGAGCAACAACACCAAATCGCCAACAGCGTATTTCAAGCCGAGATTGTTTCCTCCTGCAAATCCAAGGTTAGACTCTGAAAAAACAACCTTAACGCATTTATAATCTTTATAATCATCTGCAATTATCTTATTTTTAGGGGACGCATTATCAACAACAATTATCTCATAATCAATATTATGCGTAAATTTCAAAACAGACTTAACGCAATTAAGCGTTAAATCTGGTGTGTTATAATTGACAATAATTACCGAAACCATTACAAAATAAATTATTCAAAAGATATAGTCATTACCGACACTTCAGCGGGCGACATGTTAAATTCGTTACTAAGCAGCAAGTTTGCATCGCTTATCAATGATACAAAATCGGTGGCAGCACCATCTCCACTACCTTTGTATCCATCAGAATTAATATAAAATGGATTTTCAAAAGAATAAAATTCGTTTTCACTATCTAACATCTTTTTCCAATATGGAAACATACTCTCTAAAACCAAACCAGCGGAAAATCCATCCATCAAAGTGCGACAATTTTTTTCGGTACTACTACTTTTTACAAGCGATGAATAAACCACAGCCTTATCGGAATAATAGTCGGACGTTACTACAAAACAAAGATTATAGCCAGCATTAGACAATTTATCGAACCATAAATTGGGCATGTAAGCATTGCCGTATATTGAATAGATATTTTCGCTACACGAAATATAAAGGTGTAGATTTTTTACATAAAATACATTATTATCCTTATTTTTAGGAGCAAGAGATGTAATCCTTATATCGTTAACAAACACATCTTTCATAAAATTATAACCAATGCGGCATACCGTAGATTTATAAAGCTCATTAGGATAACGAACTTGATTATAAGCAGAAGGTCGAAAAATAATACAACCTTTATCAGACGAGCCTCGTAATGTATCGTAATATGCTTTTAAAGCTATCTGCTCCATTTTTGAATCGGAATTATCCGAAATTGTAAGGCTAAAATCATAAAGTTCATCTTCAAAATACACATCCGACAAAACAAGACTCTGCTTTGCCTTGCTATCATCACTGCTGTAATAAGAATTTTTTTCAGATGCAGTAAAATCTATACCATCGCTAAGACCACCACTACCCACTTGAAGAGAAAAAAGCGAAGTACTTAGTGTACTTGTAAAATCAGACACTTCGCTCAAAAGAGAAGTAATAATGTTGACAACAGCAGTATCATTAGGATATATACGCACAGTATCAAGATTAATAGTATCAACAGAAAATCTTTTTGTATGCGACATAAGACAATCGGGCAACTCAAAAAATATTCCCTCATCCAAAACTACATTTACATTATGGTTTAAAGAATTAACATCGTCCATGTCATCACTGCACGATGTAAAATAGTTTACCACAAAAAAAATTATCAAAAGTCTATAAAAAAAAATTTTCATAATAAAACATATCTCTTCTATAATACGACACGTTAACAATGTGCCACCCTAATAAAAAAAGCTTTTTTTTGAAAAAAATAATTAATTTTGCGGCAAAATTAAAAAAAATGTTACCAAAATCAATAACAACCATTTTGTTGCTAATATGTAGCAACACATTCATGTCCTTTGCATGGTATGGACATCTCAAATTGTCGCAAATACCAAAGTTTTCAAACCTCAGCCTAATTTGCGCTATACTTATAAGTTGGGGCATAGCATTTATAGAGTATTGTTTTTTAATACCTGCAAACCGTATAGGATTTGAAGGCAACGGTGGGCCATTCTCTCTGTTACAATTAAAAGTAATTCAAGAAGTTATAACACTTATGGTATTTTCGATATTTAACATTCTTGTATTTTCTGGAAGTACCTTGCAATGGAATCATATCTGTGCTTATATACTTCTCATTGCAGCGGCATATCTAATGTTT
>ERZ842401.4166-NODE-4166-length-17138-cov-5.691389_pt1 | contig 17138 bp, 12 predicted proteins | sample MGYA00521270_ERZ842401 | MGnify/ENA primary metagenome ERZ842401 (study PRJEB31892, sample SAMEA3878208) | bioreactor metagenome | biome: Moose rumen | place: Sweden | collected 2011-10 | study: EMG produced TPA metagenomics assembly of the PRJEB12797 data set...
TGATTATAAGAACTTTATTCCTGATGATGATACTATTTATAATATTATTTTAGAGAATAAAGATTATGATAAATTAAGAAAACAAGCGGACAAGTATCGTATCGAAATAATGCGTATTTGGGATAAAAACAAAAAAGAAACTGATTATTTTTTTAAACATATAGTTCGTTTAAAAGTATCTAATCATACTATTTTTATAGTTAATAAAGAATTAAATATAATTGATTATCCTACTCATAATTGTATGATTGTAGGAAAAGAAATAGATCGTAAAAACACATTAAAAATATTATTAGATATTAATAAAAAAGTATTATTTAATAATATAAAGAAATATCATGAAGGACAACATAGATTTAAAAATGCTATTGTAGAATTAGCTTTAAATGAGTATGCAACTAGACTTACTGGAATGAGTTTTTATCAGAGTGGTAAGCCAGAATTAGCTTCTTTAAAAAGATGGCTATATCCATATTGGTTAATGTACTTAGGAGTTCCTAAAGAAGAACTAGGTACATATATGATGCGTGATAAAATAGTTTTTGAATTAGATAAATATGCATATGAAAAAGAATTAAAGAAAATGAATATTGAAGAATTTATTGATTTCTGTGTTCGTAATCAGAGATATATTGTTAGAGAAAAGAAAGAAGGACAAAAAACAGAAATCTTATAAAACAGCAGGAGGGTTAATATGAATGACAAAATTAAAATATTACTTGATAAAATAAATATTGATGAGTTATCTTATCAATATTTTTCTAGTGCTGTTTTAACTAAAATAAAAATTAACCCTAAAAAAGATAATTGGATTATTTATATTGATATAGATACTTTACTACCAGTTGAAGTTTATGAAGAAGTAGAAAGTAAAAAGAATTTACTTGATAAGAATGCGACTAATATTGATTTTGTTTATAATGTTAAATATAAGAAAATAGCTGAATATAAGAATTATTATGAGGCATTATTAAAGACATTAAAGAAAGATTTAAAAGTATTAGAAATATATGAAGATTGTATGCAAGTACAAGATGATAAATTAGTATTAGTAGTATCTAATTCACAAGAACAAGATAAATTAGAAAAAGTTCTTAATAAGATTCATAAGTTTTATAAAAAGATTGGCTATGAAAATGATATAGATATTGTTGTTGATAAAAAAAATGATATTCAAGATGCTATACAAAAAGAATTAGAAGATACTTTAAAAGATTTTAAGATTATTGAAGAACCTCATAAAGAAAAGGAAAAAGAGAAAGAAAAGAAGCCTTTTCGCAGAGAAAAGAAAGATGAAAATAGTATCTTCGGAGGAAGAGCTATTAAGGATAAGCCAATTAAAATTAAGACTATTATTGGTGAAGATGGGGATGTTGTAGTAGAAGCTAAGGTCTTTGGTGCTGAGTACTTTGAATCTCCTAAGACAGACTTTAAGATTATTACTTTAAAAATTACTGATTATTCTGATAGTATGTATTGTAAATTGTTTGTTAGAGATGATGAGGAGTATAGTGCATTAAAAAAGAATTTAAAAGAAGGCAATTGGTATTTATTTAAAGGATATACTAAGAATGATCCGTATTCTAAAGAACTAGTATTAAATGCTAGAGATATAGTTAAGATTGAAAAAGAAGAAGAGACAGTTAAAGATACTGCAGAAATAAAAAGAGTAGAATTGCATGCTCATAGTAAGATGAGTCAAATGGATGGAGTTGCTGATGAGACTGACTTAGTTAGTACAGCTATGAAGTTTGGTATGAAAGCAGTAGCTATTACAGATCATAATGGAGTACAAGGTTTTCCACATGTCTTTAATATGGTAACTAGTCATAATAAGAAGTTAAAAGAGGGAGAAGAACCATTTAAAGCTATTTATGGGGCAGAACTTACGATGATAGATGACTCTGTAAATATTGTTTTAAGACCAACTGATAAAGTAATGTTAGATGAAACTTATGTTGTCTTTGACTTTGAAACAACTGGTTTTAATGCTGGTGGAGTGGATTCTATTATTGAAATAGGTGCGGTTAAGATTAAAGATGGTGTAATAATTGATAGATATGATGAATTAATTAATCCAGGAAGACCTTTACCTAGAAAGATTATTGAATTAACTAATATTACAGATGAAATGTTAGAAGATAAAGATAATGAAGAGAATGCCGTTAAGAGATTCATTGGGTGGTTTGGAGATCTTCCTATGGTTGCGCATAATGCTAAGTTCGATGTTTCTTTCTTAGAAATGGCTTATAAAAAGTATAATTTAGGAACATTTAAAAACCCAGTTATTGATACTTTAGAATTATCTAGGACATTAGATACAGCTTATGCTAGACATAGTTTAAGTGCTTTAGTTAAGAGATATGAAGTACCTTGGGATGAAACTGCTCATCATAGAGGAGATTATGATGCGGAAGGAACAGCTTTAGTTTTCCACAAGATGTTGAAGAAATTATCTAATCGTAATATAGATATTATGTCTGATTTAAGTAAATTAGTATCACGTGATGAAATTCATAAATATGGACGTGCTCATCATATTAATTTATTAGTAAAGAATAAAACTGGTTTAAAGAATTTATTTAAATTAGTTAGTTTAGCTAATACTACTTATTTGTATAAAACACCAAGAATTCTTAGAAGTGTTGTTGAAGAACATCGAGAAGGGTTATTAATAGGTAGTGGTTGTTACGAAAGTGAAGTCTTTAATGAAGCTAAGTCAAAGAGTGATGAAGACTTATCTAATATTATTAGGTTTTATGATTATGTTGAAGTACAACCAATCGAGTGTTACGATCATTTGATTCAGACAAGTGATTTTGCGACTAAAGTAGAAGTTGCAGCTAATATTGAAAAGATTGTTAGAGTAACAGAAGAAGCAGGAAAGATTATTGTCGCAACAGGGGATGTTCATCATATTAAACGTGACGATAAGATTTATCGTGAAATAATAGTTAATCAAAAGGTACCAGGTGGTGGAAGACATCCACTAGCTAAGAGTAATATTACTAGTATTCCTTCTAATCATTTTAGAACGACTAATGAAATGTTAGAAGACTTTAGTTTCTTGGGACCAGATAAGGCCTATGAAATAGTAGTTGAGAATACTAATAAGATTGCTGATATGTGTGAAATAGTAGAAGTAATTATTGATACTGGAGGTATTCCATTCTCTCCAAGAGTTAAATCAGATGATGGAAAAGAATACTTAGATTGTCCAGTTGTTGTTACTGATTTAGTTTATACAAAAGCAGCAGATTGGTATGGAGATCCTCTTCCATATGCAATTGAAGAGAGAATCGCAACTGAATTATATGGAGATATTGTCTTTAAGATGTTAAGTTCTAAATTAAAGAATGAAGGACTTGAAGGAGAAGACTTTGATATTGAAGTACATAAGAGATTACATGAAGAAATATTAAAAGGTTCAGAAAACATTAAATCTTTAGTAAGAGAATATGTCAAAGAAACAAGTGAAGAAGAGTTAGATAACAAAGCTTTAGATAAAGCTACTAAGAAAGCTTTAGGTGGAGTTATTGGTGGAGGATTTGATCCAATCTATTTGATTTCTCAAAGACTTGTTAAACATTCTAATGATGAAGGTTATTTGGTAGGTTCCCGTGGTTCTGTTGGATCAAGCTTTGTTGCGACGATGATGGGTATTACTGAAGTTAATCCATTGTCAGCACACTATCGTTGTGAAAAATGTAAATTAAGTATTTTTGAAGATGAAAATGGTAAATCATTTGGAGCTGACTATTCATCAGGATTTGATTTACCTGATAAAGAATGTCCTAATTGTCATATTCCAATGATTAAAGATGGACAAGATATGCCATTTGCTACTTTCTTAGGATTTAATGCTGATAAAGTACCGGATATTGATTTGAACTTCTCTGATTTAAATCAAGCTAGTGCTCATGCTTATACTAAAGTATTATTTGGTGAAAATAATGTTTATCGTGCTGGTACTATTGGTACAGTTGCGGATAAAACAGCCTATGGATTTGTCAAAGGATACCTAGAAGAAAAAGGTATTGACGATATGCGTAGTGCTGAAATAGAAAGATTAGCTATGGGCTGTACTGGAGTTAAGAGAACTACTGGACAACATCCAGGTGGAATAGTTGTTATTCCTGATTACATGGAAGTATCTGACTTTACGCCATATCAATTCCCAGCAGATGATGCGACTGCTGAATGGAAGACAACGCACTTTGATTACCATTCAATTGACCAATGTTTATTAAAACTAGATATTTTAGGACACTCTGATCCTACACAACTTAGATTAATTCAAAACCAATCAGGAACAGATGTTTTAAATGTTCCGTTAGATGATAAAGATACTATGAGTATTTTCACATCTACTGATGTCTTAGGAGTAACTAAAGAACAAATTATGTGTAATACGGGTACTTTAGGTATTCCAGAGTTTGGAACTCCATTCACAATAAAATTAGTTGAAGATACTAAACCAACTACCTTTGGAGAATTAATTAAAATATCAGGATTATCTCATGGTACTGATGTTTGGTTAGGAAATGCCCAAGAATTAATTCAAAAGAATATTGTTCCGTTCAAAGATACAATCGGCTGTCGTGATGATATTATGGTTTACTTAATGTATAATGGAGTAGCTCCAATAAAAGCCTTTAAGATTATGGAATTTGTTCGTAAAGGTAAAGCATCAAAAGATCCAGAAACATGGAAAGAGCATGTTAAAACAATGCAGGATGCAAAAATTCCAGAATGGTTCATTGAATCATGTCGTAAGATTAAATACATGTTCCCGAAAGCTCATGCCGCTGCATATGTAATTAGTGCTTTTAGAATAGCTTGGTATAAAGTACATATGCCAGTATATTTCTATTCTTCTTGGTATTCATGTAAAGCCACAGATGTTGATGTTGAAAACATGATTAAAGGATATAAATCTATTAAAGCTAGACTTGAAGACATCGAAGGAAAAGGTTATGAAGCAACTAATAAAGAAAATGGTCAAGCTGAATCTTTAAAAGTTGCCTTAGAAGCTACAGCACGTGGAATTAAATTCTTAAATGTTGATTTATATGAATCAGAAGCAACTACTTGGAAAACTAAAAATGATAAAGAAATTTATCCACCATTTAGTGCGATTGATGGTTTGGGTGATACGGTTGCGAAAAAAATAGTTGAAGAGAGAGAAAAAGGTAAATTCCTAAGTATTGAAGATGTTCAAAAAAGAGCTAAAGTATCTCAGACTTTAATAGATAAAATGAAAGAAATGGGAATACTTGAAGGATTACCTGACTCTAATCAATTATCATTGTTTTAAAAAGAAAAGTGTAAAGAAAACTAGTTCTTACATTTTTTTTGTTTTATGTATGATAAAATAATAATAGGTGATAATAAAATGATAATAACAGAAAACTTTGATGATTATGATCAAGTGTTAGAATATTATAAAAGTACTTTAAATTATTGGAAAAACTATCAAAATAGTAGAATTATTAATAAAAATCAACAGCCTATGGAAGTTGTATTACTAAAACCTACTATAATTGTAAAAGTATATGTAAACTCAGCTATTTCTAAAATGCTAAGAAATATGGAAACTTTAAAACATAGTCCTGAAATAAGTGAAGATTTATATAATAGGTTTTTAAAAAATGTCTATATTAAAAACCAACTAGATAAATATGTAATTAAAAAGAAAGATTCTTTAAGTGAAAGTGAAATAATTAACAGTATTAGAGGTATGGTTGCTCATGCTGATTTTAAAATAGTAAATGAAAATAAAATGATATGTATATCACTGGATAACGAACAAATAAGAGCTGTCTTACCTTTTCCAGTTATCGATGGTATTTCTAATGTGATTAGAGATTATAAATTATTACATACTAAGAGAGATACTTTTATAGTTAATTATGATAAGTTAACAGAATTAAATACTACAAAACAATCTGAATGGAAAGAGGCGTTGGATCAACTTAGAATAATAAAATTAAAAAATGGTATTTCTGAATACTTTAATCCAGTATTCTCAAAAATTCCAAAAGAAGCAACAAGTCTTTCTATTTCTTCTAACAAAAAGATAAATATTCAACAGAAAAAACTGGATGCGGAAAGAAAAAGATTAATTAGTAAATACTTAAGATATTTTGGAGAAAGTACATGGACAAAAATGTCATCAGCTTATAAAAAAAATATCTTAACAGCATTCTTAAGTAAGATAGTTAACAATGAAATTTATGATGCACATAGTGAGTATTATTTTATTAAACCACTACAAAAAGAAGGAGAATATTTTTATAAGACACCGCTGATGGGTGATAAAGAGAATTATTTTGATCATGCAATTAATACTCCATATATATCACCATTTGCTTTTACTTCAGTATTTGCTGATTATGCGTTTTATGCACTGAATTTTGCTAAAGAAGCAGCAACCAAAGATAAAATTAATGAAGAAATATATAAGGATATAGAAGTACAAGATGTAGAGATTTTGATGGGCAATCAAACTAATTATATTAATTATATTGATAATCCACAGTATTTAATTGATGAAAAAACTAAGTTAATTGGAAAGAGAAAAAGGCTTCGAAAAAAAATCAGAGAATATGAAAGTCAGAAGGAAAACATTAGTAAAAGTAAAAGAGTATCAGATGAAGATAAGGTAGAAAGAATCAACTTTTTTGATAATGCTCTTGTTGAAAAGAATAAAGAATTGGAAAACATTGAATATTTAATCGAGCTAACCAATAATAAAATTTCTAATTTTAAGCCCCACTATTCATATACAACTGAATTTTTTAGACGATTAAGAAATGGTATTACACATTCATATGAAGTTGATTATAGTGAGGGGCTATATACTAGAAATTATGATAATATGACAATAACATTTTCAGATTGTGAACATGGTGATGACTTTAAAGCAAAAATACGTATTGGAGAATTAGAAAAAATAATTAGTATCTTAACAGAAAGAGTAAAACAAGAATATCCTTTTTATCATAGACATCAGACTATTGAATTGAATTTAGCAACCGAAGATCATGAGAATCATGAATTAGTTGAAAAATTAGAAAGCAAAATGAATGAATGGTCAAAAGATACTAATTTTAAATATATTATAGCTGAAGACTCATCTGAGTCAATCATTGATGATGACCTGATTATAGAATTATTTTCTAACTATGGATTGGATTCAGCAGAAAATTCTGGCTCCAAAGGAGAAAGAAAAATCTAAAGATTAAGAATAATATGAAAATGTTGTGGGACATATAGTTTTGTGATAAAATGAAGTAAAAGTAGAGGTGAAGTATGGGAAAAGAAGTAAAAGAAAAAAATAAGAATACTGGCTTAAAAGTAATTATCGTTATATTAGTTTTAGCTTTACTTGCGGCAGTAGGCTATATTTGTTATGACAAAGGAATAATTAAATTACCAAGTAAAGAAAAGAAAGAAACTATAGAAAAGAAAGATAAACATGATAATGAATTAAGTCAAGGTGAAATCGATGACTTAAAAGATTTTGCTAAAGAAATAAGTAATAATTTTGCAGAGTATTATCCATTAACTGATTTTTCAAAAATAGATAATCAAACAATATTATATTGGACTTTAGAAAGAATTGGTTTTAATGAAGTAATTACTGAAAAAGAAGTAGAAACAGAAGTGGAAAACTATTTTGGAAAAAATGTTAAAGTGAAACATGAAGATATAGAATGTCCAACATCTGATGAAGAACCAATTTACTTATATGAAGAAGGTGGCTATGTTCCAAATCCAAATCATTTTGGACATGGAATGACACGTAAACCACAAGCAGCTTTATTCTATGTATCTGGAGAAAAGAAAGATAATTCTATTACTGTAAACTTTAAAATATTATATTCTAATACTTGTAGTGATACTTGTTTCTTAGATTCTTATTATAAGAGTTATGAAGATAGTGTTAAAGGAATTAATGCTCTTTTAGAGGGAGATGAAGATTCCGAAGAAGGACCTGGAGTTAATTTAACAGAAGATTTATATAAGACTGTTGAAGTTAGAGTACCAGTTACTACTTTTAAAGTAGAAAAAACTGATACTGGTTATACTTTAAAGAGTGTTGAAATTAATGAATAGGAGAAATATATGAAAAAGAAGATTTGTTTAATATTAATTTTATTATTAACTTTAATTATTGTTCCTGTAGGAGCAAAATCAAAAGATAATTTTATTGCAGATGATGATGTAAAAGTAACTAAGAGTATTGGGGCAACTACTTTTGTTGCTGGTAATACAGTTAATGTAAATTCAGAAATTGATGGAGCATTATTTGCTGCTGGTAATAATGTATCTTTAACAAGTTCAGAAGATATATTATTTGCTGCTGGTAATAATGTTACTGTAGAAAGTGTAATTACTAAGGATGCTTTCCTTGCTGGCTCAAGTGTCAATATTCAAGCATCTACAATAAGAGATTTATATGCCGCAGCTAGTAATATTAGAGTAGACTCTGATATTATGAGAAATGCTTATTTAGGAGGAGATACTGTTATCATTAATTCTAAAATTAATGGTGATGTTGAAATAGCAGCTGATACTATTAAACTTGGCGAAGGTGCAGAAATAGTTGGAACTCTAAATTATCCAGAAGATGCTAAACTTGATGTTGCAGAGGGAGCAATAATAAATAAGAAAACAACTTATGAAGTAGAAAAAATAAACACAGAAACTATGTTTATGACTTCAGTACTTGATAGAGTATATGCTTTCTTAGGAATGTTATTAATAGGTATAATTCTAATGGCTTTAAATAAAAAGGTATTTACTAAGATTGGTAAGATAAATAAAGATTTAAATACTTTTGCTAAAGAATTTGGAATGGGATTTGTCTTCTTAGTAGTTGTTCCAGTAGCTGCTATTATAGCTATGTGTACAGTTATAGGTTTACCACTTGCTATTATTTCTTTAATGATTTATGGAATAATGATTTACTTATCAGTTATCCCAACTGCTTATTATTTAGGTAATGCTTTCTTAAAAGATAAAATAAAAAATGAATTCTTTGTATTTGCTATTTCATTATTAGTAATTTATCTATTAAGAGTTATCCCAGTAATTGGAGGTTTAGTAACATTTATATCATTATGTTTTGGTCTAGGTGTTTATACTGAATTATTAAAAAGTAATATTAAAACTAAATAGAGTCAAATGACTCTATTTTTGTTATAATATAAGTGGTGATTGTATGAAATATACTATTCTAGTAAATAAAGAAAATAAAATTAAAGATAAATATCTAAATAATATTAATTTAGTAACTACTAAGAATGTTTCTGATGAAGATATTTTAATTGAAGAAGAAACTTATAATAATTATTTAAAATTAAAAGAGTTTATTAATAATGAATTAAATATAGAATTAGCTATTGATACAGCTTATAGAGATATTAATCATCAACAGGAAATTTATAATCATTATATAGAGATAAAAGGACAAAATTATTGTGATAAGTATGTTGCAGTACCAAATTATTCTGAACATCATACAGGTTTAGCTATAGATATTGAAATAAAAGTAAATGGAGAATTCATTTATAGTGATGATAATTTTGAACTAACTGAAGCTACTTTAAGAAAAATTCATCCCTATCTTCATAAGTTTGGTTTTATTTTAAGATATCCAGAAGGAAAAGAAAATGTCACTGGATATAACTATGAGCCATGGCATATTAGATATGTAGGAGTGATACCAGCTAAAATAATTTATGAAAATAAATTAACTTTAGAAGAGTATTTAACTAATTTTGGTTGTGTTTTATATATTGATAAACCAAAGGATATAACTTCTTTTGATGTAGTCAATAAAGTAAGTAAATTATTTGGAATAAAAAAAGTAGGACATACAGGTACTTTAGATCCCCTAGCTACTGGTGTAATGTTAGTATGTGTTGGTAAAGCTACTAAAATAGTAGAATTATTAACTAGTGAAGATAAAGAATATATAGCTGGTGTACAATTAGGAATAAAGACTGATACATTAGATATTACTGGTCAAGTATTAGAAGAGGAAGAAATTCCTGATAATTTAAATATTAAAGAAGTACTTAACAGTTTTAAAAAGACTTATCTTCAAGAAGTACCAAAATATTCTGCAATTAAAGTAAATGGTAAAAAACTCTATGAATATGCTAGAAAAAATATTGAGATTGAGTTACCTAAAAAGGAAGTAACTATTAAAGAAATAGAATTATTAGAAGAACAGAAGAATACTTTTACTTTTAGATCTCTAGTTACTAAAGGTTGTTATATACGAAGTTTAATTAATGATATATGTACAAATTTAAATACTATTGGTACTATGACATCTTTAATTAGAACAAAACAAGGTAAAATAAGTATTAATAATACTAATAAATTAGAAGATATAGAGAATAATAATTATAGATATTATAAGATAGAAGAAGTATTGAATTATAAAGTTATTGAAATTGAAAAAGAATTATTACATAAAATATCTAATGGTGTCAAAATACCTAATAAATGGAATGTTAAAGATAAAGTAATATTTACTTATAATAATAAACTATTAGGAATATATCAGGTTAACGAAAATGAATTGAAAGTCTGGAAAAATTTTAATTAATTATACTAATTGTAAACAAGTAAAAATAAAATTAAAAAAGCTTTAAAAAACATTCGTTTTATGTTATCTTTATGATAGGAGAGTGAGTTTATGGAGAAGAAAAAAAATAGTAAAACAATTATAATTGTTATTTTAGTTATTGCCTTAATTCTTGGTTGTGCAGGAATTTTCTTAGCAATGAAACCAAAAGAAGAATCAAATAATAATAGTAATAATACTAAAGAAGAAACAAATGGTACTGAAATAGATAAAGATGATAGTAGATTCTTTACAACATATACTTTAATGGAAGAATTAACTTATATAAAAGAAAGACCTGATGGTGCTACATCTTTTAGTGGAAAAGAAATTATGTCTTTAGTAGCTCTTGATTTCCATGATAATGATTTTACTAAAGTAGGAGATAGTTATACAATTACTGTTCAAAGAGTATTAATTTACTTAACTTTATATTTCCAAGATGGAGTAGGAATAAGAGCAGATGAAGCAGTAGATCCTAATTATGTATATGCAACTAATACTAACTTTTCTGAAGGAAAAGGTATGATTATTACTAATTATGATGGAGAAAAGTTTACTGTTAAATTTACTAGTCTTCCAAAGAAAGAAGAAACTGGGGCTAAAATATTCCCAAGATTTGTTGATTCAGCAATAATTTCTAAAGACGAGAAGACAATAACTGTAAAAGAGAAAGCTATTTATGTAGAACCATATGAGAGTGATGGTACAGTAACATATAATGTTTATGCGGATTATTTAAGACAAAATAAATTGAATACAATAGTTGTGGATTCCAAAGATGCAGCAGGTGAAGTAATTACCGCAGTTAATTATGCTGATAAAGCATCTACAATTACTCATACATTCCAATATGATGAGAAAAATAAACGTTTCATTTTTGTAAAGAGTGAAATGAGTTAATAATACTTGTAATATTTAAAAAATATGTTATAATACAAACAGAAAGGAGTGGGAAAGAATTATCCCACTCTTATTATTTGATAGAGGGTGATAGATTGAAGACAAAAATTAGTGAATTAGTAAATGAATCGATTAAAGACTTAAATATGTTTGTTGATGATGCATTTATTAGTGAAGAAGAAGGACAAAAGAGTCTTAATATTGTTCTTGATAGTGAAGAAATTATTGATTTAAATAGAGTTACTGAAGCTTCAAGAATAATTAATAAGATAATTGATAAGCATGAAGAATTATTAGAAGATGTTGATGTGTTAGATATCTATTCTAAAGAGAAAGGAGATAAGTAAAATGGCTAGAAAAAAAGAAGAAACTCAAAACGGGATGAATGGAAAAGAATTTAAAAAAGCACTAGATAATATAGTTATAGAGAAAGATATTGATCCAGAAGTAGTATATAGTGCAATGGAATTAGCTTTAACAAGTGCTTATAAAAAGAATTTTAATTCTAAGACTAATGTAAAAGTATTATTTGATCGTGAGACTGGAGATATCAAAGTATATTCATTTCTTACTGTAGTACCTGATGATAAAATGACTAAAGAAGAGTATGAAGATGCTTTATTTGAAAAGTATGCAGAAGATGATGAATTAGATACTAAACCAGATGAAGTAGAAGAAACTCCAGAAGGAGAAGAAGTAGAAGAAGAAAAGAAAGATTTACCTTCATTCTTTAATAAAGAAACTGAAATTAAATTAAGTGATGCTAAAAAGATTGATAAGACTTTAGAAATTGGAGATACTATTGATACTGAAGTTACTCCAAAAGATTTTGGTAGAGTTGCAACTAGTACAGCTAAACAAGTAGTTGTTCAAAAGATAAGAGAAGCTGAAAGAAATAGTATTATGGATGAATTTGGAGACAAACAAGATGAATTATTAGTTGGAACAGTAGCACTTGAAGATACTGATAATTACTTTATTGATTTAGGTAGAACTAATGGTATTTTACCTAAGAAAGATTGTATCCCTGGAGAAAAAATTGAAATGGGATCTCAAATTAAAGTATATGTATCTAAAGTAGATAATAATGGTAAGAATTTACTTATCTTACTTAGTAGAAGTCATTATGGATTTGTTAAAAGATTATTTGAACTTGAAATACCAGAAATTAATGATGGTACTGTAATGATTTATAGTGTCGCAAGAGATGCAGGTAATAGAAGTAAAGTAGCAGTTTATTCAGATAATCCAAATGTTGATCCAATTGGAGCTTGTATTGGAGAAAAAGGTAGTAGAATTGCTAGAATAATTAATGAATTACATGGAGAAAAATTAGATGTAATTAAATATGATGCAGATCCTGCTGTATTTATAGAAAATGCATTAAGTCCAGCTAAAGACTTAACAGTAGCAATTACTGATCCAAAGAAATTAGAAGCAATGGTTATTGCTGATGGAGATAATTTCTCATTAGCAATTGGTAAAAAAGGACAAAATGCACGTCTTGCTACTCGTTTAACTAAATTTAAGAAGATTGATATTAAAACAACAGAACAAGCTAGAGAAGCAGGAATTAACTTTAGATAGGAGGTATTTATGAAACAAAGAAAAATACCTTTAAGAACATGTGTTGTAACTAAAGAAGCTCTTCCAAAAAGTGAATTGTTAAGAATAGTTAGAACTCCTTATGGAGAAGTTTTACCTGATGAAACAGGAAAGTTAAATGGAAGAGGAGCATATATTAAAAAAGACTTAGAAGTTTTAGAAAAAGCTCGTAAAAGTAAAATACTAGAAAAAAGATTAGAATGTGAGATAGAGGATAGTGTCTATGATGAAATAAAAGAAATAATAGAAAAGTGAGGTGAGTCTTAATGATGACTTTAGAAGATTATGCTGGAGATGTAGGAAAAACAGTAGAAGAAATAATGGCTTTATGTGATAAAGTTGGAATTAATTATGACGATAAAGATTCTTTATTAGATGATATTAGTATTACTTTGTTAGATAATGAATTACAAGATGAAGAAGATTATGTCGGAGGAGATGCTGAAGATTTAGAAGAACAAAGAACTTTAGAAGAAGTAGAAGATAAAGCAGAAGAATTAGCTAGTAATACTGGATATGATTTAGATGATACTACGTCATTTACAAAAGTAAAGCAAACTAAAGAAGCAAAAAAGACTGATAATAAAAAAGACTTTTTAAAGGAGAAAAAGAAATTATATAAACATCGTGAAAAACTTCAAAGTAATGAAGCTGTTCAAGATGATAATGTTATTCTTTATAAGAAAGGAATGACAGTTTCAGAATTAGCTGGTTTATTAGAAATAAATTCAACTGAGTTAATTAAAAAATTAATTGGTTTAGGAATAATGGCTTCTCTTAATCAATCACTTGATTATGATACTGTAGAAGTTATAGTATCTGACTATGATAAAGTAGTAAAGAAAGAAGAACAAGCTGATATTTCTAATTTTGAAAATTATGAAATAGAAGATAGAGAAGAAGACTTAGTAGAAAGACCACCAGTTGTAACTATTATGGGACATGTTGACCATGGAAAGACTACTTTATTAGATTATATTAGAAATAGTGATGTAGTTAGTGGAGAAGCAGGTGGAATTACTCAAGCTATTGGTGCTTATTCAGTAAAATGTAATGATAAGACCATTACTTTTATTGATACACCTGGACATGCAGCTTTTACTGAGATGAGAGCTCGTGGAGCTAGTATTACAGATATAGTAATTATTATAGTAGCTGCTGATGATGGAGTAATGCCTCAAACTAGAGAAGCAATTGATCATGCTAAAGCTGCAGGAGTACCAATTATAGTTGCAATTAATAAGATTGATAAACCAGAAGCTAATGTAGAAAGAATAATGACTGGATTAGTTGAAAATGGCTTAACTCCTGAAGAATGGGGTGGAGATATTATTGTTAATAAAATCTCTGCTAAATCAGGACAAGGTGTTGATGAACTATTAGAAAGTATTCTATTAGTTGCGGAAATGCATGAATATAAAGCTAATCCATCACGTTATGCCAGTGGTGCAGTAGTAGAAGCTAGAAAAGATTCAAAAGTAGGTTCTATCGCAACTTTATTAATTCAAAATGGTACTCTACGTTTAGGAGATCCTATTGTAATTGGAAACTACTATGGTAAAGTAAGAACCTTAAAAGATGATAAAGGAAACAATATCGTAGAAGCAAAACCATCCATTCCAGTAGAAGTAACGGGTATTTCCGAAATCCCTTCTGCCGGAGATAAGTTCATGGCATTCGAATCAGAAAAACAAGCAAAAGAAATTGCCCATGAAAGAGAAATGAGAAGTAAAGAAGAAGATACAAACTTCAGTGGAATGACCTTAGAAGATTTATTTGGAAGAATCAAAGAAGGTCAAAAAGAAATCAATGTAGTATTAAAAGCAGATGTTAATGGTTCTCTAGAAGCCGTTAAAAACGCTTTACAAAAAATCGATGTAGAAGGCGTAAAAGTATCTGTTATTAGAGGTGGTGTAGGAGCTATTACGGAAAGTGATGTAGTTCTTGCTTCCGCATCTCACGCAATTATTATTGGATTCAACGTTCGTGGAAACAATTCAACAATGGATACCGCAAAGCAATATGGAATTGATATTAAGACATATGACATTATTTACAAAGTAGTAGAAGATGTAGAAAATGCCATGAAAGGTATGTTAGATCCAGAATTTGAAGAAAAAGTAATTGGTACGGCAGAAATCAGACAAATCTTTAAATTTTCTAAAGTTGGTTTAATTGCAGGATGTCACGTTACCAGTGGAGTTATTAAAAATAATTTGAAAGCACGTATTATTCGAGATGATATCGTTGTATACAACGGTTCCGTTAACTCTCTTCAACATGAAAAAGATCAAGTAAAAGAAGTTAAAAAGGATATGGACTGTGGTATGACACTAGAAAATTGTCAAGACTACAAAGAAGGAGATATCATCGAAGTCTATGAGCTTGTCGAGATAAAACGTTAACATGAGAAAAACAATTAAAGAAGATTTAGATAGAACAATCGTTGAAGAAGAATTAATTGGAGATAATAGTTTAATTCAATATGTCTATGATGGAAAACAAGATAAAATTTCCTTAGGAATAAGATTTGTTGATGGAAGTTCCATAAAAGAACATATTTTAAAAACAATGACTGCCCATGAATACGCATCGGAATTACACGAAATTGTAAGATTTAACGATGATAAGACTGCTCTTGCAATATTTGAAAAACAAGATGACAACTACATATTAGATAATTGTTATGATCTGCAAGAGCATAATTTTACATCACTTGAATTTATGGATTTAGAATATAATATGAGATTTCCTAATAATCCCGTAGATGAAAGGTTTATTCTCCAAAAGAAAAAATAACTCTTTTAGAAAACGTCGAAGAAGAATTGGTTTTAGATTTAGAAAATTTTCATAAATATAAAAATATGAATCAAGCTGTTTTAGGCTTAATAATAATTTCATTAGTTTTCATATTATTAGCATTTTTTGTTTATATTATTTACTCCTGTAAAAAAAAGCATAAAACAGATTTAATAAATGCTTTAATAATTATCACCTTGATAATAAATATCATAATTTTTGTTTTGTCAATTATAATATTAGTAAAATCTGCCAAAATTAAAAATGGCGCTGAAGAAATTGATTTAGTTGATAATATTAAAAAAGGAATAACCAAAGTTTTATGTTTATCCTTAGCTAAAATTGTTTTATGCTCTTTTCAACTTTATTGTTATAGATGCGAAGATACTAGTTGTTTAGATTCCTGCTGTTCATCTAACTATTACTCTCAATCTAAAAAAACTCCAGTTCAAAAAACTACTAATACTAATGCCATTGAAACTAATAACAACCTAAATAATGGCAAAAAAAAAGATAGTGATAATAAAACTGAGAATAAATATTATAGTGAAAGTAATAGCTATACTTCTGGAAGTAGTGGAAGTGTAAAGAGTGTTAGTCAAGATAGTGATAATAAGCAGAGTTCAACTAGAGAAGTTGCTGTTTTTACAAGAAAACTTTATTTAATTGAATTAGAAGGAGTAGTTCCTCATGAAGTTTATTCTAATTTAAATCTTTATGTAGAAAAAGGGAAAAAAATTTTAGAAGAATTAATTAAATTTTATAGTGATATGAATTATATTGGATATCAAGATAAGAAAAGTATTAGTGATGAAATAATAAGTATAATTAGTAAATTAGTTAATGTTATTAAATATCATAATGATGAGATAATAAAAATTTGTATTAATTCAGAAAATAAAGAAGCTTTATGGCTGTTATTAGTTTACTTATTTCCTCATGTTATTCAGGTAATAAAAATAAAAATTGAAAATGCAATGTATGTTAGAATTAGTTATGTTTCTGTCATAAATCAAGAAAGACTTTTGAATCAATTAGAAAAAAGAGTTGAAAATAATATTATCGGTAATGCTAGAAATAATTTTAGATTTAAAAATGTTATCACTAAAGAATCCATAGTTAGTGCTCTTAAACAATAATTATTTTGATTTATTATTAAATATTAAAAATATTAATAATATTTAAT
>ERZ842401.4167-NODE-4167-length-17124-cov-15.519304_pt1 | contig 17124 bp, 14 predicted proteins | sample MGYA00521270_ERZ842401 | MGnify/ENA primary metagenome ERZ842401 (study PRJEB31892, sample SAMEA3878208) | bioreactor metagenome | biome: Moose rumen | place: Sweden | collected 2011-10 | study: EMG produced TPA metagenomics assembly of the PRJEB12797 data set...
GGCACTGCGAATAGCCTAAAGTAACCCGCCAAGCCTGTCCACTTTGTTATGCCTTATCGGTGTGATGGAAGCGGAGTTGGAGAGCGTTGTAGATGTTTTGGACAATCATGTAAACGGCAGGGGCAAGGGCTGTGAGGGGGTTGAGGAAGGATTGCGCCATCCAGATAGCCAAGGTGGTGTTCTTTTGTCCTAAGGCTTGCCCTGCACTCACGCGGTCGGCAGAAAGCCTATGCCCGATGAAGAACTGCAAGAAGCAGGAGATAACAGCCCCCACGGAGATATAAACGGCCGTCCGGACAGCATAGGTGTCGTGCACCAAAGTATAGGTGATATTGCCCATTAAGATGAGGATGGTCAGCATCCACAGGTAAAAGGGGATTTCAATTGGCGATTGGCGATTGGCGATTGGCGATTGGCGATTGTGGACGCGGGAGGCGAGGAAGCGGATGAGCCACGCGGTGAAGAGTGGTGCCAGGAGGACCAGACTCACGCGCTGAAGGATAGACCATGTTGCTTGCCAAAAGGCAATGCCATCCGGATTGACATAGGCGAAAGCCAAGGGGGCTATGAGTGCCGTAGAGAGATTGGTCAGAACGGTATAGGTCGTGAGGTTGGGGATGGAGCCCCCCAGTTTAGCGGCAATGATAGGTGCCGCGGTGGCGGAAGGCATGAGGAAACAGAGCATCACGGCTTGGGCAAGCACCGGCGAGAAGGAGAGTAGGAAGTACGAGCCAGCGGCGAGCAGGAGTTGTAGGGCTAAGCCTATACCGTGCCACGGGAGGAGCTTGAGGTCGCGCGGGCTGACCTTGAGGAAGGTGAAGAAGAGCATCAAGAACAGCAGGTACGGCAGCGCCGGTGTCATATATCGGAAGACAGGATAACCCGCAGCCCCCACTACGATAGCGAGCAACAAACCATATCGGTCTAAGAACTTACGCACTGTGCATTCGTTTAAACAAGATACTATGAAGAGTGGCAAAGAAGTACTTGAAGTCGGTGCGCACAGGGTGACGGAAATACTCGTCGAGGTACTTATTCTCAGAGGCGTATAGTTCGTCAAAAGTCTGCGGATGGTCAACATAGAAGGGCGGAATAAGACCGGGTTTAGTCTTTATGCGTTTCTCTTGCAGTTCGGGAGGATAGGTGTCGAACATCGGTTGGGACAGAGGTCGTATACCGACCAACTTGCAGTCACGCTTGAACCAGTTGAGGAGCATAGGCAGTTCGTCCAGCCAGTACTTACGCAGTATGCGCCCCCAGTGGGTGATACGGAAGTCGTCCTCGGCCTTGTCGGCAATGTTCATGCCTCCCCTTTGGTCAAAGACATATTGCTGAATGTACTCCGAATAGGGGTGCATAGTACGGAACTTATAGAAGTACTTAATCTCTTTATGCTCGCAGACACGGGGGAGTTTAATCAGTGGCCCATAGACCTTGAGTTGCTGTTGGGGATACGGTTGGGAGTTGCGGTGGGCAAAGACATACTCGATATGTCCCATCGGCACGACATCATCCACGACAAAGCCGCAGTAATAGAGTCTGCCGAGCACCTCGGCTTTAGAGAGTGTGCGCTTATGCCCGCCGGTTATGTCGTAGTGCAGACGGGAAGTGAGCATCAGGCGCGGGAGTACTCGTCGATAGATGAACCACGCCGCATAGACGAGGTAGTTGATAACCACAGGATAAGAGGTCAGGATCTTCTTCTTGACATACTCCTGCGGGCGGTAGCAAACGACATAGATACCGTTATCGGGGAGTTTCTGATTGACGACACAGAAGCGTTTGTTGATACCCTTAATGTTGTTGAGGATAGTGATATCAACAATCGTATTATACTGGTACTGCGGCAGTTGTAGTAAGGAAAAGCGTTCACGGTCGGCAATGACCTTGGTGAGATTAGAGTCAAGCGATGCCTTGTCGAGGAGCATATCGAAGTCCTCCTCGGTCGTCAGAGAGAGCACCGCGTCGTGGATAGACTGCATGGAAGCCGGTGAGCGGTGGGTCGGTATGCGGGTACAGCGGGCGTTATGGCGCTGCTCAATCTTCATGAGCGGGACGGTCATGTTGAGAGCAAACTTGTAGTAGTGCTTCAGCAGAATCATGATAGCGTCCAGCACCATAACAATACCCAACATCCAGTAGATGAAGGTGTGACTGAACGGTCTTGGGAGATAGGGCCACGAGAGGTGGGCTACCAGCATGACGGCAAGCCCCGTCATGACCATGGAGACAATCTCCTGCCAGAGCCAGTTAACCTTATAGGAGTGGCGGTACTTCATGAAAACCAGTCCAAAGAGTACCCACACGACCATCATAGAGAGGAAGAGGTAGAGGTATGGCCAGACCACATCTTTCGTCGCAGCCACCCGCCAGAGCATACAGATAGCGATAGCCACTAACCACAATATGACATCATTTAGTATGCGCTTGAACATAGTATTTCTGTTTGATGCAGTTCTTGAGTCGTTGGATAGCCGCCTCGTAGAGCCACAGTAGGAGGTTATCAGTCCATCGCTGCGGATGGGTCGTCATGAGGATATTGGTGGTGGGGTGCGTTTGTGTGAGCCAGCGGAGAATATCCTCGGTCGAATGAAAGGTCAGTCCCTGTTCGTTCCAGCGTTGCTGTTGGGGTACCTTATCGCGGACGGAGACATTATAGCCGTCCCAGCGCCGCCCGGTGTCGGTGAGGTAGAGCGTCTCATCGAAATTGATATCGAAGTAGGGCTCACCGATGATACCCTCATCGCGGTAGGAGTAGGTCTTCCAGAGGTCTCGTCCGTCGTACGCCGAAGTGGGTGCGCCGTGCATGCAGATAGTTTTCACGGGATAGTATTGACGGAAGTGCTCGAGGTGGGCGAGGAAGAGCTGATGGGCTTGTTCGGTATCGCCCTTGGCGAGGGACATATCCTCGTAGTGATAGCCTATCTCGTGCCCCCAAGCGGCAATCTGACCAATCACCTCCCGTTGGTCGGACTGGGGCACAACGCGGAAGTAGTACGAGGCACGAATACCTAATGCGTGTTCCATAAAGGCTGTTTTAAGGCTGTAGGGTGCCCGTTTGTCCACATCGTGTCGGACGATGATGGTGCGCGAGTTCGGCTTGGCTGGTGCCGTGCAGTACTCCTCCATGGTGACAAAGCGGTAGCCCTCCTTCAGGAAAGTCCGCAGCAGGGTGTCGTATATCTCTAAACTAAAGTCTCGCATTTGATAACATATTCGTCTAAACGCGTTTTGAACGCTACTACATCGCCTTGGTCGATGATAGCGCGCAGGTTAGCGACACGCTGACGGACAGAGCTAACGGCATGTTTCTCCAACTTATCGGCAGATGGTGTCAGGGCGTTCTGCATCTTGTCCAGGTCAGTGTCATAGAGCATGGTGCAGTGGGCAATCGTGCCGTGCTCGGTCGTGTAACAGGCAGCACCACTGACCTTGCAGCCATTGACCAGAATATCGTTGTGGTCGGTGGTCACCACCTCATAACCTAAGATGCGGAGAGCCGCAGCAACGCGTTGGATAAAGAACGCAAAGACCTCTTGGGAGTGCGGCGAGGGTGAGATATACGATATCATGATATTGCCCTCGTCGGCATAGACTGCTCCTCCCCCGCTCTGCCGCTGGTAGAGGGTGATGTTCTGTGCCTGGCAGTAGGTGAGATTCACCTCCTGCTCAACGATTTGGTGCCGACCATAGATGACCGTCGGACCGACTTGCCAAGTCATCCAAAGAGGCGACTGAATGGTACGAAGAAGTTCGGCTTCGCGATTCAAATAAAAATCAATGCTTTCCATATTATGCTATTTGTGGTTCGGGTAATTCTTTGCCTGCGCAGAAGCGCACGCGTATATCTCTATCATCGCCGATATAGATGAAGCGCCCGATGCGTTCTTCCAAACTATACTGCGCAAAATTGAGGTAACTATCGTCGATGACGAGGGCATCAAAGTCATAGCCGCGTTCGAAGGAGCCGACCTTGCCGAAGAAGGCTCCTCCGGACTTGGTAGCGAGATAGAAGGCTTCGCTCAGGCTGAGGAACGGCACCGTGCCATGCGACTGGGCGTAGTGAATCTTGCTGGTCTGGATGGCGTACTGAATGACGCGGAGCATAGACATATAGTGTCCGCCGCTGATGTCCGTACCGAGTGCCACATGGATACCTTCGTCCAAGTAGGAGCGAATGGGTGACATACCGCTGGCGAGGTTGTAGTTACTGGTAGGACAGTGGACCACATAAACGCCGTTATCGCGCATGAGGGCTTTTTCCTTATCGTCACTCCAGCAGCAGTGCGCCATGAGTGTCGGTGTTTGTCCGAAAAGCCCATAACGATTATAGGCGTCGCCGTAACAGGTGCTGAGAGGTTCGAGTTGGCGCACCCACTCTATCTCGCTTATATTCTCGCTGAGGTGGCTCTGGACGGGCAGTTGACGCTCCTTGGCTAATTCTCCCAAGGCGCGGGACATCTTCTCGCTACAAGAAGGAATGAACCGCGGTGTGACAATAGCGCGTACCAAGCCTTCTTTGCCGAGCAGCTCGTCCAGGGCTGTGGTGTCACGAACAGCCTCCGCGGTGGTGTTCTGCAGTTCCTCGGGGCTATTGCGGTTCATAGCAACCAGTCCCACATAAGCACCTAAGCCCGCTTGCTGCAAGAGTTGCGCCAAGAGTGTAGTCGCTTCGGGATGAATAGTGGCGAAAATAGACGCACGCATAGTACCCTGCATCCATAACTCGTGAACAAAACGGGTGTAGATCGTGCGTGCATAGTGGATGTCACTGAACTTCATCTCCTCGGGAAAGGTGTAGGTATTGAGCCACGGGAGCAACTCTAAATCCATCGCGAGACCGTTATTGCGGTACTGCGGAGCATGCAGATGGAGGTCGTTGAAAGCCGGAATAAGCAGTTTGTCTCCAAAGTCAATGACCTCGGTATCGTTCAGGTCAACTGTCGATGCCGTACCGACAGCGACCACCTTGCCGTCATCGGAAACAGAGATGTAGCCGTTAGGGATTATCTCAAACTTATCGGGCGTGGGCGTCCAAAGTAAGTTAGCCTTGTAGGTTCTCATGGGTGATAAAGGGTATTAAGGCGCGAGGCGCGTTTGATTATTTCTTTTTGGTTTTAAAGTTGAGTTTAAGGATGAAGAAATTGATGATGCCGGCGATGAGGATGGAGAGAATCCCTGCCCATTCCGCATCTATCCAGTGTAGCCAAGCGACAGCCGTTCCGAGCCACAAGAGCCCTTGGAGGAACGCCATCTGGAGGAGGTAATTGATACCTCGTGCAAGGAGGAACCCTCCGGCGTTCTTCCAATTAGGATGCTTGTTGTCGGAAAAGACATAGTAAACCTGAAAGAGGTAGTTGGTGATCATCTCCAGGACGAACCCGATGGTGAACGCCAATGAGACATGCTCCTGCCCCGTTGTCACCTCAAAAAGTCGCAGGAAGGCATAGTAAATACCATACTGTATACCTATTCCTAACAGTCCCGCCAGGAAGAAGCGTACACCCTCTTTGGCGGTCTTCTGCGTAATATATGAGGTGGGTAACTTCATGGGTTGCGTGGTGGTTTAGCGGATGTTCGCCACAATCTCCTCCATCGCGGCTTGCAAGCCATTGACATCTCGCCCGCCTGCGGTCGCCATCCATGCTTGTCCGCCACCACCGCCTTGTATATGCTTGGCTGCAGCCTTGATGAGCGCGCCGGCGTTCTTGCCCTCGTCCACTAAGGGTTGGGAGAGGAAGAGTGCGATAGTGGGTTTGCCTTCCCACTGCGTGGCTGTGACAGCGGCGAAACGGATGTCCTCGAACTGCCCCTTCAAGAGCGGCATGACACCACGAATGAGGTCCGGGTCGTACTCGCCTTCCAAGTGCACCAGCTTGAGATTACCTATATCATAGGCCCTTTCGAGTAACTTATCGCGGAAGAGCAGCAGTTTCTCATGCACGAAGTTCTCCACCTGCTTCTTGAGCCCGCTGTTCTCCTCAATCTCGCGGCGGATAGCCGCCATGAGGTCAGGCGTGTTATTGAAGAGTTGGCGCATGTCATTGAGCATGTCCAATTGGTTATAATAGAGCTCGTCCACCTTATCGGCAGTGACGGCTTCTATACGGCGCACGCCTGCCGCCACCGAGGTCTCCAGGATAATACGGATAGAACCGATATGACCGAGTGATGGCACATGACAGCCCCCGCAGAGCTCAATGGAGGGACCATACTTAATAACGCGCACGTCATCACCGTACTTTTCGCCGAAGAGCGCCATGGCTCCCATTTCGCGTGCCTGAGCGATAGGTGTGTGCCGCGACTCCTCGAGGGGATAGTCTTCGCGCACCATCTTATTGGCGAGCCGCTCTACCTCACGCAGTTCGGCGGGGGTCACCTTCCTAAAGTGACTAAAGTCAAAGCGCAAACTATCGGGCGTGACGAGCGAGCCCTTTTGCTCCACATGCGTGCCGAGCACTTGCCGCAAGCAGTAGTGGAGGATATGGGTTGCCGAGTGGTTGCAGGTGATAGCCCGGCGGCGTGCCTTATCAACAGCGGCAATCAGTACTCCGTCAAGCTGCTCGGGCAGTTCGGGCATGATATGGATGGAGATACCGTTCTCGTGCTTGGTGTCAATCACCTTCTTGCCCCCCAGCAAGCCTGTATCGCCTACCTCGCCACCCATCTCGGCATAGAAAGGTGTTTGGGCAAGAACGAGTTGGTAGAACTTCTTGCCCTTCTGCTCCACTTCGCGGTAGCGCAAGACCTTGGTCTCACACTCCAATTGGTCGTAGCCGACAAAGACACTTTCGCCTTCAGAGAGAATAATCCAGTCACCTAAGTCCTGCTTATTGGCGGCACGCCCCATCTCCTTTTGGCGGGCAAGCGCCTTGTTGTATTCCTCCTCGTTGGTGGTCATATTGTTCTCCCTAAGAATGAGTTCGGTGAGGTCAAGCGGGAACCCGTAGGTGTCCTTGAGGGTAAAGACATCCACACCGCTGATGACGGTAGAGCCCTTCTTGCGGGCATCGTCCATGAGTTTATTGAGCAGCCCGATACCCTTGTCGAGGGTCTTGAGGAACGCCTCTTCCTCAGCACGGATAACGGGAGTGATCTGAGCCTCCTGCTGCTTGAGCTCGGGATACGCCGCGCCCATGTCCTCAATGAGCTGAGGAACAAGCTTATAGAGGAAGGCTTCTTTTTGGTTCAGGAACGTGTAGCCGTAGCGCACCGCGCGGCGCAAGATACGGCGGATGACATAACCGGCTTTCTCGTTGCTCGGCAATTGACCATCCGTTATCGCAAAAGCGATAGTACGAATATGGTCGGCAATAACCCGCATCGCAATATCGGTCTCCTGCTTCTCACCATAGCGGCAACCGGCTAAAGTGCCGATACGCTGCAACATAGGTTGGAAAACACCTGTGTCGTAGTTGGACTGTTTGCCCTCAATCGTGCGCACCAGACGCTCAAAACCCATGCCCGTATCAATAACCTTCATCGCGAGCGGCTCTAACGAACCGTCCGCCTTGCGGTTGAACTGCATGAAGACGATGTTCCATATCTCGATAACGAGGGGGTGATCCTTATTGACAAGGTCGCGACCGGAGATACCTGAGGCTTGCTTCTCCTCCTCACTACGGCTGTCAACATGAATCTCGGAACAGGGACCGCAAGGACCGGTGTCTCCCATCTCCCAGAAGTTGTCGTGCTTATTGCCGTTGATGATATGGTCGGCAGGAAGGTGCTTGAGCCAATAGGAGGCAGCCTCATCATCCCGCGCGAGCCCCTCTTCGGCAGAGCCTTCAAAAACAGTAGCGTAGAGGTTCTTAGGGTCCAGATGAAGAACATCGACAAGATACTCCCACGCATAGTCAATAGCCCCCTCCTTGAAGTAATCACCAAAGCTCCAGTTACCGAGCATCTCAAACATAGTATGGTGGTACGTATCGTGCCCGACCTCCTCTAAATCATTATGTTTACCGCTGACGCGCAAGCACTTTTGGCTATCGGTCACACGCTTATATTGCACAGGGTCATTCCCTAAAATAATGCCCTTCCACGGGTTCATCCCTGCATTGGTGAACATCAGGGTCGGGTCGTTCTTAATCACCATCGGTGCAGAAGGCACAACTTGGTGCCCCTTGCTCGCCATAAAGTCCAAGAAGGACTGTCTAATCTCATTCGCTGTCATATAGAGTTACTGCGTGTTAGTTACTGCGTGTTGGTCAACCACCTCGACTGTTTCAACGGTCTCGACCACCTCGACCGTTTCAACCTTCTCTACCATCTTGTCGGCAGGCACAAAGAAGGGCACATGCGGACGCTTGTCCTCCTTGGGGTGCTCGGGAATAGGTAGCGGGTCAGCGTTTATCTCCTTATCTAAGGCTCTGGCTTTCAACACATCCAATGCCGTGTAGATAGCGTTCCGCATACTGGTAGCGTCCGCCATGTTCTTACCGGCAATGTCGTAGCCCGTGCCGTGGTCGGGAGAGGTGCGTACGATAGGCAGACCTGCCGTGAAATTGACACCGGACATGTCCAAGCTCTTGAAGGGAATCAGCCCCTGGTCATGGTACATGGCAAGAATAGCGTCGAAGTGCATGAACTGCCCTGCACCGAAGAACCCGTCTGCACTGTAAGGACCAAAGACATAGAGTCCTTGCTCGTTGGCACGCTTGATAGCCGGGGCGATGATGTCCTGCTCTTCCTTACCAATCAGACCATTATCACCTGCGTGAGGATTGAGTGCCAACACGGCAATACGGGGCTTACGGATCGTGAAGTCCTGTTGGAGGGCACGATGGAGGGCTGTGAGTTTGCGAACAATACGGTCCTCACTGATCATGGTAGCGACCTTGGCTATGGGCGTATGGTTGCATAGCAACGCGACGCGCATAACGGAGGAGGTCATCATCATGAGGGCATCCTGCTTGGGTGCTCCGTCCTCGTCCTTCTCGGCAAAGAGCGAGGTCAGGTACTCGGTGTGCCCCGTGAACGGAAAGGCTTGGGACTGAATGGTGTCCTTATTAATAGGTGCTGTAACTAAAGCCGCCAACTTACCATCTTTCAAGTCTTTACAAGCTTTATCTAAAGCCAAGAACGCCGCCTTACCGGCCTCGGGTGAAGCAACGCCTATCTGCACCGGCGTGTCGTCGGGGTAACACGTGATGAGGTTGGCGACACCCTCTTTAGCATCTTTGACATCGTCAATCAGACGGAACGTAAAATAGCGCAGCTCATCGTTAAGGGTCTTAGCGTGCTGCGCCGCGATCTTGGCATTGCCGTATACTACGGGCGTACAGATATCTCTGACATGCGGCTCGGAGAGGGATTTAAGGATAATCTCATAACCAATTCCGTTGCTGTCTCCTGCCGTAATTCCTATAATTGGTTTCATAGTAATATGAATTATGCATTATGAATTTTCTCGTACTGCAGTTTATCGAGTACAAAGAGTTGTCGGTCTTCGTTCTTATACCCGAGTGTGATGGCACATAGTGCCGTGAGGTTAGCGGGTATGCCGACCAGCTCGTGGGTGACTTGTTGCGCCTCATCACGACCATAGAGGTGACACCAACAAGAGCCTAAGCCTTGCTCGGCGGCAGCCAACATGATGTGCTCGGCAGCAATAGAGGCGTCACACATCCATGTGTCACTCTTAGAAGCATCGGCACAGACGATGATAGCCGCCATGGCGGTCTTGAACATACCTGCACCAACAGGCTTACAAGCAGCCATTGCTCGCAAAATAGAGGGGTTATTGACGACATAAAATTCCCAAGGATTGAGCCTCTTGCCCGCGGGCGACATGAGCGCACAGAGGAGGAGATAATCTATCTTGTCCTGCTCAACCGGCTGATCAGTGTACTGCCGAAAAGACCGCCGGCGCTGACATAATTCCAGAAAGTTCATATAAATTTCTCTTCTTTTTTATGCAAAAGCGTGCAAAAGTAATAAAAAATTTTGATATTTGCAAAAAAAATCGTAAATTTGTGCCAAATTAAAGCAAAAACACAATGAAACGCATTTCTATTCTTCCTATTATCGCAGTAATGGTGGCATTAGTGCTACCGAGTTGTAACGATACCGGCAAGACGAAAGTGTCCGCCACGGGTTCTATCTACGAGTGCCTCGTGGTCATACCCGATGAGGCACTGACTGCCGAGCAATTGGCACTTATTCGTGAGCATCATATCGGTGAAGCGACAGGTTCTGCGTACGACGAGCCCGTGGCAACGACCTACGGTCTTGTCAAGGCGACCTTAGGAGCACCCATGCCTTGTATGCCGCAGATAGAGCCGTACTTCAAAGTCACGACGGTTAGTCCTGAACTCTTTGACGAAGTGTTGGCGCCGAGCCGCAATATCCTTTTTGTAGATATCAACCCCGACCGCTACACCCACCTGAAGGCTCGCGCCACAACGGATATATGGTCTCATCCGCAAGCGTTCTACCATGTGCAATGCGCTACGACAGAGGAGTTTGTGGCGTTTTGGCTCAATAACGGCGAAGCCGTGCGCGAATGGTTCATTAGGCAAGAGATGAGTCGGCAACTCGCCTTCTACAAAGCCGCGACTAATCACGATGCGCGCACGCTACTCAATAAGGTAATGGACATGGATATGTGGGTGAGCAACGACTATATGGTGATAGACTCGCTGACGCTCTCGGGCGACACGAGAGTGCTGTGGTTCTGCAACAACAAAGGCCCTTCCAGAACCGACCTCATTGTCTATAGTTACCCCTACGACGACCCCAACACCTTCACCTACGATTATCTCAACGCCAAGCGGGACGAGGTCTTGGGGATGACGGTGACGGCTTCCGTGCCGGGCTCATACATGGGGACAGAGTATAAGGTCATGCCCCCCGTGATGCGACAGATTGAGCCCCTGCAGCCCGATTCGGTAAGCAAGAACGAGTTTTACGCCATGGAAATCAGAGGGTTATGGAAAATGTTTAACGGCGAAGCTATGGGCGGTCCGTACGTCAGTCATACCCGCTTACACCCCGAGACACAACGCATCATCACCGCCGAGGTGTATGTGCTCGCTCCGGGACAAAAAAAGCGCAACATCTTGCGCAAAGCGGAAGCACAATTATACTCTTGGAGTTGGGTCGAAAAATGACCTTTGTTGCCATTCGCAGCAAAAATAAAATTCGCAGGGGTTGTTGAAAACCTCTGTAATTTTCTGATATTCTAACGACAATAAATTGTTGAAAATTTTTTTTTCAAAAACATTTGGAAATGTCAAAAAAATATTGTAATTTTGCACCGCTTTTTCTCCCCTAAAAGCATTTGGACGGAAAATATACCTTAATATAATATATGGATACTTATATCATTAAACGGGATGGAAAACAGGAGGTGTTTTCACCCGACAAAATTAAAGACGCAATCTCTAAGAGTTTCTTAGCGGCAGGCAGTTTCGCGACAGAAGAGGCATTGGTCTCTATTATGGGTCACCTGCGCATCTATGGAGGAATCAGCGTAGAAGAGATTCAGAACCAAGTGGAAGTAGCATTGATGCAAGAGGGGTACTACAAAGTAGCCAAGACCTACATGCTCTATCGAGCTCGTCATGCCGAAGACCGTGAGACACAAGCGAAACTCAGTTTCCTCGCCAATTATTGCGACGCGACCAATGCAGCGGAGGGTTCGAAGTACGATGCTAATGCCAACGTGGAGCACAAGAACATTGCGACCCTCATTGGCGAGCTACCCAAGTCCAACTTCATCCGCCTCAACCGACGTATGCTCACCGACCGCATCAAGGCTATGTTCGGTAAGGAAGTAGCAGACCGGTACATGAGTCTGTTGAAGCAACACTTTATCTACAAGAACGACGAGACATCGATTGCCAACTACTGCGCTTCAATCACGATGTACCCCTGGCTCATTGGCGGCACTAAGTCCATCGGCGGCAACGCGACGCAACCGACCAACCTCAAGTCCTTCTGCGGCGGGTTCATCAACATGGTGTTCATGGTCAGCTCCATGCTCTCCGGTGCTTGCGCTACGCCTGAGTTCCTGATGTACATGAACTACTTCATCGGTCTCGAGTATGGTAAGGATTATTGGAAAGAGCCCAACAAGGTTGTTGACCTCTCGCTCCGTCAAAGGACATTAGACAAGGTCATCACCGACTGCTTCCAACAGGTTGTTTACTCCATCAACCAACCGACCGGTGCCCGTAACTACCAGTCCGTGTTCTGGAACATCAGTTACTACGACAAATTCTACTTCCAGTCCATTTTCGGCAACTTCTATTTCCCAGACGGTTCACAACCCGACTGGGACGGTTTGAATTGGTTGCAGAAGCGTTTCATGAAGTGGTTCAACGCTGAGCGTCTGCGTACCGTCCTCACCTTCCCCGTAGAGACCATGGCGCTGCTCTCCGAGAACGGCGATATCAAGGACAAGGAGTATGCTGATTTCACGGCAGAGATGTATGCCGAGGGTCACTCCTTCTTCACCTATGTGAGCGACAACGCAGACTCCCTCGCCTCGTGCTGCCGTCTCAGAAACGAAATAACCGATAACGGTTTCAGTTACACCCTCGGTGCCGGTGGCGTAAGTACGGGTTCTAAGTCCGTGCTGACGATTAACCTCAACAGGTGCATCCAGTATGCGGTGCGCAATAATATCCCCTACCAGTCCTACGTCGAGGATGTTGTTGACCTGATGCACAAAGTGCAGATGGCATACAACGAGAACCTGATGGAGTTCCAAAAACGCGGTCTGCTGCCCCTCTTCGATGCCGGTTATATCAATATCGGTCGCCAGTATCTCACGATCGGTGTCAACGGTCTCGTGGAAGCAGCGGAGTTCCTCGGCATAGAGATTAGCGATAACGAGGAGTACCAAAAGTATGTTGAGACGGTGCTCGGTACGGTGGAGAAACTCAATAAGAAGTACCGCACCAAGGACTTGATGTTCAACTGCGAGATGATTCCTGCCGAGAACGTAGGTGTTAAGCACGCTAAGTGGGACAAGGAGGATGGTTATGTCGTTCCGCGCGACTGCTATAACAGTTACTTCTATGTAGTGGAAGACACCAATATCAATATCCTTGACAAATTCCGCCTACACGGCCGCAAGTACATTGAGCACCTGACGGGTGGCTCGGCGCTGCACTGCAACCTCGAGGAGCATCTGTCCAAAGACCAATATCGCCAACTGCTCAAGGTGGCTGCCGTTGAGGGATGTAACTACTTCACCTTCAATATCCCCAATACCGTCTGCAACGACTGCGGACATATTGATAAGCGTTACCTGCACAAATGCCCCAACTGCGGCAGTGAGAACCTTGACTACCTGACTCGTATCATCGGGTACATGAAGAGGGTGTCTAACTTCTCCGCTGCACGCCAAGTGGAAGCCTCCAAGCGTTATTACGCCAACGGCGGTAACGATATGCAGAGGGAGGAAGCGGCTATCGCATGAGGTTCGCGTCCTACGACATAGTTTTTCAAGAAGTGCCGGATGAAGTTTCTCTGGCACTTAATATCACTGCTTGCCCCAATAGGTGTCCGGGCTGTCATAGCCCGCACCTATGGGAGGATGCGGGCATTGAACTAACGACCGACGCCTTAGAAACGCTTCTAACGGATTATGGTCAACTCATTACCTGTATCGCTTTTATGGGCGGAGACGGTGCATTGCAAGACCTCTATGACCTCGCCGCTTGGGTACATCTGCATGGTTATAAGACTGCTTGGTACTCCGGTCGCCAACAGATACCGGACTCCTGCCCGCAAGAGGTGTTTGATTATATCAAGATTGGTCCGTATATTGAGGAACTCGGAGGACTCAAGTCGCCCACTACTAACCAACGCATGTATAAACGCCAAGATGGCTCCCTCGTCGACATCACCTATCGCTTCCAGCGGAAGTAATCGCGTCTACACGCGCGAGACAGATGGGACCGGACGGACTATCATCCGTACGGTAGGCACATCGCGTGCCGAGAACCACGCCTTCATCACCCTGGCGCGCCATTTCGAGGCACTGCACCTGCCCGTACCGCATATCTTGGGGGTGAGTGAGGACGAGATGTCCTATACCCAGACAGACTTAGGGTCGGTCTCTCTCTTCGACCTGCTGCCTGCCTCGTGGGAGGAAGCGTCGGAACCAGTCGTCACTCTGCTCGAAAAGACCCTACGGGCTCTTGCACGGTTCCAGTTACGCGGTGCAGTAGGGTGTCCGTGGGATGTCTGCTACCCCGTACCGGCATTCGATAAGAGGTCTATCTTCTGGGACCTCAATTACTTCAAATACTGTTACCTCAAGGTCACCGGACATGAGTTAGATGAACCACGATTGGAGGATGATTTTGAGCGTCTGGCTACCGACCTGCTCTTGGACAGGGACCTTATCAGCCAAGCCTTTATGCTCCGCGATTGCCAGTCCCGTAATGTCATGGTATGGCAGGGCGAACCATACTTCATTGACTTCCAAGGCGGCAGGAAAGGTCCCGTCTATTACGACCTTGCATCTTTCCTCTGGCAGGCGAGAGCACACTACCCCCAAGCATTGCGGGAACAACTGCTCGCTGCCTACTATAACGAACTGACCAACTTATTGCGACCGGCGGATATACCGGCTTATGAGGTGTTCCGCGAGCGGCTCACACTCTATGTCTTCTTCCGCCAACTACAAGTGTTAGGTGCGTATGGCTTTAGGGGACTGATCGAACATAAGGAGCATTTCTTGACTTCTCTCCCCATCGCCGAACAAAACCTAAAGGCACTGCTCCAAACCAACACGACTCTCTCTGCACGGTACAGCTACATATCCTCCCTCTTTGTGTAATTGTGATTTTTTGTTGGCATTTTTATTAAAATGCGCTAAATTTGTAGTACCTTCGAGGACACCGACCTCGCTTATACATTAAGCCCTTCCCTGGACTTCGGTTTCCCTGTTAAGCGGGGACACCAAGCCTCGAAAATACGTCCATAATTTGTAGTACCTTCGAGGACACCGACCTCGCTACGCTCGCCCACCTCGAAAATACGTCCGCATTTTTATTAAAATATGCCCAAAATGTGATTTTTTGTTGGCAGAAGCCAATTCTCGTTTATAAAGTTAATCTTCTCCCTTGAGTGAACTCAGAGTCGCAGATTACCTTTATAACCGATAAAAAGTGGACTTTTTATCAAAAAATCACATTTTATTTGCGTATTCCAAAAATTTGTAGTACCTTTGTGCGCTAAATTTGCGATATTGATGAAATATGGCGTGCAATGACCACGTGTGGCAAATCAATACTAAGACTAATAAATAACTATAAGCATATGAAAAAGACCATGTTAGTTGCCTTAGCAACAATGATGCTGGGAGGAGTACAGGCACAGACCGCACACCCGGCAGGCTCCCAACAGGAACAAGTATTGATGACGATTGATGGCGAGCCCATCTACCTCAGCGAGTTTGAGTACATCTTCTCCAAGAACAGCGATGCCGCAGCCGATAACGGCAAGAGCGAGAGTGAGAAGAAAAAAGAGTACTTGGAACTCTTCACCAACTTCAAACTCAAAGTGCACGAAGCCCATGTACTGGGTTACGACACAACCGAGAGTTTCCGCAAAGAGTTTGAGCAGTACCGTTCCCAAGCGACGCCTAAGTACATGACGGATAGTGCCGCCATTGACAGTTTGGTACGAATGAGCTATGACCACATGGCAAGAGACCGCCGCGCAGCACACATTGTTGTGGCATGCAACAAGGACGCTTCCGACAGTCTTCGTCAAGCGCAACTCGCTAAGATTAACGACATTAAAGCCCAAGCCAATAAGGACAATTTCACCGAACTGGCTAAACAGTACAGCGAAGACCCGAGCATTGCCCAAAACGATGGCGAATTAGGGTGGATAGTGCCCTTTAGGTATGTCTACAGTTTTGAGGAAGCCGTTTACAATACCCCCGTTGGCGAAGTGAGTGAAGTATTCAAAAGCCCCTTCGGCTACCATATCGCCCTTGTGGAAGAGGAACAACCGCACAAGGAGGTACGCGCCTCACACATCATGAAGATGGTGCGCGGCAATGACCCTGCCGTGGAGACACAAGCCAAAGCGGACATTGACTCCATCTATGCCCAACTGCAAGGCAAAGACCTCGCAACCACTTTCCCCGAAATGGCTCGCTCCAAGAGTGACGACAAGGGCAGTGCTATGAACGGCGGTGACCTCGGCTACTTCGGTAAAGGCATGATGGTCAGCAGTTTCGAGGATGTAGCCTTCAGTATGCAGGCAGGCGAAATGAGTGAGCCGTTCCGTTCTAATTACGGCTGGCATATCATCTATAAACAGGACGAGAGAGCCATTCAGCCCATTGACAGTATCTACAAGACTATCAGCCGCAATGTGCAGCGCGACGAGCGCATCAAAGAAGCCGATAAGTCCTTTATCCGCAAGGCTCGCGCAGAGTATAATCTGCCGACAGAGATGTCCGACGCCGATGTCAAGGAATATGCTAACAGACACCTTGAGGAGAAGTATCCCGAGTTCAAGAACCTCGTTCGCGAGTACCACGACGGCATACTGCTCTTTGATGTGAGCTTAGAGGCTGTTTGGGACAAAGCCGCCCAAGACACCGAAGGCCTGAAGGACTGCTTCAAACGCCATCAGAAAGAGTACCAATGGGACGGCAAGCGTTTCAAGGGGTACTATGTGCAGGCTGCTGACAAGAACGCTGCGCAAGCCGCCAAGATGATTATCCGCAACTGCATGAACCGCGAACCCGATTCTATTCAGAGCTATATCGACCAACGTATCAATGTGGACGGCAAGACCCTCGTGAAGATTAAACACGGTCTGTGGGAGAAGGGACGCAACAGGGCCGTTGATGTACTGGCATTTAAAGTGAAAGACGCTGATTATCAGCCTGCAGAAGACCTACCGGAAGCCTTTGTAGTAGGTAAGATGCTCAAGAAACCTGAGTCCTACGAGGATGTGCGGGCAACCGTTACCACCCAATATCAGGACGAGTTGGAGAAACAATGGATTGAAGAACTCAAGAAGAAGTATAAGGTGGAGTATCTGATGGAGGTGCTCTGATTAGTGGAAAGTGCGCCCAAAGGGCTAAAGTGGAAAGATGAAAGTGAGGGAGCTCATTATAGGACTTATTGTTGTGGTGGC
>ERZ842401.4168-NODE-4168-length-17124-cov-8.649013_pt1 | contig 17124 bp, 12 predicted proteins | sample MGYA00521270_ERZ842401 | MGnify/ENA primary metagenome ERZ842401 (study PRJEB31892, sample SAMEA3878208) | bioreactor metagenome | biome: Moose rumen | place: Sweden | collected 2011-10 | study: EMG produced TPA metagenomics assembly of the PRJEB12797 data set...
TGATGCAGTTGCTGCGATAGCGCTTGGTGGCATACTCGTAGCAGATGTTGGCGTCGCCGCCCAGCACCTTCTGGCACGATGCAGCCTGCTCGCGGGCCGAACCGTCACCGGGCTTGTGGGCGAATACGCATGAACCGAACGAGGTGTTGTCTGCGCTGGCACCAACCTTGGCCAGTGCGTCGAGCACGTGCTGCGGGCACTTGCCGTCGCGGCGCTCGTGATCCTGTTGCTGGATGCGCTTGCTCAGACCCACGTACTCGGGCACGCGGCGTGACAGGGCAAACTCCGAGAGCTTCAACGGGTTGGAGCGGTAGCTCGAGGTCTCACCGCTGGGAATCAACTCGTCGGTGGTGGTCACGCTGTCGTGGATGACGGCTGCCAACTCGAGCAGCATGTTGTCCTCCATGGCATACATCTTGGGCCAGTCCTTGATGTTGGGACCATAGCGCAGCTCGACGTCGGCCTCGGCCTTGCCGTAGCCGTAATAAACGCGGCGCTCATAGATCTTGGCATCGTACTCGTAGGGCTTGTGGTCGTCGGTGTAGTCAACGTCGGTGGCAGCGGTGATGACGCCTCCGTTGGCTGCGGTGGCAGCGATCGAGCGGGCATCCATCAGGGCAACCAGCGAGATCTGACCCTGGCCGGGCTTGGAACCCTCACGGTTGGGGAAGTTGCGGGTGGTGTGGCGGATCGACAGGCCGTTGTTGCTGGGCACGTCACCGGCACCGAAGCAAGGACCGCAGAAGGCGGGCTTGATGATCGTACCCGTCTCGAGCAGTTCCTCCACGATGCGCTGGCGAACAGCTGCCATGTAGACGGGAACCGACTGAGGATAGGCGCTCATGGTGAAGTAGTCGTTGCCGATGCTCTTGCCGCGCATGATGCTTGCAGCAGCGCTCAGGTTGTCATAGGTACCGCCCGAGCAGCCGGCGATGATACCCTGGTCGGCCTGAACCTTGCCGTCCTTCATCACCTTGTCAACGAGGTCGCACTGCACCTTGTCGCCAAAGCGCTTCTTGGTGTCCTCCTCGACCTTGCGCAGGATCTCGACGGGATTGGCCTGCAGCTCGTGGATGGTGAATGCGTTGCTGGGGTGGTAGGGCAGGGCAATCATGCACTCCTGAGTGCTCAGGTCGATCTTGATCATGCTGTCATAGTAAGCCACCTCACCGGGTTGGAGAACCTTGAAGTCCTCGGGACGCTTGTGAATCTCGTAGTGATGCTTCACCTCGTCATCGGTAACCCAGATCGAGCTCAGGCAAGTGGTCTCGGTGGTCATGATGTCGATACCGTTACGGAAGTCGATGGGCAGGTTCTTCACGCCAGGGCCGGCAAACTCGAGCACCTTGTTCTTTACAAAGCCGCTCTCGAAGGTGGCCTTTACCAGCGAGATAGCAACATCGTGGGGACCTACACCCTTGCGGGGAGCACCCTCCAACCACACCAGGACAACCTCGGGAGCGTTGATGTCCCAAGTGTTGCGCAGCAGCTGCTTGACGAGCTCACCACCGCCTTCGCCAACGCCCATGTTACCGAGCGAGCCATAGCGCGTGTGGCTGTCGCTGCCCAGGATCATGTTACCGCACTTCACCATTGCCTCGCGGGCGAACTGGTGGATAACGGCCTGGTTGGCGGGAACGTAGATGCCGCCATACTTCTTGGCAGCCGAGAGACCGAACACGTGGTCATCCTCGTTGATGGTGCCGCCCACGGCGCACAGCGAGTTGTGGCAGTTGGTCATTGCGTAGGGCAGGGGGAACTTCTCGAGGCCACTGGCGCGGGCAGTCTGGATGATGCCCACGTAGGTGATGTCGTGCGACATCATCGCGTCGAAGCGGATGCGCATCTTCTTTCCCTTGCTGCCGTCCACGTCGTGTGAGCGCAGGATGCCGTAGGTGATGGTGTTCTCACGAGCCTCGTCAGGGGTGGGAAGACCAGTAGCATCGGTGCGAATTTCGTTACCGTTGATTAAGTAAACTCCTTGTTTGATTAATTCTACCATGATAAAATTTTGATGTTAATTGATATAGGGTTATTAATTCAATATCGAGTGAATGAAAATGGTGAGTGCAACCATGTCGGCACTGCCGCCAGGAGAGATGTTGAGGGCGGTGTAGTCGCGGTTCATCTGCTCCAGGGACTGTATGGAGAAGTCGTTGAGCAGTTCGGCGGCTTCGCGCTTGACTTGCTGTGCCTGCTCATAGCCCGCACGGTGGATGACATTGGTGTCGTCGAGGGTGCTCATGATGAGCAGCAGCAACTTGTGGGGCGCGGTGGAGGCGTCATCGAGCAGAAAGCCACGGTAGGCCGGGAGCCAACTGGTGAACAGTTGCTCATAGCCGCCCTTGGCCAGGTCGAGGGCTCCGGTCACGCGGTGGGCATTCACGGCGTCGTTGCCGTGGGTGCCTGCCGTGGGTGCCATCTGCCCGGCGACCTGCATGATGAGTTCACGCACCTGCTTGCTGCCCGGTGCCTCGTCGCGTGCCATGACCCATGCTGCTGCCATTGTGGTGAGTCCCATGGCGAAGAGGGCTCCGCGGTGGGTGTTCACACCGCCGGTGGCGTTGAGCATGGCCTGCTCGGCCTCGATGCCGATGAGGCGCACGGCCTGTGCATCGGGCACCTCGTAGTTGTCGCCGCACGCGTGTCCGTACACCGCCAGGCGGTTGAAAAACGGCAGCAACGCGTCGATGCTCCTGTTCATGAGCGTCAGGTCCATGTCGCGGTGCGCGCCGTTGTCGTGGCGGTCCACGAGTCCGGGCTTGGGCGTGGTGTTGAGTTCGGCCCGCAGGGCGTCACATGCCAGGTGGGCGATGAGATAGGGCGTTGAGGTGCCGGGGACGAACGCGTCGGCCATGGCCAGCGTGCCGTCGGCCAGCGCCTGGCGCACTCGTGAGGCACTCACGGGCTCGCCGTCGATTTCCAGCCTGTCGATGGTCTTGAGACAGATGCCGCGCTGTGGCAACTGCTGTTGCATCAACTCGTTGTAGCGTGCCGTCAGCGCATCGATGGGCTCGCTGCCCACAAAGCGCGTGGTTACGCCCAGGGCGGGTGCGATGTGCCGAGCGAACAGGTCCAGATCCAGGGTGATGTGGGTGTCGGTGGCGTCGGTCACCTGCTTGAGGAAGTAGGTGGGAAAGGTCAACTCGCTGATGGCGTAATCGCTACCCTCGACCACCACAACATTATCAATGTCCTCACAACCGGCCTGGATCATAGCCAGCCGCTCGTGGTAGGTAAAGGCCGAGCGGTCCTCGCGCACGACGATGACATAGAGTGTCGGGGCCTGTTGTGCGGCCTGGAGCACCAGATAACGGTGTCCGATGGTGAACGGGTTGGCGTTCATCACGATGGCCGCAGCCCCGTCCGGGCGATTGTTGCGGACGGTGCGCAGGTAGTCGGTGTAGGCACCGATGCCCTTGACACCGTTCTCCATGAGGATGGCCTGTGGTGCCCGAGCGATGACCTTGAAGCCCATGCTCTCGAAGATGGCACTGTTGCCCGGCTTGGTGAATACCTTGACCGAGTCGGCCCCGTGCTGGGTGGTCATGGTGATGAGGTGGCTGATGAGTCGGTTGCTCAGTCCCGTCTCGCGGGCTGCCTCGCCGACTGCTATGCACTTGATGACGTTGCCCTGCAAGCCCCCACCGGCTATGATATTGCCGTCGTCGTCGGTGACGGCGGCATAGTAGTCCACGCCCTCGAGGCGCAGTCCACTGTCGGCAAGGAAACGCTCCACCCGTGTCCTGTTGGACTTGAGTGAGAGTGGCATGTCGCAGATTTCAAAGTTATCGTACATAGTCGTTGACCATCGTAGTGATGTGTGCCATCAGTTCCTCCTGAGTGTGGCTGTGGTTGCGCATGCACCAGCGTGACTCGTGGTCGCACAGCAGGCAGCGTCGAGGTTGTCCCCCCACCTGCTGGCGTCCGATGGGGGTTCCGTCGTGGCCCATGACATCAATGTCGAACAGCCGCCCTAACGGGTGGCTGTCTTCGATGTCACAAGTCACACGTTTGGCCTCCAGCGCCGGCAAGTCGGTGATGAGGTAGGCCTCATATCCCGTCTCCAGGTCCTTGGCTCGGGTTGCCTGCACATGTTCGCCAAAGCGGTCGAGCAAAGCCGTGAGTGCCGCCTGTGCAGTCACCACCGAGTAGAGATTACGCTTGACGCTGCCGGGCATCACCACGGTGAGGCACACGAGAGTGCTGCCGGGGTGTTGCTGGATGAGTTGCTGTTGCAGCGCGTGTCGGTTGTCACGGCTCTGCAAGAGGGCGTCGAGCGTAATCTCCATCGCTGATGCTTAATGATGTATAGTTAACGAAGCGTGGATTATCCCACGATGTTCTTGATCACGTCCTGAACCGAGCCGTCGCGGTTGAGCACGACGCCCACCACCTTGTCGCCGAAGGGCAGGGGAGCGGGATCGCCGATGATCGAGCGGGCCTTGGCAGCCAGGTCGTGGATGTCCACGATGTTGAGACCTGCGGCCTCGAGGCTCTCCTTGATTTCGGGACGGTTGGGGTTAACGGCGATACCATACTCGGTAACGACCACGTCGACATTGCTACCCGGAGTGATGAGGGTGGTTACCTCGTCAACGACGCAGGGGATGCGTCCGCGCAGCAGCGGGCAGACGATTACCGACAGGGCGCTGTCCTGAGCGGTGTCGGGGTGACCGCCAATGGCGCCACGGATGATGCCGTCGCTACCCACGAGCACGTTGACATTGAAGTTCACGTCCACCTCAAGGGCCGACAGGATAACGACATCCAGGAAGTGGGTTGCCGAACCCGGCTCGAGCATGGCGGCATACTCGTTGGCCGACACGCTCTTGTGCATCGGGTCGTTCATGAGCGACTCGGCAGCCACTTTGTCAAACGACTGGACGTCGATGAGGCGACCGATGAGGCCTTCCTGATGCAGTTTCACCATGTGGCTTGTGATGCCACCCAGCGCGAAGCTGGCCTTGATGCCCTTGTCGATCATTCCCTGGCGCAGGTACTTGGTCACGGCCAGCGAAGCGCCGCCAGAACCCGTCTGCAGCGAGAATCCATTCTCGAAGTATCCGCTGTTCATGACCACCTTGGCCGCCTGCTTGGCGAGGAGGATGTCGCGGGGGTTCTTGGTGTCACGGATGGCACCCGACGAAATCTTGCTTGAGTCACCCACCGAGTCCACGACGACAACGTACTCGACATCGGCCTCGCTGATGGCGCTGTGCTGGTTGGGATAGTCCACGAGGTCATCGGTGAGGATGACGGTGTGGTCGGCATACTTGGCATCGGGCAGGGCATAGCCCAGTGAGCCGCAGATGCTCTTGGCGTTCTCGCTGGTCGAGTAACCGGCAGCGTTGCCCAGGGGGTCGCATGACGAAGCGCCCAGGAAGGCGACGTCGATGTGCAACTCACCACTCTTGATGGCATAGCCGCGCGAGCCGTGTGAACGGAACACGACGGGCTCCTTCATGAGTCCGTGCGAAACCTCGGTTGCGAGGGCACCGCGCAGACCGCTGGTCGAGATGCGGGTGATAACACCATTCTTGATGTGCTCAATGAGAGGCTCATGCACGTCGATAAGGCTTGACGAAGCCAGGTGCAGGTCCTTGAAACCCATCTCGGCGAGTTTTGCGACAACCATGTTGATGACCTTGTCACCGCCGCGGAAGTGGTGGTGGAACGAGATGGTCATGCCGTCCTTGAGACCGGTCTTGCGGATGGCCTCCTCGAGGGTGACGACCTTGCCGCAGTTGCGCTGTAACTCGTGACGCGGTGTGATGTTCTTTTTCACGTGGGAGTCGTTGTAGACTTCCTTGTTCATCTTCTGTGCAGCCTCGGCAATCAGGGCTGCTCTATCTTTGATACTGTTCATGCTAAATCCTCCTTTGTCAAGATGCCCGACGCGATGGCCAGGTCGATGGTACGTTGTGCTCTGATAACCACGGGGCGGTCAACCATCTTGCCGTTAACGGCAATGACGCCGCTGCCGCGCTTCTCGGCTTCCTTGATGGCGGCGATGATGGTCTTGGCCTTCTCGATCTCCTTGGGCTTGGGCGCGAAGATCTCGTTGACAACCTCGATTTGACGGGGGTTGATGATCGACTTGCCGTCAAATCCCATTGCCTTAATCATCTCAACCTCGCGGCGGAAGGTGTCCATGTCGTTGAGGTTGCTGAACACAGTGTCCAAGGCATCGATGCCTGCAGCGCGTGCTGCGGTGACGATGCACTGGCGAGCAAATTGCAGTTCCATGCCGAAGTTGGGCGAATCGCCAGTGGTGCGCTGGGCCTTCAGGTTAGCGCAGTAGTCCTCGGCGCCCAGTGCAATACCCATCATGCGCTTGCTGGCAGTGGCGATAGCATAGGCGTTGAGTGCACCCAGGGTGCTCTCGATGGCGGCCATGATCTGGGTGCGTCCCACGCAACCGAGTTCGGTCTCCACTTTGATGATTTCCTGTTCGAGTTCCTTAACCTCTTCGGCCGTCTCGGTCTTGGGCATGCGGATGACGTGAACGCCAGCCTTTACCACAGCCTCGACATCCTTCTTGCCATAAGGGGTGTTGAGGGGGTTGATTCGCACCACCATCTCGGTCGTGCCATAATCGATCGTCTTGAGAGCATTGTGCACCAGCAGACGTGCAGCATCTTTTTCGGCCATCGAGACAGAGTCCTCGAGGTCGAGCATGATAGAATCGGGACCGTAGATGTGGGCATCGGCCATCATTCCCGGGTTGTTACCGGGGACAAACATCATTGTTCTTCTGAGTCGTTCCATAACAATTTTTTCGTTGTTTTTAAGATGGTTTTTCGGTGTTAATTAGTCGGCCCACACGTCTTTGCCAGTAGCGCGCACAGCAGCAGCCGTGACGCGGGCTCGGATTGTGCAGTCGAGGGCACCCTTGTCCGTGGCTTTCACCTCGGCTTGTTCAATGCCCAGTCCCTGCAGGGTCTCGGTGATGACTTTCTTGATTTGGTCGCCAAACTGGTAGGCTACCGTGCTGTCAAGATCAATGTGCAGTCCAGCGTTGTCGTTGGGCGCAATCTGGATGAAAATGTCGCCGGACTCGAGAGTTCCGGCCATTGCCGTTTTGATCTCCATGTTGTGAGTTAAAAAACAGTTTAAAATATTAATAAAAGTTCGTTAATGTCGTTGATTAGAGGGTTGCTTAAAAAGCGCTCAAAATTAGGTATTATTTTATTACTGACAAAATATTTTTGCCACCTTTTTTTAACAGGGTTTCGGGTGACGAAAAGTGCCTAATTTCGGGCTATTTGAAAACCTTAGTTTTAGTGCTTGAAAAGTGAGAGAAACCGCTTTTTGCTGTGGTTTATCTTTCACTTTGTCGTTTTGTGTCGTTTTCTTTTTGTTTTTCGTCAAAGTCAATCGTGTGCGGCATTTCCCGAACAGTCACTGGTGACGATCATAGAAAGCGAGCATGCGTTTCTTGATGGGGGTGACGTAATAGCGATGCACCAGCCACGCTGTGATCAACAGGGCAGATAGCTGGATGATGAAATAGGCGACGGGATGCGGCATGAAGCCGATGTAATTGAAGAAGGTGCGTATCAGGAAGTAGGGGCTTGCCTGAAGCAGGTAGATTTCGGCACCCACAGATGACAGGCTGGTGAACGGCCTCCACTCGAGTGCACGGCTGATGAGCCCGCCGCAGCCGCAGGTGAGGATGAACGGGATGAAAAGCGCAGCGATGGCTGGCGCGGCGGCACAGAATCCCCTGTAGCAATGTAGGTGCAAGAAGTTCTTTCCCAGTGCAAACATGAAGAGGAACAGGATGACCGAGCACACCTCGATGACGGTGGCCGATGAGGCCGTTATGCGTTGCTTGAGCGCGTTCCAGCCCTCGCATTGCGTGAGGTTGTAGATGGTGATGCCCGCGGCGAAGTCGAGAAGCCTGGCTACCGGGAACTGGTAGATGAAGTAGTAGTGGTAAAGTCCCAGCAGGGAGAGAGCCTCGACGGTGAACTGGATGACCAGCAGCGCGATAATCAGCGCCACCTGCCAAGCCACCGAAATCTTCCTGAGTCCCCTCACCAACAGGGGTGCCATGAGGTAGAGGAAGAACAGGTCGCAGATGTACCATGCCACAGCATTGACGCCGAAGAAGTATTCCGAGAACGGGATCCACGAGCTGGCGAGCGTGAGGTGAGCAAGAATGATGCTTGGAGCTGTTCCGCCACCCCAGGCCACATAAGAAGTGATGGTCCCCAGGAACACGCCCAGCACGTGGAGCGGGTAGAGTTTGGCGAGCTTGTTCCACATGAACTTGCGGTGTTGTTTGCGGCCGTAGGACTTGGGGAACTGGTGATGCATGGCGGTGAAGAAACCGCTGTACACGAAGCAGAAAGCCACGCAGGCGCTGTTCATGAACGAGGGGTCTTTCACCCAGAAGTGTCCGATGAACACGGTGATGATGGCTGCTAACTGCAAGGTGCCCAGTGAGTGAATATGTGTAGTGTTGTTCCGCATGTAAGGGTTAAAGGTTAATGGTTAAAGGTTCGGCGGCGAGCTGGCCTGTCTCGTTTTCGTCGGGGAAGCCGTAGGGGCGTGGAGCCGTTCTGTGGAGGACGATGTGGCTCAGTGCCAGATCCAGTTCCCGCAGGGTCGCCTGTCGATGGCGTGGAGCGAGCTGGCACTCCCAGATGACAATCACGTGCCATCCCGCGGCTTGCAGCAGTGCCACGTTGCGCTCGTCGCGCTGCCGGTTGTGGGTGATTTTCTCCTGCCAGAATTGGGCGTTGGTTACCGGTTGCCGCCTTTGGCAGTCGTGACCGTGCCAGAAACAGCCGTTGACAAAGATGACTGTGCGCCACTTGCGCATCACGATGTCGGGCCGTCCAGGCAGTGCCTTGACGTAAAGCCTGTAGCGGTAGCCTTGCCGCCACAGCCATCGTCGCACCACCAGCTCGGGCTTGGTGTCGCGTCCCCTGATGCGGCTCATGCATCGGTGCCGCTGCTCCTTTGTCATCCTGTCGGCCATAATTCAACCACAAAATTAGTGAAAATATCCTAATCGACTAATTTTTTGTCGGCGAATTAAGCGAATGAGACAAAGGCCTCCGCGTTCTTGATTTTGTCGGCGGATTAGTGGGATTTGATGGATGGCATCCGCGTTATGGGTTTTGATTGTAGAATCTAAAGATTTTTTTGTGATAAAACTGAGGTAACGTTGGGTGGAGTGGCAAAAAAGTTGTATCTTTACACTCCCAAACAATAGCAAGGATCATGAAATTCAGCGAAGTCATAGGAAATGAGCAGGCTATAGGCCAGATCCGCCGGATGATAGATACCGACCGATTGCCTCATGCGCTGCTGCTGTATGGCGAGCCGGGTGTTCCCAAACTGGGCATCGCCATGGCTGCTGCCCAGTACCTGCACTGCAAGAACCGTACTGATGGCGACTCGTGCGGTGTGTGTCCCATGTGCCGCCAGCACCAGTCATTCAACCAGGTGGATACCCACTACAGCTACCCGTTCACCAACCGCAAGGGAGACAGCAACAGCCCGTGCGATGCCGATGACTACATCGACGAGTGGAGGGAGTTTGTCGCCAAGTATCCCGTCGAGGACTACCAGGCATGGCTGGGACTGTTGAAAAACGATAACGCACAGCCGCAGATCTTTGTGCGTGAGGCTGATAGCATCATGCGCAAGATGACGTTGAGCGCCTATACGGCCAAGTACAAGGTGCTGATCATGTGGTTGCCCGAGAAGCTCAAGGACGAGGCCGCCAACAAACTGCTGAAACTCATCGAGGAACCCTATGACGACTGCAAGTTCATCCTGGTGAGCGATAACGAGAAGGGTATCCTGGGAACCATCCTGTCGCGTTGCCAGCGCATCGAGCTGCGCAAGCCGTCGACACCCATGGTGGCGCAGTATCTGGTGGACCGCTACGGCATGGACATGCAGAACGCACTGGCTCTTGCCGCCCCAGCCGACGGCAATGTGAACATGGCCGAACGCCTGGTGCAGACGGGCAGCGAGTTCCACGAATTCCGTGAGCGCTTCATTGAGCTGATGCGTCTGTCCTATCAGCATGACCTGTCGAAACTGAAGGAGTGGAGCGAGGTTATTGCCGAAATGAAGCGTGAGAAGTCCCGGCGTTTCCTGGCCTACGCTGTTCGCCAGGTTCGCGAGAACTTCGTCTACAACCTGCACAACCCCGAGCTGAATTACCTGACGCCCGAGGAGGAGGCCTTCTCGACGCGTTTCTCGCCGTTCATCAACGAGCGCAACGTGGAGGGCATCGTCGCGGAGCTGGAGCGTGCCAGCGCCGATATCGCCGGCAATGGCAATGCCAAGATTGTGCTGTTTGACCTGACCATCAGGCTGTCGATTTTAATTAGGAAATAGGGTTTTAGGCTCTAGGCTATAGGCTCTGGTTTTAGGCTTTAGGTTTTTTGAGTTTTGTTGATGATGAAGAATATTCCGTTCTTGTGGCAAGTGGCAAGGCATTATCGTGATGTTGAGGGCCTTGAGGATTATTGCTTTGTGTTTCCCAACCGCCGTAGCGGCCAGTTTTTTGCCCACTATCTGCAACAACTGCTGGTGAGCACTGAGGGTGCGCCGCGACCTCACCTGCTGCCGCGCGTGACGTCGATCAACGACCTGGTGTCGGAGCTGACCGGCAGCGTGGCCGCTACCGATATCGAGATGATGTTTGCCCTGTATGATGCCTACTGCCGTGCCATGGGTGACGCTGCCCAGGAGTTTGACAAGTTCATCTATTGGGCCCATCTGATCATCGGTGACTTTAATGACATTGACAAGTCGCTGGCCGACGCCGACGATATCTACCGCAACCTGAGTGACCTGCATGGCTTGAGCAGCAACTACCTCTCGCCCGAGGTGCAGGAGAAGGTGAGGAAACTGTTTGGCGAGAGCCTGTTCACGGCGTTCTTTGACACCACGGCCGATGCCGACCTGTGGCAGCATCGAGAGGGACATGAGAACGACGGCGTGGATGGTGATGACCGTGTGAAACGAGAGTTCATGAGTCTGTGGAACTGCTTGGCACAGATTTACCACCTGTATCATGACGAACTGTCTCGCCGCGAGGTTACCTCACCAGGCATGCAGTTGCGGCAAGCTGCGACAGGGGCGCTCAAACCGTTGCGCAACAGCCGGTTGGTGATGGTGGGCTTTGGCGTGCTGTCGGCTGCCGAGGTGAAACTGTTTGACCGTTTCAAGCAAGACGGCAAGGCCGACTACTGGTGGGACAATGCAGGCGTGAAGGCCCTGCTGGACAAGGCCCGTCATGACCCGGGTGCCTTGCTCATCGACGGTTACTGCAAGCGTTTCGGTGCCATGCCGATTGAGCCTGTTGTTGACGAGATGCCATCCATCCGTGTGGTTGCCGTCCCCTCAGGTGTGGGGCAGGCCAAAATCGCCTTTGATGAGTTGTCGCTGATGCGCGATGAGGGTCATCAAGGCCCGTTAGGTATCGACACGGCCATCGTGTTGCCCGATGAGGGGTTACTGGTGCCCCTACTGCACTCGGTGCATGGCGTGGAACGCCTCAACGTGACGTTGGGTTACCCCCTGCGCGCCTCGGGCATTGTGTCGCTCATGCACGTGGGGGCTCGGCTTCACAATCAGGCGAGTAAAGAGGGATGCGGATGGACCTATTACCGTGAGGATGTGTATGACATCTTGTCGCATCCACTCATCAAGACGCACTTCACCAGCGAGGCTGTCGACATGATGGCACAACTGATGCGAACTAACCGCTTCAGGATTCCCTCGTCCGAGCTGATGTCCCTGAGCTTCGGCATGTTGTTCAAGCCCGCGATGGACAGCGAGCAAGCCAGAGATGACCGGCAGGGGCAAAGCGACTATCTGGACCAGCTGCTTGCCTTCAGCGAACTATTGATGGACAAGATGCTCGCCGCTGTCGAAGACCCTGAAGAAGATGGCAGTGGTAGCCAGGTTGAGTTGCCGTTGCAGCAGGCCTTCCTGGTCATGTACATCGATGTGCTGCACCAGTTGAAGCGCTCGTTGGAGCAGTGCGGCCAGACGCTGCAACGCAGTTCGCTGTTCTTCCTCATCGACCGCTTGACGGCCGCCGCTGTTGTTCCCTTCACTGGCGAGCCGTTGCAGGGCGTGCAGGTGATGGGCTTGCTCGAGACACGCAACCTGGACTTCAACAACCTGGTGGTGCTGTCGATGAACGAGCGCGTGTTCCCGCGCCGTCGCAGCATCAACTCCTTCATTCCCAACTACATCCGTCGTGCTCACGGCATGTCGACCATGGAGCAACAGGAGGCTATCGTGGCCTTTAACTTCTACCGTCTGCTCAACCGTGCACAGCGGGTGACACTGGTCTATGACTCGAGCGCGCAGGCAACAGGCTCGAGCGAGCCATCGCGTTATATCACCCAACTTGAGAAAATCTATGGCCAGCAGTTGTATCATGTCGAATTCAACCCCGTGATACAGACCTCGTCGCCCATCAGCATCCAGGCCCCCAATGGCGGGACGCTGCGTGAGGTGTATACGCGAGACCCGCGACAGGGTGGCAAGAGCCTGTCGGCCAGCGCTATCAACAAGTTCATCAACTGCCCGTTGGCCTTCTATATGCACTATGTGCAGGGCCTGAACGATGATAGCGAGACGAGCGACTTCATGGACTATGGCACCTTTGGCACCATCGACCATGACACGCTGGGAGATTGCTATGACTGCGAGCCCCTGCAAGCGCGCGGACGTGTCGTGGACGGTGAGTACATCGACTGGTACCGCAAGAATCGCCTTGAGAAGGTGATTGTGCGCAACATCAAGCGCACCTACCTGCATGTGCCTGAGGCTCAGTTGAATAGCGACAATACGCCTCTCACGGGTGAGCCGCGCATGCTGGTAGACACGATCAAGAGCTATGTCGACTTTGTGCTCGATTATGACAAGGAATTGATTGCCTCCACGGGTGCCTTCACTGTGCTGGAGTGCGAGCAGACCCATGTGTTGCCGGCCATGCCAATTGGCGGTGAGGCATTTAACTTTACCTATAAGCCCGACCGCATCGACCGCCTGCACGACGGCACGGTGCGCATCGTGGATTACAAGACGGGCAGCGACAAGACCAATTTTGCCGATGTGCGTGACCTGTTTGAGCAGGTAAATGCTTCGTCGAAGCGTTGCAAGGCCATCCTGCAGTTGTTTCTCTATTGCTATGCCTATCTGCATGAATATGGCACAGAGGGGCGGGTGATGCCTGTAATCTACAAACTGGCATCCATGCAAGAGAGCGGCGTGGAGCAGAAGGGTCACGGCCAGTATGTGTTCTCGATGGACGATGATGTAGCGCAGTCGTTTGTCATGAGGATGGGTGAAACCGTCAAGCGGCTGTATGAGCAGGATTTCGACCAAGCCGATGAGGGGGCCAAGGAGTGCAACTATTGCCGATTCATCGACTTCTGCCGCCGCACTCCTCGCAAGAACGACTAACTTCTTTTCCTGTTTTCCGCATTTACATTTGGTAAAACCAAATATTTACTGATTTTCAGACAATTAGCGATTATGAGTTTGATAAATGGCGTGTCCCAATGTGAAAACATGAAGGAGTGCAACTATTGCCGATTCATCGACTTCTGTCGCCCCTATAGGGCTAATCATGTGATGTGATGCTGCAAACAGGGGTTTCACTCGGCTACGCCTCGTTTCACCCCTGCCTAAACCCTCGTCAGCCCTAACGGGCTTTTTACCGGACATGATTGTTTTTTTAGTCAGGGTGTCCGGGGAAACCATCAATCTGGTCGATTCAAGTGTAGGGCCTCGCCTTGACGTGGCCGCGCCGATGAGTTACCCGTGACAGAAAGTTAACGCCAATTTGGCTGATGATTACGAATTTATGTATAACCCGAACTCGTTATCTGCGTTCAATTGAATGAAAACCCATCATTGCTGGAAACGGCCACGCCAAGGCGAGGCCCTACAGGCAAGCCACCTTTGTTAAATTGAAGTGTGATTGCCTTTTAATCAATAACTTATCGCCATGTCATCAACTTTCCTCGGACAATGTTTTTTAGTCTTGATTGTGGCGGTTGTTGGCGATGTCCTGGTTGAGGCGTTCCTCGTCTTCTTGGGTCCACAGGGGGTTGTCGTCGTCTTCCCAGTCGAAGGCGTCGTCGAAGCCGAAGAAGGCGTCGTCGGTGAAATCCTGCAGCTCGCGGCCTTCCTTCTTGGTGGGGCGTCCCATGCCGCGCTGGCGATTGACAAAGCCGTCGATCTTGACCATCTCCAAGAGTCGCAACTGGTCAGCGCTGGTGACGTTCTTGAGATATTGCGGCACGAGTTTGGCGCCCACGCGGTTGTTGAGCAGTGCCAGAACCTCGAACGAGTAGGTGACCGGGGGCTTGCGCACGTCGATGCGGTCGCCGACCTTGATGCCGTGTGATGGCTTGACGGTCATGCCGCCGATGGTGACACGTCCCAGTTTGCATGCTGTGGTGGCGATGGTGCGTGTCTTGAACACTCGTGTGGCCCATAGCCACTTGTCGATTCTCACTTCCTTCATTTTTCTTCCCCCTGAGTCATTATTTATTGTTGTAATTGTTCATGGCGAAGGTCACTCCTGACAGGCAGAAGGCCTTGATGGCGTCGACGGCAACCTTGGCCCTGTCGGGTAGCAAAGCGAGTTCCTCGGGGGTGGGGTAGCCCAGCACGTAGTCGACCTGTGCCCCTGGGGGGAAGTCGTTGCCGATGCCGAAGCGCAGCCTTGCCCACTGCTGGCTCTGGAGCATGTCGTTGATGCTCTTGAGGCCGTTGTGCCCGCCGTCGGCACCCTTGGGGCGGATGCGGATGTGCCCGAAGGGCAGTGCGATGTCATCGACGATGACCAGCAGGTGGTCGAGGTCGATGTGCTCCTTGATCATCCAGTAGCGCACTGCCTCGCCGCTCAGGTTCATGTAGGTGGAGGGCTTCAAGAGCAGGAGTTGCTGGTTCTTGACGCGCATCTCGGCGACGGCCCCGTAACGCTGGGTCGTGAAAACAATATTGGATGCCTCGGCGAGTGCATCCAATATTGTAAAACCTATGTTGTGGCGGGTACCCTGGTACTCTGCACCAATGTTCCCCAGGCCGACAATAAGATACTTCATAGGGTTTGTGGATTGAGAGCGGCAACGCTGGCGTTGCCGCGGTCGTGTTGTTACTCGGCAGCGGCCTCGCCTTCGGCAGCATCGCCCTCTTCGCCAGTAGCGGCGGCAGCGGCAGAGTTGCGGGTGGCGCGTACACCGGCAATCACGAGATCCTTGGCGTTAACCAACTCGTAGTTGTCGAACTGGCAGTCGCGAACCTTGATGGTCTTGCCGATTTCCAGGTTGTCGACGTTGAGCAGGATGGTCTCGGGAATGTCCTTGTACAGGCCCTTCACCTTCACCTTCTTCATGCTCAGGTAGAGCTTACCACCGGCCTTTACACCGACGGCGTGACCCTCGAGGTGCACGGGAATCTCAACAACGACGGGCTTGTCGTCGCTAACCTCGAGGAGGTCGATGTGCAGCACAGCGTCGCTAACGGGATGGAACTGGAGGTCCTTGAGGACAGCCTTGCGGGTCTGACCGTCATAGGTCAGGTCGATAACGCACACGTCGGTGCTGTAGATGAGCTTGCGCACGTCGGCGAAGTTGACCACCAGGTCGGTGGTGATGATGCCCTTGCCCTCACGGCCCACGGGCACAACCTTCTCACCAGCGAGCAGCTTGCCGCTGTAGTTACCGTCCTTGTCAAGCTCGACGAGCTTGCCACCATTGAGGACAACGGGAATCTTGTTCTCCTTGCGGAGGGCCTTGGCGGCCTTCTTGCCGAGGTCGGTACGAGCCTCTGCGTTCAATTGAAAAGTCTTCATTTTTAATTGGTTGTGTTACTCAAAATTAAAGTGATTGGTTTATAAAAACGCTTCCTTTAATTTCCCATCACACTGGAAACTTCAAAAAAGCGCGGCAAAGTTACAACATTTTTCTGAATTGACAATGCCCTGGGGGAAAATAGTTGATTTAGTTTTTGGGACCGGGACGACGGGAGACGGCAGTCGTGTTGTTTTCAGCCGATTTTTTTGGGGGTGGCGTAAAATATAGTGAGAGCCAGCAGAATGCTCTGTTGGCTCTCACATGAGGTCGTTATCTCGTTGCGAGAATTAGTCCACGTTCAGATTGACACGCTTCAGGTCGGTGGCCTTGAGGTCCTTGTTGGCGGCGGCCAGGAACTGTGCAACAGTCTCCTTGTTCTCGCCAGCCTCGTAAACCTGCTCCATCAGTACGTTCTCCTGATAGAACTTGTTGAGACGACCCTGTGCGATGTTTTGGATCATCTGCTCGGGCATGTTGGCCTCCTTCTGCTTAGCGGTCTCGTCCATGAGCTTGAGTGCCTGAGCAACCTGCTCCTCGGTCATGTAACCCTTGCGGATGGCCTCGTCGCGGTGCTCCTCGGTAGCGCAGTAGTAGGGGTTGAAACCGGCCTTCTTGAGGGCGTTCTCAACAGCCTTGCTCACCTGCTCGGCGCGAGTCTTGTCAACAGCCATGCGGAGCTCCTCATCGATAACCTCCTGAGGGATCTGCTCGCGAGTGGCCTTGATGGGGTTCATCGAGGCAACCTGCATGGCGATAGCCTTGGCTACGTCCTCGGCCACGTTCTCCTGGTTGAAGGCAACGGCAGCTGCCAGCATACCATTGAAGTGGTTGTAGACAACGGTCGAGGGTGCGTTCAGGCACTCATAGGTGCCCAGTTCCATCTTCTCGCCAGTGATACCGCTCAGAGCGGTAATCTGCTCACTCACGGGCTTGCCGTCCATGTCGAGGGCATTGAGCTCGTCGAGGTTAGCGGGCTTCTGAACCATTGCGAGGTCCAGGATAGCCTTGGCGAGGTTGACAAACTTCTCGTTCTTGGCGACGAAGTCGGTCTCACACTTGAGGGCGATGATAGCAGCGAACTTGCCGTCGGTCTTGCCGATGGCGATGCCCTGAGCTGCCTGACGGTCTTCACGCTTGGCGGCGATGGCCTGTCCGCGCTTGCGGATGAGCTCCATGGCCTTGGTGATGTCGTTGTCGCTCTCGATGAGCGCCTTCTTGCAGTCGCTCAAGCCTGCGCCGGTCATGTCGCGCAGTTTCTTGATGT
>ERZ842401.4169-NODE-4169-length-17121-cov-4.497656_pt1 | contig 17121 bp, 13 predicted proteins | sample MGYA00521270_ERZ842401 | MGnify/ENA primary metagenome ERZ842401 (study PRJEB31892, sample SAMEA3878208) | bioreactor metagenome | biome: Moose rumen | place: Sweden | collected 2011-10 | study: EMG produced TPA metagenomics assembly of the PRJEB12797 data set...
AAACACCAGTGGGGCAACCCGTGCCGGTTCGACCCCGGCTCTGGGTACAAGGCTTCCCAACACCGAAGAGGCTGTGTCAAGTTGAACGGCACAGTCTCTTTTCTGTTGTACTCGATGAATGAGATGAATCAGGCCCATTCAATCCTGCGTGTGCCGTCGTCGTTCACGGTGATGTGCACGCGCACGGCATCGTCGGGCAGCAGCTCCTCGATGAGCTCGGGCCATTCGATGAGGCAGAGGTGGCCGCTGTAGAGGTAGTCCTCGAAGCCGATGTCATAGGCTTCCTCGAGGCGCTTGATGCGGTAGAAGTCGAAGTGGAAGATAGGTGCCTCTCCAACGCCCCCCGTGGGGGGGAGAGCAGTGGTGCGATATTCGTTCACGATGGCGAAGGTGGGGGAGGTGACGGGTTCCTGCACGCCGAGTTCGCGGCAGAGAGCGGCGATGAACGTGGTCTTGCCGGCACCCATGGAGCCGTAGAAGGCGCAGATGCGGCGGTTGCCGAGGGCGGCGACAAAGTCGCGGGCGGCGGTGGAGAGGGTGTCGAGGGATAGAATGGTGGGGGGCATGGGGCTCATGGGGCTTATGGGTTCTCTTTTTTATCTTTTCTTTGGCGTCAGCTCGATGAGCGGGATGAGCATTTCCTCCATGGAGATGCCGCCGTGCTGGAAGGTGTCGCGATAGTAGGAGACGTAGTAGTTGTAGTTGTTGGGGTAGGCGAAGAAGGTGTCCTCGCGGGCGAAGATGTAGCGCGTGGAGAGGTTGGGGGCCGGGAGCTGGGCGCCGTGCGGGTTGGTGATCTCGAAGACCTCGCGCGCGTTGTAGTCGAGGTTCTTGCCGAGCTTGTAGCGCAGGTTGGTGTTGGTGTTCTTGTCGCCCTTCACGCGCACCGGCGTCTGGCATCGGATGCTGCCGTGGTCGGTGGTGAGGATGATGCGGTAGTCTGCGGTGGCGAGGGCGCGGAAGAGGTCGCCTACGGCCGAATGGCGCAGCCAGCTGAGTGTGATGCTGCGGTAGGCCGCCTCGTTGCTGGCCAGCTCGCGGACCATGCGGCTCTCGGTGCGGGCGTGGCTGAGCATGTCGATGAAGTTGAGCACGCAGACGTTGACGTCGTTCTTCGTCAGCTGCGGCAGCTTCTGCACGAGGCGCTCCGCGGCGGCCGAGTCGTTGACCTTGTGGTAGGAGAAGGTGTGCTGGCGGCGGTAGCGCTTGAAGAGCGTCTGGATGAGCGGCGCCTCGTTGAGGTTCTTGCCCTCCTCGCTGTCCTCATCGACCCACAGGTCGGGGAACATCTCGGCGATGATGTTGGGCATCAGGCCGGAGAAGATGGCGTTGCGGGCGTACTGCGTCGCCGTGGGCAGGATGGAGCAGTAGAGCTGCTCATCGATGAGGAAGAGGTCGGAGATCTCGTTCATCAGCACACGCCACTGGTCGTAGCGGAAGTTGTCGATGACGATGAGGAAGACCTTCTGCCCCTGGTCCAGCAGCGGGAAGACGCGCCGCTTGAAGATGTCCGGGCTCATGACGGGCGGGCGCCCCGGTGCCTCGGCATCGTTGATCCAGCCGAGGTAGTGGCGCTCGATGAAGCGTGCGAACTGGTGGTTGGCCTCGTGCTTCTGCATGGCCAGCATCTCCTTCATGGCGCTGTCCGTCTCGGAGAGCTGCAGCTCCCATGCCACGAGGCGCCGATAGACCTCCATCCAGTCCTCGATGCTGTCGGCGTCGTCGATGAGCATCCCCATCTTGCCGAAGTCTTGCTGGTAGGCCGTCTGTGTCTGCTCGGTGACAATCTCGCGCTGGTGGATGTTCTTCTTCAGCGAGAGGAGGATCTGCGTCGGGTTGACGGGCTTGATGAGGTAGTCGGCAATCTTGCTGCCGATGGCCTGGTCCATGATGTTCTCTTCCTCGCTCTTGGTGACCATCACCACGGGCGTCGTCGGCGCCACCGCCTTGATGCGCTGTAGCGTCTCGAGGCCGCTGATGCCCGGCATGTTCTCGTCGAGCAGGATGAGGTCGTAGGACTTCTCGCGGCAGCGATCGACGGCGTCGAAGCCGTTCGTCACGGTATCGACGGCGTATCCTTTCTTTTCCAGGAACAGGATGTGCGCTTTCAGATGCTCTATCTCATCGTCGATCCAAAGTAAATGATATTCCATGAGCCCGTTATTTCATTGTTTTGTTATTCCGATGTTCTGCACTAATACATCCAGTCTTCGTCATCCTCTTCTTCTTCCTCCTCTTCCTCTTCTTCCTCGTCTCCGTCGGCCTTCTGCGCCCCGTTCTCTTCGCCTTCCGGCACGTCGTCAATGTCGGTGGGGAAGTTGTCGGTGGGTTCGTCGAGGATGAGGTCTTCGGGGACTTCGAGGGGCGAGAGCTCGGTGTCGTAGAACTCGGCGTACTCGTCGTAGCTGTAGCGCGTGCCGAGGAGCTTCAGGTTGGCCTCGCTGATGAGGATGGCGCGGATGCCTTCCAGGCGCTCGCGCATGTGGGCATTGCCGTAGAGCTGCTGTGCGTAGGCGTGGACCTCGTCGTAGCTCTGGAAGCCGGTGACGCGCAGCTGGCTGATGGTGCCGGCCGGCACGATCTCGATGTCGAAGTTGCGGGCCATGAAGGAGGTGAAGTTGAAGGTCGCCATCTCGTAGAGCAGCTGGTCCTCGTCGAGCTCGCCGGTGGGGTAGGCCAGCACGAAGACGTAGGGCACCAGCGGGTCGGCCAGCAGCGTGTCCGCCACGGCGGTGCTGTCGGCGGTGTCGCCTACGCTGCGGCGGCTCCAGATGCTGCTGGCATCCCATTTGTCGGACGTCAGCAGGCGTCCCTCCTGGATGCCCTTCACGAAGGCTGCCGCGAGCTCGGCAATCTCGTTCTTGGAGTATTTCTCCGTCACCAGCTTCAGCTCCGCCAGGAACGAGTCGCGGTGGCCGGTGTAGAGCTGCGTCATCGCGTGGATGAAGAGGAACTTGGCGCGGTGGGCACCCTCCTCGAAGTCGGCGGTGCTCTCCTTGAAGTGCTCGTTCACGAGCCAGTAGGCGCCCTCCTTGTAGGCGTCGTAGGTCTGGGCGTAGAGCGTGTCCTCGAGGTGCTTGCCGAACTGTGCCAGCTCCAGGTAGCGCGGGTGGGTGATGGTCTTGGTGTAGGGGCTCTCGGGGAACGAGTCGCGCAGGAGCGCGAGGTAGCTGTCCTGCTCGGCATCGTCGCCGCGGCGCATGGCCAGCAGGAAGAGGTGGTAGTAGACGTCGTCGATGTGCTCGAAGTCCGGGAAGTCGCTCACGACGCGGTTCAGCGTCGTGCGCGCCAGCGGGAAGTTCCCGATCTTGTCCATCTCCAGTACGCCACCGTGGTAGAGGCCGTCGCGGATGAGCTGGTTGGAAGCCTCCACCTGTTCCTCGGTGAAGGGGATCTGCTTCAGGTAGTACTCGCGTTGGTGCGGGTCGTTCTCCAGCGAGTCCTTGAGGCGCTGTTCCTCTTCGAGGTCTTCTTCTTCGAGGTCTTCGAGCTCTCCCCAGTCACCGCTTTCATCGGTGTCGCCGGCGCCGGAGCTTCCCGCGAGCCCCTCCTTCTGGCTGAAGCGCCAGTTATCCTCGTTGGCGCGGTTGCCCCATCGCCGCTGGAAGGCTTGCTTGCCTTGCTGCACCGTCTGCGCGTTGTAGAAATAGAAGGTGGCGCTTTGCGTGCCGCGCCGCACGGCGCCCGCCTGGTTCGTGGTGCCGGTGGCCGGTGTGCCCGGCTTGGCAGCGGTGGTGCCGCCCTCCTGTTGGCGCTCGAACTCCTTCTTCTCCTGTTCCTTCTCTTTCTTCTTCAGGTCGTTGATGACGCGGTCGATGGCGGCGAGGTACTCCTTCTCGGGCAGCTTGGCGAGGGCCTGCAGGCTGTCCTGGAGCTTCACGGCCGAGAGATGCGGTTCGATCTCCGTGAGCACCTTGCTGCGCCGCTCCACCTCCTTGTAGTCCTCGTGTTCCTTGTCCATGAGGCTGACGAGCTGGTTGTAGCAGTCGGTGGCGTCGATGTAGTTCTCGCGTTCCCACTGCAGCTCGCCGAGGTGCTGTAGGACGACCGCCTTTGCGAAGCCGTTCTGCGTGCTCTCCTCGACGCCTTTCTCCCAGGCATAGATTGCGTTCATCGTGTCGCGGCTGGCGAGATAGATGTTGCCGATGGCGTAGTAGATACGGTCGAGGTAGTTGGCGTTGTTGGGGTTCTTGGTCATGCGGCGCAGCTTGCGGATCATCGCCTTTCCCTGGCCGTCGGCCATCACCTCCGTCTGCAGGATGCGCGCGTTGAAGGCCAGCTCGTAGGGCGGGTTCAGGCGCGTGCACTTGCGGAGCGCCTTGTAGGCTCCTTCTTTGTCGCCCGTCTGTTGGCGGAGTTGGCCGAGGAGGTAGTAGAGGCGTGCGCGCTGTAGCTTGCCGGAGGCGTGGCGGATGCTCTGCGAGAGCGGTTCGATGGCCTCGCCGTACTGTCCCGTAGCGATGTAGTAGGCGGCGCGGGATGCCGTGAGCTCGCGCTCGCCGCGCGGCGAGATGCTGTCGCGCCGGATCTTGTTGAAGACATCCTCGGCATCGTAGGGCCAGTCCAGGAGCACGTAGCAGCGTGCCAGCTTCGCACGTGCCACACTGGCGATTGCGGGCTGGTCGCTGTAGAGGCGTATGATGTAGTGATAGGAGGCTGCCGCCTCGATGAAATCGCCGGTTTGGAACTGGGCGTCCGCCATCATCATCCAGGCGTGGCGCAGGTAGGGGTTGAACTCCTTGCGGGCGAAGTACGCCTTCTGCTTGTCCGTCATGCGTCCGGACGGCTTCTTGGGCTTCCGCTTGATGCTGTGTTTCTTGATGGCCTTCTGGCTCTTCTCGATGGCCGTCTCGAAGTTGCCCTTTCCCATCGCCGCCGTCTTCTTGTCGGCCACGATGTACATGGGCAGCAGCTCCGTGTAGTTATCGACGTGTCCCTTCTGCTGCGCCTCGAGACCCTCCTCGAAGGCCACGCGGCCGTTGTAGAGCGTGTTGTAGTGTGCGGTGGTGCTGTGGTAGAAGCGCGTGAGACCCGTGTTCTTCTTGGTTGAGCACGAGAGGAGCAACCCTGCCGTCAGCAGGGTAGCTAATATATATAATGTTCGCGCGCGATGCATCACTTCTTATTAACGGACTTGACAGCCTATTTATTGCCCATCGTCATTCGTCATTCCTCATGAACATCACCACTTCGTCGCGCAACCCCTCGGGCAGCTCGATGCCCCGCAGCTGTAGGCTCCGCAGCCAGTCGCCTATTTCGCGGGTGAGGGTGGTGTAGAGCACCTCCCGGAATTCCTCCTCCTCCTCTGTGCTGTAGGATGCGGCATCGCGTCCGCGGAAGCGGTCGAGCTCCTCGTCGTCGAAGTACTCGATGGGCTCCGCCGCCGCCTTCATCAGCAGCTCCTTCTCGCAGATCGCGTGCTGGCCGCAACAGATAAAGGAATCGGGATGATTCAGCATGACGTCATTTCGATATTACGTGATTACGATATTTCGATGTTCCGGTTGATGGTGAACCCTGCCTTCTCCATATCTTCCCAGAATCCGGGGTATGACTTCGTCACCACGTCGGGGTTGTTGATGTCGATGCTGCCGAGGGCGAGGGCGGCGGGGGCGAAGGCCATCGCCATGCGGTGGTCCTCGTAGGTGTCGATGGCGGTGCCGGGGAGGGGACGCAGGTACGGGACCTCGCCCGCGGGCTGTGCGGCAGGTCCTGCCCACCGCATCACGCTGTCGCCTTCTACTTCCACGCGCACACCCAGCTTCGCGAGCTCCGTCTGCAGGGCTGCGATGCGGTCGGTCTCCTTGATGCGGAGGCTCTGGAGACCCTTGCACTCAAAGGCAATGCCCTTCATGGCGCAGGCCACAACGAGCGTCTGTGCCAGGTCGGGCGTCTTCGTGAAGTCCAGTTCAATATGCTTGGGCACACGTCCATGACGGATGAGGCATGTTCGCATCTCCCCACCCACCTCCGTCGTGGTAGAACACACTGACAGCTTCCTGAACATCTCGCGCACTACACTGTCGCCCTGCAGGCTGTCGTGGAAGAGGCCGTGGAGCAAAACCGTCGCGTGGCGCTGTTCCAACAGCAGCAGCATCTCATACCAGTAGGAGGCGGCCGTCCAGTCGGCCTCCACGGCATACGGCGTGGGGTTGTATGGCTGAGGCTTCACGCTCAGCGTGTGGCGGCTCGTCCACTCCGCCGCCGCGCCATGTTCACGCATCATCGCCAGCGTCATGTCGATGTAGGGTCGGCTGATGATGTTGCCCTTCAGGCGCAGCGTCAGGCCCTCCCACAGCTTGGGGGCTATCATCAACAGGGCTGAGATGTACTGTGAGCTCACGTCGCCGGCCAGTTCTATCTCGCCACCTCGTAGCATCGTGCCCTCGATGCGCAAGGGAGGAAAGCCCTCTTCGCCCACATACTCTATCCGTGCGCCCAGCCGACGGAGCGCCTCCACCAGCACCCCTATAGGCCGGTGCAGCATCCGTTCCGTGCCCGTGATGGTGTGCGTGCCGGGTGTCACAGCCAGCAGCGCCGTGAGAAAGCGCATCGCGGTGCCGGCAGCCTTGACATTTACGACAGGAGGCAACAGGCAGTCCGCACCTTCGCGCCGCTCCACATCCAGCAGGAAGAGAGCCTCCCGCATCACCGTGGTGTCATCGCAGTCCGACACATTTTGCAGCAACCCCGGAAGGCCGCCGCTCAAGGCGTTCAGCATCAAGGCTCTGTTACTGATACTCTTGCTGGAGGGGAGGCGTACGTCGGCATCCCATTTTTCGGGTTTTAGTATGCGATAAGTCGTATCCATACAGATTTTATGTGCTAAAATCGGCACAAAAGTATGAAAAAGTTTGCACGTAACAAAAAAAACGCATACCTTTGCACCCGCAAAACGAAAAAGAGTTCCTCTTTCGCGTTTTTGCACGGTTTCGGGATGTAGCTCAGTCCGGTTAGAGTACGCGTCTGGGGGGCGTGGGGTCGCTAGTTCGAATCTAGTCATCCCGACAACAGCAGGGGGTTGTGTCAGTGAAAGGCACAGCCTCTTTTTCTTTTGCTCAACGAATGTGAGTGGTAACAAGTATGATGAAGGTGAAGCCTGGTCTCACACGATGTTCCCGCAGTGTACTGGATCTGCTGTTCCCCCGCCTGTGTGGCGGCTGCGGGGAACGGTTGGCGCTGGATGAGCGGCTGGTGTGCGCCCGCTGCCAGCTGGCGCTGCCGCTGGAGTCCCAGCGCGACTGGGACTTCAACCGCCGCAGGGCGTTGTGGGACGACCACCGGCAGCTGGTGCGGATGGGAGCGCTGGCGCGTTATGCCCGCGACAACGTGGCCTCGGAGCTGGTGCGCAGTCTGAAGTTCCGCCGCCACTATGCGCTCGGCGACTGGATGGGACGCACGGCCGTGGCACTGCTCGGCGACACCAACCTCTTCGAGGGTGTCGATGTCCTGATCCCGATTCCATTGACACCCGCGCGCCAGCACCTGCGCGGCTTCAACCAAGCCGAGGCCATCGCCCGGGGCATGGCGGCAGAGCTCCATATCCCCGTTCGCACGGATGTCCTGGTGCGGCTGCGCGACCGCGAGTCGCAGACCCACTTCTCGCTGCGCCGCCGGCTGGAGAATGCCGACCACGTCTTTGCCCTCCGCACGGGCGAGGGGCTGCAGGGCTTGCATATCATGCTGGTCGATGATGTCATGACGACGGGCACCACGATGCTCGGCGCATTGGAGGTGCTGGAGCAGCTCCCCGACGTGCGTATTTCCACGTTTGCGTGGGCGTGGGCACACCTTCCGGCGCCTGCTCATACTTAAAAAAACGTAAAAAGTGCTCTTTTTCATGCTCCTAAGGAAAAACTTTCAACTTTCAACCCTCAACTTTCAACTTTAATTACTACCTTTGCGCGGTTTTTTGAGGAGGAGCCCCCTCCTACTCCCCCCAAGGGGGAAGGCTTTGAAGAAGGAAACAGTTATTTATTAGATGCAAATAGACGCAAATCGCAAATCGTAAATCGTTAAATTGTAAATCGCAAAGATGAACGTAATCACTAAGACAGTCCAGCTGCCCGATGGTCGTGAGATCTCCATCGAGACTGGCAAGCTTGCCAAGCAAGCTGACGGCGCCGTGATGCTGCGCATGGGCAACACCATGCTGCTGGCCACCGTATGTGCCGCTAAAGACGCTGTGCCTGGCACAGATTTCATGCCCCTTCAAGTAGAATATCGCGAGAAATATGCCGCTGCCGGCCGTTTCCCCGGTGGCTTCACGAAGCGCGAAGGTAAGGCCAATGATGACGAAATCCTCACCTGTCGCCTCGTCGATCGTGCGCTCCGTCCCCTTTTCCCCAGCAACTACCACGCTGAGGTCTACGTGAATGTCAACCTCTACAGTGCCGACGGCGTGGATATGCCCGACGCACTCGCGGGCTTCGCCGCCAGCGCGGCGCTCAGCTGCTCCGACATCCCCTTCGACGGTCCCATCTCCGAGGTCCGCGTGGCTCGCATTGGTGGCGAGTACATCGTGGATCCCACTTTCGAGCAGATGAAGGATGCCGACATGGACATCATGGTCGGCGCCACCGAGGAGAACATCATGATGGTCGAGGGCGAGATGAAGGAGGTCAGCGAGCAGGATCTGCTCCAGGCCCTGAAGGTCGCCCACGAGGCCATCAAGCCCATGTGCCGCCTCCAGAAGGAGCTCGCCAAGGAACTCGGCAAGGATGTCAAGCGCGAGTACTGCCACGAGGTCAACGACGAGGAGCTGCGCCAGAACGTGCAGATCGCTTGCTACCAGCCCGCTTACGACATCACGAAGCAGGGCCTCGAGAAGCACGCCCGCGCCGAGGCTTTTGAGAAGATCCGCGAGGACTTCAAGGTCGCCTACGCCGAGGCGAACCCCGACATGGACTCTGCCACCCTCGAAGAGAAGAACGCCCTCATCGACCGCTACTACCACGACGTGGAGCGCGACGCCATGCGCCGTTGCATCCTCGATGAAGGCATACGCCTCGACGGCCGCGGCACCACCGACATCCGCCCCATCTGGTGCGAAGTCAGCCCCCTGCCCGGCCCTCACGGAAGCAGCATCTTCACGCGTGGCGAGACCCAGTCTCTCTCCACCGTCACCCTCGGCACGAAGCTCGACGAGAAGCTCGTCGATGACGTCCTCGACCGCTCGTACATGCGCTTCCTCCTGCACTACAACTTCCCGCCCTTCTCGACGGGTGAGGCCAAGGCCCAGCGCGGCGTAGGCCGTCGCGAGATTGGCCACGGACACCTCGCATGGCGTGCCCTGAAGGGTCAGATTCCCGCAGACTATCCCTACACCATCCGCGTCGTCAGCGACATCCTGGAGTCGAACGGTTCCAGCTCCATGGCTACCGTCTGCGCCGGTACCCTCGCCCTCATGGACGCCGGTGTGCCCATCAAGAAGCCCGTCAGCGGCATCGCCATGGGTCTCATCAAGAATCCCGGCGAAGAGAAGTACGCCGTGCTCTCCGACATCCTCGGCGACGAGGACCACCTCGGCGACATGGACTTCAAGACCACCGGTACGAAGGACGGCCTCACTGCCACGCAGATGGACATCAAGTGCGACGGCCTGAGCTACGAGATTCTGGAGAAAGCCCTCATGCAGGCCAAGCAGGCCCGCGAGCACATCCTCGGCAAGATCCTGGAGTGCATGCCCGAGCCGCGTCCCGAGCTGAAGCCCCACGTACCCCGCATCGAGCAGATCATCATCCCGAAGGAGTTCATCGGCGCTGTCATTGGCCCGGGCGGAAAGATTATCCAGGGTATGCAGGAGGACACCGGTGCCACCATCACCATCGACGAGGAAGATGGCGTGGGCAAGGTGCAGGTCAGCGGCCCCAACGCCGAGAGCATCCAGGCCGCACTGGCCAAGATACGTGCCATCGTGGCCATCCCCGAGGTGGGCGAAGTCTACGAGGGCGAAGTGCGCAGCATCATGCCTTATGGTGCCTTCGTCGAGTTCATGCCCGGCAAGGACGGCCTGCTCCACATCTCCGAGATTGACTGGAAGCGGCTGGAGACCGTCGAAGAGAGCGGCCTGAAGGAAGGCGACAAGATACAGGTGAAACTCATCGACATCGACGAGAAGACCGGCAAGTTCAAACTCAGCCGCCGCGTCCTCCATCAAGGGACCCACCAGCACGCCCAGGCGCTTCCCATTGTAGTCCCGCCAGCTCACTTCTTCAGAAGTCTGCCCGCCGCGCACCTCCTCCAGAGTTTTGGCCGCAGCGTTTCCCGGCTCTCCTGCGGCTTTCAGGTAAGCGATCACGGAATACCCCCGGAACACCGGGTCGGAGAAATCCACGCTCTGGGCTCTCTCCTCCGTATAGGCGATGGCCCCGGCGGCGAAATCCCATTTCCCGGTGACCACAGCGTCCACGAGCCCACTGAAGCTCATGTCCATGATCTCCAGGGCGTAGCCCCGAGCCTGGCAGAAGCGCAGTACGTTGTCAATATCCATGCCAACATAGGTGTTGTCTTTCACGTAGGAGTTTGGGATCATAGAGGCATCCGTGCCCAAAACCAAAGTCCCGTTTTCCCCGGAAAGGCTGGAGAGCTCCAGGACTGTCTTCCGGGCCTCGTCCTTCCCCAGCCAGATCTCCTCCAGCTCTTCCAGGACCCCATCGGCCCTGGCCTGAGCCAGATACTCATTGAACTCGGCTCGCAGCGCCGCGCCAGCCTCCGTTTTGGGGAAGATCGCCCCAGTGTCCATGGGCTGTGTCAGCGGTTCATCCAGATAAGTCAGGTCCTCATTCTCGATCATGAGATATCGAATGATCTGATCCGAGGCGGAAAACCCATCGATCTTGCCAAGACGCAACGCAGCTAACAAATCGGGCACGGAATTGAAATAGCTCACCGTCGCCGTGGGGATCTCTTTCTCGACGGCCGGGCCCTGTATGGCCCCTGTCACCACGCCGATGCGCTTGCCGCTGAAATCCTCCAGGGACTGGTACGCGGTTTTCCCGTCCGCTGCCGCTGCGCCGCTCTCCCGGACCAGCACACCGATCTCCCCTACAAAGGTCGGCTCCGAAAAGCGCACGGCCTCCTGCCGTTCCGGGGTGATGAACAGGTTGGCGAATACGCAGTCCACATCCCCGCCCTGAGCCGCCGCCACAATGCCTTCGTAATCGTACACCTTGAACTCCAGGGTCGCTCCCAGCCAGGCCGCAAAGCGCCGGGCCAGCTCGATGTCGTATCCGGCCAGCTGCGTGCCCGCATAGTAGGTAAAGGGCATATTCAGCCCGGTGGTCCCCACCGTGAGATGGAACTCCGCCGTCTCCGGCGCCGGGATCTCCGGCATGGTTTCCTCATGGCGCACCAGCCAGCGCTGGGCCATGTCCTCCAGCGTCCCGTCCGCCTTGATCTCCCGCAGGAACGTGTTCACTTTCCCCTCCAGATCCGGGATCTTGGACACCGGGGACAAGGCCACGGCGCCCTGATTTCCCTCTCCCACGGACTCGTCCAGCAGACGGACGCCCTCCAGCCCGTTATAGATGGCGTTCTCCAGGGTCAGCCGATTGAACACAAAGGCGTCGATCTTCCCCTGCTGCACCGCGCTGTACGCCGCCATTTCATCTTTAAAGTATTCGATCTGCGCCTGGGGCAACTCCTGAGCCACCAGCCGGTCCTCTGCGGTATCCGAGGCCACGCCGATCTTCCGCCCCTCCTGATTCAGCTGCGCCAGGGAGGTCACGGCCTCCCTGTCCTGCCTGGTGCATCCCGCCGTCAGGCAAAGCAGCACCGCCAGCAGCACCGGCGCCCACCGTTCAAATCGAGACTTCCTTTTCACCCGTTCCCCTCCGTTCTGAATGATCCAGCCTTGAAAGCACCGCCGCAGCGGAAAATCATCCTCCCAACGTCAGCGCGTCCACCCGTTCAAGCAGTTCGTCGATATGCTGCCTTGTGTGAAGGATCCGCTTCTGCGTCAACGGGTCCGTTTCTCCGGATCCGTCGCACAGCAGATAGAGGAATCGCACCGCCGCCACAAGCCGTATTTTGTCTGACAGGGCCTGTATCTTTTCCTGGGGGATACCCTTGAAGTAGTTCGCCAGGGTCCCTTTCCAGATCCGGTCACACGTCTCGTTGTCGATCCCCAGAAACGCCATGCTGTTCCCCGGATCATCCTCCGTAAACGCCTGATAGGTCACATAGACCGCCTGCAGATCAAAGATCGGATCCCCGACCGCCAGCGTATCCATGTCGATCAGCATCGGTTCTCCCTCTGCAAGCATGACATTTTTCATGTGATAATCGCCGTGGATGGCATGGCGGCTCTCCGGTATGGCGGTCAGAAGTTCCCGCAGCCGAGTATACTGCCGCTCATCGACCATCCCCTGTTCCCTGTCAAGCTCCAGATATTCGAGCCATTTTTCCTTTGCCGAGGGAACGATACCGGGCTCCAGCTCCACCTCATGCACACTTTTCAGCACGTCAACGAACGTCCTGATGATCTCCTCCGCCTTTTCCGGATGCTTGATCAGCATATCGTTCAGGGTCAGCGCTTTCAGCAGTTCAAACATAGACCCGTAGGAATCGCCGACCTTCACAATATCATAGGAGATGGCCGTTGGGATGCCCTTCATAAAGGCCAGCTTCGCCATCTTCCTTTCGTTTTCGATCAGCGAAATGCTGTCCGGGGAAGCATAGACCTTGACGATAGTATCGGGGTCAAGGCGGTAGACGGTACCGTAGTACCCACGCCCGATGATCTCACAGCCATCCACAGAGACCTCACGCATACGCTTTTTCACCGTAAGAAGCTCCGTAAAGCCGGTCATTTCGAGGATCTCATACACCTCCGGAGAGACGTTTCTGATCTCCAGCGCATGGTCGGCCGCTTTCCTGGCTTTCATCAGCACCCGCAGTCCGGCGCTGGAGATATATTGCAGGTTTTCGGCGTCAAATACCAGCTCCTGCCCCGGCGCCGACAGTAACTCCTGCGATACTTTCGCTTCCAGTTCCCGGGCATTTGTGGAATCGATCCTGCCATCCAATGAGATCAACAGCATTGCATCACATCTCCTCGCCATTAGTAGTGGATCTCCTGCACCATGCCGGGGATGTAGTCCGCCAGCAGCACAAAGCCGGAGGGGTCCAGGGTCCCGTTGCTTTTTGAACGGTCCTCAAGGTGCATTCTTCCTTTCTCTTTCCTGCTGCTCCAAGAAGCGAAGAATCCTCTGGCGGTAGTCCGGCGCGGTATCAAAGGCGGCGTGCCCGTACCCGGTATACATATAGAGGCGGAAATCCCAGCGCTCCTCCAGCTTTTCTGCGATCTCCATCGTCGCGTCCGCATCCACAACGCTGTCCTCAAACACACCGAGCGCCAGGACCGGGCACTGGATCTTATCAAGCTCCGAAGTGACGTCAAAGTCCTTCGTCCCCTCTGCGAGAACGATAAAGCGTTCCAGGTCTTTGTCCGTCACCGTTTCAGCCGCGGCGATCAGCTGCTCCCGAGCCTGCTCAAAAACGGACGGAGGATAGATCTCTTTCCCAAAAGTCAGGTATAAGCCTTTCCGGTCACCGGCTTTGGCCAGGCGAACCCAACCGTCGATAACGCGGTACTGCTCCTCCCGTACATGGGCTGACGTTGAGCCCAACACCATTTTCCCAATCAGCGCAGGGTACTCCATGGCCAGTACCAATGCGATCATCCCGCCCTGAGAGGCCCCAAAGAGGCTGACGTCCTTCAATCCAAGCGCCATAAAGGCCTCCGCCGTGTCCCTCGCCATATCGTGTATGGAATAGGCTTCGGGAAGGTCTTCACGGCGGTCAAACACATAGACCGTATACTGTTCCGCAAAAGGCCGGTAGGCCTCCGCAATCGCCCCTGCGGCCCCCATGACACTCTGCACACTCAGACCGGGGAGGATCACAAACGGTTTTTCGCCTGTCCCAAAACGGAAGAACTTCATCGAAAAGCGTTCTGTGTGCAGTGTTTCGATCGGAATATCTCGATTCATTTTCTCATCTCTTTACCACGGATCTTCACTGGCGCAATCAGGCTGATCATCGGGATCAGGGCCGAAATTTCCTATTGCAGGGTTTTCTCCCTTGCATAACTATACGGCAAAATGGCTAAGAAATCAATAACACCGGGGAGTGATCAGCCCTGAAGCTGCGCGAAGCGCATGAGCATGGTTGCCAGCTCGGCGCGGGTGGCGGTCCCCTTGGGGGCCAGGATGCCGTTGCCCCTGCCGGAGAGAATGCCGTTCTTCACGGCCCAGCGTATGGCGTCCGCGGCCCAGGAGGAGATCTGGCCGGCGTCTCTAAAGCCCGCCAGGCCCATCTCGCCCTCCACAGGCTCTGCCTTGGCGTAGCGGTAGAGCATCACCGCCGCCTGCTCCCGGGTGACGGGGTCAAAGGTGCCGAAGCGATTCAAGCCGTAGCCGTTGGCAATGTGATTCTCCCCCGCCCAAACCAGGGCCTGGCTGTACCAATGGCCGGGCTCGCCGTCCACATAGGCGGTCACGCCGGGGTTCTCCGGGGCGCCGGCCATCCGCCACAGAATGGTGGTCAGCATCCCCCGGGTGGCCGTGCCCTGGGGATCAAAGCGGTAACCGCCCACCCCGTCCATCAGGCCGAAGTCCAGGCAGTATTCCACCCCGTCCCGGTACCAGGTGGCTCGCTTCAAATCGGTGAACATCTCATAGCTGTCGTAGAAGAGTCCCATCTCCCGGTCGTAGGCCACGGTTTCGGAGTAGGCCCCGTCCTCATAGAGGGGCAGGTCCACCGGCAGAGAGCCGGAGACGTTCTCCCCGATGGCGATCATCTTGTACAGGGCTGCGGGCAGGTTGGGGCCGTACTTGGCCACGGAGCCTGTGGCGGTGAGGGGGTCCTCCGTCATGCCCATGGAGCCGTAGCACAGCAAAATGTTGTCCGCCTTTTCCAGCCGGGAGGCGTCGTAGGGCAGCTCGCAGCTGATCACACTGACGTCTCCCCCGGCGGCGTGGAGGTCGTCGCAGAGGTCATCCACCATCTGGTAATAGGAGCCGCTCAGCGCGGAAACGCCATAGAGCTCCGTGACGATGATCAGGTGATCCGCGCCCTTGGCCAGGGCCCGGGCCTCCTCGGCACTTTTATTTCGGATGGAGTAGACCTCCACGGTGGTGCCCTTTGCCAGCTTGCCCTCTGCCCTGGCCCGGTTCACGGCGTACTCCATGGCAGGCTGTTCGTTGTCGTAGGGGGTGAGCACCACGATCTTCTCCTTCCCGGTGACGAAGGGCAGAGAGTGGTCCTCAGCCTTCACCAGGGTAACGGCCTGCTTGGCGATGTCCCATTCGATCTCGTGGTTGGCCTTGCTGCCCACAGCAGCCGCCTTGGAGGCGTCGATTCCCTTGTATTCCTCTAACAGCCCGTGTTTCTCCTTGAGCTTCAGGATGCGGAGCACGGCGGCGTCCACCTGGGCAAGGGAGATCTCACCGTCCTCCACCAGCTTCGTGAGGTCGGCAATATAGGTCTCCAGTTCCGTGACATTCTGCGGCGCCACACTCCCCACCGGCATCAGAAGAATATCCACCCCGGCGTTGATGGCCAGCTTGGCCGCATCCATGGGGTCAAAGTGCTCGGCGATGGCGTCCATCTCCAGCGCGTCGGTGAGCACCACGCCGTCAAAGCCCATGTCGTCCCGGAGGATGTCCGTGATGATGGTCTTGGACAGGGTGGCAGGCAGATTCACCGCCTCCCCCGTGGACTTGGACACATAGGTGCCCGTCTCAATCTGGGGGTACTGGATATGGGCGGTCATGATGGCGTCCGCTCCCGCGTCAATGGCCGCCTGGAAGGGCACCAGCTCGTTGGCCTTCAGCTGCGCATAGCTCTTGTCGATACGGGGCAGCCCGGTGTGGCTGTCGGTGGCGGTGTCGCCGTGGCCGGGGAAGTGCTTTAAAGTGGAGATGGCCCCGGTTTCCTGCAGGGCCTGCATGAAAGCCACGCCATACTCGGCTACGGTCTCGGGATCGTCCGAGAAGGAGCGGGTGCCGATGATGGGATTCTCGGGGTTATTGTTCACGTCCAGCACCGGGGCGAAGTCGAAGTTCATCCCCAGGGCCTGGATCTCCGTCCCGATGACCGTGGCGGCTTTGGCCGCGTTCTCCGGGTCTCCGGTGGCGGCCAGGGCCATGTTCCCGGGGGTTTCCGTGCCGTGGCCCAGCCGGGTGACTTTGCCGCCCTCCTGGTCCACCGCCAGCAGCAGCTGGGGATGACCGGCGTTGGCCTGCTGCAGCTCGTCAGTGAACTGCGCCGCCTTGTCGTTGTCTCCCAGATTCTGGGCAAACAGCGCCACGCCCGCAAAGCCATACTTGCCCAGCAGGGCCTTGACCTCCGGGAGCACGGTGTCCATGCTCTGGGTGTCCCCGTTCTCGTCCGCCACATAGCGGAAGGAGGGCATAAGCATTTGGGCTACCTTCTGCTGGGTGGTCATCCCCGCCAGCACGCTCTCCGGGGCAGTGTCGGCGGCGCTGGCGCTGAGGGGCAGTCCCATCCACACCAGCAAAAGCGCCAGGCCCAGGGCCAGCAGCCTGAGTGATTTTTTCCTGTTCATGTGCGATTCCTCCTGTTCTCTCATTCCGCAGGAGACCAGCTCTCCTGCAATTCTTCTATGATCACTTCATCGTCCACCTTTACGGCCACCTGATACTCGTCCTCATAGACGATCTCCCCGGGAAAGTTGGTGTACACCACATAGTAGGGATGATTGTACTTTTCAAGCAGCCACATGGCTGGGTTGATCATCTTCATCATCAGGTCAGCGTTCTCTGTCTTGAAGAAGCAGACCACCTTTTCTTGATTGCGGCATTGGGGTGGGAAGGGCAGCACCTCAGCAAACCAGGAGTCGATCTCCCGGAAAAGATCGGCGTCTTCCTCCTCCATCACGTCGTTCTGGATCATCTGCCAGCACATGCTGAAAATGCCTTTGGCGTACTTGGTGTTGGCGGCCAGTTCTTTTCCTTGTATCCGCACGTACTTGAAATTCAAGATGCTCCTCCTTCCACGGGCCTCATGCACCGCTTCTTTACTCGATGGTGAGAATATCCGAGAAGCCGGTGACCTCAAAGACCTCGCTCACGGTCTCGTTGACCTTGGTGACTT
>ERZ842401.4170-NODE-4170-length-17120-cov-6.209259_pt1 | contig 17120 bp, 9 predicted proteins | sample MGYA00521270_ERZ842401 | MGnify/ENA primary metagenome ERZ842401 (study PRJEB31892, sample SAMEA3878208) | bioreactor metagenome | biome: Moose rumen | place: Sweden | collected 2011-10 | study: EMG produced TPA metagenomics assembly of the PRJEB12797 data set...
AGGGGGAAGGCTTTCCCCCTTATCTTCCGCTCAAGGATTTTTTCCAGCGGGCGACTAAATCGAGTGCCTGGCGCGGCGTCATGTCGTCGGGGTCACAACTAAGGATTTCATCAAGCACAAGTTCTTCATCGCTGAAAAGACCTGGCATCAAAACAGATTTTTGAAGCGGCTTTTCATCGGGGGAAGATTGCAAGGTCTGAATCGACTCGGCTTGTTCCGCCCCGCCCGCAGATTTTTCGCTCTGAAGCGCGTTCAAGATTTCGTTCGCGCGGCGGATAACGCTCTGGGGAACGCCCGCAAGAGACGCGACATGGATTCCGTAGGAATTTTCGCTTGCGCCCTCTTTGATTTTCCGTAAGAAGGTGATTTTGTCGGCTTCCTCGCTCACTTCCATGCACAAGAGCTTAAGCGCGGGGTGGTTCAAGCGCGTAAGTTCGTGGTAATGCGTGGCAAACAGAGTTTTGCATTTGAGCGCGTTGAGCAAATATTCCGAAACCGCCCAAGCGATTGAAAGACCGTCTTCGGTGCTCGTTCCGCGCCCCACTTCGTCCATAATCACGAATGATTTTTCGGTGGCGGTGCGCAGAATGTAGGCAGTTTCCGTCATTTCGACAAGGAAGGTAGACTCGCCGCGGGCAAGATTGTCGCTCGCCCCCACGCGGCAGAAAATGCGGTCAACAATGCCGATTTTTGCTTCTTTTGCGGGAACGAACGAACCGATTTGCGCAAGCAGGGCGATGAGCGCGTTCTGCCTGAGATAAGTTGACTTTCCCGCCATGTTCGGACCGGTAATGAGCGCGAAATACGGAAGAGATTCCGAATCAAGTTCGGAATGACGATTTTCTGCCTCGCTTGAAAGCGCAATGTCGTTCGGAACGAATTCACCGCTCGGAAGGTGCAGTTCCACGACGGGGTGACGGCCCGACTTTACAATGAAATCTTTTGAATTATCGACAACTGGCTTTACCCATCCGTGCAGAATCGCAGCGTAGGCGAGCGAGCTTGTGACATCAGCATAGGCGACTTCTTTTGCCGTCTGCAAGAGATAATTCGTGTGCTCGGCGATTTTTGAGCGCACTTCAAGGAAGAGAGCTTTTTCAGTTTCTACGATTTTTAATTCTGCCTCGTTGATTTTCTTTTCGATTTCCTGCAAACGCGGCGTGGTGTAGCGGTCGGCGTTCGTGAGCGCACGGCGCATGATAAAATGAGCGGGAACTTGGTTCGTTTTTCCGCGCGTGATTTCGATGTAATAGCCAGAAAGAGAATTGCTCCGAATGCGGAGATTTTGGATTCCCGTGGCATTTTTTTCTTCTTCGGCATAGTCTTCGAGGATTTTGTTCGCGTTGTCATGCAAGCGGCGGTATTCGTCAAGTTCCTGAGACCAGCCATCTTTGATAATTCTGCCCTCATCGAGCGCGGTGGCAGGGTCTTCAAGGATTGCGTTTTTGATGAGCGAAACAATCTGCTCTGCAAGTGATTTTTCGGTGTGCGTGAAGCCGAAATCGTCAAGTTGCTTTCGCACTTCAAGCCACGATTCAAGGCTCGCGCGGAGTGCCTGCACATCTTTTGCGTGCGCCCGCTCCATCGCGATTCTGCCCGCAAGCCGCTCAATGTCGAGAATGTCGGCGAAAATTTCGTGCACGACTTCAAGCAGGTTGCGATTGTTTACAAACAGTTCGACATGATTCTGCCGAGAAGCGATTTCTGCGCAATTAGTAAGCGGATACAAAAGCCATGAGCGCAAAAGCCGCTTTCCCATTGCCGTCTGCGTGTGCGAAAGGCACTCCAACAACGAAAACTGGCTCGTTCCGTCGCGCAAATTCTGCACGATTTCAAGATTTCGGCGCGAAGAATCGTCCATAATCACAAACTGGCTGTCGCGGTAGACTTGAATGCTCGTGACATGCGGCGCATCGTTCGTGGTTGTTTTTTGAAGGTAATCGAGCAAAAATCCTGCGGGAGCGACTTCTGGTGATTTTTCATCGAGGGAAAAAGCCTGCAAATTCGCCGTTTTAAATTGGGTCAAAAGCCGCTTGAATGAAAGATTCTGGTCGAAATTCCAATCGGGATAGTACGAAACGGCAATTCCTTCGTTTTGAAGAAGCGCATTCTGCACGATTTCATTTTGTTCGAGCGACTGAGGAAGCAAAAGCTCGCGCGGATGGCTCCGGCCGAGCTCCTTCGAGAAATTTTCTTCCATGTCGGACTCATACCAACTCGTCGCAAAAAAATCGGAAGTGGTGACATCGATGTAGGCAAATCCCGCCCGCCCCTTCTGCACGCACAGGCAGGCAAGAAAATTGTTCGCGCCGCCGTCAAGATATTCGCTTTCAAGGGCAGTTCCCGGCGTGATGATTTCGATGACTTTCCGCTCGGTGAGCGTTTTTCCGTTCGGCTCGCCGATTTGCTCACAGATTGCGATTCGTTTTCCGCAGCGTAAGAGCCGTGCAATGTAAATTTTGACCGCATGAAAGGGAATGCCGCACATGGGGGCAGAGCCGCGGTGCGTGAGCGTGAGATTCAAAAGGCGGGAAACTTCGACCGCATCTTGATTGAACATTTCATAAAAATCCCCCAAGCGGAAAAACAGCACTTCGTCTTTGTGCTGTTCCTTGATTGAGAGATATTGAAGCATTACGGGAGTAAGCTCGGCAGTTTCCGAACGCGGCTGAACAGAACCCGCAACGATAGAATCTTTGTTTCTGCCCATGCTACATACCGAGGGCGGCAATCACTTTGTCGGTGACATCGACCGAAGAAGAATACCAAAGAATCGCATTATTCTGCTGCAAAGAAAGAATCATGCTGTACCCGCCGTCTTCGGCAACACGCTCAAGCACAGAATAGAGTTTTTTATAGAAGGAATCTGAATTCTGCAAGCTGTTTTTCATGGATTCAAGCTCCATGTTCTTTGCGTTCGTGTATTCGGTGAGCGCATCTGTTTTTTTGATAATATCGGCTTCAGTCTTTGAAGCGGCGGTGTCGTTTCCAGCGGCAGAATATTCAGAACGCTGCTGTTTGAGACGCTGAATTTCATCGGTTCGCTTAGAAATTTCTTTTTGGAATTCCGTTTTTTTTGCTTCGTAATTGCGCACAGGTGCGGAGTTCCTGAAATATGCCTGATACACTTTTGCCGTATCGACCACACCGAAGCGCGTAATCTGCTGAGAAAACGCAGAATAAGCGAAAATAAGCGAAAGAATAGCAAGAACAGAAAGTTTTTTTATCGTCATGTTTACCTCTATACGCCCGATTGCATTATGCAGAGCGAAATGCAACTTTATTTATTTGTAATATTGAATGAAAGAACGAACTTCCAGTTGCGGTCCCATTCAATATCGTTGTCCTTGTTAAGACGGAATGTGTTTGCAAAAAGCAAGCGCAAGGGGAACTGAGGAATCGTAAAGCGGATTCCCGGACCCGTACTACAATAGAAATCAGTAAGCTCAACTTCATTGAAAATCTGACTTGGCTCGTCTTTTATAACAGCCGCATCACCGAAGAAATCAAGCGCAAGAACGCCCGGAACAAGCGGCATGCGAAGCTCGATAATGTTGCTCCACAGAGCTTTTCCACGAACTTTGTTGTAAATCGTTGTCCAACCACGGCCGTTGAACATTCCATCGATATACAAACGGCTGGAATCGCCAATGCCCGTTCCTGGTTTGGGGAACTGCATTGAAAGACCAGAATAAGCCATAAGCACAAGCTTGAAATTCCATGTTTCAGAAACGGGAAGCTTAAACAAAGTGAAATATTTTTCAAGTTTTGTGTCGGTGCGCAAGAAGTATTCGGTTTCAACTGGCGTGAGACCATACCAAGTAAAGCGCTGGCTCGCGAACCAACCTGTTGATGGATCATAGTTGATGTCGCGGTCATCGACAGAAACAGCCGTCCAAATTGAATTCTGCCAGCCCCATCGGTTTGCGTATTCACTTACCGAACTGTCGACAGGATTCCAAACTTTTTCGTCGTACATATTGTTCTTTAAACTGCCCGTAATACCGCCCGTCCATGAAATAATCGCAAAATCAGGAGTCCACCTTCGGCCAAGCGAAATGCCCGAGCTCCATTTCCACTGCTCATATTCCATGTAGTAAGTGTCGTCATCGATAAGACCGTTTCGGTCAATTTTGTTGCGCAAAGCAGAAAGGCTCGAATGCGAGATTTCCGTGCTGATTGAAGTGCTGATTGGCGAATCTCTGAACCAGTTCGTGCCATAACTGAGGCTCAACGACTGCGTATCCGTTGCAACGGTTGAGCTTGCGCTCAAAGAACGACCCGTTCCGCGCACATTTGAATCCTGCCATTTCACGAAGAGCGCGAACGGCAAATCATTCGGGTCAGAAACGCCGCTGAATGTAACGCCAAATTCTATTGAAGTGGTTGATTGCTCTTCAACGGAGATTATCAAATCAACCAAGTTTTCTTCGGAGCCAGGCACGACATCGGGCACAACCGCACTGAAATACTGCAAATTGTACAAATTTCGCAAGCCCGTGGTGACCTTCGCCTTTGAGAAAATATCGCCCGCTTCGATTGGAATTTCTCGGCGGATGACATTCTCTCTTGTTTTTGTGTTTCCCTTTATGATAATGTCTTCGACATGAGAGCGGACATTTTCCACAATCATAAACTGATAGGAAATGGTCTTTTTTTCGACATCTTTTTCGGGAATCTGCTGGAATCGGTTCGCGGTGTAGCCGTTTTCGTAGTACAAATCAGCGACTGCCATAAGCCCTTCGTTGAATTTTGTCTGGTCAAAAACCGATCCTTTTTTTAGCTTTACACGAGACTGCAATTCATCATCAGAAAAGATTTTATTGCCGACAAATGAAACACCTTCGTAAGTGTACTGAGAGCCTTCGGTGATAACGAAAGTAATAGAAAGTTCATCGCGGTTCTTTTTTTCGTTTATTTCGGTATTCAGCGTGACATCGGCAATGGACGCATCGATATAGCCTTCGTTCGCATAGTAAGCGATAATTGCCTGTTTGTCGGCTTCAAGCATTGATTCTTGGAACGCGCCCTTGTTGATAATACCGACTTCATGAAGTTTTATCTTCTTTTTTAAAGTCTTTGAGGAAATGACTTTGTTTCCTGCAAAATTGATGTGCGCAATGACGGTTGAGCGGCCTTCATCGATAGTAAAAGTGAGTTCGATTCCTTTTGCGGTTTCTTTTGTTGAAGATGAAACTTGCGCATTTGTAAAGCCCTTTTCAAGATAATGGTCACGGATTGCGCGCTCATCGATAGAAATTTTTGAAGGAATATAGATGTCCTTTTCTTTTGAGGTAATCGCGTCTTTTATTTCTGTGGTGCGAATCTGCCTGTTCCCCGTGATGAAAATTCGCGAGACGATAGGCTTTTCCTTGACCGTGAATGTAATCGCGACGGAAGTGCGCTTGATGTCGCCCGGCAAAGCTTCTGGATTGATTTCTTCAAATAAATCAAGTGCGTAAATGCGATCCATCATATCGGCGAAAATTTCGTCGGTAAACTTTTTGCCATAAAATCCCGAAACGACACCTTCGACCTCTTTGCTCGTTACGCTTTTCAGCCCTTTGAATGTCACTGATTTGATAAGCGCCCCGTAATACCATGCCTCGCCGCTTTCTTCTGAAGCCGACTCTGACTCCGAAGAATCATGGGCAAAAAATGGTGCCGGAGCAAACAGGCACAAACATGCAAACAGCACAAATAGTCTATGACGGATTAACATAAAATTCCCTTATCCCTGTATTAAAAAGCAAACTTCCATGACAATGTCATTGAGGTGGATGGAACCCATGTGCTTAAAAGCCCTTTCTGAAGCGAATCAATGTCCGGCGCAACGCCAAGACGAATATTCACGAACGGAGAAGCCATTTCGAAACCAATTTCTGGCTGAAAAACGATTCCATTGACTGACTTTCCGCTGTCAATCTGATGCTCATCATAGGTCCAATGGAGCATGGAGTCCAAATAAATGGAGCTGCCGAAGTATTTACCCATATAAACAGTTGAGTTGTCGATAAAGTTACCGACAGAGAGCTGTTTATTGTTTGTATTTTCGTCCATGCTCAATTTCAATGAATTTTGTACGATATTAGTTCGAATGGAAACTATATCAAAATTCAGCAATTCACGCAATGTATTCTCGACACGGCGCATGACCGTTGACTGAATGAAAAGGTCTCCGAACGCGCCGCCGAAATCTCCTGCCCCGCTCGAATCGGCGGAAATAATCTGTCCGAGAAGCAGCATGATTTCCCGTTCGGATTTTGCAGGGTTTGCAGAGAAAATCGGATTAAATGAGCTGACGCGCTGATTGTCCGCAGAAAGAATGATTGTTACCATATTACCGTTCGTATCCCGCTCACGGGTTTCAGCTCGCACCGTCACTTTCGGGTCGATTGAATCCTGAGTCTCATTGAATATGATTCTACCCTCTTTCATATAGAAGTTTCGCTGCAACCAGGTAAGCTCACCGCCGCGCAAGGTAATGTCGCTGACAAAAGAAAAATCGCCCGTATATGAATCAAGGTAAATTGAGAGCGGCGTTCCGGGAGCGACGACACCACGCAAGAAGGGATTGAACAAAAGCTGAACGCGCTGACCAACGATAATATCGAAATCAACCGTCACATTTATATCAACCGGATTGTTGGCTTGTGACTTCGGGAAGAAATTCACAAGACTTTCCACAGAGAATTGGTTTTGTAGCGGAGTCGCGACAATCTCGACATCTGTGTCATCGGCAATGACGAAACCAGAAACACTGACATCTCGGGGAAGCGTAAATGAAAGCGCCAAATTTCCGCTCGCAAGGCCTTTCGCGTGAATGAACGGGAAGGTCAAATCAAGCGGAACTTTTCGATTGTCGTCAATATCAATCTTAAGCTCAAGAGAATTGGGAATCCATCGGTTAAAATCCATTCTATATTCTACTGTCGCAAGACCTTTTCCGAGCGTCACCAGCGTTGGCGGAACAACTCCCTCGCCTTGCGCCACCGTCATAACGACTTTCTCGGCATGGAGATAATTTTTTGAAATAAACGGAATCACAAAATTCGGATGGGCAACGCTGAACGCACCCGTAAATTCCGGGTCGGTCGTAGGACCGCTAATTCGCACGGCTCCCGTAAGCAAACCGGAATTAAAACTGACAAATGGAATTTCGATTTCAGAGCAAATCAAGCGCATGTCGGCAGAAAGCCCCGTCAAATCAAGATTAAGCGTATTGTTCTGAATACCGCCTTCGAGATTGAACTGGATAGGGCTGTTTTTTCCCGCCGATGCAAAGACCTGACCTTCATCTGTATACGAAGCCCTAAAGCCATCTTCCACATCCGTCATGACATCAAAACGACCATGCGTGTGTATGGCGGAAATTTTGAAGGGGAAATCGCTCGCAATAAAATCTCCCGTCACTTTCTTTGAGCTGAGCGTGAGAGAATACAATTCGGGAACAGAGAATTTCTTTTCGGTCGGAGAACCTTCAAGCATCACCTCAATCGGGGCATGCAGCGTTTTGTTCATCAAAGCGGCATCAATCGTAAAGGAAGCGTTTCCCGTGAATGACGCGGGATTAAAGAACGCGTTTATATCCGAAACACTCAGCACAGACCAATCACAATTCAAATCAGCAAGGTGCATGCCCGTGTCATCATATACAAGAGAACCGTTCATCACCAGCGGGTATCCGTACAGCAAAAGCGAAGAACGATGCAGGATAATAGAAACAAAAGGATTATTTATCGTGCCGCTCGCCGTAAAATCAGCAGAAATCGTGTTCTCTTGGTTTTGCAGGGGCAGAATTCGCGCCGACGGGAAGGATTCAAGCGAAGCATCGACCGAAATGTAAAAATCATTTTGGAACGCCTGCGCCGAGAACGGAAGTCCTGACGGATTTGCGAAATCCGCCGTCAGAGAAATTTTTTCTGTTGAAATCGGGCTTGACGCAGAGAGCGATGCATGAATCGAATCAAAAATACCTTCATTCATATTCCAAACTACCGTACCCGAGCCGTCAAGTGACGAAACCGCATCAGAATACGCAATCGTTCCCAAAACAAAACCGTATTTGCTTACATTTCCTGAAAGCGCAAGATGAGGATTAAACTGGAGGTTCAGCGACGGTTCTTCAAGTTCCAGACTGACGATGTCCGCTTCAATACCGCTTGCCGCATCCCAGTGCAAAATCGCGCTCGTAGAAGCCGCAAAAACATACTTTCCAACGCTAAATGGCAATTGGTTGAACTGTATCGTCGCGCCAATTTCTTCATCAATCGAAACAATCGCATCGAAATTGTAATCTCCGGAAATCGACACCCACTGCGGGTTCACATTTCCAAAGAAATGATACGGAACAGAATTAAAAGTCAAATCGCTCATAAATGAGAATTCCGTGAAGGAATCGGCAAATTCAAGCGAGATTTCCGCATGGGCATTCTGTTTGCCAAAAATCAAGTCGAAGTCGGAAAGCTGGAATGTTTCATTTGAGCCATCAACGGAGAAACGGACAAGCTCACGGTCTTTTTCCGTGTTAGCAAAAAGGCAAGAAGGCGCGTTCAGCGTAAATTTCGTAAAATCACTCGAAAAATATGCCTCCGTATTAAAAATATACGGTTTCAGATTCTGCGCAAGCCCCCCCATCATTTCGGCTTTTTCGCTCGGCAAAAAGAAAGCCGCCGTATCGACAAAACTGTCCGCAAAAATACTGGAAATCACGACGCTCGCCTGCACTACTTTTTCTTTTCCCGTAAGAAAACTGCCGTCAATCTGAATTCTGCCCGGTTCTTCATAGTCGAAATGAGACAAATCGAACATATCAAACTGGAAATCGACGGAATTTTCGCCAGGAAGAACGATACACTCAATACCAGAAAATGATTTTTCAGAAAGAAAAACCTGTGGAGCATAGAACATGAATCCTTTTCGGTATGGCTCAACTTCAACTTCGGTTGAAATCACGCCGCCATTTTTGAGCGTAAACTGATTGAGCGTGAACAAGCCCGAAGGCTGCCGCTTTTGAATGTCGATTTTTCCCGTGAAATTCGCGTCGACGAACGAGCCTTTTGCCCCGATTTGCGTAATGTTCACATTTTTATCATCGCCGTCACATTTCACTACGAGCGAAATCGGCTCACCGACGAGTTTTTTGGGCGCATGAGCCGTCAGATTCACGCGATATTGCATGTCGTCCTTGCTGAAACGACCGAATGCCGTCCCCGAGAGCGTTGTTCCGTCAATTTTCTGCACGATGTCGGGCTTTCTGCGCATTGTGACGAGCCTGAACGGATTGAATTTGTCGAAATCACCTGAGAAACCGAGCGTTCCCGTCTCCAAGTCGAAATTGGCAAAAATCGAAAAAGGAAGCACCGTGCGCATTGTCCGGACTTCAAGTTTGTTCTCCGAATAATTAACAAGCATGTCGAGTTTTGTAACCGAATAATCAGCACCGCTCGCTCCTGAAAGACTCACAAGCGCAGAACTTCCCTCAAAATCAGGGAAATAAGTGCCGCTCAAAGAAAAATTGCTCGCAAAACTCGTCGCTCGCCCCGCCGTTGTCACGAGATTCGTTTTGTAAGACAATTTTCCCGCCGTGTTGATGTTTACACCGTCAGAAAGATTAAAGTCTTTGAGTTTGAGCGATTTGAGCGTTATGAGCGCGTCTTGATTTTTGTCAGAATAGTGCACCGAAAGATTTTTTATCACCACATCGAGCGGAATATCGAATTCGCGTTCTGCAATCGAGATTTTTGTGTTTTTTTCGGCAGAAAGCGTACCGTCGGCGGCGATTTCCATTTTTTCACTTTCTTCAGAGTCAGCAGTTTTTTCAGATTTTGCCTTTTTTCGCTCTTCGAGGAGATTTTTGATTTTGTCGATGAATTTGAAATCCTGCATCGCATCGTATTCAACCGTTACACCGTTGAGCGCAAGTTCTTTGAGCGCGACCGTCGGATTTTTTGAGAAGAAACCAAGCACATTGTACGAAAGCGTTGCCCGCCTGATTCCGACGATTTTTGTTTTTGTCTCAACTTCGTAAATCGAAATGTTCTTGAAATTCACCCCGATGAAAATGGACGGTGAAAGCGACTGATATGAAAAAGCAAGCCCCGTCTCTGTTTCAAGTTTTTCGGAAAGTTCGGCTTCCAATTTCGACAAAGATTCCTCAATGCGCACATAGACGGGTCGCACAAGCGCGAGGGCTGCGATTAAGAGGAGAATGAAAAGTGAACTTCCGAGACTAACGCCAAAAATCTTGTTTTTCATACAAAAACTGACAGTTTTCCTCTTCAAATATCGGCAGAAATAAAACTCGATTATATAAGAAAACAAGCATTGCGTGTGAAAGTTAGAGATGAAAAAGCAAAATTGAAATCTGTGGTAATCTGTGTTAATCTGTGGTTTGACTTGGAGTTTTATTATGATTTTAAAAAATTTTGTCGTTTTTGAAGGAATAGACGGCGCGGGAACGAGCACACAGATTGAGATTTTAAAAAAACGAGCTGACGCGAGCCGATTTTTCTTTACCACCGAGCCAACCGACAGCGAAACGGGAAACTTCCTGCGCAAAATGCTCAAAGGCGATGTAGAATTGGACCCACGCACGAGCGCATTTTTGTTCGCCGCAGACCGAAACGAACACCTGTACGGAAAAGGCGGCACGAACTGTGGCGTGGTGGCGCAAGCCGAAAGCGGAAAAATCGTCGTGAGCGACCGCTATTTGTTTTCAAGCCTCACCTATCAGAGCGTCACCTGCGGAGAGGAATTGCCCCGCCGCCTGAACGAGTCTTTTCCCTTGCCCGAAATTCTCTTTTTCTTTGAAATCGACCCCGAAATTTCTTTACAGCGCGTGCTTGGTAGAGGCGAAACCGAAATCTACGAAAAGCTCGACTTCCAAAAAGCCACCGCCACGCGCTACCGCAAAGTGATTGAAGAATACGAGCGCATGAACACGGGCATGAAAATCGTGCGGCTCGACGCAACACTCCCAGTGGATGAAGTAGCAAAAATAATCTCAGAGAAATTAATACACTAAAGCAAAAATATGGAATTACTCACAGAGAAATGTTCGAAACACAAATTCTATTTCCCAAATACGGCAACTCTCTGTGCGCTCCTAAGCTCTGTGAGGAATTTATAATCTGTGGTTAAAAAACTTCCGATACTGTATGAGATGAAAAAGAAATTTCTCACGGCGGTGATTGCCGTTTTCATTGCGATATTCTCGATTATGCCAGCGTTTTCGTACATGGTGAAGTACAAAGAGGATTATTACCGCTTGTACCACATTCACTACGCACAGTACCCCGACGATTGCATTGAAAACATCTACTGGCTCGAACAGGCGGTAAAGGCTGACTTTTGCAATCCGCTCTACGCCCCCGTCAAAATCAACGATGAAAAAGACTGGGAAAAATACCGCTATCTCTTTATGATGCATATAAATCTCAAACTGATAGAACAGCACATGCGGCTCGGTCGCGTGTACGACAAACAGGTCGCGCACTTTTACGACGCTCCGTGGCGAGATGTGTACATCGAAAACTTGAACAAAGCTAAATCCTGCTACGAGGCGGGCTTGTACTACTGGCGCGAAGCCAAACTGTGGGCAGAAAAAGCGAATGTGGGCAAATTCAAGTTCTTATTTTTGACCGATATTCAGAACTGGGAAGACGAACGCGAGCGAATCGGAAACGGCAAACTCGATTACGAAAAAACGCTGAACCGAGAATTGACGCGCGTAAACAAAGTGATTGAAGAATTCGAGAAGATGAACAAAGAGTATTAACTCACACAAAATCATGTACCCGACTGGCGAGGTACAACGGCAGATTCACGAGCGTATAAGGCTTTTTCTGCATTGGCGTGACGGCTTCTTCCACGGAATAGTTCCCGTCATAAAGGCGGACTGCCAGTTCCGCCCCTGAATTTTCGATATACGAATGGAGCGAGCGGAGCGTTCCTGTTTTTCCGCTTTTGACCTCCACGGGAATGCAATCGGTGTTCTTTACAATCACAAAATCGACTTCGGCATTGGACTGCTTTTTTTCGCGAACCCAAAACTGCGGCTTTTCAAGTTTCAGTTCGCCCAGCGCAAGCAATTCCTGCGCCACAATCTGCTCCGCGAGAATTCCCTTGTAAATGTCGCTCAACGAATCTTCTTTAAAAAAGAATCCTGTGATACCGAGCGAATGATTCAAAAGACCCGAGTCCAAAAACTGCAAGTGCGGCTTTAATTTCAAATCGGGAACGAACGGAAGCGCGAACTCCGTGACGGGATAGCGCAGATACAAAATCATCGCCCGCTCAAGTGTGCGGAGCGCATTTCCGATTTCTTTTGACTTATAGCCAGAATTTCCGAATTTTTCAAAAGTGATGCGTTTCCCCGTTTCTATTGGCGCACTTTCAATCACATGGCGGATTATGTTCGTTTCTGCGGGATTTTTCGCGTATTTTGTGACATCATCCTTAAACGCGGAGAAAAGATTGTCATAAACCGCGGCGACTTTCACAAAATCTTTCGTCGTTTTGTAGCGGGCAACCGCCTCCGGCATTCCCCCGACAAAAGTGTACAGTCGGAAAAGTTCAGAAAGACGCTTGTGAGCGAATTCGGGCGGCGGAGTCTGGCGGAAATATCCCAACGCCTGATTTTCGTCGAGTGCTTCCAAAAATTCCTCAAAAGTGAGCGGAAACATATAGCGGTATTCAACGCGCCCCACCGGAAAACTGATTTTGTGCATGTCCATCATAATTTCAAGGAGCGACCCCGCGCTTATCACAAAAATTTCGGGCAATTCCTCAAAAAAATACCGCATTTGGGCAACAGCGTTGGGAGAATTCTGAATTTCATCGATAAAAACAAGCACATCGCCTTTCGGAGAGATGTTTTTTTCAAAGCAAATCATGCTGAAAAGCTCTTTAACGCCCAAATCATTTTCAAAAAGACGGCGGTCGCCAGCGATTTCAAGGTTCAAGTTGATAAAAGTGTCAAATTCAGCGGCAAATTTTTTGATGACGGTAGTTTTTCCGACCTGACGGCAACCACGCAAGACAAGCGGCTTTCGTTCTGCGGAATGTCGCCAAGAACGGAGAGATTGAATAATCTTTCGATTGAATCCTAAAGTCAGTGTATTTTCACTCATATTCATACCCAAAGTCAGTGCAATTTTAGTGTCAAGAAGATATAAAGTCAATGCAAATTTTGAGCGATTTTGACACAAAGTCAAGGCAACTAGCAAAGAGCAAAAAAAATTGGGCGACACCAAAAAATGAATGTCGCCCGAAAAATGCGTTACTGCTGAACGATGCTGTAAGACCTGCTGTGACTACTCACCACCAGAGTCGCCTTCCGTGACAGCAATTTCTGCAACGGCTGATTTTACGGTCGCTGTATTTGTGTCGATTGTATTGCTCTTTTTTGTAACGACACAATAGTAGTATGTTGTTCCCGCTGTTGTGACGGACGGAGTATAACTTGGCTCTGTCGCATCGTCGATTAGAGCTCCGCTTTCAGCACTATTTGTATTGCTTGAATACCACTGATATGAAAGCGAGAATCCGCTTTCTGCAGACTCGACAGTTACGGAGAGAGCCGTAACATTGCCCACATCCTTTTCGTAAGAAACTTTAACAGTATTTAGATTTACTGTGATGGTTGGCTCAGTCGCCTGTGCCTCAACATAAATGCAAGCGTATGCAGATGTTTTGGTAGCCGTTTTTTCGCCGGTCGCGCTACCGTTTGTGTTCGTAACGACACAATAGTAGTATGTTGTTCCCGCTTCTGTGACGGGCGGAGTGTATGTTGCGCTAGTCGCACCGCTGATTGCACTTCCTTCTCCGCTTGAAGAAGAGTGGCTGTACCACTGGTAAGTAACGGTTCCACCGTCGCTTACGGTAGCCGTAGCGTTAAGTGCGGTCACAGACGATGCATGTACAACATAATTCACTTTCGTTGTAGAAAGGTCGGTTGTGATTGTCGGTTCAACCGCGTTTGTTTTCGCTTCAAATTCTGCGCTGACCGTTACATCATTGTCCGGCATGGTGAAAGTGTATGTTGTTCCACTTCCGCTCACTGTCACCGATGGGCTGTCCTCACCCGTTTTCTTTACAGAAAGCGAATTCGCCTTGTAGAGGTAATTGTCGTTCGCCGAAACGATGAGCGTTACGGTCGCATTGTACTCGGCTTTGTTGTCTGTGAGATCATAGTTGTTAACTTTTGCAGTAACAGAGCCGCCCGTAAAAGTTCCGATACTAACGGTGTAACTTGCATTGCTCCACACGGCATAAAGCGTTGTTTCTTTTGTATTTTCTGAACCTTCTTTGTCAGTCCAAGTAACACCGCTGTCATTCACAAGATCCTGAACCGTTGTTGCGGAAATAGCCGTTCCATTCATTGAAGTTGCCCAACCACTGAAGTTTTTTCCCACTTGTGAAAAACCATTTGTGGCGAGATTCACATCAGTTTCGCCGTAAGTCCAACTTGTCGCTGATGTAGAACCCGTTCCAGAATTTGCATTGTAATTTACCAAATAAGTAATGGCGTTCCATTTTGCATAAAGCGTAATATTGTCTGTTACGGTATCACTCTCAAAATTCCATTTATTTGAAAGAGCTTCTTCCCTGTACCAACCAGCAAAAACATAGCCATATTTGGTTGGAGCTGTAGGAGCAGTAATTTTGTTTCCGTGTTCCACATTTTGCATAGAATCGACATTGCTTCCACCTTTGCTATTGAAAGTTACCGTGTATTTCTTAATCGTAAACTTGGCTGTAAGCGTTATGTCTTTCTCAATTAGAGTATTTTCAAAATCAAATGCGTTTTCCCCGCTTTCTGCAAACCAACCGTCAAAGGTGTAGCCTTCTTTTTTTGGTGCAGGAGTAGGTTCGGTCGCCTTTGCACCGTATTTCACAGACTGAGGCGCTGGTGCGGAAATACTGTCATCATCCGTTCCGAAAGTGACAGTGTAGACATTTCGCTTGTAAAGCACTTTGATTACTATGCCAGTTTTGAGAGAGATTGTTTGAGTGACTTCATCGCTTTTAAAGCCTGTAATTGAAGTGTCGGCAGGGATTTCAATAGTCTCGCCGACAGTTGCGGCATTGCCAGTAGTTTTAGTCTTGCCGCCATTCTCATCTGTTTTTTCTTCGTAGTTGTTTTCCTCTGTGTCATTGGTTGAATCAACTTTCTCAAAAAGATATGTAACATCATAGGTCGCCGCTTGCCCTTGCTTCCATATGACGAATAAATTTAACTCGTTAGTTGGGGTAATTTTTGCCCCTTGGTCGAATTTTGAAACTCCTTCCTCGCCGTTAACATCGTCAAAATGCTTGTCAGAGTCATAGACAGCTGCACTACTCGTTGCCCATGCGAAGGGAACATGGTCTGTCCATATTGAGTTGCCGCCTTCATCAATAAGCCCAAGGCCCGTAAATGACGGCAAAGTCCAGCCAGTCACCTCGCCCACGACTTTTGTCGTTTCGGCATTCTCGGCAAATGAAATGCCGCTCGCATCCGTTCCGATGTTCAGCGTAACGGTGTGCGTGATTTCCGTGAATTTTGCGTAGAAGGTTTTGTTTGCTTTGTCGCTTGATTCAAAAGAAGTGACCGCAGTGCCAGACTGGTCGGTCGCGCTTTCATACCAGCCGCCAAAAGTGTAATGCTCTTTCGTCGGCGTTGGAAGCGTTATCGTGCCGTCGCTCGATTTGTAGGTGGCAGGGGTAAGACCTGTGAGAACCTCGTCGCCGAATTTGTAAGTGATTGTGTAAGTGTCAGCCTGTTGAGTCCACTTTGCCACGAGCGTAAGATTTTTTGTAACCTTGTAGCCGACTTCGGCAAGAGAGCCTGTCTCGCTCCCCACATGCCAGCCTCCCCAAGTAAAGCCATCCGCAGAAAGGTCAGGCAAATCGTCAGCCGTTAAGGTGTAGCCCGATTGAACACTTTTATCAGCAGGTTTTGTGCCCTGTGCCGAAACATACTTGATAACTTTGGGAACGGTATCCAATTCTGGAGGAACACCATCCGAAGTACATGCAGACAGCCCCGCAAAAACAGCTACAAGCGAAGCGATAACCGCAAATGCTTTAAAAATCTTTTTCATAAAATCTCCATGAAAATTTAGAAGTGAAGTTCTTTTGGATAAAAGAAACCGAAATTTGTGCGCACAGTGACAATTACATTAAGAAATGAAATCGTCACATACGGTGATTATATCGTCACTTTAAGAATACATCAAGATTCACATAAAGTGATATTCTAAAAAAATGGCAAATATTCAGCAAATTTTAGGCGAAAATATCAAAAAACTTCGGAAACAGCGCGATTGGTCGAGGAATTTCTTGGCGGACAAACTCGATATTTCCGTTTCTTTTCTGACAATGGTGGAACTCGGTCAGCGCGGAGTTTCGCTCGCTCTTGTTGAAGATTTTGCCAGCGTTTTTTCCGTTCCGATTCCGTATCTGTTCACCGAGCAAACCGTCACTCCAAGTGACGAAAAAATCAGCCCCACGCAACTCAAGATTTTAGAAAACGAACTGCACGCGCACTTAAACGAAAGCCTCACGGAATTCTTCAAGACAAGATGTTGAAATCCACTTTTAATCTGTAAGAATCTGTGCTAATCTGTGGTAGGAAAGAAAAACTATGACTTTTGAAGAAAAATCTATCAGCTACCCGCCGGTTCACCCTGGCACAGATCGCACTTTTATCCGCTTTTATGACGGCGAAATTGACTTGAACTCGATTTTTTACTCTGCCGAAAAGGAAACGCTTCCTCAACGCATTTTCGTGACGGACACGAACATCGCTTCGCTCCCCGCGATTCAGTCGTTCATTGATTTTTTCCGCGGCGAGGATTTTTCTCATCCCAAGATTGAGGCAGGCTTTACTGGCAGACGCGGAAAAGATGTGCTTTTGATTTTGGGAGCGGGCGAGCCTTTTAAGACGATTGAGAGCGTCCTTTCGATTGTGAAAGCCGCGCTCGATGCGAATGGTCAGAGGTCTGCCGTGTTCGTGGGAATCGGCGGCGGCGTAATCTGCGACATGACGGCGTTCGCCGCTTCGATTTTTAAGCGCGGCTCACACTGCGAGCTTGTTCCCACAACGCTCCTTTCGATGGTTGACGCGGCGGTGG
>ERZ842401.4171-NODE-4171-length-17115-cov-8.587163_pt1 | contig 17115 bp, 18 predicted proteins | sample MGYA00521270_ERZ842401 | MGnify/ENA primary metagenome ERZ842401 (study PRJEB31892, sample SAMEA3878208) | bioreactor metagenome | biome: Moose rumen | place: Sweden | collected 2011-10 | study: EMG produced TPA metagenomics assembly of the PRJEB12797 data set...
AATGGAACGCCCTCCGCTGCGCCGTCTGACGCGCCAGTTCCGCACCTTGCGCCAGAAGCCCGCCACGTTGCCTTGTGGCGGGCTTTCTCAGTTTGGGCGGCCAAGTATCCGCCTTCACTGAAACGCCCGACACAGGCCAACGTCGCGGGGCGTGGCACTTGGCACGGTCTTGGCGGTGGCAGAGATTTTTGTCAGAAACTTTCGCCGAAGAATCCTAACCTTGTGTAAGCGCGAGAATGGGCTTGCGCGAAACGACGAAAGGAACACGACGATGAACAAGGCAATACAGAAGATGATGTTGGCACTCGCGGTCTGCGGCGCACTTTGTGGCACGGCAATGGCGGCTCCTAAAGGCAATCAGCCGCCCAAGGGCAAGGCCCCAACGGCGATGAAGGCACAGTCTCCGAAGGCAGCGAAGCCCGCTCCTGCAAAACAGGTCGCGAAGGCACCCGCGCATCAGACGGCGAAAGCACCTACGCACGGCAATGCGCACCACGCCGCGCCGACAAAGCATGAGCCGAGGCATGAGGTCGCACATCACAATCCGCCTCCGCCCGCTCATCACCATGAGCCGAAGCATCACCACCACGACCATCACAGCGGCACGCTCCACACGGAGGATTGGTGCGAAATCGGAGCGTCTCTCATCGGAGGCTTGATTGGCGGACTCATAGGAGCCGCATCTTAACAGAAACACATAACCCGAAGCGAAGAAAGGAACCACACCATGAACAAGATCAAATTCATCGCGGCATTCGCCGCAATCGCAGTCGCCGGAGTCGCAATGGCGTACCCGCCGAACACAGTGAGGGCCGAGCGACCTATAGGGAGCGAGGGGATAGCCGAGCGAAACGAGTGCCGAGCACCCAGACCTCCAATGGCTGGCGGAAGCATCGACCATCACCACCACCATCACGGATGGAACTTCCAGCCGCCTCCGCCGCCTCCACCTCCGCCTCCACCTCCGCCGCCACCGCCACCTCCTCACAGGCACGGACATCGGTGGTAGGAAAGAACCTGGGCTGGCGAGGGTAACTTCGCCGCCCTTGTAACTTATGAATCTACCATGCCCAAAGCGAGTGATTCGTCGCTCGGGTATTTGCCACCCGCTAACCCGTCACAGCCGCGCGGGGGTGCGGAACCGTTCGCAAGGGGCGTATGCACCTCGACTGGCGCGCGGACGTTTGGAATCGTCCGCAAGGCGCGCAGGTTCATGCGCGGTTAGTGGCGCGGTTTTAGCTTCCATTTTGAGGATGCCGCAGAACATGCTAAAATGCGCCATTCATCGGGGCCAAATTTTGACACAAAGACCCCCGCATAGCGATGGGCGAAAACGAACAATTTGTCTAATATCCCCTTGCGGTGCGCACACACCTTATGGTATAATATTACGGGTAAGGGAAAATTGTCGAGACACTATGGCTAGACCGAAGAAAACAGATGGCGGTTCGCGCCACGGAAAGCACGCTCCCGGCGTGTTTAGGGTATCACTGTACCTTTCAGCCGAGGAGAAGGCTATCGCCATCTTAACTGCGGAGCGGCAGGGCAAGACCCTTTCAGACGTTCTGCGAAATGGCATAGTGTGTGAAGCGACGCGCTCTGGTGTGATGAAGAACGGAGTTGTCGTTGAGAAGTTTCGCGCTCGCATAAGCGCCTACAGGCAAGTACTCGAAGCGGAAGCACAAACCAAAAGGAGTACTGAAAAATGAGTAAAGTCGAAGAAATAGTCGCAATCGTCGAAAAAGAGTCCCCTGGATTGCTGGACGGTATATCGCGTGAGGACGGCATAACCAAGGAGAGCCTTGTGCGCAAAGTACTTGCGCTTTCTCATGGTCAAATGGTGCGCACACACCAAAACCATGATGCACTTAAAGAGAAATCTAATTAGGAAAGGGTTGACACAGAAATGAATAGTCAAAAAAAGATTGATAAACATACTACTGCGAAGATACATTTCCCCATTAAGAATCATCTCGTTCATACGCAGGCGCACCGGTCTGAATTGCCATCTATTGCCATCGCGGTGCCGATGGTAATGCAAGGAGCACGAAAATGAAAAGGAAGCAGGAGATCATAATCCGCAGTCTTTCAACGTCTTCTGGGATGTAATTGACAGCGATGAAATCAGAAAAGCAAATCGTTCGTTATGAGCCGTACTATGGCGAGTGGATTAGCATGGATGACCAGGCTAAGATTTATTCGCTTGAATTTGAGGACGGCTTTAAGCGAGAGGACTATCCGAACGTATCGTTCATCGAGAACAAACATGTGATCGATGGAGCGTGTTCGTCACCAATTGTCCTTCAGATTCTACTTACTCGGAAGTGTACTTACAACTGCAAGAACTGCCAGGTGTATGACAACCGTGTGGGTTGTGAACTGACGACGAGCGAGGTCTTCTCGCTGCTTGACCAGGCTGCGGCCAATGGCGTGTTGCTAGTTCGGTTGAGTGGCGGGGAGGCCACACTTCGCCCAGATTTTGTTGACATCGTGAAATATGCACGAAGTCTTGGATTGCGGGTTTCGCTTATATCAAATTGCTATACACATTCCGACGAGGTCCGCTCTTGTTTTTCGGAGCTTTGCTATGTTCAGACTCATTTAGATAGTGTGGACAAGCAAACATTCGCACGACTTACAGGAGGAAAGGACTTCGCGCAATACGACGCAACTCTTCGCAAGGCAATCTCCACTGGGGTAAATGTTCATGCCGCCACAACATTGCAACCTGAGAATCTAAATGAACTCTCTGAAATCATTGAATACGGTTCGTCGCTTGGAATTGCAATGAAGATTCATGCGACCTATTCAGTCGGAAAGCACATCTCAGGCAAATGGGAAGAGTATTACAAGCAGGTAGTTTTACCGTTTAGGCGAATGTGGCCCACATTGAGGGATTCAGCAATACGGAAAGGCGTAGAGATTCATTCGTTTGTTGAACGTGAAGATATTGATGAGTCCATTGTTGAGCCGCTGACAGTTATATCGCCTTGGGGACATACATTCATTGTCATTGATTCACAGGGCGTAATCTATCCAAATTCGTTTTTGTTATTGCCTCAGTTTAAGCTGGGCTCTATACGCGATGGAGATGATTTTATGGAGATTTGGAAAAAATCCCCATTGCTTTCACAAATACGAGGTTTGACAAAAGTCAGTTTGGGGTGTGGATTGTGTCGTAAAGACTGCGTATTCGTCAATCCATTCTTCTCCTATTCATATTTTGGAGAGTTCGGCAAAGTATTGCCGCATGATGATTGCCCTGAAGGAAAATTCAAAATATCGGAGATAATGTGACATGAAGAATCTTTTGATGATACCGTCGTGGTTCGCAATACCGGGTTCGCCGAACGCTGGGACTTTCTTTACTGAACAGGCGCGATTGTTAAGCAAGGACTTCAATGTGCGACTTCTTGCCAATTGGAGGCATCCTGTTGGCAACATGACATATAAATGGCACAGCTTAATAGGCAAACAAATGCCAATATTGCCATTTGATAATGGTCGCATATGGACGGCACTCGTTCAATACGAATGTTCACGTAACCCATCGTTGGATCGAAAATTTGAAGAGCATCTTGAAGGTCAGATTGCAGGCTATTGCCATGCGGTGAAACAGTTTAAGGAAGAGGGCTTCTGGCCAGATGTAACTTTTGCCCAGTCAACATACATGGGCGGCGTGATAGCCCGGCACCTTAATGTAAAATTTGGAATACCATACTTGATCAACGAACACATGCAGCCGTTCGACTACGATCTTCCTGATCAGCTGAAATGGGATGAGAGATTCAGAGATGCATTGGAGAATGCCAAATCTGTATTGTCTGTGAGTTCGTTCATTAGAAATAACTTGTTGTATAATAGAGCCAAGTGCGATCCTATTGTCATCGGTAATTATATCGACGATTCGTTATTCACCATACCAGTAGAACCTAACAATCCGCATAAGGATGGCTTTGAATTACTTACGGTTGCCTACTTCCCCGGCATTCATAAAGACATCCCCAATCTCTTATCGGCGATAGCAGGAATGCCGAAGGCATTTGTTGAACAGAATCGTCTCCGACTTACAATTATTGGTGGTGGTGAGCCATGCGGAGGTTTTGATGGCGAACATAATATGCTTGAGGAGATGATTCGCAATTCAGGGATAGGAGATAAAGTACGCATTGTTCCTTTTGCATCACGTTCCCAGATGAAAGACTATATGCAAAAATGCGACTTGTATGTGTTGCCTTCCATGTGGGAATCATTCGGCATGTCGCCGTGTGAAGCAATGTTATGCGGCAAGCCTGTAGTTGTTACTGACTGCGGGGGCACGCAAGAGTTCTTTGAAAGTAAGATGGGTTGTATGGTAAGGACGCACGACCCAAGTGCGCTTGCAGAAGGTGTCATGCAAGTTATCAATCAATACGATGATTATAAGCCGAAAGAGATAAGGGCGAGTATTGTTGACCGGTTTGGAGCGGAGGCATTTTACAGGCGTTTGAAGTGGAGGGTCGATGAAGCTTTGGCGTGATTACATAATCAGAGTCAGGGATTTCTTCAGGAGATTCTTGAGTGTTCGTGTTTTTGGTCCGTACAATCTTCATGACCTATATGAGAATGTAGAGAAGATTAGTATCCTCCAGAAAACCGGCCTCATGGTTGAAGTCCATCTGGCCGACCATTGTAATCTTAATTGTAGGGGATGCTCGCACTTTTCTCCTATTTCTGATCATAACCTTCTTTCTCCTGTCGCCTATGAAAAAGACATCTCTCGTCTGGCAGATGTATTACCTTCTAAATGTGTCCGACGGATTCGTCTTCTTGGAGGCGAACCACTATTGAATCCGGATGTGGAGCAAATCATAAGACTTACTACAAGGGCGTATCCTGGAGTATTGGTCGAGCTGGTGACGAATGGTTTGCTTCTTTCCGTTCAACCTAATAGTTTTTGGGCAACTTGTCGACAAGAGTCAGTTGTTATAATTGTGACGCGTTATCCAATCCCTATTGATTTGGACGTTATCTCCGATAAAGCGAAGGCGGAGCGTGTAAGACTTGTAATTGGTCCGTCAGGAAAATACAAGAGTTTTTACAAGTGGGTATATGATGTCCGTGGCAGACAGAATGCGTATTTGTCCCATCTGTTTTGCTTCAACAATGGTTATGCGTGCCAATTAAAGGATGGGCGATTTTATCCATGCTGCGCAGCAGCATACTACGGAAGCTTTGCGAAGATGTTTAATCTCTCACTGCCCGACCCAAAGAAATCTTCGATTGATATTTATGATAATGTATGTGCAGATGATTTCTTTCGCCTAGTTCGACACTCTGTAGAAATGTGCAAATATTGCAACATTCGACGCACAACGCCGAACACGGGGTGGCGACTTTCAAAGAAGGATATGTGTGAATGGACATAGACTTTCAAACATATCTTCTTACTCTGTGGTACCATGAAAATCATGGTACAGCTCTTCAAGCATACGCACTGCAACGGGCGTTTGAACGGATCGGCGTGAATGCAATTCATCTTGTTTGCTCTAGCTTTTCCAAGGCATTTCAACCATTACCTTATGCATCAATCAGAGAGTTGTGTCGAACCAGCACTAAGAAGCATCCGATTCTTGATTTTTATGACCGTGAAATTCGGCATTCCGATTTGATTTATACGAGGAGATCGTTGGGAAGAATGTCAAATGTAAAAGCGAAAGTTGTTCTTGGAAGTGATCAAGTTTGGAATCCCTCGGTGCTGGGATATGAGTCAATATTCACAATGGCGTTATTTCCAGGCACCATACGAAAATTTACATACGCCCCTAGCGTTGGTACGTATATGTTATCAAACGAATTTAAGGACAGACTTAAGATTGTACTTAGGAATTTTGAGTTATTGTCATGCCGAGACCCATGGCTTCCTTCCAAATTAGGGCAAAAATTAAAACGAGAAATGACAGTTGTTGTAGATCCGACGCTCCTGTTCAACCGCACCTTTTGGGCGAATGAGGCAAAAGATATTCCTCGCATTGGTGGGAGATATGTGTTGTTGTATAAATTGGGCACGAGAAAGGATGTCGTTGCTTACGCGAACAGGCTCGCCGAGAAGAGATGTGCTACGGTATTTGATTTGATGGAAAAGGCGGAAATCATTGGTCCGCATGAGTTTATTGGACTTGTGAAAAACGCCAACTTCGTTGTTACAGATTCTTTTCATGGTTTGATTTTCTCCCATATCTTCAAAAGACCCGTAAAGGCATTCTATAAATATTCTGGTGGCTTGTTGGCATCTGACAATGTACGGCTGCGGGACTTACGAGAGTTATTGGGGCATCCGAAAGTGTTGCGTGATCGCATACGTTTGTCTTGGGCTTACCTAAGGAAGGTAGTTGGATATGACGGATAAATCACATTTTGACTTCATTGCGCCAGAATCTCAGGGAATGTGTGCCGTACAAAAAGATGGTGCATGGGGATTCATCAATTCAAAAGGTGAGATAGTTGTTGCTCCTCACTATACTATTGTCGCTCCTTTTGCTGATGGACTCGCAGCTGTTTGCCTTAATGATAAATGGGGATTTATTAATAGCCAGGGTACAGTTGTTGTTGCAATAGAATACGAGAGAGTCTATGCGTTCGCCTGTGGTAGAGCCGCAGTTATGATAAATGGCAAGTGGGGTTTTATTGATACAAGCGGTAATGTGGTAGTGCCCGCCTGCTATGATGAGGTTGACAAATTCGTAGAGGGTGTAGCAAGAGTGCGTCAATCTTTGCATTGGGGGTATATCAAGTCTGATGCTACTCAATTAACACCAGTGAAATACTCTGAAGCCTATAATAACTATCATGGCAATCTTGTTGTGAATGAAGGTGGGGTGTATGATGTGAAGTGGGGTGTGGTAACTGGCGGATCGTGGTTAATTCTTTGCGCACAAACTGGTTCACCGCTTACAGGTAAATGTTATGACAACCTGTCATGCTTCGTTGACGGTTATGCTAAAGCAAGTATTGGTTGTTTCTGCGAGAATGACTGTTTCGTCGGTGGGAGATGGGGGTATGTTGATTGTGATGGAAAAGAATGCATCCCTTTAGAGTATGATGAAGTCTCCAACATGTCCGAGGGATATGTGAAGGTGCGCAAGGGTTTCAAATTCGGCCTCGTAGATATGGAAGGAAATACTGTCGTCCCTGTACAATTTGAATTCATATCTAATGTGAATTATGGTTCTGGATTTGTTGTCTGTGATGGCCAAAAATATCCGCTTGGAAAGGATGGGGTGAGATATGTCGGATCCTAAAATCAGTGTCATATCAACCGTATACAATATTGAATCATGGCTTCGTCGTGGTGTCGATAGCGTTCTGAAACAGCAATATGCAGACTTCGAGTTGATTTTGGTGGACGATGGCTCGACTGATGGAAGTGCCAAGATATGCGATGAATATAGTCGCAAAGATGCGCGTGTGAGAACTATTCATCGAAAGAATGGAGGAGTGGCCGCCGCAAGAAATGATGGATTACGAATTGCCCGAGGTGAATATATTGCTTACTTTGATCCAGACGATTGGATTGAGTCGGAGTACCTAAGCACATTACTTGATTTGTGCGAAAGGAATAGCTGCAAGATATCCGTATGCAATGTTTACAATCATTACGAAAATGGCAGATCAGATGGGAATAGTTATCTGAAAGATGGGAGAATCCCTGTGGATGAGTTCTTGGGGCTGATTGTGTCTCATGCAACATTTGGAGTGTGGGATAAACTCTGGCGTCGTGATGTGTTGGATGGCTTTAGCTTCGACGAGACACTTATGGCAGGCGAAGACCTCGACATATATAAGGTATATTATAGAATAGATTATGTTGCGGCAACAACGAAACAGTTGTACCACTACTGCAATCGACCTTCAAGTGTTTCGCATCAAGTGTCATTGAGAAATAGGGTAGACAGATTACGAAGTGTTGATACCATGATTGAAGATTTGAAAGTGAATCGTCCGCAATGGTTGCCAGCAGCATATTGTCTTTCCGTAAGAACTCGGCGAAATTTTATCTCTGTTGGTCTTTATAATAATTTTCCGAATGAACTCTTGAAGAAGGCGTTTGAGCGAATTTGCGGCGAAATTGAGTTGGCTTGGCCGGTTACAGCAGGGAAAATACGGCGAAATCTGCTTTGTCTGCGATACTTCCCTCATTTGTGGTTCTGGTGGAAGAAACTGATTAGTTCCATAATCAGGAAAGGAGGTCGCCGTGAAAAACATGAAGTGTATTTCTAGAGAAATTGCAGAGTATGTTTACGAGGTCAAGTTGGGAGATGAGACTATCGTCTATGCACCCATCTTACACACGGCCAAGTTGACTGCCTCTGGTACAAAAGGCGTTGACAGCGATATCCCCGTCGAAGGGCTAAGTGCAAGCTCTCGTGAGCTTGTTGAAAATGGCGGTGCGCATATATTGCGTCCAGCAAAATCGCCGCGTGACATTGGCAATATGGTCATACTCCCCAACTACAAATGTAACTTCAATTGTAGTTATTGCTATGCGGCCAAAGGCCGCTCTAATGAGGAGATGGATGTAAAAACTCTTGATTCCGCTATGGATTGGTTCTTGGATAAAAATCGAATTCCTGAGAATGATTTGTATATATTCATTGTTGGCGGAGGGGAGCCTTTGATGTCGTGGCGTATCGTACAGGAGATTGTTGGGAAGGTCTCTGAAGCCAAGAAAACTCGGAGGCGGAAGATATCTGTCGCTATAACGACCAACGGATCATTGATTACAGATGAATGCGCCAGATTCCTTGCCGATTCGGACATCATGGTCAATGTATCATTTGAAGTGATACCAGAGGTCCAGAATAGTCAACGCGGCATGTATGATGAAGTTGTGCATGGCATTGAGGTCCTTCAACGAGCAGGGGCAAGGTTTGCTATTAGAGCGACAGTGTCACCAATGAACGTGGATCGCATGCCGGAGATGGTTGACATTGTAGTAGATAGGTTCCCCCGCGTGAGACGCTTAAACCTGGAGGCGATACTTGCTGGCAAGGAAGTGTTCGGCTCCGCAGATTCGCTACGTAATTTTCTGGAAAGATTCAGAGATGGCTTTGCCGAAGCTCGTATGAGGGGGAACAACAACGGATTGAAAGTAATATCGGCAGCGGCTCGTATGGATTTGACAATGATGAAAGAACGGTTTTGCCAAGGAGATTTATGCTTGACTCCGCGTGGGGACGTCTCAATATGCCGTCGCTTTTCATCGCCGAATGAAGAGAACTTTCATCATACGGTGTTTGGTCATGTTGAGAATGGTCGTCTGGAGGTTGATGAAGAGGAATACCATCGGGCATTGGAGTTTTCCCTCGCTGATAGAAGACGATGTCGAGAATGCTTCTTGAGATGGCACTGTGGCGGACTTTGCCTCTCACAGCAAACGATGTTTCCCTCAGACTACTATGATGTCTTATGTGACTTTGCACGCGAAGAGGGCTTTGAGTGTTTGAAACGATGTGCAGCAAGTGGAGGTCTTCAACAGGGTGTGCCAGCCCTTTCAGAACAACAGTCCGAAATGGCACGGTCGGGCAAACGAAACAAGGAAGAACAATGAACCAGAAAATCGAGACAATGGCGGATGCCGTAATCTCAATGGTCGAGGCGTCCGTCCGGAACACCTCAGTCACAGGAGGCAGTTGCGGTCCGTGGTGCAGCGATGCGCACGAATGTACACCGCCATCAGAGGTCTGACCGCTATCAGACCTTGTTAAGAAGCCGACGGCCTCTCCGTGGCGAACGCCGAAGGAGAGTGCCGTATGGCTGAAAGGATGGATATGCCGTACGATATTCCAGAGAATGGACATCTAACGCTCATTTTCAAGCCGACTTACGCATGTAACCTCGCCTGCCCATATTGCTATAACGAGGGATGGCGTGACTCGGTGAATGATCGGATGGACATGGGGGAAGCAAAGCAAGCATTCTCTTGGGTCTGCGATTTCTGTCGAATGAGGGGGACCAAGGGAATCAAAGTGATATGGCATGGAGGCGAACCACTGCTAATGGGTGCTTCCTTTTTTCGAGAGGTCATAGCTTTTTATCAAGACATTTTCACCAATGCAGGCATAGATGTGAAGAATGTCATTCAGACAAATGCAACGCTTCTGAATGAGGAGTTCATCAGTATTTTCCACGAGTATTTTGGATCATCCATCGGATTTAGTTTTGACTACCAGTCGGGATGCAGGATCTTTCCTGATGGTAGGGATGCATCGAACATGATACTTGAGAAGATCCTATGGACAAAGTCTAAAGGTATTGATGCGGGTGCCATTATGGTCTGTAACAAGCGGAATGTCGGAAAGATGGACGAACTGTTTTCGTTCATGGCGGAGCGCGACATACCGTTCAAGTTCTCTCGGCCATTTCTTCCATATAAGCCTTCTGATCGGGCATCGGCATGCATTCAGGAAGTAACCGATGCGGAGTATGTCGAGTGTGTCTGCCGTTTGATAGAGATTGCATTGCAACAGAAGGTGCCAAGATTGGCGCGGCTATGTACGACGGCGCAAGATTACATTGCCGCATTCCTGCTCAACAAGATATCGGCATGTGCTCAGATGGGAACCTGTTCAATGTCCCACCTCAGTATTGGGCCTCGTGGCGACATCTACCCATGCGGTCGTTTTACGGACAATGCATTCCGAGCCGGCAACTATTTGACAGACAGCGGTGAAAAGGTAATGAAGAACCTCGTTGAACTGTCACGCAAATACGAGGGCGCTGATGACAATTGTCAGAAATGCAAATTTATTAGACTTTGTAAGGGTGGGTGTACCCTGCTGCGAGTGATTGGTTGCCATGAAGCGGAGTGTTGGGTCAACCAAAGTATTTGGGAATACATATCGTCAAGAATGTCTGAGCTTGGACTTGCTCGTGGGTCGCTCGCCGGATGCATCAAAGAAGACGTAGCGGAGATGGTCCATAGGGCGATGGCAAGGTGAGGTGACCGTATGTTGAGCATTCTCTTAGTCACAACGCATAGATGCAATCTTCGTTGCAAGTATTGCTACGAGGCTGTGTCGCATGGCGGTGCGGACATGACGGTTGAGGATGCTAGAAGCGCATTTATTTGGACGGGACGACTCGCCGAGTTGCGAAAGGATGGTGAAATACTGTTCATGTGGTTCGGCGGAGAGCCGTTTGCCGTTGGAATGCGGCGAATAGGCGAGCTGCTAAAAATTCAGCATGAGATCTTTGCACACTCCGCGATTAAGGTTCGTAATGTTGTACAAACGAATTTGACACAATGGGATGATGAACTCACCCCAATGATTAAAAAGCATTTTGATAATTCAATCAGCGTATCGCTTGATTTCAACCCTCAGTTTAGGTTGTTCCCCAATGGCAAACCATCTAAAAGCATAGTCTTGAAGAATGTCGCAAAACTAAAGGCGGCGGGTGTCAGGGTCGGCCTGATTGGAACATTGACTAGGGCTGATATTGGGCGTGAGCGCGAAATATATGCTTTCTATAAGGAGATGAATTGTCCTTTCCGTCTGAATCGGGCGCATAGACCTGAAAATGTCGCAACGACCGGCTTGGAGTTTATGTCAGTCAGTGAATTTGATGAATTTGTAATTGCCATATTCAAGATGCTTGTGTCAGAGGCACCGCCGCGCGCGCCATTCATAAATTATTACGATATAGTCCATGCGCTGAGAAATGGTGTACGCATGGGATGTCGGCTTGCACCGGAAGAAGGGATTAACTTTACGATTGAACCGGATGGTGTGATTTCAGATTGGTGTCGGTTTGGAGGGCCTCTCGGTTCGTACCGTAATTTGGAGTCTTGTATAGACTTTTGCGTCAGAGGGTGGTGCAGGGAACAGCCCGGATATTGTTCTGCTTGTAACTATTACAATGTATTGTGCAACGGGGCGTGCGACTACGAAAAGGATAGGTCATGCGAAGAGTCAAATTGCGGTTTCCGGACGGAACGGACGCGGCGTCAGCTTGATTTTGTGAGGCGGCATTTGGATTCGTATGGCATTCGGCATTGCTTGAGTTCCAGCAGAGGGGGAAAAGAACCATGACTTTTGCAAAGCAATATAAGGCTGCATCGCCAACAGCAACAGTTCGGCGTATCAAACGATTGTTGGCGGGTGTCGGAATCAAGGTTAAAGAAGAAACCCGGTCATTGAAAGACCTCGTTTATTCAACTCGAATTACCATAACGAACGGACTCATAGATGAACTCGGGCTTGGGTCAAACGGCAAGGGCGTATCGCCAGAGTATGCGCTGGCCAGCGGCTATGCTGAACTGATGGAGCGACTGCAGACTCGCCTGCTTTACGATGACATGCTGATGTTGCCGCCTGCAGCAACGAAGAAATTCCTCGGTAGGACGTTCTTCCGTTGCGCTCCCGAAGAGGTGTTGCGCAAGGCAGACTGGAGTTTCTTCCCCAAACAAGGGAAAGGCGTCGACAATCTCCATGTTGGACGGACTGCATATGCAACCATGCTTGCCGTACGCACTGGAAGGAGGGAAACGGTCCCCTTGGAGTTGATGCGGTATATGACCGGATCTACGGGGGCGTGTGCTGGTAACACGAGAGAAGAGGCACTCGTTCAGGGGATGTGCGAAATCCTTGAGAGACACGCGCTGCAAAAAGTGTTTACGACGAAAGGAAAAGGAATCCCTACCATCCCATTGAAAGCGTTTGGAAAGTCGCCTGCGTTAGATCGGTTGGTCGATTTGGCGCGAGAGCAAGGATTGAAGTTCGCTGTCAAGGATTGTTCTTTCGGAACGGGAATGCCTATCCTTGGGCTATTGGTTTGGAATGATGCGTCGTACCAGTTCAGGCTTGGGGTGGCCACTTCCCCCGACATAGCACTTTCGCGGTGTTTCACGGAAATATTCCAGGGGTACACAGGCAATGAGTGTCTGCTCCCCAAAGATCCCAAACTGATGATTGCATCGCCGGATAATTATCAACGCGCAAAGGTTAATGGAACAGGGCATCTGCCTTTCGGGATTTTGGCAGAGGTGAAAGGCGGGACATTAGACAATTTCCATGCGTTTGAAGCCAAGGACATTGCTGGCGACTATGAAGTCTTGACGAATGCTTTGTTGTCTGCCGGGCATGATATCTATGTCCGAGATTGCTCTTTTTTAGGATTTCCAGCTTACTACATATATATTCCAGGACTTTCAGACATTTATCCACAACTGTTAGATTTCCAAAAACGAATCGATAGGTGCATGCGAGTGATTCATCGTGCGAGCACGCGCTTTCTTCCAACTTTCAATTCCGCATATCTGCCCTGGAAATATCCGTTAGCATTGTTCGCTTTCGCTCAATCGGTGAGGAAGCGTGATTACAATTCCGCTCAAAGACATTTTAGGACGTTGCTCGGCCATCAATTACCTAAAACGGCTTACAATGAAGCAGTCATGGAATTCATCAGACTTCGGGCGGATTCTAAGCGCATCGGATTTATCAAGAAAAAAATAGTGAAGCACTGGGGAGAACAGATTGCGGGGAAAGTTCTGTCTGAGTTTGGCCCGAATGCTGACATTTCTGCAATTTTCAGGTTGCCGACGTGTTTCCAATGCGCCGATTGCCCGACTCAATCAAGGTGTGCGCTTGGCGATCTGTCGAAATTGGATGCTGTCATTCGGCGTAAAAATTGTGAGTTTTCTCGTTGGATAACAGGCAGGCCTAATTCAAAACGTAAGCAAAATAGAATTTGAAGTAGAAATTTTAGAGAGGTAATATCACTTATGAATAACATTAAAGAAGTGTTGCTGATGGCAATAGCAGTATGCTCATTGCCATTATGTGGTAGCGCTGAGGGCGTGACGAACCGCATCTCAAATTGTGTTAACATGCATAACGAAGAGATGTCTGCTGCCGGAAGAGAACTTTCAAATGATAATGAATCTCAAGAAATAGAATACGATGTGGCCGAACCGGAATTTGAAAACAGCGGTGCAGACTCTGATATATTTCTCGGCGAATTCGATAGTGAAGCAAGCAGACTGTTTTATCTCGCATTGGCATATGAATTTGGTGATCATGGTTTAATTCGGGATTATGTAAAAGCCATGCGGTTGTACCGTGCGGCGGCAGCGGCGGGTTCGGCTGCAGCAATGGCTAACATTGGCTGTATGTACAGACATGGAATCGGAGTGGACACTAATAATACAAGAGCCGTATTTTGGTTTAAGAAGGCTGCTGATGCAGGAGATCCTTTTGGAACTCATATGCTTGCTTTGTCCGAAGCTTTTGGTATCGGGACCGAACGTAATTTAATGGTTGCCAAGTACCGCTTATTGTCAAATTCAGGGCATGCCCCCTCGGCTGAGTGGTTAAGGACGCTTGTCAAAGATCAGGATATAACGACTGGCTTTGCGTTAGCAGTCGAGGAGCATGATGAAAGGATCGCGGCACTAGAGTGCGCGGAAAGATATGGAAACGAAGAATCTGTAGAGTTTGATTTGTGCATGTCAGCTCGGTATTATGGAGCGTATTTTTACGGTAAAGATTACATTGCTTCATCTCGTCCGTGTTCGCGCAGGGATGAAAAAGGATTGTCTGATTCTAAGATGCAGGAATTGTTACAATCGGATCCGGCCACGAATTTCTTTGCGGTTGCCGAATTGGCCCGTGCGTATTCCAATCCAGACTTCAGAATGCAGGATCTCGCTTTTAGTGAGATGTTGTATTACCGCTTGCTGAATGAAATGAATTTGTCGGATGAGGTCTTGCGTAAAGAACTTGAGGAAGAGTATGCAGCTCTGAAGAGTGAAATGATAGCAGTTGTCTATATCCGAAATCAGGCCTTGAACGGCGATATTAATTCAATGGCGGATCTCGGCAGACGATATTTGGAAGGCAAAGGCGTCTCCTACAATTATTCGGAGTCGATTGCGTGGTTTAGGGCTGCCATTGAGGCGCAGCGGCAAGCCACACATGGAGTGCAAGAGCAAGGATTCTGGAGCAAGGCATCGCTTTTCGTAAAGAATAATTGGCGGATGGCCGTTGGGGCGGTCATTGGTGGTGCGTTGGGATGGTTATTGTTTTGGCTTGCCGGATTATTCATAAGAAAGATTAGCGATTGGTGGAGGTGGCGTAGAATCAAAATGGAAATCCACGAGGAAGTAAATGCGAATCCAGGCGAGGAGTCTGAAATAGACGAGGGACGCCCTGATGTTAACTTAGACGAATACGACGATCCCATGCCATCGTCTGCTGAAGAAACAAGCGAGGATGGCAAGTGACAAACTGAAAGGCAAACAAGAAGAATAACGGTGGTTCATACTATTCTTTCGCCCATTCTTCAAAGCGGAGTATTCAGGAATTGAAATGACGAGGAAAGAAGAAAAACAAAGATGGGTAGTGCTTTCCATCATTGGATTGGTGGTTGGATTCTGCATTGTTAAGAATGTTATTTGGCCGTGGTTCAACGACAACAGAGAAGTTGCCACCCCGTGGATTGTGAGGGGGCTTTTGCTTGGTGTATCTGGCTTGTTATGCTTTTTCCCTTTACGAAGCCTCATCATCAAAAGAAAATTCCTAAGCAAATACGGAAAGTTGTTCGATGTGAAAAATCAAATCACCAGTGAGTCGAAAAAGGTGATGCAGGATATCTCGAAAGAATTAACATCGTTGGAAGCCGAGATCCAGCATTTGGCACAAGAGTCAAGGTCATGTTAATAGGAAAGGAGAATACAAGCAAATGAGTGAAGACACAGCAACTGTATTGAGCCTTGAAGATGTTAAGACGTTTCGAGGTGTTTGTGAGGACTATGTTTCAAATCTCCAAAAGGGACTTAACCACCTCATGCAGTCCACAGAGTGGGTTCATCAGGGGAAGGATGGTTGGGACGATCTCGATTACACGCGAATAAAAACACGAGTGGAGGGAATCGTTAGTGGAATGAAGGCAATTCAAAGCAAAATCAAGACAGATTTGCTTCCCTATGTGGATGCAAAAATCCGTATTCTTAATCAAAAGCCAGGATGCTGAAAGGTGAATTGACATGTCAGGACAAAACTATGTCAAATGCAGCATTTCAAAGATCATAGAATATCAGAGAATGCTGTCGCGCTCACGTACTGATCTTCTTAAGTCCATTGACTTGATGGAGAACTCGATCAAAAAGGTTTCTCAATCATGGCAGGATGATGTATTTATGTCGATCAGAATTCCACTTCAGAAATCTGATGCTAAACTTCAAAGTGAGCTTGAATCCTTGAAAATCCAAGTGATGAAGCGGCTTGAAGTACAAGAGCGCTGGTTGATGGAATATAAAAAGACAGCTCGATAGGGATGGAGGAACGAGAGTAGATGAGCATGACGGACACAATTGTTGCCTCTCGTGTTGATGAGGTAAAGGAAATGCTACGGCAGGGACCGCAGACGATTGATGCTGCCGAAAAGTTGCTCAATGATTCCAAGGAAGCGCGCAAGCAGGAATTGGATAAACTCTCGGGTGAGATCAAAAAGTCAACAGCGATAATTGAGCATCTTGAAAAGCGTAAGCAAGAGGCTGAAAGAAGGAAGACGCAAGCTGAAAATGCTCGTACCATAGCATGGATGCGACAACGAAATGCCAAGACTGGATCAAAAGAGGCTGAGGTAGCAAGTGAAGAAGTTGCACGTTGCGAAAAGGCTTATGAGGAAGCTGTAAAGATGTGCGATCTCATCCAAAAGAGGCATGACAAAGAAGTGGAATTCAGAAAGCGACTTGAAGAGGTGGTGAGGTTGGTTCAGACAGATCTAAACCGCCTGAATACGGAAGGCGAGGGGGCGATTCGTGAAGCCAGATCCCGCTATCCAGAATTAACTTTACAGGCCCAGTACAATAAGTTGGTAATGTCGCAAAGTTGGGGATGGCGTAGGTGTGGTTACTGCTGCTGAACCCCATTACGGCAGGTGTGTTCGCCTCGTCGGGAACACGAAATTAGGGGGTGAAATCAGAGTGCATTTTTGAGATACTTTTCGTGCTAAAAGAAAGGACTCAAAAATGCACTTCGACATTGTCTCAAATCTCGGCGTAACCGTCAAGGACTCGGGCTTCAGCATCGACGAGCTCGTCGTCAGAATGCAGGAGCTGTTCAACCGGAAGGC
>ERZ842401.4172-NODE-4172-length-17114-cov-29.041210_pt1 | contig 17114 bp, 20 predicted proteins | sample MGYA00521270_ERZ842401 | MGnify/ENA primary metagenome ERZ842401 (study PRJEB31892, sample SAMEA3878208) | bioreactor metagenome | biome: Moose rumen | place: Sweden | collected 2011-10 | study: EMG produced TPA metagenomics assembly of the PRJEB12797 data set...
CTGTGGAGCGAAATCATTTAATCAAGATATAGGCAACTGGGACGTTTCAAATGTTAAATTTATGGATGGCATGTTCTGTGGAGCGAAATCATTTAATCAAGATATAGGCAACTGGGACGTTTCAAATGTTCACAGTACGTACAAAATGTTTGAAGATGCAGCTTCATTCAATCAAGATATAGGTAATTGGAACGTTTCAAATGTTTGCAATATGGAACACATGTTTAGAAATGCGGCATCATTCAATCAAGATATAGGTAATTGGAACGTTTCAAATGTTCTTAGTATGTTTAGCATGTTTGAAGGTGCAGCTTTATTCAATCAAGATATAGGTAATTGGAACGTTTCAAGAGTTTATGATATGCGTTGGATGTTCAAAGATGCAATGTCGTTTGATCAAGACGTAGGTAATTGGAATGTTTCAAAAATTAGTAACACAAATATGAAACAAATGTTTACGGGAGCAACGTCTTTTAGTTATCATAATCAAGTGAGAAACAAATGGCTAGCTAATCGCAAACGTGCTCCTAGTCATATGTTCAAAGGTGCAGGGATTGTATAAGTTTTCAATGTGTAATTTTGCACCTTGTTGTAATGGCCCCTGAGTGGGTCATTTTTTATTGCGATGATTGACTCATAATTGATTGGTACAGTGAATTTAATTTTTTACAAGGAAAATTATAAATAAATATGAGGATTAGAATTCTTACAAAGAATTCAATACATTAAAATCTCAATAATCATTCCGTTATTTTACGGGATCGCCTCAATATCGGGTTTACCAATATAATAACGGTGTTTTTGTTATAACAAAGGAAGATATTATGACTACCACAAACAAATATTTAGACCTTCAAGGTTTACAGTTCTTTTACACAAACTTAAAAAAGGTTTTCCGTACTGAGGCACAGGTTAGGGATGCCATTAATGCAGCATTGGAAGATTATACCACCACTGCTGATTCTGTTCAAAAAGTCGCCCCCACTGTTTACAATATCGGCACAGCTAGCGAGACTGCAGGTACTGAAGGTGTTCTGTATATTGTCGACACTGTTACAGGCGTTGCACCTAATGAGGAGCATTCGTATCAGTCTTATGTTTATGAGGGTGATGCTTGGATACCTTTGGAGTCCGGAGCCGCTTTACAGGCTTTGATCAATGCATTGACCACTCGGGTTGGCAACCTTGAAGGTGTCTTCACTGTCGATCCCAATACTGGTGCTATTACCTGTAATGGTGCTGTAACAAGCGGTAACGGTACACCCGTTGATGGCGGTACAGTTTACACTGCTTTGCAGGACTATGTGCCTCTGACACAGAAGGGGGCTGCCAATGGTGTTGCCACTTTAGGCGCAGATCAAAAAATTCCTGCGGCTCAATTGCCTGATATTGCAATTACCGATGTGGAAACAGTTCCTAATATGGCGGCGTATGCCACATATCTGACAACTAATCCTGTCGCTGAAAAAGTTGGTGATGTGATTATTGTGTCTGATGGTGATGGTAACAATCATCCTGCATATTATATGATTGTTGGCGTTGACACCAGTGCATCTCCTGCTACCTATGTTACTACTCCGATCACCCCTTCCACTTCTGTAGCGTCTGTTAATGGTCAAACTGGGGTTGTTTCGCTTGCAGGCTCTGACCTGACTGACTGGGGAACTACACTCGGTGATATCAGCTCCATTGCCACTGTGAGTGATGGTACTGGTGGTACAACTAAAGGTGCTGTTGAGCTTGATTCCGCACTTGATGCCACTTCTAACAAGGGTGTCAAGAACAGTGTCATTACTGCCGCTGTCGACGCCAAACTGGATAAGACTGCAACTCTCAGCGAGGTTGCAATTGACTCCCTGTTCATTGGCGACAATGAGGTGTGGTTTACCACTACTGGATGGAATGCTATGTACGTTAGAACTGACGCCAGTGGCACTTTCACTCAGTTGACTGCCAATAATTATGGTGATGGTTACTATGTGTGGAATGTTTCTCAACTGACCGCAGGTGACGTCAATACTCTGGAAATATCTGCTGACGGTTCAACCGCCGCCGCAACGATCACTGCAGTTTCTCAACTGACTGATATTACCAGCAATCTTGTTGGCAAGATTTGGGTTGCCACTGCAGGTGAGGCAACACTGACTGAAGCTTCATAATTTTTGTTTTCTTCTTTAAATAAAATCAACCCCGGTTTTGTGCCGGGGTTTTTTATAAGTTTTGAGTTAATTTACCTTATGTGTTATTTCACTCAATCTTCGTCCTCTTCAGAAAAGGGGATTTCATGTGCATTAGCAATATATTTAAGATTGTCCAAAAGATCATATGTGGATAAAGCTCTTGTTAATGCGTCAAGAAGTTCCTTCTCGCCCAAATATTCAGTTACATATTCGCAAAAATCCCATATATCATCACGAGATGGTTTGCTTGGAATAACAAACCCCTGATCGTCCTGATCCTCCACAGACTCCCGTATTGTGCCACGACGTTTGAGCATATCTCTGAAAGTTTTCATAATAACCTCATAATTTATTTTGCAGTTTTACAATTCCCACAATTCCTGCAACTTGGTTATTGATTTCATTGCGAATATCAATACCATGTAAAAGCATTTCGTTGCAGTCCTTAAACGAATTGCTCCAATTAACAACGTTAAAACCGTTTTTAAGGTATTTAATACTATTTATAATCCCCGTCCGATCATTATCCAAGCAAAACACGACATTGTTACACTGTTTGATAATTTCACTGGGTTTAGCTCCACAGCACGCAACAACATTAGTTATTCCACTTTGATAAGCGGCTAAAGCATCAAAAATACCTTCAAAAACATATACGGTTTCATTTATATTTATATTATAAATGTTCCATATTTTAAAACCTGTATTGCTATCAGGCATATAAGTATAAAACCTATGCTCAGTCAGAGATCGAGAATAAAAACCGTACCATTTACCATCACAGTAAAAAGGTATAACAATGAAGTTGTATAAAGGAAATGATTTGCCATCTATATCAATTTTGCATTTTGCAATATATGATTTACCAAACACATCTGGACGGTAGGTTAAACCTCTTGATGTGTAATAATTGCTTATTGCTCCTTGATCGTCAGTAAAACAATTCAAATCAAACAATACTTTAGGTTTGATTAAAATTTGTGAATTTTGAACCGAGGGAATTTCAGTTTTAGGGGCTACCGGAATTGCCGGAATTGCCGGAGTTGCCGGAACTACCGTAGTTGCAGGCTCACAAGGAGTTAAAATGTCTTGCAAATCGGTCATCAATGATTTGTTGATCTGATCGATTTTACGGTTTTCGTTTTGCTCAGTTTTAAGAGACATTAGCCTGTCCCGGAACATCTCCCGTTTATATCCGTCATAGAGATTAGGAAAATAGTCCCGTAAAAAGATCGAAACAGGTTTATTTACACATGAGCACTCATTAAAACAGTTGACAAACGTCTTACCATTCTTTTCATATAAATGAAGTCTTGCTTTGTTTTTAGAGTACTTAGAATCACCGCAAATGGGGCAACGTGCGGCAATATCAGACGGAGATTCGGTTTTGATCCGATCTTGCCCCACCGCCATTTTGAAATATAAAATATCTGTTGGGTTTAACATAGATCAAATCAGCAAAGTTATCTTTGCCCTGCCGTTTATGGATGCATCCCGGAAATAATAATCAATCAATGCTTCCAGTGTGTTTTCTTTAGCATTGACATCTATATTAGTGAGAATTATCCTCTTTTCCCACTTTTCAATTGCTTCTCTGATCACCCTAATCATAAAAACCTTAGTTGCGTCATCATTAGGTTCAAACGGAACCTCATATATTCTTGAACCAAATGTTGGTCTCCCAGGCATTGACCCTATACGGGTATTTAAGATATTATGTAACGCATTGGAAATCGCCTGCTCATCATAAACCGTAGTTGTGGGATTTATAAAATCCTCATACAATGCGTCATTGGAGGAAAATGTACTCATAAGTTGTTCAAATCCTGTAACCAGATCTGCTCCACCGTGGAATTATGCAACTCCATGATCTTATTATCTATGGTATTTATATCATTGTCCAACTCTTGAATGTTTTCTAAAGTTAATGAATACATGGGCATTCGCAAAAGATAATCATATCCATTATCAACCTTAATAATTCCTTTAACACCTTGTAAAACACTGATAATATCCGCTTTTTTAACTTTATTGATTTTTATTGTTCCTTTTATGTATAATTCTATAAATTTTTTCTTTGATAGGTTAATTTCATTGAGTGCTTTTAACTTTTGTAATAAATTTTCTTTACGTTTTTGTATATAAGCAAGTTTTATTGTGTAATAGTGATCGAACAGTTCAAAAACTGTTTTAGCCTGTAAAATTTTTAGATTTTCGTCTATGCAGGTGTAGTTCTCTGTAATAGCCTTTATCAGTTTAAGTTTGCCCATTAAAACGGTTAAATCCGGGGTTTTATCTGACGGTTTAATACTGCACGCTTCCTGATTAGCCCGGGAAACGTACACGCGGAATTTAAGGGAATTCTCACCATCGGATTCATCATTGTACCGTTGAATGAATTTACTCTCTTCCAAATCATCAAGTACTTTAATATACTCTTGCAAATCGTAAGTGTACGGGATCTCCTCAATGAGAAACTCGGTGTCCTTAATTTTTCTTATAGATCCTTTGATATAAAATTTATTGTCTTCGTTTAAATCTTTTTCAATAGTGCCATTAAACCCGTTGCAGTACGGATCAAGTAAAGATCGTTTGGCTTTTTTGCCGTTAAGGCGATCTTTAAGATATTTTTTAACGCTGTCGGGGTTCCGAGGCATGATCTTCTGTGCAAACCCCATAGACACGCCGTCCGAGCCATTTATAAGCAGTAAAGGCAAAACAGGAACATAAAACTTAGGCTCTATTTTATATCCCTCAAAATACTGTTCATCAACAATATCACAATCTTCTTTCTTAAAAAGTTTGAAAAATATATCCGATCCTTTAGCGAATATATACCTCGGTGCTGATGACTCATGTATGCTCCGGGTTCCAAAATTGCCGGACTTTTTCAATAAAGGAATGTTATTTGTTCCGCAAAAATCCTGTCCTAGTGTAACGCAGACACCACTTAAATCACCATGCAGATAATCCGCAAACTCAGCGGCTTTATTAGCAAGTTGCAGAACTTTAACATTGTCTTTAATGTTGTTTTCCAGTACTGTGTACATCACTTTCCTGGAAGCATTTTTAAGCCCGTCTATACATGATGCAATCTTTCTTAAATTATCATAAGAAGCATAATTAACGAGCCGCGTATTAAGAAAATTATCAACTGTTTCGATCATAATTAACAAAACCTATGTATATTTAAAAACTCCACACTTTTGAAAGTGCGGAGTTATACGGAGTCATGCGAAGTCATTGTGACCCTTAGAGAAACTTATCTTTTAGCGTAAACTTGATTCACCGTTCTTACAATTTCATTGTATCTTTCATGTGTTGCATTTTCATATAGAAAAATACTTGATACTACCTGCTGTGATGGCTGACCACCTCTTTTAACAAAACGGTGGTTTTGAGCGATTGCCATATTATATATCACTTTACCGTCCTTATACTTAAACGATGCGATCTTATCAATCCTCAGCCATATATTATCTGTTATCTTCATAAAATGCTTGTTGAACCATGTAGTAGTCATGAAATCCAAATCAGAACTCTCATAATGATCTACATATATATAATCCGGATATTCCGCACCATTATTATTAATAACATAATCAAAATTGAAGATAAGGCGTTCTGGCAGCCGCTTAAAATATATAATATTATTAAAATTGATACAAATATCACGATTTCCAAATGAGTAAAACATTGTAAACTCCTCACGTTCTACATAATAATACCTACAGGCATGTTCCATTTCCCGTTAGAAAAATAAAACTTTATAAGCTCATAGCAAATTTTGTGTTTACACAAGACGTGCTAATTCTTATAGGATGTGCCACATCCGCTATTCCCAGATCATTAACAATCATAGGGTGTACCTTTCTAATGATATTTAATGCTCTTAATATTTCGTTTTCAAATGTGTTATTCATTTATTTTGTTCATTCTCATTAACCTCATAGACAATAAGCACAGTGTAGTACATATTAAATTCAGTTGTATCAGTACTGAATTTCACATCAAGTACTTTATACTTGTTGTAGATTTCGTTGAGTGCTTCAGTGACTGCTGACATATCACAATCGGTAATTATATTCGTCTTGATCATCTTTTAACTCCTTTTATAATACATATAAATCATTCAAATCGCTTTCAAGTTGATCTAGTTTATCAACAATGTCATAGATTTTATCTGATTTGATCTTCTGCAGATCTTCTTTAATCTCATTGATCTGTCTTTCAATACTCCCGATGGCATCCACATTATGTGGGATGTTGCATAAGCAATAATCCTTGATCACGTCAACATCAAAATCATCCAAAGTGACGTCCATGGAATTGCAGATCTTTTCAGCGTCCTCATGGGAGAGGACAGTTTCAAGCAATTCCTGAAGTTCATCATCCTCAATAGCATGAACGCGATCAGCAAGTTTGTATACCATATTAACCCCTGCTTTCCTCTGCCTCTGCTTCTTGTTTCATAAGAAGCAAAAGTTGCTCATCAATTTCATCATCTAGGTACTTTTTAACTGCCTGTTCCTCGTCAGCATTCAGTAAATTGCATGACAAACATCCTAAAATGTTCATAAGATTACAAACCTTATCATATTCGTTCACCCAATCCTCATCACTCATTGACCCTCTTCCACTTCCAAAATATAGTCTTCCATATCTTGAATTACGTTCAAATTCGGGTAAGGAATTATAAAATTTTTCAAGCTCATCGGCACGTTGCTTATAATCCACGTCAGTCACATCGGTCATAAATTTTTACCTCCAGTGAACCACAATTCAAATTCCCCATTATCATGTAATATGCCCGCAATGCCGCCCGTTCCACATTCTACATTGCGATGAGTATAGCATAGCTGATATGCTACAAAATTGATAGTGTTCTCCAGTTTTTCCCGGGTCACTGGCTCACCTCTATACTGCCAGTTCATTTCCTGCATTTTCCTGAGAACCTCATCAATGGGGAACTCCCTTATTGTTTTATCGATATTAGTAATTTCTGCCATTTTGAACTCCTTTCAAAAACTTAACTCTCAACCATTTCCCAAAACAAGTCAAACCCCTTCTGAGCCGCATCGGATGCCTTCTTGACCGGGACAGTCTCCTCCTCTTCGCTTGCGGTGGAGCAATACGTTTCCAAAAAGTCGCGATTCCTTAACAAAGTCACGGCTGACCGAACATATCCGTAATTGGTCTTGGAAAAATACCCATTGCGCATGATCTGAGCAAGGTTTCTAGCCCATTCATTAGTTGCATCCATATTAAGGATGTAGTCCTTGAGTTTTTTGGCGAGAGCCTCTGCCTTGTCATCTTTCTCATATCTTGCACATGCAAAGGAGAAAGCATCAACAGTAAACTCGTATTTGAAATCGTTGTAATACGTGTAGTTCCGGAACTCCTTAATCACGACTGCTAATGCGATATCGACATCATATGATGACGGGATGCAGTCTCGCTCGTTATTGTCATCAAAGTCAGAATCAAAGGTGCTCGGCAAATCAAAGAAACTGTCGACCATCTTTTTGTTGGCGTACTTCTTTAAGCACGATGAGCCGACCTGCATTTTAGTCCCGTCAATAAGCCTTTCCAAAAGGTATGAAAACCTCCGAGACTTGATGTTCTTTCCGCAGTCATCGCATTTACACTTTTGCAGGTATTCGTTGTTGCTTTCGGTATCCTCTCCGACAACAGTTTTGGTGATGTTCTCAACGTGATCAAATCGCTTGAGAACCTTGAAACCCTCATGATCTGGATCGCGCTCGGGTTCGGACACATCATAGATGTTATATACCTTGACTTCCCCGGGGTTGTCAGGATCTTTAACAATCTCAGTTCTTAAAAGGGAGTAAGTGCAGTTTGAACGCTTGCAAGCGCGCTCGAATTTTTTGATGATCGTGCTGTAATCTCTAACCGTTACTTGCATTTCAAGCTCCTTTCCAACTTTTCATGTGCAGTATATATGATTACTGTCAGTTTGTCAACAATTTTTTTGTGCGTTAGCATATTTTGAAGAAACGCCCCATTAAATGCCCTATTTGGTAACAATTTATAAAACGCAAAAAGTTTGACCTAGATCAAACTTTTTGATCAAAATCGCGATAAAATGCACGGAAACCCTCGTGATTTTTAAAGGGTTTCCGTGCATTTTATCGCGATTTTTGCTGTTAAAAAATTGATAACTCGTTGATTTTACTGGGTTTTCAATACGTGACTTTTTGAAAAACCGTGATCCACGTGAAAAACGAAAAACGAAACAGGGCATTTAATGGGGCATTTGAGTAGTTTGAGTTGATCTATATGTACCTCAATACGTTTTAATATCGTTTTTAAGGTAATGATGGTAAAACATCTCATGAGTTGGTACTTGTCAGGTAATGCTTGTTGATCAACACTTGAAATCAAAAAACAACATTTTATTGCATTTGATAGCTGCTTTTTTGATTGATTCCGTCAAAAAAGTTTTTGACTTTATGTAAATCGATTCATTAAAATTTTTATAGTAATGCTATTAATAGTATTTCAATAAAAAATATTTTAATCACAGTATATTTCAATAAATGAGTTTTTAAAATCGTTTCAAAACATTTGATGAGCTTAGGTGTTTTATGACAAGTTGAATTGTATCAATTGTGAAATTTGTTATTATGCTATGCAAACACTTTTCATTATCGATTTCATTTAATATCAACTCAAACCAAATCAAAACATCTAAACGCCCCATTAAATGCCCTGTTTCGTTTTTCGTTTTTCACGCGTATCACGGTTTTTCAAAAAGTCACGTATTAAAAACCCAGTAAAATCAACGGGTTATCAATTTTTTAACAGCAAAAATCGCGATAAAATGCACGGAAACCCTGAGAAAATCACGAGGGTTTCCGTGCATTTTATCGCGATTTCACTTAAAAAGTTTGACCTAGGTCAAACTTTTTGTGTTTTATAAATTGTTACCAAACGGGGCATTTAATGGGGCATTTGGTGTGAATTGGAGTTTGATTGTTGATAATAAAAAAAATCGACCACGTGGTCGATTTTATAAATCACGCATTGAAAACTTATACAATTCCTGCACCTTCGCCAATGCAATTAGGAGGTTTAATGTGTCTATGACACGTTAGAGCGTTGGACTAGATGAACATCCAAAGGTAACTATAAATTCTCCTAACGCGTAGTAAACAAAATCACTGAAGCTAATACTTACTTTACAGGTTTGTGATTGAAACCACTAATTGTCAGTGAGTATCACCATATTTATCACGAAAATTCCAAACTGCATTGTTATAAGTATCAGCCTCATTAATACGTCTCCTGTTATTTTTATATTTTTCAGTTAAAGAGTTTTCATTGATAGATTTCTCAAGGTTTTCAATTGCTGACCATATATTGTCTATAAGAACGCCACTAGTAAAAACGGTTTTTCCTTTAGTAATAAACTTTCGTTTGTTATAATCATAAAGATAAACAGTGACAAAATCAATATTATCTTGGTCCACAGCAACAACTGCATAAATTCCGGAACGATTAAGACTTTCACTGAAATATGAAGTTTCGGAATTGCTAAGTTTTTTATCCCTCATAAAATACTTAGAAATTTCACGTTCAAGTGAATTTACTTTATAATCCATTTCTGCCCATTTAAAATGATTCGGTTTTGTTATCATTTTAATTATCCTTTTGAATTTATTATCATTTGCCTCTGTTGTAGTATGTTATCCACAACACCTTAAACTCATCTGAGTTCATTATTTATATGTGTCTTGTTTCAGCAATGTTGTTGAGCAGAATTTAACTTTTTTCAATCGTTGTAACTATACCAATAAGTTCGTTGAAATAATTGTTGTATGGCAGCTCAATTATGGGGGAGTTTAAGGGATCGAAAGTAAATTTATAACCACTTATATCTTCCTCGCCATTGTAATAATACTTAAATGTGTCATATACACCTGTTAATGTTACAGATTGTATTGCAGTATAGTTTGAACCATCATCACTTTCAAAGACGTCAACGGTCATTGAATTATTCATTGTATCGATAACAAAAACAGATAATGCTAAATCACTGATTGAAAGTTTATCACGGAATTCAATGGTATAATCCATTGTATTAGTGTCATTATAAATTATATTATTTCCAAAATTGACCGCTGTATAACGTTTAAATAATGAACTGGGACGAAAATAATTTGATGCATCTGTTGCGTAAGGAGAAGTATGATTATAGTCAACAAAAGCCTGTATTATATTTCCATTTTTAGAAAAGTTGATTATATTGGATATATCATTACCACTTCCCAAACTATCAAAAGCAAGATTAGTAAAAATACCACATCCCATAGTTGAATTACCATGATATCCTGCTCCGGTAACTTTCAAAACCATTTTGTAGTATTTATCGGTGTCAGGTATATCTTTGACTGACAAAATGATTTTATTACCATCGATCTTTTGTGTTATTTTAACAAGGCATTTTAATGGCTTAGCACATTCTACAAGCCGTTTAACTTCCAAATTAGATATATCAATGCCACCATTTCCAGAAGAACCAGTATATATGTATAAGTCATGTTTTTGAATATTGGGAAAGTTAATAGTGCCTAAAATATAATCATTTATTTTGATCATGCACGGAACCACATCTGAAATATTGTGATCAGATATGAATTCCATAGTAAGTGTGATCTTATCCAAACAGCACGGATATGTTATAACACCGGTATTGTCCTGAACATAGATATTATGCGTGCCATTGATTTTTAAGTCAAGGATTTGTAAAGTATATTCAACATTATTAAATACTGATTTCAAAAATCCACAGGCGAATAACCCATCATCAATATCAGCACAAATATCAATATCCATATTTAAGATAACAGGATGCTCATTTGGTGCTGTTTCATTAGTGTTCAAACTGAGAGTGAGATAATGACCTCCGTATAAACCACCAAAATTATCATACGACTGATAAATCAGATCATCAGTAATTTCACCGGGATCGACATTGACATACTGCGTTTGATATTGTGTTTGCTGTTGCCCGCTAGGTGTTGTAACAGTAATAGGAACTACTACTGGTTTGGGAACCGATTTGGCAATTAAAGAAAATACAGGCTGTTCAGAAACATTTTCTAAAACCTGTTCATCCTCTACAACACCAATATCATTGACGGAAAACCACTTGCCTTCCTGCTTCCATTCCAATGCCATAAGGACCTCAGTTAATTAGAATAGGGCATGGATCACACCACTTAGTTTTCAGTTCCTCTTCCAGAGCCTCAATTTCTGTCTGCCCTTCAGATTTCATATCTGAATAGTTGATTTGTGCTCCGCCTATAAGGCTTTGACTGTATTTGCCTGTGATTGTGCCCCATAATACCTTTGTTTTGGCTATGCAGTACCTTTTAATCCACTCCTGATTAAAAATATAATCCTCTTCATCCGGTGTGTATTCATATTGATACCAGATTAAAACCCTGCCTTTATAATTTTCAAACACCTGTAATGTTTTTTTCCAAGCATTGAAATTATAATTAATATCATCGCCAAAATAATTATCCAAAATTGACTGCACTGCAGAAATTGCGCAAATAGCATTGACCGCTGAACTCGTTAACGTGCTGGTGTAAAATTCAGTCCACATATCGGGAACGTACCCCGCACCAAAGTTAGTGTCAAAACTGAACATGTTAGATCCGGTGCCTTTGGCTATTTTCTTTATGTTGGTTACTTTTGGAGGGAGATTGTACTCTCCCATCCCTTTAAGTTCACATAACACTACAGCCTCAAGAACGCCATAAGCATATTCAGTAAATTTTTGAATAGCGTCATCAATTATCTGCGATATGGACTCATCCGGGACTTCAACGGTTATTATCGGTTCGCCCAATTGTTGCCGGACATAAGCAATTAAACGATCACGTTTGTTTATCAGCATTTATCCTGCCCTTTTCTGTGTACTATCTGCCGTCGTTTGCCATATCAGCAATTGCCCGGAAAACCGCTTCATTGGCTTTAACGCCGTATTGTGAGGCAACGGTGATAACAGTAACAAGGAATTTTTTAACCTTTATACTTTTATTTTCTGCTGTGTTTTCTGTATCTTCCGTGTTTTCTGCCTTGTTGGCTTCCATATCAACCTTTTCATTTTTGTTCATACGGTTAATATCGGCAATAGTTATCGTTTGTGCCCAGGTAACTCCTGCTTTGATTTTGTCATCGTCACTCATTTTTGGATCGATGGTGTTGATGTCAAAATCCCATAACAAATCAATAACCTTTAGAATGAATTTACCTGAAAGTTTACGTTTGAAAAATCTTAATACTTTGGCAGCATAAGTTTTACCAATTTGAAACACTTTTGTTGTTACAGCCGAACCCATTTTTTTAATGGTATCAAGTAACCCTTCGTCAATTTGTTCAGTAAGAACAAACCTGTTCCCTGTATATCTCAATTTTACATTTGTCCGCCCAGTTGGATCTTTCTCTTTAAGTTTTCTCAATAATAAACGGTAAATAGTGACAAATGCTTTGCGGGCTTGCTGTTGATCTACGTCCCCATTATTTCCGGCAAATACTAACTGATTTCGCCGTTGATTTATAACATTCATCATTTGTTTTAACCTATTAGGACCAATATAAGTCGAACAAATATAATAAGTATCTATAATGCGGGCAATTTCAAGTTTTTGCTCAGTGTCTTTAACTTTATCTGTGTCATTTGTATCCGCGTTTGCTTCATCAATGTTTTGTAAATGATTATAACGCTTTATATTGCGGATTGTCTGTTCAGCAAGAGATGACGCAAGTTCGTCAATCTCATCAGTATCTGTAAATTGCTCAAGATATTGTTTAAATGACAGCATATTTTAAACTCCTGTTTAGATCCTGCTTAGGTTTTCTTTATTATTTATATTTCCACAAAAAACCCCACACCTTTACACGATGTGGGGATCTAAACGCAATAAATTTCTCGAAGAGTACAACAGAAAATTAGGCTACGAAATATATGTATATTTCGATGAAATCGAAATGGATATACAAGGCGATTATAAGAAGTGTTTAAAACGTATAAAAAGTTTCTGATGAAACAATTGATAAAATTAACGCGAATAAATTGCAATCATTAAGTTAAAACTGAAAAGCAATTTATCCATTGTCATGCAGGGATAACAGGACTTTTCTGGACATAATTTTTATCTCCATATTCGGGATCATGCAGTTTCATTTCCCTCTCCTTATACGTTGCCAAAACAAGGATATAGGCTTGCTTCGTTCACTGTGCCACGGACAAAGATTTCATACGTTGCGCCCGCTGCCGCTCAGCCAACCCGCCATAATAAACAGGCACGGGCTCAAGTCCAGAGCGCATACTATCTTTACGGCGATACCCGTGCCAAAAACCATTTTCCCGCTCCTATACGTTGCCGAGACAGGCGAAAAGACGGGCTTCATTCACCGTGCCCAGCACCCAAATTTCATATGTTTGATTAGCAACGACAGGTAGACATACCCGCAGGTCGTTTATGCGGACTGTACCATCATAAAAACCGGCGCTAATACCATACGTACCATAAGGCTGAATGATTGCACAGCCGTTGATATTCAGCGCAATATAGCCGTTTATTGCTGGCTTGTAATAATTTACAATCCAGTCTGTGTGCGTGATACTTGACAATATATCAATATAGGCTGAATTATTTGGCATACCCAGCGCACCGGGATTAATGCCGTTGAGGGTCTTCCATTTGTTTGTGGAGGTGCCGAGGTTTGTACCCCCATTATCAAAAGGATCAATACTTGTATTACCATTAGCGTGTATATTTAGTCTAAAGCCACAGTCTACTTCTGCTCCTGCTGTTGAGGGTGCTCCATTAGCACGTTTACTTGCTATGGCTATTCTTAAACTATCAGACCCGTCACTCCAAACGTCTCTTGATATATAAGCGTCTTGAAAACCATTTTTATCCCGCCAGTATATCCAGTTACTAGAAGCAGTAAGAGACCCCGCTTCGGCAGTTGTGCTTTTGAACCCAAAATTGGTATTTGGGGATATAAATGTATTGTTCCTCGTCCACGTCTTATCCCCCGTGATAGTTTCCGCCCCGGCAAGGTGGACTACATCGGCGTCTGCCGCTTTGCCGGAGACAGCGGTCTGCAGGGAGGAGATGTTGGAGGCATTGGTGCTGATTTGCTGGACAGCAGAGGCGGTGACGCCGGAGTTGCAGGCGTCTAACTGGGTTTGGGACAGAGAGGGCTGTTTGCCAGCAAGGGCGGACTTGATGTTGTTCCCGTCTTCGTCCCCCACGGCCCGGGTGGCTATGCCATTAATGGAGCCGGAAATAGTCTCTGTGAATGTCTGGGGAGCAGTCCACGTCTTCTGCCCACTTACAGTCTGTGTAGTATCCGTTGTTACATAATTAGTAGGAACAGTTGGGATCGTTGGTTTATCAGTTAGATCATTATACGATCCGGATGTTGCTACATTAGCAAAAGTAGGTTTACCAGTCACGCCAGACCACGGCACGGATGTTGCCGATCCGGCAGTATATTCGGTATAACCGTTATCGTTGGCGAGGTTTGCGGTGTCGGTGACGATATACATCATCCCGGTATCAGTCTGTTTAACTGTATCACCTAGCTGAACATTTGCAGTAGTTAAGGCGAATCTTGCAGATTGATTTGCAACTGTTACCAGCCTTTCCAAAGCACCCTGTGGCAGACGATCAATATCTATCACGCCTGTTGTGATTTTGGATGCGTCAAGATTAGGGATTTTTGACGCATCAAAAGTTCCGGAAGTGATTTCAGATGCACTATGGGTATGAACAGCTTCCGCTTTGCCATTAATCCTGCTTATGATGTATTTTTTAAAATTGCTGACAAACTGTCTTAAATTTGTGTGATCGAGGTAACTCATGTGAAAATCCTGTAAACTGTTGAAGTTTTCATTACTATTTATATCAAACAATTCATAACAAACTTATGCAGTTCAAAAATATATCCAAAATATAAATGTGCAAAACCGATATGTTCACATCAATATAAATAATATGTAAACACTAAGTACGTGTGACATAAACTAATGTCTAATAGGACAATTCCAAAAATCACCAATTGAAGGGCCAAATCATATAGTGATTAGCACGTTAGAGGACTACAAAATGCTCAAGCCATCTGGAACACTCGGAGTATTCGGCTTAAATGGTTTATACAAATTTATCAATGAAAATGCATATCAAGGTGATTCACTGTTGATAGGCAAGTTTAAATTGCTTACAGATAATGAAATCGATCAAATTATGGAACTCGTTAATAACACTGACGGTAGAACATTCATTTACTGTACAGTATCACAGGAAACCGCACAGACTAAAGATTTGAGGTTGCAGGCACTTAAAAGATTAAAACAGCTCAAACCATCTAAAATAGTTATTGTTGATCCATTTGCGAATGATTTAACTGTAATGGGTGCCAAAAAATATGTTTCATACATACCAGATATAATACTTCGTATATATAATAAATATCCATCAGCAGATATTAAAGCTTTGCAGTGCGAATTATCACAGTATAATGTTAATAATATGCTTTCCGACGCTATTAAAAAATATAAACAAACATTAAATGATTATACTGGAAAGCAAAAGCAGTTAAAGATTAAAACTATTAAAACTATGGAAACCGTTACTGTCTTAACAGCAAACACCGGCGTTTCCGACCAATTTATACAACAAATGGTATCACAGGATATACAAAGTTTAACTACTAAAATTGATTTAAGTGATTTATATCCTGAGTATAAAAAATTATATATTACGGAAGCAATAACATTCCGGGATTTGAATAAGCAATATGTAAGAGACGATTTTGTGTTCTTTACTTTAATGCGAAACAATTCTAAAGCATTATATAAAAATATTAATGTCATTTCAGCAAATTTTGATTTTAATGAAAATGACGAAGATGATTATACTATAGTTGACCTAGCGTTTAATGTTCCTAAAAACGATCCTTTTTGCCAAGTACAGGTGTTAAAACTTAATGAACAGCCAGAGGTCATTATAACACCTTTAAGGGATATGAATTTGGACGATAGCGCACTGGCAAATGATTTAAAACAGTTTTTAGAAATTGTTGCTGGAGAGAGTGTTGAGTTTTCAGAAAAAATATAGTTAATCCAATTTAATGCATAAAATGCTGAAATTGACCAACAGTGTGTACTGATAATTAAAAACCCTGTCAACATTGACAGGGTTTTTATATTTGTGCTAATATTTATGTGGACAATTGTAGAAAAATAAATGTTATCTTATCCACAATTTCAAACAAATCACATGTTTTTGTCTTGGCGGTAACCAAATGTCATAGCAAGTGCACCTTCGACCTCATCAACGACGCTGTAAACCCAATCAGCATATTTGACAGCAAGATCAGCGACGTCTTTGTCTCCATCAAGATGGAGAGCAATTTTTCTTACAATATCAGTATCACGTGTGTCCATCCCTCTTTCAATTGCCCTGGTAATTTGATTGATTCTAAATTCAATCTGTTTGGGGTCCAACGGTAAATCCTCAAGAGCGTCAATTAATTCGTCGGCGGCATCATACACTTTATCCAACATAGTTGGTGTGGATTCGTTCAAATAGCTTAAAGATTTGCGATGTCTTAACATTTTATAATTTCCTCGTCATTATTTATAAAAAGGCTCTGTTCATGAATGGTGTTGATCTAAATCCATGACAAATCCTGTCACACTTCAATAAAACCTATCTATTGTCTTTTAATACCTAATATCAATTCAAAACGGCTTTAATAAACCATTTATTGTCTATATACATTAGAAATCACTTAAAACCTCACAAAAAGGACATAAAAGACATAATCTGTCGGTGATTTGTCTCAAAAATCCGTAATAGAAACATATCATTTCGTGTCATT
>ERZ842401.4174-NODE-4174-length-17098-cov-6.052690_pt1 | contig 17098 bp, 7 predicted proteins | sample MGYA00521270_ERZ842401 | MGnify/ENA primary metagenome ERZ842401 (study PRJEB31892, sample SAMEA3878208) | bioreactor metagenome | biome: Moose rumen | place: Sweden | collected 2011-10 | study: EMG produced TPA metagenomics assembly of the PRJEB12797 data set...
AGGCGTCCAATATTGTTTTTGAGGATAAGCGCTACGGCTTTGTGGCAGAGACGTCGCTGAAAGGACGGAAAGTGTTTCTGCTGAAGCCGACCACCTATATGAACTTGAGCGGCAATGCCGTGCGCTACTGGCTGAACAAGGAGAACATTGAGCAGGAGCGGTTGCTGGTCATCAGCGACGATGTGGCACTGCCCCTTGGCCAGTTTCGTCTGAAAGCCAATGGCTCCAATGGTGGTCACAATGGGTTAGGCCACATTCAGCAGCTCATAGGCCAGCAGTATGCTCGCTTGCGCATGGGTATAGGCAACGACTATCCTGTGGGCATGCAGATAGACCATGTGCTGGGCCGTTTCCCGGCTGAGGAATTGGAGCAGTTGCAGCCAGCTATAGAAATTGGTGTGGAAATCATCAAGAGCTTCGTCTTGGCAGGCATTGACGTCACGATGAACCAGTACAATAAATTAGGAAAAACATGTCAGAAGAAGCAAGAGTAGACAAGTGGCTCTGGGCTGCGCGCATTTTCAAGACGCGCTCGATAGCTGCTGATGCCATCAAGAATGGTCGCGTCACGATACAGGGCATGAATGTCAAGCCCTCGCGCATGGTGAAGGCGGGCGAGGTGGTCAGTGTGCGCAAGCCGCCGGTTACTTATTCATTCAAGATATTGAAGCCCATAGAACAGCGTGTGGGTGCGAAGCTGTTGCCGGAAATCTATGAGAACGTGACTGCTCCCGACCAGTATGAGTTGCTGGAGATGAATCGTATCAGCGGCTTTGTCAACCGGCAGCGTGGTACGGGTCGTCCCACAAAGAAAGACCGTCGTGCGCTGGACGAGTTTGTGGGGCCGTCATTGGAGGGTTACGATGACTTCGATTTCGATTTTGACGATGATATAGAATAATATATGAATAGTATGCTATTGGATATTCTTCTCATCGTGGTAGGCGTAGTCTTGGTGCTGAAAGGGGCTGACTGGCTGACGGAAGGTGCATCGGCACTGGCACGTCGCATGCGGGTGCCTGAAATCATCATTGGCTTGACCATCGTGGCGGCAGGCACGTCGGCACCAGAGTTTTTTGTCAGTCTGGTGTCGGCACTAAACGGAACGCCCGACTTGGCCGTGGGCAATGTGGTGGGGTCGAACACGATGAATGCCATGCTCATTGTGGGGGTGGCGGCTATGGTGGCTCCCATGACCATCAGTCACAACACCGTGCACAAGGACATTCCTTTCTCGGTAGTAGCCTCCATACTGCTGATACTTTTGGCCTTCGACATGTTTCTGGGGCGGGTTGACGGCATCATCCTGTTGGCAGGATTTGCGGCATTCATGCTCTATACCCTGATGCAGGCAAAGGCTGGCAGTGATGCTGATGGAGTGCAGACGGAGCAGTCGTCAGTGTGGAAAAACATCTTTTTCCTGCTCATGGGGTTGGCTGGCTTGGTGGTCGGCTCAAATGTCTTTGTCGGCTCTGCCTCGAACGTGGCCTATGCGTTAGGCATTAGCGAGGGTGTTGTTGGACTGACTATCGTGGCTGGGGGCACCAGTTTGCCCGAACTGGCCACCAGCGTGGTGGCTGCCCGCAAGGGACAGTCTGCCATTGCCATTGGCAACGTCATCGGTTCCAATGTTTTCAATATCCTGCTGATTCTTGGTCTGACAGCTACCATCAGTCCCCTCCAAATAGAAGGCATCACCACCATTGATATGGCAGTGATGCTCGTTTCTGTAGCCCTGGTCTGGCTGTTCTCCCGCACTCGCTATACTGTAGAGCGTTGGGAGGGGGCTGTACTTGTTGTGGGCTATTTGGCCTATCTCGGTTGGCTGATTACTTCACTTTAACCGAGAGCTTCTTCAAATCTTTTTCGGAACTTGACGAACCCACCAGCAACTCGTACCGTCCTGGTACGACGCGCATGGTGTTCGTCGAGGCATCCCAACCCTCAAACCGTTCGCGGGGGAAGTCAATCTCCACCACCTTGCTTTCGCCGGGCTGCAACGTGATGCGCTCGTAGCCACGCAATGTCTTGAGTGGCCCTTCGGCATCGGCGGTGTTGCGCATGTAGACCTGTACCACCTCGGTGCCTTCGCATTTACCCGTGTTACGCACGGTTGCGCGTACCTTATTATTTTTATACTGCGGTTTGCTGATATCGAATGTGGTGTATGACAGTCCGTAGCCAAAGGGGTAGAGCGGCTCACCCTTGAAGTAGCGATAGGTGCGGCCCTCCATGCGATACTCGTCAAACGGGGGCAGCTGTGAGTCGTTCTTGTAGAACGTGACGCTGAGCTTGCCGCTGGGGTTGTAGTCGCCAAACAGCACGTCAGCAATGGCATTGCCTCCCTGTTCGCCGGGATACCATGCCTGCACGATGGCATCGCAAGTCTCCTCTTGTTCGGGAGTCAGTGCCACGGCAGAACCGCTACAGTTGACAAAAACAATTTTCTTGCCAGCCTCGTGCAGTGCCTTCAGAATGTCGCGTTGGGCCTGTGGCAATTCGATACTGGTACGGTCTCCATTGTCGAATCCGGGGTTGGTCACCTTGGCCTCCTCACGCTCCAGCAGGGGCGAGATGCCACCGACAAAGATGATGGTCTCAGCATCCTTGGCGCGGTCTACCACGTCTTGTGGTGTGATGGTACGGTTGCGGGCTATGTCGAAATTCAGTGTGGCATCACCGTCTAATTGCATGTAGTCCAGTTCTATATCATAGCGTTTGCCTTGTTCCACCTTCAATTTGAAGGTGCGGGCAATGGGCCAGTCTTGGCGCCAGCGATTGTGCAGGGTGTCGCCGTTGACGATGATGCGCAGTCCATCGTCGTTATTGGCCAGCAAGTCAATCGTCTCCGTGCGCTCAGCCACGAAGGATCCGCACATACGAGTGGTGAAGTTGGTAAGCTCTACCCCAGGGGCAAAAACTGTGTTGCCACCATTGTCTAAAGCGATGGGTGCGGTATAGCGGGCTGTGGCCACGGGTTCACCCTCCATCTTCACATTGTTCCAGTAGGTAGCCGTCATGCCTGACTTGCCCTCTGCGTCAGTGATGAGGTTAAACAGGCTTTGGCTCTCCGTCAGGTCTGTGATTTCGCAGCCTTTAGTGTAGGGCGCCTTGCCGATTTTGTTTTCAATACCCTCCAGTATCGTCACGCTGTGTGACGGCTGTCCGTAGTAAATGCCCCACAACATCACCGAGTCGGCAGCATTGGGACCCATGACCATCAAGCGTCCTGTGTGCTGCGACTCAGTCGCAGCATATTTCAGAGGCAGTACCCCATTGTTTTTCAGCAGCACCGTCTGCTCACGAGCCATCTGCAAGGCCAGTTGCTTGTGCTCCTTTGATGCTACTACGCTCATCGGGATGCGTGTCCACTCCACAGCCTCGTCAGGGTCGAAGTCACCTAATTCGAAGCGCCCTTTCAGCAGGCGTTTCACGCTGATGTTTACTTGCTCCTCGTTGATGTCGCCACGCTTGACAGCCTCCGGCAGGCTCTTGTAGGTCGAACCGCACTCCACGTCGGTACCGCTTAAAATGGCCTTGGCCGTTGAGGCGGCTGCATCGCGTGACACCTCATGGTGATGCTTGCGCCAGAAGTCGCTGATGGCACCGCAGTCGCTGACCACCAGTCCCTGGAAGCCCCATTCGTCGCGCAGAATTTGCTGTAACAGGCGATTGCTGCCGCAGCAAGGGTCACCCTCGAAGCGTTGGTAAGCACACATGACCTGTTGCACGTTACCCTCTTTGACCAAAGTTTTGAAGGCGGGCAGATAGGTTTCCCACAGGTCGCGTGCGGGCAGGTTTTCTATGTTAAAGTGGTGGCGTGTCTTCTCGGGACCACTGTGCACAGCGAAGTGCTTGGCACAGGCATGCAGCTTGAAGTAGGGGTGCTCAGGAGTTAACTCGGTGACACCTTGGAGCCCCTTGACCACGGCTAATCCCATTTGTGCGTTCATGAACGGGTCTTCGCCATAGGTCTCCTGACCACGTCCCCAACGGGGATCACGGAAAATGTTAATGTTGGGCGTCCAGAACGACAGACCGCGGTACTTGCCTACAGTGCCCTGCTGGCGGGCCAGCGTGTTCTTGGCGCGTCCCTCATCGCTGATAGCCGTGTAAATGCGGCTAATCAGGGCATTGTCGAACGAACAGGACATGCCGATGCACTGTGGAAACACCGTGGCTACGCCATTGCGTCCAATGCCGTGCAGGGCTTCGCTCCACCATTCGAAAGCAGGGATGCCCAAACGAGGAATGGCTGGCGAGCCATTCATCATGAGCTTGGTTTTTTCTTCTAATGTCAGTCGGGAAAGCAGGTCTTCTGCGCGTTGCTCGGCAGGAAGCCTTGAGTCCTGATAGGGTAGTTTTTGAGCTGTAGCACTGAGTGTGAGACCCAGTGCTACAGCCAATAGTAGTTGTTTTTTGTTCATTGTATTCTTCTGATTTGTCAGTGCAATAAACGCGTTACTTCACGATAAATTTCTTGCCATTGCGCACATATATGCCCTTCTTGGTGGGAGCCTGCACACGCACGCCTTGCAGGTTGTAGATAGCACCATCCATGCGCTGACCGTCAGAGATCAGGGTGGTGATACCTGCGGTAGACGAACCGCCTATCAGTTTTAGGGTTGCAACCATTTGGTTGTCTCCTGAGGGGCGGAAAACCATAGTACCTGTTGCCGGGTTGGCCAACTTGAATGTATGTGAACTGGTTTCCTTCGATGCGTAGGTGTAATCGTCGGCTGTGAAGGTGTTGTCGCCCAGTGTCTGCACAAAGGTCGTGCCATCGCCGTTGCTATAGCCTTTGACTTCGACTTCTGTAATGCTGATGTCCTCGGGCAGGTTAATTGTGTAGTTGGTGTTGCGTGAGAATTTGATGCCCGTAAAATCACTGGCTACGTGTCCCTCAGCGTAATCTTTACCAGAAATGGTGATGCTTACATCGCCAAAGTTCCAGCCATCTGCATGGGTTTCGGGCGAAATGGTGTATTCCGTAGTTTCATCTCCAGGCTGAGGGGTAGGAGTGGGGTTATCACCTGGGTCATAGGCTATGCCACTGCCCTCCTTGATACCTTCCAGCATGATGGTAAGGCAAGTGGGGTATTGTGCTACGGTAAATGTCAGCGTCCCCTGAGCTGCTTTATCAAGGGCTATCTTGTAGGAAGCCAATTCATCTTTGCTGCGATTCGGGAAAGAATAGCCAGAGGTGTAGGTGGTACCATTTAGCTCAGAAAGGCGTGAAGTCCTCGTACCGGTACTATTGCAATAGCCTGCAATAGTGACAGCCGTGATGCTGACGCTGTCGGGCAGTTTAATGGTATATTGTTTGCCACTCTCAGCTTGGAAAGTGTTGAACTTATAGCTATTGCCGCTGGCACCTTTGTAAGCAGTACCACCTGTGATGCCCAGTCCGTCGGCAAACAGCCATGTCCCATTGTCTGTGGTGTTATAGGTCTCGTCAGAGAGGTTGTAAATGACGGGTACGGATTCGCCGGGTAGCGTTTCACCCATGATGACACCACCCTCGTTCTGTGCATTAGTGATTTCGTCAACTAATGAGTTGATGTAGACCTCCACGTTAGTGTACCACGTGCCATTAGCTGTCTTTGTACCGTCAGTTGCGTCATTGGGGTTAAGCCCGTGGGCTGTCTCCCACTCGTCGGGTATGCCGTCACCGTCCGTGTCGGTCGGGGCTGCTTGGCTGTTCAGTGTGGGCCATGCGCTGCCGTGGACACTGATGATAGTGGTGTTGTCATCTTGCGTGTTGATGATTCCAGGTGCATTTCCGCTGCCAGTATTGGTTGCTTTGCGGTTAGTAGCATCGCTGACCATCAGGTCGTCAAACGCATCGCGATGGAGACTGGCACCAACGTATTTCAAAACTTTTTCGTAAGCCTGTTCTGCTGAGTGAGTGGTGACAGCTACGTAAGGGATGGGTTCACTGGCCTTGATGGTGTCTTGGGTTACGGCGGTGTAAGTGCCATCATTGCCGGAAGCATCAATCTGTTCGTGGATACCCATTCTCCATTGGTTGTCAGCTGAAGCACTCAGTGCAGGATAGTCGGGGTTGACATTGCCCGTCACATAGTACTTGCCCCAGATGTGCCAAGCATCCTTATAGGCAGGGCTGTTGGTTACGTACTCTGTTGTACGGATGCCCGGTGCGGCAATACGGTAGCGGTACCTCTCTCCTCTGCTATCAGTAGCAGGACCGGGTTTATAGTAGTTGTTGACAATGTTTACCTTCATAGCCTCGCCACCATAGCAACCGTTGCCAGCCCAGTTGTAGAACACGTTGTTGCGCATGTCCATGCGCTCGTCTAATTGTGTGGTAGGACGCGGGCCAAGGCGAGGTACACGGCTGTTGTGGTGTATCATCATGTTGTGATGGTATGATGAACCTGCACCGCCCCAGTTACCGCCATAGCCGTGCGACAGTTTGGAGTGTCCCTTTACCATGCTCTGTGCCACGAGGCACCATTGTACGGTGATGTCCTTGCAACCGCTCATGGAGAAGCACTCGTCAATAGACCATGATACAGAGCAGTGGTCCACAATAATGTTGTTCTTGTCCAATGCACCAAAACCGTCCCAACCGTCATAGCGGCCGTCACCCGCCAAGTCAAGGTCTACATTCTTGTTACCTAAGCGGAAACGCATGTAGCGTACGATGATGTTGTTGCCATTGATGTTGCATGGGCAGTCAGCTACGCAGATACCGTCACCAGGAGCCGTCTGTCCGGCGATGGTGGTGTTGGCCGGGATATTGAGCTGAGACTTCAGGTGGATAGTACCCGATACGTCGAACACAATAATTTTCTTGCCGCTCTGCTGTAGTGCCCAGCGCAGCGAGCCAGTTCCGCTGTCGTTCAGAGTGGTGACATGGTACACCTTACCACCGCGTCCACCTGTAGCGTAGCGTCCGAAACCTTCGGCACCTGGAAATGCGATTTGCTTGCTCTGTGCCAGAGCCGTTGGGGCGCACATCAGCAACATGGCCCCCCACAAAAGTAGTAATGAGAATCTTTTCATAATTAGCTATAATAACGTTATTAGTTTTCTTTAGATTGTGGAAAATGATTTGTCTTCGGTTGCAAAGGTACGATATTTATTTGAGATAGCAGGTGGATTTTCTGACTTTTTTGGTGGAAAATAGTTTTATAGCGTCTTCTTCATGGCATTCGTAAAAATGAAACCGAGGGCAGACCATAGCGGTCCGCCCTCGGCGTTTAGGGAGTAAGCTTATATGTTAGCGAATGCCTTCGCGCCATTTGCTTGCACCAATACCTTTTTGGTAGATGGCGCTATTCTTAACCTTATCGGTATTACGATAGTAGAGGTTAGAGGAGTTACTGCCTTCGCCAATCAAGTTGGACGTGTTGTGCATGGTCACCTTACCACTATTATCTGTATCAACCGTTGCACCTTGACCGGCATCATCCGTAGTCTTGTAGGGAGGATTCGGCTGATGCATCAGCTCTTCTGGCGAGATGTCGTCAACTTTTACAACCAGATCGTCAGCTGTTGAGCCATTCAGGAATACAGTTTGCTGGCTATTGTTAAGTCGCATCAGACCGCCAGTTCCCGTCGCAGAGAATGCACCTCCAGAGAAGATGCTTGCAGCATCGCCGGTACCAGTCAGGTTGGTATTGGTTGAGTAGTTGTCGCGGAAATCAATGTTGATAGTCAGACCCTCTCCATTAATTTCACGAATGTCACAACCCTGCATGAAGAGCGGACGTGTGTCACCCTCTTGCTTGGTCTGGATAAAGAGATTGTTGCGGCATATGAATGTACTATTGTAAGGAACATATCTCATTTGGAAAATGTTACGTCCACTAGTACGGGTAGAGAAGTTGACAAATGTGTTGTTCTCTAAAGTGATATTGAATGGGCTGGTGTATGCCAGATTCTTGTCATTATCTGTGAAGAATGCGGTACGTGGGCTGTCATAGAACGTATTGTTGCGTACCACGGTGTTCTTGTAGATGTTTGACTTTGCGCTATTGCCATCACCGGCAAACCATGCATATCCACGACCGTTGTTGTCGTAGAAGCCGTCATTGAAGAATTCGCAGTCCTCAATAATTACATTCTCGAACGTCTTGATGCGTGAACCCTGTACACGGATGAAACCGCGAACCATGCGCTGCAAGGTGCAGCGGCGCATTTCAAACGACTGCAAAGTGACACCCATGCCATTTGAGTACATGTTGATGAAATAGTTTCCTGTGCCGTTTGTTGCTTGGTTGAAGTGGACAGCCAAGGGACAGTCAAAGTCGATGTCTTCGAAGATGAGGTGCTTGACGTAGAGAATCAAGCTGGGGCTTTCACCGCTCTTGGGCTGACGACCAAACATAAAGTTGCAGCTTACGGGTGCGTTGCCATTCATGTAGATACCGTTCATGTAAACCTTAGCGTTACCTTTGCCAGCCTCGAGGTCCTCAGGACGTGTACGCAACGTGAAGCCTTTCGATAGGCTGACGTTGGTAGCAAAGTAGTAAGCCTTGCCTCCCTCCAACTCAAAGACTTGGCCTTCGGCCAGTGTCTGGTCGTTGATGAAGTTGTTAATGATGTTGTCAATACGGCAAGCTTCAAATTCCTTGGCACCAGCAATCTCTGCGTCAGTGATAATGGTAGAAGCGTCATACTCCTCACCAGAAATGTTTCTGTATTTTAATACGCGGAGCTCTGGATTGTCAACATTGTGTTCAATGAAGATGGGCTCGCCAACTTCGCCGTCGGTTCGAACCACAACATCGTTATAATAGCGGTCTACTTGTGCGACGGGATTGGTTGAGTCTTCAATACGGCAAAGGTACACGCTGTTCTCATCAAGGCCGTCGATTTCAACATAACCACGTTCAATATCCTCAGCAGTCACTTGGTAATTAGCCCATTTCGGGTCTATAGTTGCAGAGGGGTTGTCGGCAGAAGCCGTTACATGCAACAAGTCTACCTTGAATTTGTTGGTGGCCTCATCTACTTTAAAGTGCTCCAGGAAGTCAGCTGTGCCATCGTAGGTTGCATCAATGTTCAGACGGAATGAACTTCTGCCCACCTGCGATTGAGAAAGCATGCTGGGTACTTCATAACGCTCATTAGTGGTGATTCCACAATACTCAGCCCAACGGCGTCCTGCTCCATAGCCATACCAATTTGAGTGGTAGGGCGAGTTGAGATCAATGTTTTGTAGATTCCCATCTGCAGGCAGTGCTTTCTTGGAGAGAGTGCGAATGGCAAAACGATAGTCGTTAGAGTATTCCAAATCAGTGATGGTCTCCTCTAAAACGTCAGGACCGACAATCTCGCTCCACAAAATCTTTTCTGGGTTCTCCCAGTCAACGGGTTCTCCGGATGCGACATATGCAGGGATTGACATTTTGATTTCATAACCAGCACAATCGTTTACACCATACCAATAAAGGTGAATAGTGTTAGCTTTGTCTGGATCGACGTGGCAAGCATATGGGTCACTGGGATAGTCACCCTTGCCCGTGTTCTCGTTTATACGGAACATAGTCATATATTCACGCTCTGTAGTTGCTGATGGGCTGTCATCGTCCTTACAAGAGTTGAGGATGGGAACGCTCATCAAGAGCATTAAGCTATATAATAATGTTTTTTTCATAACTTATTTGCTATTGTTAAATTAATTTAGTAGCCATAGTAATTAGTATAGGCACCAGCGGCACGCTGGATGGCCTCACTTGGATAAGGCAAGATATAGCGGACTACGGGCAACTGAGTTGCGTCACTTAACGGCCAAGGCATCACCTCATAGGTGCCGTTGCGGTTGATAGTCAGCCGAGAAGCTTCGTTAGCTTGAATATAGCCAAGGAATGAATAGAGGCATTCTGCGCGTGGGGCACCTGTGCCGTCATTGTACCAGTTAAAGTAATCAGCGCGCTGCCACGCAGATCCAGGATTCTGTACGTTTTCATAGAGACTATTTTCATAGAATTCAAAGATATCCAGTGTGGTGTTCGGATATACATTGATGTCGTTCGGATTGCTCACGATGTTGTAGAAAGCAGATGATGGCATCTCGGATGGCGCACCGTCGTGTTCTGCAACTGTCTCGATGAAGTCAGACTGACCACCCTCGCCTACAGAGTAATAGCGCAGGAATGCCCAGTAGAGAGTTTCTGCATACATGTTGTTACGTACAAGGTCACGCCAACGCATGTTTTCACCCGCAAACTCCCATTTACGTTCATTGAGTACTAATTTAAGGAAGTCTGCCTTAGAACTGGCACCCTCTACGTAGTCTTCCACTTTCTCTGTATAGTCAGCGGCTTCAAAAGCACGACGGCGTACTTGCTTTAGGGCTTCTTTTGCTTCAGATGTCGGGCCATTGTTAACCTCGTTGGCAGCCTCAGCGTACATCAACAATACGTCAGTATAACGGATGTAGGGGAAGTTGATGCCTGTAGAACCAGAACTGGTAGGATCTGTATTGATATTAGACCAGAACTTAGACCACTTATTGTTGTGTACCCAGAAAGTCGTTCCACTGCGGAGCGTAGGTGTGCCGTCATAAAGGTAGTACCACAAGCCGTTGATATAATCACGGCGGAGGTCATTCTCGTCAAAGGTAAAGCGATAGAAAGCATTCAAGTGAGCGTTGCCACTGGTGGAACCCCAGATGTTTGCACCAATTGAGGAACCTTCGTAGACGTTACCTGTCGGGCCTTGGTTGTAGCCAATGTTGCCTGATACGTTATAGGCGAATGGGAGCTCGAAGATAGGATCATCAGTGCCATTCAGCTTATAGTTGCACTCGTCAATAAAAACGGTGTTGTACGGCAATGTCAGACTATGGGTGCCAGCTGATATGACAGAATCACATGCGTTCAAGGCAATTCTATAGTACTCCTGATAATTTGCAGGACGGCTCATTGTTCCGTAGCTGCTGGGATTTGCTTTGTCGGGATGGAGTGAATATCCGCCAGCCTGCAAAGCTATACGAGCAATCATTGCATAGGCAGCTTCACGAGAGGCACGCTCTATGGTACACTCTGTTGTTGACTTCATACGTGGAGCAATTTCCTGAAGGTCAGCAATAAGCTGCTTCTGCACTTCCTCGCGGTCAACGATAGGAGTCACATAGTCGTCTTTCTCAATGCTGGGAGTGAAAGTAAAAGGAATATCGCCAAAGTACCAGATGAGGTCATAATAGAACATGGCGCGTAACACCTTGGCTTCACCCATCATCTGGACGATGTCCTCATTGCCGCTTTGGTAGAGTTCGCTCTTTTCCAGATTGCTGATGAAATTGTTGGCAACTTCCACGCTCTTGAACAATTGCTTCCATACGTTCCCAACGGTACTGTTGTTGACGTTGACGTCGAAGCGCTGGATGGCATTACCGCCTGCGGTTTCAGAAGAATTAGACGTGAAGTCAACATCGCTATTGTAGGTCAGACCTACGAGGAAACCTTGGCCATAGGTTGTATTAGACAAGGCCTGAACGTAGATGTTGTTCAGCGCAGTGTTAATTTCGGACGTCTTGCTGAAAATGTACTCGTCAGTCTGCTTCGACGGCGCGTCCACATCCAGAAAGTCGTTGCAGGCCGTAAAGGCAGTTAGTGCCAAGCCTGTCATTAATATATTCTTGAGTTTCATATTCTTCTTTCAATTTTAGTGATTAGAAGTTAATGTTGGCACCAAATACGAAGCTGCGGCTACGCGGGTAACGGTTGTAGTCCATGTTAGGAGCCAGACCAGTCTGAATGTCGACTTCGGGGTCATAGCCGGAGTAGTTAGTGATGATGAAAAGGTTAGAGGTACTGACGTAGAGGCGCAGTTTTGACATGCCAATCTTCTTGGTCCATTTGCTTGGGAAGGTATAACCTACCGTAATGTCCGAGCAGCGCAGGAAAGAGCCATCTTCTACAAAGTATGAGAATAATACGTTGTTGTTGATGTCTGCAGGATTCCAAAGCGAACGCCCGGCATTCAAAGCCATGTATTCGTTGGTGGCACCATCGTCATAGTAGTTCTTGTAGAGGTTCTCGAAATCACTTTCGCGAGTATAGGTCCAGCCATTCTTGAATTCAGACAGCACGTTAGTGAAAGTCGTGTTGCTGGTAGTGCCTGCAGATGACAGGGCAAATGATGTTGCGTTGTAAACATCGAAATCAAGCATGTAAGTGAAGTTGGCAGAGAAGTCCCAATCTTTGTATTGTCCACTCAAACCGAAACCGCCTTGGAATTTCGGGTTTGTATTACCTATGACAGTTTTATCATAGTCATCGATGATTCCATCGGGAGTTCCATTAGGGCCGCTGATATCCTTGAATTTAATCTTACCAGGCAGTGTGGCATTTCCAGAATTGGAGGTGTTCATAACATTGTCCATGCTGACTGTACCCTCCTTAGGAACAGCTAAGAAGTTTTGGTTTGAGTCGAATTCAAACTCGTCAAAACTGTACAGACCATCATAGATGAAACCCCAGAACTGGCCGAGTTCCTGTCCTACTTGCAGCAGGTAGTCACCAGTGCTGCTACCAGTAGATGAAGCCCACTGGCCGCTGGTGTTGTAGAGTGCATTGTCCGTACCGTTGAGCTTCTCCACAACCATTTTGTTGTGACCTAAAGTGAAGTTGGCACTCAGGACGTAGTCTTTTCCACGAAGAATGTCTCCATTGACAGTTAACTCCCAGCCTTTGTTGCTGACCTCACCAATGTTTTGGGTCTGTGATTCAAAACCAGTAGTGTAGGGAATGGGTGAGCTGTAAAGCAGGTCATAGGTGCGATTCCAGTAGATTTCAGGGGTAATCGTCAGTCTGCTGTCAAAGAGGCTGATGTCCAATGCCAAGTTACGGGTCAGCGTGGTCTCCCATTTGATATCGGGGTTTGCCAGCACTTTCGCGTCAGAAGTTGCATAGAACTTTTCGCCGTCTGTAGTTGATTCTCCAAAGCCAGGGCCACCAGTGGCATTGATGGCATAGAGATAACGCCAACGGTCTGCACCAATTCGGTTGTTACCAGAGAGACCAATGGCAGCGCGAAGCTTTAAGTTGTTAATCCACTTGATGTCTTTCATGAATTTTTCTTCAGAGATCACCCAACCTGCAGATACAGATGGGAAATAGCCCCACTGGTTGCCGGGAGCAAAATAGGTAGAGCCGTCAGCACGCATTGTAGCTGCTATGAGGTAGCGATGCTTGTAATTGTAAGAAACCTGTCCGAAGAACGAAGCCATGCGGTCAGCAGTACTCAGTTCAGAGGTTGCCTGATAGGCATTACCTAAGGTCATGTTGTCCCATGCCTCCTGTGCAGTCAGTTCGCGACCGAAGTAGCGGTTCTGCATGTACTCTTGTTTGTACTGGCTATTGTGAATTTCCTGACCGAGCAAGAATGAGAGGCTATGGTCTTCCTTGATAGTCATATCATATGCAGCAGTGTTGGTCCATGTAAAGGACTGGGTACGGCGGTTGGTGATGTTGGCAACAGGCAGATTATTGTTGCTCTGACCATTTTTGGTCATGAAACCATAAAACTGGCTGTTGTCGCGGAAAGACATGGAATGTGCAAATTCTGTCTTCAATGTCAATCCCTTTATGGGCTTCCAGTCTAAACTGACCTGGTTGATGTATGTGTACTGGTGCTGTTTACGCTGATTCTGGCCAATGTCGCTGACAGGGTTCGTGTATGCGAAAATAGCTTCGTCGTCAGGGTCAACAGTGCGGGGATCCCACCATGCGAATTCGCGCAGACCGTTAGTAGGACGATAGCGAAGAATATCAATGATACCATTGGTACCTACGCGGCTACCACCAGCACCGATGTCACGACGATAGGTAAACTTCGGATTGTAGTTCAGCGTCAGGTTCGGAGTGATTTGGGCTACAACCTTGGTGTTCAAGTTGAAGCGGCGGACACCTGTGTCCATAATGATACCACGGTCATCAGACTGAGTGGCAGAAATGTTGAAGCGGAGCTTGTCAGTACCGCCACCAATGGTGACATTACCAGAGTAGCTCATAGGTGTATCACCCATGACCTCGTCCTGCCAGTCATGCGTGATGGCACGGCTATAAATGTCCATGTCATCGCGGTTACCAAAGTTTCCGCGGAAGTACTTAGCTGCGTTAGAACGGGTTGAACCTGCTGCTGCGCGGTCCCACTGGTAACGTACAAACTCTTGAGTGTTCATCAAATCAAGAGTCTTAGAGATGTGGCTAAGTTGCAAACGACCGTTGAATCCAACCTGAACTTTGCCAGCTTTAGCTGACTTGGTGGTCACCACAACTACGCCGTTACCACCTCGTGCACCGTAGATAGCGGTGAGAGAGGCATCCTTCAGCACGTCGATGCTGGCGATATCCGTCGGAGGAATATCGTTGATGTTGTCAGCCTCGAAGCCGTCAATGATAAATAAAGGACGGTTTTCGGAAGTTACTGACGTTGCACCACGTACGCGGATGTTGATGTCGGCACCGGGCTGACCGTCAACGGTGGTAATCTGCACACCGGCAATCTTACCTTGCAAGGCCTCGGCTGCCGATGATACCGGCACAACGGCCAGTTTGGCACCGCTGATAGAACCGACCGAACCGGTCAGGTCCTTACGTGCCTTGCTGGTGTAACCCACGACGACGACTTCCTCCAGTGCGGCATTGTCGTCTTGCAGCTTGACCTGCATGTTAGGTCCTGCTGTCACTTCCTGTGCTACCATACCGATGTATGATATCACCACAGTCTTTCCCCTCTGAAGCTTCAGTGTGAAATTACCGTCGAAGTCGGTCACTGCAGCATTCTTGGGATTTCCCTTCTCAACTACGGTCGCGCCAATGACTGGTTCGCCATTGCTGTCAGTCACCGTACCCTTAGCAGTGGTCTGTGCATGCACATTGCCCACGACTAAGAGCAGGCACATGAGTAGCGCCGTTTGAAAGATACTCTTAAACTTAACAGACATAAATTAGTAGTTTTTAAATTTAACAAAAAAATATATATTTTGGTGCAAAGATACAAAAAAATCTATAAACTGTAGGATAAAACCGAATAAAATGTACGAAAACGTTTTCATTTTTTGTTGAATTGTGTCGGAAATGTATGTTCTGGAAGTCTGTATCTATGATATAATGTACGGGTACAATAGTTTAATATTATATCTTCCGAGTCTTATCACCATGATTTCTGCCCGTGTCAGTCTACTGGCACAGGGTGTGGCAGTATATTGTCACAGGGTAAGACGGCATGGTGACACAGGGTGTGCCAGCATATTGGCACAGGTTGTGCCAATAAGTTACATGACGTGTGTCAATCATTGACATATGATGTGCCAATGGCTGGAACAACTCATGCCAGCCGTTGACATGGACGAGGCAGATATACGTGCTTTCCCCCGACTACCCCCATCACTGATGTTTGTCAAGTTTTCACTGATGGTGCAAAGTTAAAAAAAACAAAATGTAATTAGGCAATCGATGAAATGTTCCCTTTGCCTATGATAAAAGGGGGCCTGCACTTGCTGAAATCAAAATAAATTGCTACCTTTGTAGCGTCTTTTGATTACCCATCCTTGATAAAAACTTGAGGGTGGTTTGTGACAGGAGACGAGACATTGATGGGAAAGCGTTTATCTGACGCTTTGTTCTTGGCGTACCGAATCTTGCAAATTCAAATCACTGTCAAGAGTGAAGCAACGATAGATGCTCATTGTGAATGTTTATAACTGCCCCATGAACCCGGTGTTTTGGGTGGGGGATGGTATATACGTTCGGCGTGGGCTCTTGAGTTGCTCGTTCTACAGTGATAGGGCAATGCAAGAGCCACGGTATGCGGGACGGGTAACGGATAGAAGCCTCGCTTTTTTGTTGATAGACACGTAACTGAATCACTGATTTTTTAAGAGGTTCGCCGTGTTGGGCTTAGCGGCGTGACGTATATGCGATGAGTATGCATGTAGGTAAGAGAATAAAGGCAATATTGGACGAGCAAGGGCGCTCGGCCAGTTGGTTGGCATCGAAGATTCCATGTGAGCGGACGAACATGTACGACATTTTCAAACGCGAGGACGTTTCTGTATCACTGCTGTATAAGATTTCTACGATATTAGGGCACGACTTCTTTCTGGAGCTTTCTGATGAATTGCATACGCTGCACACAGATGCTTCCCCGTATGCATTGCCCCCTATGTCAAAGAAATAGTTGCATAGGGGCATCTTGGCCAGTTAAAAAAGTCATCGTCTTTCCATAGAAAAATGCTGAAAAGTTTGGTGTTTTGGGGAATATTGGCTAATTTTGTGGCAAATAAGATGAAATGCTATGCAAAAGAACAGGTTTATACGCTTTGACTGGGCAGCGAAGTATATGCTTCGCAATAAGGCCGACTATGCCATCTTTGAGGGTCTGATATCAGTATTGGTTGGTGAGACGATAAGCATAGTCGAGCTGTTGGAAAGTGAGTCAAACAAGCAGTCGAGGGATGATAAGTTCAACCGTGTAGACATCAAGGCCAAGAATTCCAAGGGTGAGATAATCCTGGTCGAGATCCAGCAGACACGCGAGCTGGACTATCTGCAGCGGATGCTGTATGGTGTTGCCAAGGCAGTGACAGAGCACATAGGCAGCGGTCAGGGGTATGAGCATGTGAAGAAGGTGTACAGCATCAATATCTTGTATTTTGACTTGGGCGAGGGCGCCGATTACTTGTATCACGGCCAGACCTCTTTGATAGGTGTTCATACGGAGGACACATTGCAGTTGACAGCCTATGAGCGTGACGACCTGCATGTGCTGGAGCCCAAGGATGTGTTTCCAGAGTACTATGTCATTCGGGTCAATGAGTTTGACAAGCTGGCAGTGACCCCTCTCGAGGAGTGGCTGCAGTACTTGAAAGACGAATATATCAAGCCCGACACCGTGGTCCCCGGTTTGAAGGAGGCACGTGAACGCTTGGAATATCTGCGCATGTCACCGGAGGAGCAACGGGCCTATGACTATTATCTGGACACCCTTGTACGGGACACCGACGTGATGAAGACCAAGATACTTGAGGCTGAGATTAAGGGCAAGAAGGAAGGTCGTGCTGAAGGTCGTGCTGAAGGTCGTGCTGAAGGTCGTGCTGAAGGTCGTGCTGAAGGTC
>ERZ842401.4175-NODE-4175-length-17095-cov-19.091432_pt1 | contig 17095 bp, 15 predicted proteins | sample MGYA00521270_ERZ842401 | MGnify/ENA primary metagenome ERZ842401 (study PRJEB31892, sample SAMEA3878208) | bioreactor metagenome | biome: Moose rumen | place: Sweden | collected 2011-10 | study: EMG produced TPA metagenomics assembly of the PRJEB12797 data set...
CGAAGGGGGTTACTTTTTAATTAGCAAAGGGGGCAAATCTCAATTCGCGCACGCAGGATGCTCACACATACAAAGGACATGACCTATGAGGAATACGTAAATCGTATTGCGACATCGGGTAACGAGATTGCCATCCGTACGAAATACAACGACCTATGCCATAACCTGAAGCGTGGACGGGCTGGAGGTCATGCTAAGCAGGTGGCTAAGCATGAGAAGGCTATGGCCATCATTGAACCGTTGATCAAATAAAATGTCCACCTGACCAGCTCCTTAGTCGACAATGACTGAGAGGCAGAGTAGCCGTAGACAAGACTTGTAACATCATGCTCAAAATGACAATTCATGTCGGTTATAGGCAAAAAAAACATAGGAATTCTGAAAGGATTATCTTACAGAAGGAACATTTTTAGATACACAATATAGAAAATTTCTTCAATGAGGTTGTCAGGTTGTCAAAACGCCGATATACAAAGGGTTTGCAACCTCTGACAACCTCTTGAGGTTGACAGAGGTTGTCAGAACTTGTCTATACAAATCTGGACTTCGTAGTTATTTTCTCAAAATATCAAAAATTGGAAGTGTTTCTGATGGTGCATTTTTCATCAAACATGTCATCTATGGTTGATAAACACGTCATTTACGAGTGATAAACACGTCATTTACGAGTGACAAACGCGTCATTTACGGGTGATAAACATATTGTTTAGCGTTGAAAATACATAAAAATAGAGTTCATTTCTTGCAGATTTAGCAATAAAACCGTATTTTTGCAGAAAAAACAAAAGAATGATACTGAGATACGACGTACTGGTCATAGGTGGAGGACATGCGGGTTGTGAGGCAGCTTGCGCTTCTGCACGCATGGGCGCAAATACCTGTTTGGTGACGATGGACATGAACAAGATAGCCCAGATGTCGTGCAATCCTGCTGTCGGCGGTATCGCTAAAGGCCAGATAGTCAGAGAGATAGACGCACTTGGTGGACAGATGGGTATTGTCACCGACCTGACAAGTATTCAGATGCGAATGCTCAATCGCTCGAAAGGACCAGCCATGTGGAGCCCCCGAGCTCAATGCGATCGCGAGAAGTTTATCAAGACATGGCGCGAACGATTGGACCTTACCGACAACCTTGACATCTGGCAAGACCAGGCAGAAGAACTGCTGGTGGAAAACGGCGAAGTCATCGGTGTAAGAACCATCTGGGGCATCACGCTCAAGGCCAAAGCAGTTATCATTACAGCAGGAACTTTCCTGAATGGACTCATGCACATCGGAAGGAAGATGGTGGCAGGAGGACGCATTGCGGAGCCAGCCGCCGGAAAGCTGACTGAGAGCATCAATCGACACGGCATCACGTCGGCAAGAATGAAAACAGGAACACCCGTAAGAATCGACAGCCGATCGGTACATTTTGAGGATGCGGAAATACAACCCGGAGAAAATCCCCACTATGGATTCTCTTATCTGGACCTACCCAGAACTTCCAAGCAACTGCCGTGCTGGACACTCAACACCAACGCAGAAGTACATGAGATACTGAGAAATGGGCTGGAAGATTCACCTCTTTATAATGGTCAGATCAACAGTATAGGCCCGCGCTACTGCCCATCAATAGAAACCAAATTAGTCACGTTCCCCGACCGTGACAGTCACCCGCTGTTCTTGGAACCAGAAGGAGAAAACACCAACGAAATGTATCTCAACGGCTTCTCATCGAGCATGCCTGCTGACGTACAGATTGAAGCACTCAAGAGAATACCAGCATTGCGCGATGTGAAAGTGTACCGACCCGGCTACGCGATAGAATACGACTTCTTTGATCCCACACAGCTATACCATACGTTGGAATCGAAAATTATTAAAGGTCTGTTCTTTGCGGGACAAGTAAACGGAACCACAGGCTACGAAGAGGCAGCAGGACAAGGATTGGTAGCAGGTATCAACGCAGCCTTAACAGTTCAGTATGACGCGACCGTGTCTTGCAGAACGAAACCCGGGGAAGGGTTCATCATGAAAAGAGACGAATCATATATTGGCGTTCTCATCGATGATTTAGTAACGAAAGGTGTAGACGAACCCTACCGCATGTTCACTTCGAGGGCGGAATACAGAATCCTTTTGAGGCAGGACAATGCCGACGAGCGACTCACCGAACGAGCTTACGAACTGGGCATCGCCACAAGAGAAAGATATGATTGGTGGATCAAGAAGAAAGATAACATCGAAAGAATCATCCATTTCTGCAAAAATGCACCAATCAGAACAAATGATGTAAACAGTGCCTTAGAAGCTTTAGGCACCACTCCCCTGCGAGCTGGATGCAAGGCTTCAGACTTAATCGGTAGACCACAAATTACGCTGAAGAATCTTTCCGAGCTGGTACCAGGTCTGAAAGAGGTAATGCAGACGAACGACAACCGGCAAGAAGAAACCATCGAGGCAGCAGAAGTGCTCATGAAATATAGCGGATATATCGAGCGAGAGCGTGAGATAGCATCCAAGATGCGACGACTCGAAGATATAAAGATTCGCGGCCACTTCGACTACGACTCATTGCAATCACTCTCTACAGAATGCCGACAGAAGCTCAATCGTATCAATCCGGAAACGCTGGCGCAGGCAAGCAGGATTCCAGGTGTATCTCCGAGCGATATCAATGTTCTGCTCGTATTGATGGGAAGATAAAGAAATCACCTGATAAACGACTGCAAACACTAATGTTTCACATGAAACAATTAAATCAGGAACCATTGAAAATCAATGAATTAATAAATAAAATAGTATTAGAAATGAATAACAAAGTATTGATGGAAAATCTACGAAGCATTCCGGATTTTCCAGTAAAAGGAATCAATTTCAGAGACGTGACCACCTTGTTTAAGAATCACGAATGCGTAGAGATCATGCTCCACGAACTTTACGAGATTTACAAGGACAAAGGTATCACAAAAATCGTAGGTATAGAAAGTCGAGGATTCATCATGGCATCAGCACTCGCCGTAAAATTAGGTGCAGGAATCGTACTTTGCAGAAAACCCGGCAAACTTCCAGCAGAGACGATTCAGGAAAGCTACACCAAAGAATATGGAACAGATACGATAGAAATACACAAAGATGCCATCAATGAAAACGACGTAGTTCTACTGCATGATGATCTCCTGGCAACAGGAGGAACCATGAAAGCAGCTTACAATCTTGTAAAGAAGTTTAACCCCAAATCAATCTACGTCAACTTTATCATTGAAATTACGGATGAAGGCTTGCACGGAAGAGACGCTTTTGAGAAAGGAACAGACATCACGACGCTCATTAAAGTATAGGCAGAGTTTCACGTGAAACACGGAAAGAATAAATCTTGAAGAGAGAATGACGAAAGAAGAGAACGAAAAACGATTAGCGAAACTGAAGAACATCGTTCTGAATTTGCCAGAAAAACCTGGTAGCTACCAATATTACGACCAGGAAGGAACCATCATATATGTAGGCAAAGCAAAGAACTTAAAAAATCGCGTTTCTTCGTACTTCCACAAGGAGGTGGACAGATACAAAACAAAGGTATTGGTCAGCAAAATTTGGGACATCACTTATACTGTAGTTAATAGCGAAGAAGATGCACTTCTACTGGAAAACAGCCTAATCAAAAAATACAAGCCGAAGTACAACATTCTCCTCAAAGACGGAAAGACATACCCAAGCATTTGTGTTACCAAAGAATATCTTCCGAGAATCTTTAAAACGAGAAACATCAACAAGAAGTTCGGAACTTACTATGGGCCCTACAGTCACATAGGAAGCATGTACGCCGTGCTTGAACTCATCAAAGACCTATACCACCCACGTACCTGCCATACACCTATCACGGAAGAAGGCATCAAGAAAGGGAAATACAGACCCTGTCTTGATTATCACATCCACAATTGTGCAGGCCCATGCATAGGAAAACAATCATGGAACGACTATCAGAACAACATTAATCAAGCACGGGAAATACTGAAAGGCAAGTCAAGAGAGGTACAAAAAATGCTCTTTCAGCAGATGCAAAAAGCTGCTGAAGAACTCAGGTTCGAGGATGCCGAGATACTGAAAAGGAGGTATTTGGCACTTGAAAACTACATGTCGAAAAGCGAAGTCGTGAGCCATGTTGTAGACAACGTAGACGTCTTCACGATTACAAACGATGAACGTGTAGCGTACATTAATTTTATGCACGTCACCAATGGTAGCATCAACCAGGCGATGACTTTTGAGTTTAAGAAAAAACTGGATGAGAGCGATGAGGAAATACTGTCATTAGGCATCATCCAGATTCGAGAACAAGTGGGCAGCAACGCGAAGGAAATCATTGTTCCCTTCGATTTGGAAACAGGAATCAAGGATGTAACCATCACAGTACCTCAGCGAGGAGATAAAAAGTCGTTGCTCGAACTGTCGGAGATGAACGGTAAGCAGTATAAATTCGACAGACTGAAGCAAGCCGAAAAGCTCAATCCAGAACAGAAACAAACGCGATTGATGAAAGAACTTCAAAACGCTCTGAAGCTTCCCAAAATGCCTTATCAGATAGAATGTTTCGACAACTCAAACATTTCCGGAACGGATGCAGTTGCTGGATGTGTCGTATTTAAAGCGCTGAAACCATCGAAAAAAGACTATCGAAAATACAACATCAAGACCGTAGAAGGACCTGACGACTATGCCTCGATGCAGGAAGTGGTTCGTAGACGTTACAGCAGGATGATAGAAGAAGACACCCCCCTACCCGACCTCATCATTACTGATGGCGGACGCGGTCAGATGGAAGTAGTTAGACAAGTGATTGAAGACGAACTCCACTTAAACATCCCTATTGCAGGTTTGGCGAAAGACGACCGTCACCGCACCAATGAATTGCTTTTCGGATTCCCGCCTGTCGTCATCGGCATGAAGACCGATTCAGAACTTTTTCATATACTCACACGTATTCAGGATGAGGTGCATCGCTATGCAATCACATTTCATCGAGATAAGCGTTCTAAGCGCGCTTTACACTCCGAGCTGAACAATATCAAGGGAATTGGAGAGAAAACGCGTGAAACGCTCTTAAAACGCCTGAAAACGATCAAGAACATTCGCGAAGCAAACCTGGAAATATTAGAACAGATTCTTGGACCATCAAAAGCAAATCTGGTTTACACTCACTTCCATCAACAAGATGTAACACCAGACAGATCGTCGTGATGATGTTCGGACCACGAAATCATCCAGATATGGTCGTAGTTCGCTGAATTAAGAAATCCGATTGTAAGGTTTTATTACTTTCAAGAATTTACAAACACCTGTTTTACAGAGGGTTACAGCATTAAACACAAAATAGAAAGACAAAAATAAGACAATATTTTGAAGTTAGCTTATCCAAAGGACGAGAATTCTACAAAACTGAAAAGTGACAGTAAAATAAAAATTTAAAATCGTTTTATATTATTAACAAAAGAAGAAAAATAAAATGAGAGCAGTCATACAACGTGTAACAAGTGCATCGGTCAGCATCGAGGGGCAGAAAAAGTCATCAATAGGAAATGGCTTCTTGATTTTGTTAGGAGTTGAAGCGAACGACACGAAAGAGGATGTAGAGTGGTTGGCTCGAAAGATTTCGACGCTTCGTGTTTTCGACGATGACGCCGGCGTAATGAATCGCAGCATCCTCGATGTTGGCGGCAAGGCATTGGTGGTGAGTCAGTTCACGCTGTATGCCAGCTACAAGAAGGGCAACCGCCCCTCGTGGCTTCGCGCAGCCCGGCACGAAATCTCCATTCCTCTCTACGAAGAGTTCTGCAAGGAGCTCTCTACCCTACTCGGCAAGCCAGTAGGCACGGGTGAGTTCGGGGCGAACATGCAGGTGGAGCTGGTGAACGACGGACCTGTTACAATCTGTATGGACACAAAGAACAAAGAGTAATCAACAAAAAATGAAAAAAGGCAAACGAATCAAGAAACTGAACGACGACTGGGGGTTCCTGATGATCGTAGTGGTATGGCTACTAAGCAAAATATTCGACCTATAGGTCAAAATTGAAGGCAAAGAAAATCAAGGAGTTATAGAACCTGACATCAGCAATACGGGTTAATGAGCCTCTAACCAGTTGATGCCCCATCCGCAGTCGGCTACGAGGGGAACTCTGAGCTGATAGGCATTCTGCATTTCGTGGAGGACAATCTCCTCTACCCTACCCTTCTCCTCAGGATAAACCGAGAAGTTGAGTTCGTCGTGCACTTGAAGGATCATCTTTGAGCATATACCTTCGTCTTTGAACCGCTTGAAGATGCGTATCATAGCCACCTTGATGATGTCGGCTGCCGAGCCTTGTATGGGTGCATTGATGGCATTGCGCTCAGCAAAGTTGCGCACCGTAGCATTCCGTGAGTTGATGTCGGGCAGATAGCGTCGGCGGTGGAAGAAAGTCTCGGCATAGCCCTGGGTGCGGGCCATCTCCTTCGACGTCTCCATATATTCGTGTACCTTGGGGAAAGCCTCGAAATAGCCGTCGATGAGCTGTTTGGCCTCGTCGCGCGAGATGTCAAGACGCTCGGCTAAGCCGAAGACGGTGATGCCGTAGATAATACCGAAATTGGCGCGTTTGGCCTTCGTGCGCTCATCGCGACTCACCTCCCCTACCCCTTTCTTATAGATATTGGCGGCAGTGGCTGCATGGATGTCATAGCCTTCGCGGAAGGCCTGTATCATGTTCTCGTCGCCAGAGAGGTGGGCCATCACGCGCAGCTCTATCTGCGAGTAGTCGGCAGAGAAGAAGAGACAACCGGGTTCAGGGATGAAAGCCTTTCGGATTTCCTTTCCATCCTCGCCTCTGACGGGGATGTTCTGCAGGTTGGGATCGGACGAAGAGAGCCGTCCCGTGGCCGTGACGGTCTGGTTGAACGACGTATGGATATGCCCTGTGCGTGGATTGATGAGCTTGGGCAGCGCATCGACGTAGGTACCCAAGAGCTTCTTCAGACCGCGATGGGCCAGGATGTCCTCGATGATCACGCTCTTCCCCTTGAGCTGTTGCAGCACCTCCTCACTCGTGACGTACTGTCCGGTCTTTGTCTTCTTCGGCTTGTCCACGATTTTCATCTTTCCGAAGAGGATTTCGCCCACCTGCTTGGGCGAGGCGATGTTGAATTCCTCGCCTGCCAACTGGTAGATACGCTGCTCCAGCTCGTTCATGCGGGCGGTGAAGATGGCCGATGTCTCCTTCAGTGAGTCGGTGTCGAGACAGACGCCGTTCAGCTCCATCTCGGCCAGCACATTGACCAGAGGCATCTCTATTTCGTAGAACAGCTGCTCCACGTTCTTCTCCTTGAGCATCGGCAAGAGTATGTTTTTCAGTTGCAGCGTGATGTCGGCATCCTCGCAAGCATATTCGTAGACCTGCTCTGGCGCGAGGTCGCGCATCGACCGCTGCCCTTTCCCCTTCGGACCGATAAGTTCATCGATGTGTATGGTCTTATAGCCTAAGAGCGTCTCGGCCATATAGTCCATGTTGTGGCGCAGTTCGGGCTGGATGAGATAGTGGGCAATCATGGTGTCCCACAGGTCGCCGGCCAGCGTGATGTGGTAGCTGCGCAGCACCTCTAAGTCGTATTTGATGTTCTGGCCGATCTTCAGGATGCGCTCGTTTTCGTAGAACGGGCGGAAGATGTCTACCATCTGCTGAGCTTTTTCGCGGTCGGCAGGAATGGCCACATACCAGGCTTCGTGTTCCTTGATGGCGAAGCTCAGACCCACCAGCTCGGCATCTATCGGATTGGTAGAGGTGGTTTCGGTGTCCATGCTCACGGCCTCTGCCGCCAGGAGTTGCTGGAGGAGTGCCTGCGCATCGGCTTCGTGCTCGATGAGGTGGTACGAGGTACGAGATGCGAGGTACGAGGTACGAGGAGTGAGAGGCGACTGCGCTACTGTCGCATACTCAACCCCCGGGGCTTCTTCGGCAAAAAGGCCGAAGAGGTCGGGCTGCTGGAGCTTTGCGGTATTTTCACTCCTCGCTCCTCGCATTCCCGAACTTCGTTCGCCTACCCGTAGCCTTTCATCTTTCTTCGAAAGAAACTTGTTGAGGAGCGTCTTGAACTCCAGTTCGTTGAATTGTCGGGACAGCTCCTCCTCGTTGGGCTTGGCTACTTTCATCTCATCGAGGTTGAAGTCTATGGGTACATCGGTGCGGATAGTGGCGAGAAATTTCGACATCTTGATGTCATCAACGGCTGTTTCCACTTTCTCGCGCAGCTTTCCCTTGATCAGGTCGGTATGTTCCAGCATATTTTCCACCGTTCCGAACTGTGCAATCAGTTTAGCAGCAGTCTTCTCCCCCACCCCAGGACAACCAGGAAAGTTATCGGCTGAGTCGCCCATCAGGGCCAGCAGGTCGATGACCTGACTGGTGTTCTCGATGCCATATTTCTCGCAGACAGCCTTCGCATCCATCGTTTCGTAGCCTCCGCCGTGTCGTGGACGATAGATGAAGACGTTGTCGCCCACCAGCTGACCATAGTCTTTGTCAGGGGTAAGCATAAAGACGGAAGCGGAAGCCCCTGAGGCTATCTTCTTGGCCACTGTTCCGATGACATCATCGGCCTCGAATCCATCAACTTGCAGGATAGGGATATTCATTGCTTTGAGAATATCTTTAATAATAGGTACGCTCGCGTGAATATCCTCGGGCGTTGCTTCGCGCTGAGCTTTGTAGGCGGGGAAAGCCTCCGAACGGAAAGTAGGCCCATGCGGGTCGAAGCCAACGGCCAGATGCGTGGGTTTTTCTTTTTCGAGCACCTCGTGGAGCGTATTGCAAAACCCTAAGATGGCCGACGTGTTGAGTCCCTTAGAGTTGATTCTTGGATTCTTGATGAAAGCGTAATAAGCACGGTAAATAAGTGCGTATGCGTCTAAAAGAAATACCTTTTCCATATAATATTCTATAAAATTGCGTTCAAAATTACAAAAAGTTTTTCATAAATCGCAGAAAATCCGTAAATTTGTCACAAAATTCAACAACAATGGATTATCTATCTTGTATTACTGAGCCGATTAAGGCCGAATTAGGACAGTTTATATATCTCTTCAATGAGTCGCTCACCCACGATGATGGTTTGTTGGGGGCGGCCCTGCAGCATATCCGCAATCAGGGCGGCAAGCGTATGCGCCCGATGCTCATCCTGCTGATGGCGAAAAACCTGGGTCAGGTGAACGATCGGACACTGGATGCAGCTGTCGGTTTGGAACTGCTTCATACTGCTTCTCTTGTTCACGACGACGTTGTAGACGAAAGTAAGGAGCGACGAGGACAGTCCTCGGTGAACGCTGTATTTGATAATAAGGTGGCTGTTTTGGTGGGCGACTATGTGCTGAGCACCTCTTTGCTGAGCGTGAGCAGAACAAGCAGTGAGGTGATCGTGAGAGAGATTTCAGAATTGGGTAGGGCTCTGGCCAAAGGTGAAATCCTTCAGCTGACCAATATCCAGAATCAGGAAATATCAGAAGAGGTCTATTATCAGGTCATCAAGCAAAAGACAGCAGCACTCTTCGAATCGTGTGCTGCCGTAGGAGCCCTGTCGGTGGATGCTAATGAAGCGGAATTAGAGGCCGCCCGGAATTTCGGAAGAAACATCGGTATGATCTTCCAGATACGCGACGACATCTTCGACTATTTCGACTCTAAGGAAATAGGCAAGCCCACAGGCAACGATATGGCTGAAGGCAAGCTGACGCTGCCTGTCATCTTCGCCCTCAAGAATAATCCCTTTGAATCGATGACCACACTGGCCAAGAAAGTAAAGGCAGGCACCATCAACAGCGACGAGATAGCTGTGCTCGTGGAATATGCCAAGAAGTACGGCGGCATAGAATATGCTGAACAAGTGATGCAGGACATTGCGCAAGAGGCCCGGCAGTATATCATCGACTACGTGAGCAACAGCCGTCTCCGCCAATCGTTTGATGCCTATCTGGAGTATGTCATTCGCCGCAACAAATAAAAGCCTCCCCGGGGAGGCTTTTATCTGAACTCCTGAACTTCTTTAGAAGAACTTTACTTCTTGTCCTTCAAGTTCGGAGAGCAGCATATTAGCCAGTCGGCTTGTACCAAGTCGGAACCACTTGTTGGTGAGCCATTTCTCACCCAGCACCTCCTTCACAATCGTGTAGTAAGTCAAGGCATCCATTACGCTGTTGATACCACCAGCAGGCTTGAAACCAATCTGAATGCCCGTTTCCTCGTAATATTCCTTGATGGCTTGGCACATCACGTAGGCAGCCTCCGGAGTGGCTGCGGGCTTCTCCTTGCCCGTCGATGTCTTGATATAGTCGGCTCCGGCATACATCGAAAGGATACTGGCTTTCTTGATGTCGGAGGCATTGCGCAGGCATCCTGTTTCCAGAATCACCTTCATCGCCACATTCTCGCCGCACGTCTGCTTCAGTTCGTTAATGTCGTCGCAGACACCTTCGTAGTCGCCCGAGAGGAACTTTCCAACGGGCATCACGATGTCTATCTCCGTAGCTCCGTCTTTCACGGCCAAAGCCGTTTCAGCCACCTTTACCTCTATCAGCGCTTGCGATGAGGGGAAGCTACCGCTCACACAAGCTATCTCTACACCATCAACCTCCAGTGTGTCGCTGACAATCTTGGCGAAGCAGGGATACACGCAAATGGTGGCCACATGGGGTAGGGCAGGGTAGTCGTTGTCAAACTGGTTAACCTTTTCGGTAAAGGCGAGTACGCTCTCTTCCGAGTCTGTGGTCTTCAGCGTGGTCAGCTCGATGCTGCCGAAGAGGAAGCGCTTCACCTCCATCGTGTCGTTCTCCGTCACCTTCTCCGCAATCATCTTCTTTACGACCTCAGCCACTTGGGCATCGTCAACCTCACAGTTATACTTCTCCAAAGCCTGTTCGTACTTGCTTTTCAGCGGTGCGTGGCGATGGATGGTCTCCGTTTCGTGGTGTGCGTGTTCATGATCATGCTCATGACCGCAGCAGCAATTCTTTTCTTCCATCATATGATTATGTTTATGTTCTATACTTCGTTATTCTCCATTCTTCATATTCCCCGCCCCAGGGAGGGGTTAGGGGTGGGGGCCTTCATTTAATTCTAAAGATGCGGAACCCCCATGCTTTCCATTGTTTTGGCTATCCAATCCTCGTCGATGGCCTTGCCGCCTTCCGTCTGTTGGGCAGTAGCAGCAAACTCCTTGATCAGCGAGGGGAAGTCGGCATACTCTTTCGTGATGCTTTCCAGGTCAGCCGGTGTTGCCTCGTTCATGGCTACCGCAAAGGGCTTGTAGGCCTCCAAAGCCTTCTTGAACTGCTCTTTCCATTGGTCAGTAGTCCAGGCAGTGCCTTCTGCCTTTGCCTTCGCAACGATGTCGGCCAGCGAAGCCGGTTGCTCTTCTACAGCTACTTCTTCAGCTACCTGCTCCGCTGGGGTACTCTCAGGGGCTGCCTGTGTAGCTGGTTTGTTGTCGCACGACGCCATGAGCAATGCTGTTCCAATGGCGAAACTAAATACTACCTTTTTCATTGTCTTAAAGTTTTTTAGTGTTATGATTATTGTTCACATCTCATCGGACAGTCCTAAGTCATCCTCTGGGTATCCGATTGCCCGACGGATTTTCATGAAGTCGGGCTGGCGCAGGATTTCCAAGACGGGATACTTGTAGTAGTAGAAGCTGTCGTTCACCATGCTCTCCACAGACTGCTTGCCTGAAATCATCTGTCGCTCCTCCTCGTCCATGTTCTTGATCATGTCCGTCAGCTTGTCTATCACCTCAATGAATGGTTTTTTCACCTTCATATACAATACATTCCTTATTGATTCTGCTTGCAAATATACTTCTTTTTCAACGAAAGACAAAACTTTATGCACTTTATTTGCGAAATAACGTTCATTTTGCCCATCCTTCTGCATTTATTACGAATGAGAATTTCTACGGAGACAAGGAGTTAAGGAGGGTTCCCCGCTCTGCATCTCAGTAGCGAATTTCCTTCTATTAGCTGAGAAAATTTTCATAAATCTACAATTTTCCCCTCATTTCTTTTGCCGATTCAGTTAATTTGTTTAACTTTGCAACCGCTTGGGGGAGAAATCCCGAGTTACAGATGCAATAGCTTATTATTTCGCACTTACCGAAAAGACCTCGGAAATCTGTTTTGGAATAGTTCGATTTAAAAAGCATGAGGGTTTACCAAAATGTTTTGGTCTTCCTCACAACCAGTAGCTATGCACACGCCGTTGGCGTGGAGCATTCTTATATGGTTGTAGGGGTTCCAATTCCGAGGTCTGCCCCTCAGGTAAGTGCATAAGGATGGCCACGCCATTCTTTGCGTCCCTACGGTAGCAAGCGGCAAGCCGATTACTTTGTGCCCTGACCATTGCATCCTCTTTCAACATACTGCAAACGAATTAGAGCAACAAATTTAATGTTTAACAATTTTAAAATTACAGTTATGAAGAAAAAGGATTTTCTTTGGAGCTTGCTGGCCATTGTAATGGCAGCAACGCTTAGTGTAGGATTCACGGCATGTGGCGAGGATGACCCTGATCCAGAACTGACAGTATCGCCAGAAAAACTTGACTTTGGAGTGAATGCTGACAGCAAATCTTTCAGTATTACCAGCAATGTTGGCTGGACGGTTGTGAGTAATAAGGAGTGGATAACTGTTAACCAGCCTTCAGGAAGTGACAACGGGTCTGTCTATGTTGACGTGGAGAAGAATGAAGATTTTAGCGAACGTTCGGGCAGGATTACCATCACAGCTTCAAAAGGTGGCATCATTCGTTATGTTGACGTGAAGCAGTCTGGCATAGAGGCGAAACTGGAGGTTTCTCCGACAACTCCACAGTTACTCAGCGAGAAGGGAAGTACTGTTACCCTTACAGTAACAGCAACAGGCAAATGGAGTCTTTCTGGATGTCCTGACTGGTTGCATACATCAGCTACAGATGGTGTTGGCAACACAAGTATTGTACTAACCGCATTAAGTGCCAACGACATGTCTGATGAGGACAGGCAGGCAACACTCACATTTACTTCCAATGGAATGACGGCAACAGCTGTTGTCTCTCAAAAAGCAGGTTGTCCTCCTGGTCTTCGTGTTGAAACGTCAAACATGACAATAATGAGCGATGGGTTTGCCTGTGACTTAACATTTGGTCCCAACACCAAAGGTTACAGAGAAGCATTCTTTACAGAGGCAGCCGTACAAACCATGACAGACAAGGACATCTATAACAAACTGATGGAAAAGACCGAATACAGCGGAAGTATTGACTATACGTTCCTTCCAGATTGGGTAGACTCCAATACCAGTCTTGTTTATTGTGTTGCTGCATACGGTAATGAGAGCAATAGCGACGGCTCACACAAATATGGTCCTATAACCATTGAGCGGATTACTACTAAAGCAAAGACCATTTATGATGACATGTATCTTACGTCTTCTTACAATAGTTCGCGTTGGACTGTAACAGCGGCAAGACAAGGAAGCTATGGGCAACGCTGTGATGAATACTATTACCTTGCCGCTGAGGATGATGTAGCTGAACTATTTTATTTCTTCGCTGGATATTATACCTACGCACTACTTGCCCATCTGGAGTTTAAGCCGATGATTGAAGCAGACCGCAATGCAAATTATCTGAACGGTCCACAAAACCTGAATTTTCAACGCAGCGGAAATAAATTCTTCTGTACTACTTGGGGGATAGATCGTGATACTAAGGAGTTCTCCGCAGAATTAAGTTGGTTATATCGCGACTTGTCATCATCTTCTGCACGCGAAACAAATAGGGTGAAGTCAAGTCCTGCTGATTGGAACAAGCCACACCGTCGGCCTACACAGGAAGAGATAAACAAGATGCGCAATTCACTAACTGTAATAAAGGTCAGTAAATAGGGTAATACAATAATGAGGATTTTAACCAATTGTTGTTATTTTAAGCAAACCGCATCGCTTTTGTTATGCGGTTTGCTTCCCTACTTGTGCTTAGCACAACAGCGTAGTTTTCCTGATGTTACGAAGATAGCCAAAACTTTTGTGCGTGACAATACAAGTATGTCGGAGATGTCAGATATGACGCTGAAATTGTCCTCCTCTGTTATATCATCAGACAATGAACTTAGTGCAAACAAAGAGGCTTATTACATATTCGCATCAGCATCAGATGGAGCAGGATTCGTTATTGTTTCTGGTGACAAACGAATGCCTGAAATATTAGCCTATTCGGATCAGAATCGGTTTGATATAGACAGAATGCCACCAAGTGTTAGATATTGGCTAGATTGCTATGTAGAAGAATTCTTGTCTTTTGATGGTAATGAAACTTCGGATGCAAAGCAATTGTCATCTGTAACCCCCAGTGGTGTAGCACCGTTACTCGATAACACTATTTGGGGGCAAGGCGACCCGTATAACAGAAATTGTCCATCGGTTAGAAACGAGAGGTGTGTAACTGGCTGTGTGGCCACAGCTATGGCACAGGTGATGAAGTTTCATAAATATCCGGCTAATGGAAAAGGGACTGTCAACTATTACACTGAGACCAACAATATTCACCTACAGAAAGACTTTAGCATGGTGCAGTTCTACTGGGATAAAATGTTGGATAACTATAAGATAAGTTTCTCATCGGAGGAAGCTGATGCCGTTGCGGAATTGATGTATGCATGTGGAACATCTGTTAAGATGGACTACTGCACAAGCGACCAGGGAGGTAGTGGTGCTTACCAGTACGACTTAATTCCTGCTTTTGTGGAAAACTTCAGCTATGATGACGATGCAGCGTTCATGATTCGAAGTCATTGCTCTATAGAAGACTGGCATAATATCCTTGTAAACGAACTAAATGCCGGGCGTCCCGTAAACTACGCAGGAAGCAGCACAAGAGATGGCGGACATTCCTTTGTTCTTGACGGATATAGAGTGAGCGAAGGGAACAACTATCCTGATTACCATGTCAACTGGGGATGGAATGGGAGTTGCGATGGGTACTATAAAATAGCCGACCTTCATCCTTCCGAGGATGGTCAGTATACCACATACGCAGGCTTTAACAATAGTCAGCAAATGACAATAGGCATTAAACCGGAAGATGGTATCAATGAAGGAGTCGTGTATCTATGCACCCCCAATTTGTATACTTCTGCTTCAACGTCAAAAGCCGGCAGCAACATTAAAGTTTACACGGCATCCTGCGCGAATTGTTCCTATAAGCCTTTTAACGGAACATTAAGTGTTGCACTTATTTCTATAGATAATGATTATGAGACAATTGTTGGAGAATACCAAGTGAAAGCACTCAGTTATCTTCAGGAGCAGAATAACATAAGCATAGACATTTCGCTACCATCATCTTTGCCAGATGGCCAATATACGATACAACTACGTTCTAAGCAATCCGGAAGGGGCGATTATCAACAGGTTATATCGAAGCAATATCCTCAACTTACAATTTCGTCCACTGGCAGCGTGACACCAGACGGGGTAATGGAAGCAATGCTGGGTTGTTCAGAGTTGGAATTGGTAAGTGAAACCGCACCATCATTGATAAGTTTGAATATCTATGAACTCCAGAACCTGCAGGAATCTCCGTTTATAGGTGATCTCAGAATGATATTGGCCGACAAATCGGGAAAGCAATTATGCGCCTTTGGCGATTCTATCCAGCCTGGTGAACTTAGCACCTTTGAGGTTCAAGAAGCACCTTTGAAGATACAAGGTCAACTTGAAGGAGAATGGTCAGACGGAGATTACAAAGTGTATGTGGGGGCAAGACAGATAAACACTTCAAAATATGTATATCTCTCTTTTTATGATATTTCACAACCAAATATGGAATATCATGAGTTAAGTCTCAATGCTCAAATCAAAGACGGGCAATTAATAATAAATGGTAAGACATATGTGATTTCACCAACATCAATAAATCAAATGGATGCAGACGACATGAAAGGTAAAGACGATACCATAAACATATATCGTTTGGATGGACGTTATATTGGAGGCAAGAATGCTAAAACTTTACCATCAGGCATCTACATTATGCGCCAAGGGAAACAAACTCGAAAAATGATTATCAGATAGTTTATGCGAAGATTTCTATCCATTATTTGTCTGTTTCTTGGAACACACTCTATTGCCAGCAATCCCCCTGAGAGTAAGACTCGGTACTACCGTCACGAAGTGAATGTCAGTATTGGAGGTGTGGGAGTACGTTCTGATTGGAGCAACGACTATGAACGCTCTGTGATGAATCAGTTTGGATTAGTCGCAGGTAAATATGGCGAAAGTCATGGGCCTGGCACAGGAATCTATTACGAATGGGATGATGGCCCCGACTTGGGAAATGAAAACGCATTGAAGGCTGTCAGCTATTACTATCATTTCAATCACCGAATAGCTGTAGGTGGACTCTTTGGCGGTTGCCGTGTCAAAGATTGGCTTGGCTACCCCAAAGTCTATACCAAAGACTATATGCCGGGAGAGATTCAAAAGACGGGCTATACTGACGTGAAAGGAACGTCGCTATATCTGATGCCCTCGGTAAAGTGGTCGTGGTTGAACAATCGCTGGTGCAGTCTCTACATGAAAGCAACAGCTGGTTTCCACTATCAAAGCCTGTACCTTGATTCCGAGACGATACCCAAAGAGCAGACAGACGAATTCGATAAGAGCCATCTGAGCCTCGGCTACTATGTCACTCCTTTTGGTTGGGAGATTGGCAAGCAGAAAGTCCGTTGGTTCATGGAGTTTGGGCTTGGCTCGAATACGAACTTCCAGACGGGGTTGACGTATCGGTTTGCGAGGTACTGAACAGTAAGAGAGTTGCCTAATCTCGCTGTAAGATTAGGCAACTCATCGTTATTCTTCAGGCGGTTCCCTGTTTTCGCCCTATACCTTATTATATACTATAGAGCCTCGATTTCCTCTGCCGTCAGTCCTTCAGCTTCCATTTCTTCACGACCTCGGCACGCTCGGCCTTCAGTTCTTCTTCTTCGCTATCCATAGCAGCCACATAGCGGGCTTCATCGTACATGTCTGTCCAAACACGCAGCGTGTCAAGGC
>ERZ842401.4177-NODE-4177-length-17082-cov-6.791214_pt1 | contig 17082 bp, 10 predicted proteins | sample MGYA00521270_ERZ842401 | MGnify/ENA primary metagenome ERZ842401 (study PRJEB31892, sample SAMEA3878208) | bioreactor metagenome | biome: Moose rumen | place: Sweden | collected 2011-10 | study: EMG produced TPA metagenomics assembly of the PRJEB12797 data set...
TATGCACCATCTTCGGATAACCCTTCTATCTCACACGGACTTTTGGCAGTGAGCCTAAAAACCCTGAAAAAGATATCAACCGTTTTCAAAAGCCTCAGGCCGAGCATTACTGTCGACCCTATAAGCGGCCAGCCAAAAATCGGCATTGACCTTGCGCAGGGGACAGAACCGGCAACTCTGGATGAAGTATTTGAATATCTGAAACAGTCGGATAAAAAGTGCTACATCGCGTTCGACGAATTCCAGCAGGTGGCGAAATACCCCGAAAAGAATACAGAGGCGCTGCTTCGGTCGTATATCCAAGACCTTCACAATGTTCACTTCATCTTTTCAGGCAGCCAGTCACACATGCTGGGCGAAATGTTTCTTTCACCGAAACGTCCGTTTTACCAGAGCACTACGCAAATAACAATAGGTCCCATTGCCGAAAAGAAGTATTATGAGTTTGCATCAGCTTTTTTCAAAGAACTCGGCCGTAATCTTCATGAAGACGTCTTCAGCCGGCTATACGACACCTACGAGGGATATACATGGTACATCCAGATGATTCTTAACCGCATGTACTCAAAAAAGGGCAGGGAAATTGACGATGAACTTGTCCAGGAATGCATACGGGACATCCTGAAAGAAAACGAATTCTATTATCAACACCTTGTACATATCTATCGCAAAGGACAGATAAAGCTCACAAAAGCTGTAGCAAAAGAGAAAAAAGTCAAAGAGATAACCGCCGGATCATTCATTTCAAAATACGGGCTTACCGCAACCAGCAGCGTAAAAAGTGCGCTCAAGCGAATGCTCGACGAGGAAGTACTATACCGTTCCGATGATGGCTATCTTGTCTATGACCGTTTCTTCGGCCAATGGCTCGATTCAACTTTCAAATAGCACGGTAGCGGAGGCTTCTAATAATTGGCCCCGAGCGCAGAATACGCACCGGGGCCGGTGAAAAACGGAAATATGAAAACTAATCGAAGAGCGTGTGTCACTCTCCAATAGCTTTTTCTTGATTACAGATCCACCTCGTCCTCACGTGTAGGATTGTTAATCGTAGCGGTGACGCTGCAGAAATTCCTTTCAAGTTCAGCCATAACGATGCGGACATCCGGCTGCTTATACTCTTTCTTGTACCTGGTATGATGTGGTTTTATTTGATTATTAAGGTTTTAGTCATTTGATAAACTCCCGATTTTATGGACCTGAACGAATGCCTAACGACTATTCGGCGTCCTCAACGATGGTGAAAGTCCTGTCGCTTACAAGAGCCTTCCACGGGTAAACAACCTCATAGACTGACTTCTTTCCTGCCGGTACGCGAATGATCCGTTGAGCAGTAGGAACATTGTAAGCAAATTGATTCAAGCCGGTTCCATTTGAATCCACCCCGCTGATGCTTGATGTATTCTGCCCACGTGGAGCAGTAGCGCCAAAACACACGATTTCCGCAAGATTCACCGCACGGATACCCCAGTTATTGCCTAGCCGGGTATTGGTTCCTCCCTGGATGGTAATCTTTGTCACACGCAAGTTACCGTTGAAACAGTACCGCGGAACCATGGCATCAGGCCCGAACACGAATTCTTCATAAGTGTTTGTCGGTGCATTCTTGGCATTGGTATTACCGTTGATACTAAAAGTTGACACAACAGGATCTCCTGAAGTATTATAGTGCGGCGAGTTATAGAACACTTTCTTCAAATCCAGGCAGTATGCAAAAACTGTATTGCCAAGATAAATTACCGTTTTCGGCACATTCAACTCAACAAGACCTGAATAACGGAACGCAGAAGTACCGATCCTGGTAATCCCTGACAAATCTACAGTTTTGAGCGCGGAGCAATAATCAAACGCACTCGCAGCTATTTCCACGACATTAGAAGGGAAGTCAATACTTCCCAACTTCATGTTCTCGGCAGATGAGGTACCTTTGAACAAATCAGGAAATACAGTGGCCTCGTAATCGGAAGCACTCATATCCAAGGCTACAGGAGAAGCCTGAGCATCAATGAATGACTTTATGGCGGCCAGGTCAGCAGCCGCTATTGTGGCGCTGTTCGTAGTTTTGATGGCCAGCGTCGTGTATGTGGTTCCGGAAGGAAGGCCTGCATCAAAATCAGCCCAGGTGGTACCGCCGTCCACGGAATATGTCACATAAGGCGTACGGACGTAATTCTCCGAACCTATGTCGGAATACAGCGGATAGAACTGCTTGGCACCGCCGACGCTCTTTGCCGTACTCCATGTCCGTATATACTGGGCCCTGTCAGTGGTGATGGTCATCTTCTTAACCGGCATGGCCGCATAATGCGCCTGCAGCCATATGGGAAGGGTGGAAGCCTTGTCAGAGCCGACCTGCGCGGGAGTGGTCAGAGTGACTGTCCCATAATTTGTCCTGCCGTTTATGTGGTTCTGCGCCAATGTCGAGGCGAGGAGATACAGGTCAGTGGATACCCTTGCGCTGGCAGCGTTGATATCCATCCGCACGGACTTGACTTTCTCGGCGGCATAGACCGCATTGGAGCTCCACACATGGAACTCGAGAGCGGAGAAGAAGGGCTTCAGGGTAAGGTCAGATGCAGACAGTTCCCCGGTTTCCTCATCCAGGACAGCGTCCTTTATGAGATCGCAGTAGAAGAAATTGTTCCCGGACGAGAACACGCCGCCCTCGGCCTGCGTGAGATCAGTCTTTCTGTTGGCATAAACGATCAAGTTATTATTCCTGCAGTTTATTCGCCAGTTGTTGTTCACAGACTTAACCACGGTCGCAGCCTTTATGTCAGATATCGAATAAACCTGTGAACCGGTATTTGCAGGATCGAGATTGATGGTACCCTCAAATGTGGCAAACGTGCCGTTGTTCTGCTTCATGGACAGCAGCTGGTTGGAGTAGGTGACGGCGGTCTTGGTATCGTCAGTAAACTTGCCGATCATTATCTGGAGCTTGTCATCGTCCTCGAATGCAAGGGCGTTGCTCGTCCAGTCATAAGATATCTTGCTGTCCGGATCCACCTCTTCCATCTCCTTGGTGGCCTGGACCGACATTTTGATTACGTACTTTCCCTCGGTATCTGCAGGAGATTCTGAAGGGTTCTCGCGCTGGCAGGAAACAAGGGCCGAAAGGGTGGCGACTGCAGCCGCTACTATAATAAGGGTCTTTTTCATACGGCAGCAGAGTTTAAAAGTCGTAATCGTCGGCAGCGCGGCTTGGGCCCTGGATGGAAGTAGTGACGCTGCAGAAGTTCTTTTCGATCTCCACATTCACCGGCAAGGCCGCTGGAGCTTTGTAAGCTTTTTGTTTCATATCAGTACTCTTAGGTTTAATGGACAAATATACCCCCCCCCGGAACCACATTTCCAAATTTTTCAGCAACTTTTTACGAATTATTTTTGTTACCCCGCCCCTGAGCCCCCTGAGAAGCCGATTTCATTCCGGAATTCTTTCAAGACCATGGACGCCGGGGTGAATAACGCACCTTTGCACACCCCATATGCAGTTCTGAAGCCCGACGGGGTGAAATACTGACCGTTTTTCACCCCAATTGAAGGCTTGCAATCCAATCTGCGGCAAAGGACTGAACTATCGCCGCATTCTGCCGCAAAGCGATGGGGTTTCGTGGCCGGCCGGAGGCTGTCAGCGATGTCCAGGGGCAGGACCTGAGCGACCTTGAATGGCGAAGCCATTTGTAACGGGAGACGAAGGACTGCCCCTGGCGGAGCACCCGGGCTCGGCGGCCTGAACTACCGCAGGAATCTCATCCGATGCCGCATCACCCCCGGAGAGCAGGTGGGCGACCCCGTCAGCGTGGAATTCCTCACCCCGGCGCCTGAAGGCCTCAAGGCCGACGTGCTCCTTACCACATCGAAAGGCAAGAGAGGTACCTCGATGATGGTCATATCCGACGACATTGCCCCAATAATACAGTTCAGGGGCAGGGTGACCAAGGACAAAAAGCCGTTCAACAGGAATGTAGCCAACAAATACGGAGCCATGACCCTTGCGATGGTATTCCATGACTATCTGAAAGACAACGGAATAAAGATAAAAGGCACTTATGCCGACATCGACCGCCACGGCCTTGTAAGGAATGGCAGGTTCATATCCGGCGCCACCGCCGAACAGCAGGACCGCCTTACGGTACTGGGCAGCACCTGGTCCCCCACCCTGGAGCGCATCGCACGCGAGACTAATCACCGCTCCGACAACCTCTATGCCGAATCTCTTTTCCGCAGGATAGGGCGGCTCTCCGGCAGGGACAGCTATGCCAACGCAAGGGTGCAGGAATACAAGATTCTCGGGAGCCTCGGCCTGGACTACAAGAACCGCGTACGCATTAACGACGGAAGCGGGCTGTCGAACGCCAATCAAATCTCGCCTGAATTCTACACCGACTTCCTTGCCGCGATGCGGAAGTCCCCAAGCTTCGACAGCTGGCTTGCAAGCCTCCCGCATCCGGGCTCCAACGGCACGATGAAACCACTGATGACCACCCGCTCCGAAGAATTCCGCAGCAGGATAAGACTCAAGAGCGGGGCGATCAGCTGCGTAAGATGCTACAGCGGCTACATACTCCCCGCTAAGCCGGACGGACAGTGGATTTACTTCTCCATAATGATAAACAACTCCGCCGCCTCCCGCAGCCACCTCACCGACACCATCTCCGGCCTCATCGAGACCATCACCGACGAGTTCAGTCCCGAGGCTATATAGTTTAGCCTTGTCTGTCCTTACCGGATATATCCTATTTGGCGGTACGGGTATAATTATCAGAACCGATATCGGAATAAAGGGGATGGAAACTCCTCTGGGCCTTGAGTGTCTTGTCGCCGGAAGCCCAGGTCCTTACATAGGTTGCCTTGTCAGTTTCGACAGTCATCTTTGTGAAATACATTGTGCCGCCAGGGGTGATTTCCATCCACACAGGATTGGTGGTTGCCTTGCTTGAGCCGACGGCGGCAGGATTTGTCACGGTCACCTTGCAGGAGGAAGTTGGGCCGTTTACATAGACCCTTTCGCCAGCTTTGGCGATGCTGATGAACAACTGAGTGCTCAAACGCTTGTCGCCCTTCGTACCGTCTATGTTGACGGTAATTGATTTGACCTGCTCGGATGTATATTCCGGATCAGAGCTCCACACATGGAATTCCAGGATGGATGTCCCTGAGCCCAGGGTAAGGGACGGAACTGCAAGTGTCGCAGTCCCTTCGCCATCCACGACGACATTGTCCGCATTTATGAGACCGTAGAACACAAACCTGTTTTCAACGGCAAACACACCGCCGTCAGTCTGGGTCTGCGTATTAGCCTTAGGCTTCTGGATTCCAAACCCTGCGTTGTTGTTATAAGACATTATACGCCAGTTGTTATTCAGCGCCTTTACAACAATCGCGGCACGGATATCCGAAGCGGAATATTCTGCTTCTCCGGTCTTGGACGGGTCCAGATTGATATCGCCCTCGAACGTAGCGGTGTTCCCGTTCATGGATTTCATCTGCAGAAGCTGGTTGGAATAAATCACTCCCTGCGAATGGTCAGAGGCATCTTTCCAGCGGCCCATCACTATCTGAAGTTTGTCGTCTTCTTCGAAAGCAAGCGCACCGGAGGTCCAGTCGTAGGTTATCTTGCTGTCCGGGGTTTCGTCATCGACTTCCTTCGTCGCATTTACTGCCATGTGGATAACATTATCCTTGTAAACAGGTTTGTCAACCTTGCCGGCCTCAAGATTCTCATGCTGGCAGGCCGAGGCAGACACGATCGCTGCCAGGGCGGCTAAAATTCTGAATGTCTTCTTCATAAGGCTCAGGAATTAAAAATCATCATCGTCGGCAGTACGGGACACATTCCCGATAGTCGTCCTTACACTGCAGAAGTTCTGCTCATTCTCCATCCAGAGCAGTTGAACCGCAGGTGCAATGTAGCTTTTGGTGTTCATATACTATACTTTATTAAGTCACAAACTGAACAACATCACCATCCTTGTCCTTACAGGAGAGCGATGCGCACATTCGTCTGCAAATACGACCCCCCCCCGAGCCATATTTCCAAATTTTTCATGCACTTTTTACAAACTTTTTCGTAACACCGCCATAAGAAGCTGTTTTAAAGCCGGAAAAAATACACTCCTGCAGGCCTGAGAGACATTGAAAAGCGGGATGACCATATGGCCACCCCGCTAAAGCAAACATCTGAAAAACAGCTTCCTACATCATGCCACCGGCAGGCATTGCGGGAGCTGCGGGCTCCTTCTCGGGAATATCCACGATACCGCACTCGGTAGTAAGGAACATTCCGGCCACTGACGCGGCGTTTTCCAGGGCTACACGGGCCACCTTGGTAGGATCGATGACACCGGCTTCAAACAGGTTCACGAACTCATCGGTACGGGCATTGTAACCGAAATCCTTCTTTCCCTCGCGGGTCTTCTGTATGATGACGCTGCCTTCCACACCGGCATTCGCGGCTATCTGGCGGAGCGGCTCTTCGATGGCACGTGCCACGATATGGATACCCGTATTCTCGTCCTCATTGTCGCCTTTCAGCTTCTTGAGGGCCTCTGCGGCACGCACATAAGCCACACCGCCTCCGGGCAGGTAACCTTCCTCGACAGCGGCACGGGTGGCATTGAGCGCATCCTCGACGCGGTCCTTCTTCTCCTTCATCTCAACCTCGGTGGTGGCACCCACATACAGGACTGCCACGCCGCCGGCGAGTTTTCCGAGACGCTCTTGAAGCTTTTCCTTGTCATAATCGGAAGTGGTGGTCTCTATCTGCTTGCGGATGAGGGCCGCACGCTCCTCGATGGCATCCTTGGAACCGGCGCCGCCGACGATGGTAGTATTCTCCTTGGTGATGGTAATCTTCTCAGCCTTGCCGAGCATGTCAAGGGTCGCGTTCTCAAGGGTATAGCCGCGCTCTTCGGAAATCACGGTGCCTCCGGTGAGGACGGCTATGTCCTGAAGCATCTCCTTGCGGCGGTCGCCGAAGCCGGGAGCCTTCACGGCGGCAATCTTCAAAGTGCCGCGCAGACGGTTCACAACGAGAGTAGTAAGCGCCTCACCGTCAACATCTTCAGCGATAATAAGCAGGGACTTGCCCTCCCTTGCTACGGGCTCCAGCACGGGCAGGAGATCCTTCATTGCGGAAATCTTCTTGTCGGTAATCAGCACGAGCGGCTCGTCCAGCACAGCCTCCATCTTGTCGGAATTGGTCATGAAATAAGGAGAGATGTATCCCCTGTCGAACTGCATGCCCTCGACGACCTTCACCTCCGTCTCCGTGCCCTTGGCTTCCTCGACGGTGATGACGCCGTTCTTGACCTTCGACATGGCATCGGCGATGAGTTTTCCGATATAACTGTCATTGTTGGCGGAAACGGTACCGACCTGCTCCACCTTGGAATAGTCGTTGCCTACGGAACGGCTCTGCTTCTTGAGATCCTCCACAACTGCGGCGACAGCCTTGTCGATACCCTTCTTCAGGTCCATCGGGTTGGCGCCTGCGGTAACGTTCTTGATACCTACATTTATGATAGCCTGGGCAAGCACGGTTGCCGTGGTGGTACCGTCACCGGCCAGCTCGTTGGTCTTGGAAGCGACTTCCTTGACCATCTGTGCGCCCATGTTGGCGAACCTATCCTCCAGTTCGATCTCCTTTGCCACGGTAACACCGTCCTTGGTTACCTGAGGGGCACCGAACTTCTTATCGATCACCACATTGCGCCCTTTGGGGCCGAGAGTGACCTTAACTGCATCCGCAAGGGCGTCAGCACCCTCCTTCATCTTGGAGCGGACGTCAACGTTGAATTTGATATCTTTTGCCATAATAAATACCTCCTGGTTGTTTTACAGAATTGCCAAAATGTCGGACTGACGGACGATGAGCAGTTTTTTGTCATCCACCGTCACCTCCGTTCCGGAATATTTGCCGTAAAGGACGGTATCGCCAACCTTCACTTCCATGGGTTCATCCTTTTTTCCGGGACCTGCAGCAAGAACCTTCCCCTGCTGGGGTTTCTCTTTCGCCGTGTCAGGGATATAAAGACCTGCGGCTGTCTTGGTTTCGGCCTCCTTGGGCTCGATAACCACTCTGTCTGCCAATGGTTTCAACATAGTTATATGATTTTTAATGTTTCTGTCACAAACGGACACACCGGATAAAAACAACAGCCGTGCCAAAGCACGGCCGTGACAAATTGTCATATTTATGGCGTGGCTATTCCGAAGATGCCCTGTCAGCCTATCTCGGCACCGTTGCCCACAGCTTCCTCCGGAGTGATGAAACGCATCTTGCCGTCGGCCTGCCTGGCCATAAGTATCATGCCCTTCGACTCTATGCCGCGTATCTTCTTGGGTTGGAGATTGGCAAGGATGCATATCTGCCTGCCTACCATGGACTCGGGTGAATAGAATTCCGCAATGCCGGACACAATCGTCCTCCTGTCGATGCCGGTGTCGATAGTGAGTTTCAGGAGTTTGTCGGTTGCGGGCACCTTCTCGGCCTCGAGGACCGTCGCGGTGCGTATATCCATCTTGCCGAAGTCATCAAAGCTGCACTCGGGTTTCTGGGGCTGCACCGCAGGGGCTTCTGCTGCCTTGGCGGCGGCCTGGGCCGCTTTTGCCGCCTCCAGCTTCGCAATCTGCGCCTCAATGGCCGGGTCCTCAATCTTGGCGAACAACAGGACGGCCTCACCGATGGTGTGGCCTGCAGGCAGGATGTCCCGGCGGCCGAGGTCATCCCAGCACAGCACTATATCATCCGAAGCGGCGGCTCCGGTATGAAGGGCACGCCCCTGACCTTCGGCATAGAAATTCTCACCCGCAGTGCCCTTTACTCCGAAATCAGCTTCAGGAACGCTTCCGTCGCCTTTCCTGTAATCGCTTCCTGCGGACAGTCCGACCTGAAGTATCTTACGGAGTTTTTCAGCCGAGAACGGGAGGAAGGGCTCGAAGGCTATGGCCAGGTCGGCACAGATCTGCAGGCACACGTTCAGGATGGAACCGGTACGGGCAAGATCGGTCTTGGCGACCTTCCATGGCTCTGAATCGGAGATATACTTGTTGCCCACGCGGGCTATGTCCATCGCAGCCTTCAGCGCCTCGCGGAAATGGAAGCCGGAGATATTGTCTTCCAGGGCCTTGCGAAGAGGCAGTATCTCAGCAAGCGCCTGGTCATCAGAGGCTTCGTGGACGGAATACTCCGGCACCACCCCTCCGAAATACTTATGGGTAAGCACCGCGGCACGGTTGACGAAGTTGCCAAAGATGGCGACCAGTTCGCTGTTGTTGCGCTGCTGGAAATCCTTCCACGTGAAATCGTTGTCCTTGGTCTCCGGGGCGTTCGCGCACAGCACGTAGCGCAGCACATCCTCCTGTCCGGGGAAATCGTCCACATACTCGTTCAGCCAGACGGCCCAGTTGCGGGAAGTGGAAATCTTGTCACCTTCGAGGTTCAGGAATTCGTTGGCAGGCACATTGTCAGGCAGGATGCATGTCCCCTCCGCCTTCAGCATGGACGGGAACACGATGCAGTGGAACACTATGTTGTCCTTGCCGATGAAATGTATCATGCGGCTTTCTGGATCTTTCCACCATTTTTCCCATTGGAAAGGCAGAAGTTCCTGGGTGTTGGACATATAGCCTATCGGAGCGTCGAACCATACATAGAGGACCTTGCCTTCCGCACCTTCCACCGGCACAGGCACGCCCCAGTCGAGGTCCCGGCTGACGGCACGGGGCTGCAGGCCGCCGTCGAGCCAGCTCTTGCACTGCCCGTAAACATTTGATTTCCACTCTTTATGCTGCTGGAGAATCCATTCTTTCAGCCAGGGCTCATACTGGTCCAGGGGCAGATACCAGTGCCTGGTGCGCACCTTCTGCGGCGTGGCTCCGCTGAGTGCCGAACGGGGATTCAGCAGTTCCTCCGGGCTCAGGGTCGAGCCGCACTTCTCGCACTGGTCCCCGTATGCTGAAGGGTTTCCGCACCTCGGGCAGGTCCCGGTGATATACCGGTCGGCAAGGAAGGTCTTGGCCTCCGGGTCATAGAACTGCTCGCTCTCCCTGGTTATGAACTTGCCTTCGTCATAAAGTTTCCTGAAGAAGTCCGAGGCGTTCTTGTGATGCACCCTGGACGTGGTACGGGAATAAATGTCGAAGTTGATGCCAAGCCTTGAGAATGAGCTCTTTATGATATTGTGATACTTGTCCACCACGTCCTGCGGGGAGACTCCCTGCCGGCGGGCTTTTATGGTAATAGGCACTCCGTGTTCGTCGCTTCCGCACACATACAGGACATCCTCCCCGCGCATCCTCAGATACCGCACATAGATGTCGGCCGGGACATATACCCCGGCAAGGTGGCCTATGTGTACCGGTCCGTTTGCATAGGGCAAGGCGCAGGTCACAAGTGTCCGTTTGAATTTCTTTTCCATAATCTTATACTGTTTTGGGGCAGGTCAGCTTACCCGCCCGAGCTTTTTCTGTACCGTATTGCGGGAGTCTTCCAGGGCTTTCAATTCCCTGAGCAGCTCCATCTGGCGGGTGACATCCGTCTCGGAGGCGATGGCCTTCGTTATCGAGGCGATTTCCCTGTCAAGGCGTTTTACGAAATATACCATTATGGCCGCAGGAACCTTCATCACAAGCATGGAGGCGGTCGCCGTCATCGAGGAAGCGAGTTTGTCGACCGTAAGACGGTAACGGTCTCCGGCAATCTCCGCCACCAGGTCGGCGCTCTGCCTGTCCCCGCCGTCCATGACCGTCTTGAGGATCGCTCCGGAAGTCACTTCCGGGTCGGCGTCATACATTTCGAAGAACGTGTCATACAGCTTCCGGAACGAAGGTATAACGAAGACATCACCTTCTTCCTCCAGTGACGCACGTATGAAATCGGCCACGGTACCGCAGCCGGCCGGGTCGTAGAATTCCGAATCCGATTCGAACTGAAGCGGCTCGGTACCATAGTTGTACAGCATCCAGAGCAGCTCCCGTTCCGAGGCTGCTATGGCGATATCCTCTCCCCCGGCGGCCGAAGCAGGATGCGGCCGGCTCTCCTGCGGATAACCGGAGGAAGGCTCCTGCTCATATTCCCCGGATGGATCCTGCTGCCGGTTATGGCGCTCCCTTTCCTCATTGCGGCGGTCTTCCATCAGCATCTTGTCCCGGCTGCGGGCTATCCTGTCGAAAATCGGGGAAGAATCCATGTCGAACCGCACGGCCGTCTCCCTTCCGTAAACAGTACGCTTGACGGCATCTGGAATGAGCGCTATTGTATCCGCTATGTCATTTATCAGTTCCGCCCTCTTAAGCGGGTCATCCCCGGCTTCAGCGAGCAGCATGTCCGTCTTGAACGATATGAAATCCCTCGATGCAGAGGCGATGAACGTCTGGACCTCCTCCAGGCTGTGCTTGCGGGAATATGAATCCGGGTCGTCTCCGTCGGGAATAAGGACCACCTTTACGTTGAGCCCTTCCTTGAGGACGAGTCCGATGGCCCTGAGGGCCGCCTTGATACCGGCGCTGTCCCCGTCGTACATCACGGTGACATTTTCGGTGAGCTTGCGGATCATCCGTATCTGCGGGACCGTCAGCGAAGTGCCGCTGGAAGCCACCACATTGGTGATTCCGAGCTGATGCATCGAAAGCACGTCCATATACCCCTCCACCAGATAGCAGCAGTTTTCCTTGGCGATGGCGCTGCGGGCGAAAGCTATCCCGTACAGGGTGCGGCTCTTGTCATAAATCTCCGATTCCGGGGAATTTACATATTTGGCCACAGTCTTGTCACTGCGCAGCGTCCTTCCGCCGAAGCCGATCACCCTGCCGGAAACCGAATGGATGGGAAAGACGGCCCGGTCATAGAAACGGTCGGATACCGAACCGTCGTCATGCCTGATGCAAAGCCCGGTATCGATCAGGTACTCCTCCTTGAATCCTTTTGCGCGCGCAGCATCCAGAAGCGAATGCCGCGCCTTAGGCGCCCAGCCCAGGCTGAAGCGGGATATGGTCTCATCCTCCAGGCCGCGGCTGCGGAAATACGCATAGCCAAGTGACTGTCCTTCAGGTGTTTTCAAACTCTCCTTGAAAAACTCGGACGCGAACTCGGTAACGAGCATGAGGCTCTCGCTGCGGTCGCGGGCTGCGATTTCCTCAGCCGTCTGCTCCTTTTCCACCACCTCTATGCCGTACTTGCGCGCCAGATACTTAAGGGCATCGACATAACCCAGGCCTTCATGCTCTATGACGAATCCCACCGCCGTGCCGGACTTACCGCAGCCGAAGCATTTGAAAATGCCCTTGCCGGGAGACACGTAGAACGACGGGGTCTTCTCGTTATGGAACGGGCAGCAGGCCACGAAATTCGCCCCGCGACGCTTCAGGGACACGAAATCCCCAACCACGTCTTCGATGCGCGCGGTGTCGAGTATCCTTGCTACCGTATCCTGAGGAATCATAGGGCTCCGTTTCGACTTGTAAATATACAAAAAGAGGGCGACCTTCCGGCCACCCTCAAAATATTTAGGAGAAAACTACTTCTTCTTTGCGGGAGCCTCTTCTTCCTTCTCGACAAATTTCTTCACCTGCTCGATGGTGACGTCGAAGATAAGGGGAGTGTTGGGCTCGATGTTCTGGGTGCCGTTCTCGCCATAGGCAAGCTCCGAAGGGACGAAAAGCCTGATGCTGCCGCCTTCACCGACGAGCTGCATGCCCTCGGTCCAGCCGCGGATGACCCTGTTGAGGGAGAATGTGGCGGGAGTGTCATGGGTCTCGTCGAATACGGTGCCGTCCTCGAGGGTTCCCTTGTAACGGACAACGACGGTATCGCGGGGATCTTCAGCCTTGTTCTCGGTGCCGGTCTCGTTGATGATGTACTGAAGGCCGCTTTCGGTAACCTGGACGCCTTCCTTCTTGGCATTGGCTGCAAGGAACTTCTGCTCTTTCTCCTTGTTGACGGCAAGGGTGTACTGCCTGCGCTTCTGGAGGTAGTTGTCGAAGAGTTCGTTCATCTCTTCGGGATTGATCTTGAACTGTGAAGCGAACGCGGAGTCGCGGGGAGTGCCCTTCGCCTTGAGGAAGTCGTTGATACCCTTCTTGATGAGGCCGTAATTGAGATCGTCACCAAAATTGTAAGCCTTGAGGAAAGAACCGAAGTTGATACCCATCAGGTAGCTGACGGAATCTTTCTCGGCCTTCGTGGGAAGAAGCCCCTTTGCGGAAACGGGCTTCTCGGCCTTTACGATTTCAGTCTGGAGAGAGTCGGCGGCGGCTTCAGCAGCGGCCTTGTCGCCTTTTGCATTGCCGCAGGAGACCATTGCGAGGGCTGCTGCAGCGAGGGCGATGAAATTGATTTTCATAACTATTTGTTTTTTAACACTGTTCATAATCGGGGCGTTTTGACGTCCACCGGACCGCAAATATCGTAAATAATTGTCAAAAAAAGGTTGCATTCTTCAAAAACCTTGCTTAATTTAGTTGACGATATGGATACATCGACCAGTCAGATACGCGAAAAACTCCGCACATTCTTCGGCTACGACAATTTCAAAAGCGGCCAGGAGGATATCATCCGGCACATCACGGAGGGAGGCGATGCATTCGTCCTCATGCCCACTGGAGGCGGCAAGTCCCTGTGCTACCAGCTTCCGGCCCTGGTCATGGAGGGTACCGCCGTCATCATATCCCCGCTCATCGCCCTTATGAAGAATCAGGTGGATACGATCCGGAGTTTCGACGACAAGGGCGGACACATTGCCCATTTCCTGAATTCCTCCCTGTCGAGGGAGCAGGATGAGGCCGTACGCGCGGATTTGCTGAAGGGCGAGACCAAACTCCTGTACATGGCCCCCGAGTCCCTGACAAGGGAAGACAACATAGCCCTGCTCAAGGAGATAAAGGTATCCCTTTTCGCCATAGACGAGGCCCATTGCATATCCGAATGGGGACACGATTTCCGGCCGGAATACCGGCGTATCCGTTCCATCATCGACCGCATCGGCAGGGCGCCCATAATTGCCCTGACGGCCACGGCCACCCCGAAGGTGCAGAGCGACATCCTCAAGAACCTGGGCATCGGAGGCGCAAAGGTGTTCCGTTCCTCGTTCAACAGGCCCAACCTCTATTATGAGATACGCGACAAGCAGGATGCCGAAAAGAACATAATCAAATACATAAAGGGGAATCCAGGAAAGTCCGGCATCATATACTGCCTCAGCCGCAAGAAGGTGGAGGAGCTGGCAAAACTTCTGCAAATCAACGGAATAGCCGCTCTCCCCTATCATGCCGGGCTGGACGCGAAGACCAGGGCCGACAACCAGGACAAGTTCCTTAGCGAAGAGGTGAACGTCATCGTGGCCACCATCGCATTCGGCATGGGGATAGACAAGCCCGACGTGAGGTTCGTCATACACTATGACATACCGAAGAGCATAGAGGGCTACTACCAGGAGACGGGACGCGCAGGACGGGACGGTCTCGAGGGCAACTGCATCACATACTACAGCTACAAGGACATCCAGAAGCTGGAAAAGTTCATGCAGGGGAAACCCCTTTCCGAGCAGGAAATCGGCAGGCAGCTGCTCAACGAGACCGCGGCGTTTGCGGAGACCCAGGAATGCCGCCGGAAATTCCTTCTGGACTATTTCGGCGAGAATTATCCAGAAGAAAACTGCGGGGCCTGCGACAACTGCCTCAACCCGCCCCAGCGTTTCGAGGGCAGCGGAGAGCTCCAGACTCTGCTCAGGCTGGTATCTTCCCTTGCCGGGCACTTCAAGCCGGAGTATCTGGCGCAGCTTCTGGTGGGAAGGGTTTCTTCCATAGTCAAGTCCTACAGGCACGACGAACTCCCGCTCTTCGGAGCCGGCGAGGCGCACAGCGAAAAGTTCTGGAGCTCGGTAATCCATCAGGCGATGCTGCTTCACCTGCTGGACAAGGACCTCGAAAGCTACGGTGTCATCAATATCACGGAAAAAGGTCTCGGTTTCCTCGAATCCCCTTACCCCGTGATGCTTACGGGAGAGCGTCAGTTCTCCGATACCGATGACGAGGAAGAGCCTTCCCCCGCTCCAAGGGAGGGCGGTGACGATATCCTTATGCCCATGCTGAAGGACCTGCGCAAGAGCATGGCTGCAAAACTCGGCCTGCAGCCGTGGGTACTGTTTACGGATCCGTCCCTGGAGGATATGTCCATAATGTATCCGGTCACGCTTGAAGAACTGCGCAAATGCCAGGGTGTCGGTACGGGCAAGGCCGAGAAATACGGCAGGCCGTTCATAGAACTCATCCAAAGGTATGTGGAAGACTATGAGATTGTCCGTCCGGATGATTTCGTGGTAAAGACAATCCCGGACAAGGCCGAGCACAAGACCCACATAATCCAGTGCATAGACCGCAGGATCGACCTGGAAGACATCGCAGATGCCGTCGGGATAGATTTTGACGAGCTGCTTACCGAGCTGGAGAAGATGGTCAAGTCCGGCATCTCCCTGAACCTCAATTATTATATCAACCAGAAGATTGACGAAGACATCGTGGAGGATATCTACGACTACTTCAAGAACGAGGCGCAGTCGGATTCCATCGACGAGGCTTTCGCGGCGCTGTCCTCAGAATGTGACGACAACGAAATCCGCCTGGTACGCCTGAAATTCCTGAGCGAAGTGGCCAACTAGGCTTCGAGGGAGTCAGGCCTGGAAACTCAGCAGATCGTTGTTGATGGCCATTCAATCTTTTTCTACCCCTCCGTGTCTACTTTTACGAGTGCAGCAGGGCAACGGGACAATTATCGAACCATTTTTAGGATTATATGGAGGTGTATCTATTTGGATTACAGGTTAATCATTGATCTGACAAAATAGCCATCAGTTCGGTGTTGAACCAGATATACTCTTTGCCGATTCGCTCTTTTGTGAGAAGACCGAGGCCTTCCAGTTGCCCAAGGTACTTTTTCGCAGTGTTGACGCTCTTAATTGAATCTGACAAAAGGTTCTTGGGACGGATATAGGGCTGTTCAGACAGTTTGGAAAGGTTGAGTCTGACCAGTGGAAGTTTGTTCTCCCGGATGAGTCTTTCCGTCTTTTCCATCAAAGAGCGGATACGGTTTATCTTTTCAATGGTGTATTCCGAAGTCTGGGATACGGCCTCAAGCATATAAAGAATCCACCCCTTCCAGTTCCTGAGGCCAGTCACGCTATTAAGTGCATAGTAGTATGCATCCTTGTTCTGGAGGATATAGGCGCTCAGATAGAGGATGGGCAGATCCAGAAGCCCCTTTTGAATCAAATAGATAATGCATAGGATTCGGCCTGTCCTGCCGTTGCCGTCCCGGAATGGATGGATGGCTTCAAACTGATAGTGAGCCATTGCCATTTTGAGGAGAGGATCAACGGGGTAGGCGGAGTCGTCGTTCAGAAACTCCATCCACTCGGCCATCTTTTTTTCTACGACTCCTTTTCCTCTAGGGGGAGTATAGACGGTCTCCGCAATTAAGGACCCCCAACCTCTCTTTTTGATTACGATTTCTGCCTGGTAGGGACGAATTCCCTCGTGCGTCCATTTGACTTGATGGAAGATGTCAACGATTGTTTCGACGCTTAGGTTTTTCTCTTTCTTGATGTTCTGGAAACCTTTCCAGAGAGCCTCCCTATAGTGTAGAATCTCCTTGGCTGGTCCCTCCAAGACGTCATCTTCCTGGTAGGATAGGCTACGATAGAGTTCATCGTCCGTGGTAAATATATTTTCAATGGCGCTACTGGCCTTTGCTTCCCGCAGGGCGATGGTGTTGACGAAGATGGACTGGTTAGGGAGCGTGGCCGCCAGGCCTTTTAACTCGGCCAGGCGTCTGCTTGCTTGCACCAGTTTGGCCCCGACTTTCTCATCCAGATATAATGACGTTTCAGGAGGAAGTGGCGGAAGCTGGTTGTAAGGAGTGTGTCTATCGTATGCTTCCATTTTGACAGTTTTCTTTTCAATTGTCAAAAATAGCAAAATTTTGACAGATTGCAAAATCGCCATCAAAAAACCGGCCCCGAAGAGGCCGGCTTGTGCGGGTGAAGGGACTCGAACCCATACGCCTTGCGGCACCAGATCCTAAGT